>Ga0187893_10000139_pt1 | contig 167066 bp, 120 predicted proteins | sample MA1701074metaG_FD_139574 | JGI IMG/M metagenome (GOLD analysis project Ga0187893, IMG submission 139574) | White microbial mat communities from a basaltic lava cave in the Kipuka Kanohina Cave System on the Island of Hawaii, USA - MA170107-4 metaG ...
GAAATTATACGAGCCAGCAGTCGCGGGCGCGGTCACGTTGAAGGTAAAGGTCGCGCTCCCTCCCGGCGCGACTGATGAAGCGAGGTTCACTCGATTCAATCCCCAAGTCGTGTTGTCCTGCGGGTTCTGCGAGCCGAGTCTGTAGGTGCCAGCCGTCCACGTAGTCGTTCCGTTGTTTTGCATCGTGACGCTTACGCTGACGCTTTGACCCGCCGTCATGCTCGATGGCACCGATTGAGTCACGAACGCCGCGTTATCGGTTCCCCCGCTCGTCCCGACCTGAATGGAGACGTTCGTCGATGCCTGACCGAAATATCCAACGCCGTCCTGATAGGTCTGCCACTGGAAGTTATATGTTCCGGGCGTAGAGGGCGCGAAGAAAGTGACGGTCACGCTCATCGTCTGTCCCGGAGCCCATGAAAATCCCGTAAGGCTGACCTGATTGCCTCCCCACGTGGAATTGCCTTCAGGGTTTTGCGAACGCAGGCGGAATCCTGCCGAGCCGTTCCATGTCTGCGATCCGTTATTGAACCACGATAAGTTCACATTGAACGACTGGCCGGGTGAAAGAGTCATAGGCGTGTTTTGAGAGACGAACTGCGAATTATACGAGCCGCCTCCGCCGCTTGGGTTGACAGTGATCGAGAGAGCTTTTTGAGCCGTCCCTGATGCTGAATCATTCACCTGCACGTTGAAATTGAAAGTGCCTGCCGCCGATGGCGTTCCCGTTATCGTGCCGTTCGAGTTGAGCGTGAGTCCCGTAGGCAACGGGCCAGACCCGGAAGCGAGGCTCCACACGTAAGGCGATGTGCCGCCGGATGCGACGAGCGTTTGAGAATAAGCCGTGCCGACCGTCCCGGCGGCAAGAGTCGAAGTGGTGATCGTAAGCGCACCGCCTCCGCCCGTTCCGGGATGCATAAACACTATTCCGTTTATGTCATCCGTCTTCAATTCGGCGCAGCGGGTGAACTTCGCAAGATAGTACATCGTCGCGTCGAGTTGTTCAGACGTGGGCGTGCCGCCGTGGCTCGGCTGCCACGAATGTCCCAATCCGAGAGCGTGGCCGAGTTCATGAGTGGCCACCATCTGAGTCGTCACCACTCCCTGCGGGCCGCACGGACTATTGGGACACCACGGATTGAAAGATACGAATCCGCTGGTCGCTCTTCTGAAAGTCACGCCGTTAATGACTTTCGTTTCAAATGTCCAACTAAGACCTCCCACAGCCAGCACGCCCGAGCAGGAAGGCCCCGCTCCCCATCGTCCGTCACACCCGTTGAATATTATCGTGTTCACTCCGCCGCTCGGAGAACACAAGCCTGTCGTCTGGGCGCTGCGTTGAACGCGCATAGAGCAGTTCGGCACGCTCGACCATGCGTTCATACATGCATCAATGTCAGCTAAACCGCCAGCAGGCATTCCATCCGTATTGACGGTGAAGATGACCGGCTGGCCGCTGTCAGGCTCGAACCATCGCACGGGCGGATTGACGATGAAAGTGTATTGCGGTTGATAGCCGCCGCTGCTGATTTTTTCGTCAAACTCAACAGGCCGCGCAAGCACAGGGATATCATGATAATACTTTTCTTCAAACGCCTGCGCGCGCTCAAGGTTAGCCGCCATTCGGGTTCGCACCATCGCTCTGTAGTCCCTCAGTTCCATGCGCTCGGTAGCCACGCCGTCAGAGGTCTGGCTCTGCGCTTCTGCATTCAGCACAACAACGTCGCTGTCGGGAACTGATCGAACGACGAGGCTGCGGCCCGTCTGAGGGTCGTTGACTATATTGAACTTGCCGAGAAACATCTGATGAGTGCGAAGGCTCCCGTCCTGCCTCGTGTTGAGATAAAGCAGAACGCGCTCGCCGGGACTGTAACGCGGAGTGCCATAAACTATCGAGCCGCGATAACCCAGGTCTCCGCCTTCTTCCTTGATCACGATCCTGCGCTCGGTGATTTGTCCTTTGAGAACTTCCTGCACACGCAAGGTCGTGTAGGTGTATATGCGATCTTCTTTTTCATCGAGGCTGCTGCCGACCGAAAGAACTTTCGCTATGACGATGGCTCGCGCGCCAACGATCATATCATCGTCGGCTGGAATGATTACTGTTGTGGCAAACGCAGTGTGCGCGCAACACACAACCGCGATAAGCGATATCAGAGCTTTGAATTTCAGACGACTCAGAGCGTATTTCATGATTGCCTCACTCAATAGATACAAGACTGTATGCTGCTTAAAGCTCTGAGGCGATCCCACGACCGGCGATCAATGGAGAGAGTTGACCATCCGACGCTACAGGCTTTTCAAACAGTCGACTGCTTGAATCAAAAATTATTATTAAACTTCGGGGGGCTTAACACGATCTCGCCAGGTGCGTTTCTTATGGCTTGTTTCATCACAAGCTCTTTGGTCTTGAAAGAACCTGGCCGATCAAAACCGGGGCAATTCAGGGGCTTCGGCAATCCGATTTTTTCACAAGCAATTTTCATTGTCAAAGGTAAAGATTCGGCGAGGTTGCAAGGATCGGTTTCAACGGCTTTCGCGCAAGCGAAAACTCACCCGCGCGGGGCAGCGGATCGCTTACTTTGAATGACGCTTACCTTATCTCCGAGGGAATTATTTTTTTTCGATCCCTCGGGTTTTATTATTGCTCTTCGCTGCTGCCATCAAGAGACGCTTCGAGCCACTCGCTTATGTCGCGGAGGCTCTCCATCGATACCTGATGCGCCATCGGGTATTCGCGATAGACGACACGCACCGAAAGCCGATCCAATTCGTCGCGGCAGGCTCGCCCGTTTTCAATCGGTATTACTTCGTCAAACGTGCCGTGCGTGATAAATACTTCCAGACGCTTTAGAGCCTGGGTCGAAGCCGCTCGTGCGATGATGTGTTGAGGCAATCGCCCGCTCATAGCGACCACGCGCGCGATCTTTTCGGGACAGGTGAGAGCAACACTCAAGCTCATCATCGCGCCCTGACTGAATCCCATCAGATAAACCGCCTGCGGGTCGGCGTCGTAAGCTTCGACCGCTTCATCGATGAACAGGGTCAGAAGTCGGCGGCTTTCTTCAGCCTGTTCGATGTCGGGGATAATGCCTCCGGGAGTGAATTCAATATTGAACCACGCATACGCGCCTGCCATCATCGTGTAAGGCGCGCGCGCGCTCACGACGAGGAAGCGGTCATCGAGATAAGGCGCAAGAGAGAACAGGTCATCCTCATTGCTCCCTATGCCGTGAAGAAGAACGAGGAGCGGCGGCTTGGCGGTTTGTTTCGTTTGGGGTTTGCGAACGAGATGGGTGAGCGAAAAGTTATTCGTCATCGGCGAAGTGTTCCCTTTATGTTGAAAGATTTTTCGAGAAGGCTCATTACCCAATTCATTACCTAATTAATGAGACATTACCTAATATAATACACCTGCATTATTAGTAGGAGTTACACAGTTGAACCAAGAATCAACGACTTACGGACAGCATTATCGGTGGTAAGTCCTTTGTTTTCAACGAAACCTATTTCAACTGCGTAACTCCTAATTAGGTAAGTCATTGCCTTATTTCCACTTTTTCGTCTTTTGCCACTGTGCGCTCCGTCCGCGTCCGAGGCATTCGACCTGTGGGCGCAAATCCTTCAGCACCATTCTTATCATATCGAGGCTGACGCCAGGACAGTCCCTTTGAAGATCGGCTACTCGAAAAGGCCCCATCTTTCGGGCTATCGCATTGACGATCATTTCAGTCTTCGCTCCTCGCGGAGAAGAGGTCTGTCCTACGCGCTCTTCGAATTCGCGATAAGCCGATTTGAGTATGAACAGAAGATAATTTATGTAAGGCCATGGATCGTGCTTTCCTTCGTGCCACGCTTGAGAGCTTTGCTCAAGCGTTTCATAGTATCGCTCTTTATTTTCTTCGATCAGTCGTTCGAGGCTGATGTATCGCCCGACTTCATAGCCGAGATGATAACACTCAAGCAGAAGCAGCAGGCGCGAGACTCGTCCGTTGCCGTCTCGAAAAGGGTGAATGCAGAGAAAATCCAGATTCATCGCGGCCATCGCGATGAGTGGGTGAATCTTTTGGCTCTGGGAAATTTCATTCCACGTTTCGATCATTCCTCGTCTGTATTCATCGCCCTTCATCCTATGTCCCATACTTATCAGGTAAGCATTCCACAATCCGATCATCTGCTGCATGAAATCAGGAGCTTTTGCCGGAGGAACAGTTTTGAAACGAACGCGATCCGGTCTGTCCGGGTATTTTTCTATTATATCGACTTCCTTATCCTTATACTCGCCTGCATCGGCTCTTCCCGCCTGACTCAGTTTGTGCAGCATCAGGATATTCATTTCGGAAATCATAACGGTCAGCCCGTCTTCGTGAATGAGGTTGAGCGCATACCGATAGCCTCTCACTTCTTCTTCGTCGCGATCGCCCAGAGCGCGCTTTCCAAACAGCACCGCGTCTATGCGCGATTGATCGATGGTCACACCCTCTATTCGATTCGATGAGATCGCGCTTTCAATCAGAGCGTGTTCGCGCAAGGCTTTGAGCTTCTGCGGCGACTGACTGGTGAACAATTTCTGTTTGCCTAGAGCCTCTCTCAAATCGCCGAGATACCAGGTAGTCAAAGTTGGAATCTCTTTGACTCCGGCAGAAAAATTTTTCAACGTCATCATCGCTTTCGTTAATGAGAAGGGCGCTCGCGCGCCCTTCATCGCTTATCTCTCCCAGAAAAATTTCCCTCTCGGCTTCTGTTCGGGATAAACCTGATTCATATTGTCAGTCTCGAACAGCGCGCCGTTTATCATCACATAGCGAATCGATTCGGTGTTGCGTATGCCTTCGAGAGGATTGCGATCCATCACCACGAGATCAGCCAGCTTCCCCGCTTCGAGCGAACCGATCTCTTTATCCAATCCGAGATACCACGCGCCATAAAGCGTCCCGCAGCGAATCGCTTCCATCTCCGTCATCCCTCCCTGTGCCAGCATCCACAACTCCCAGTGCGCGCCGAGTCCTTGAAGCTGTCCGTGCGCCCCAAGCTGAACGCGCCCTCCGGCGCGCAACAAATCTCTCGCGCTTCGGGCCAGATCGAGATGATAAAAATCATCATCGGGAACCATCATCCTCCGCCGCGAGCGCGCATCGATTACGCTCTGCGGAGTGAAGCGAAGCAGTCGCTGGTTCTCCCACACATTCGTTTTCTGATACCAGTAATTTTCGCCCCAGATTCCGCCATAACCCACGATCAAGGTCGGCGTGTAGCCGGTCTGACTCTTCGCAAAAAGCGTGAGCGCGTCTTTGTACAAAGGCGCGACGGGAACGGCATGCTCGATGCCTGTATGACCGTCGAGTATCTCGGTCATGTTGTAAAAATAAGTCGAGCCGCCTTCCGGCACGACCATCATTTGAAGATCGCGCGCCGCCTTTATTATTTGTTGCCGCTGATTGCGGCGCGGCTGATTGTAGCTTTTCACGCTGAACGCCCCCACGGCTTTTAGCCGCGCGAGATGCCCTTTTGCATCATCCATATTATTGACCACCGCCTTTTCCTGATTCTCCGCGCCGTAGAGTATGTAGCCCGTCGAGAAGATTCGCGGTCCGGTCATCCGTCCGGCCTTCACCATTTCCGATTGCGCGAACACCGATTGAGTCGAAGCCGAAGGGTCATGCGTGGTCGTCACGCCGTAAGCGAGATTGGCATAGTAAAGCCATTGCTTTTCAGGAATGATGTCCAGCGTGCTGTAACCCATGTGCGCGTGAACATCGACGAGACCGGGCATAATGGTCTTGCCTGTCATATCGATCCGTCTCACATTTGCCGGGATATCGATCTTCGCGCCGATGGCTTTGATCCGATTGTCTTCGATGAGCAGGCTTCCCTTCTCTATCACCTCATCGCCGCGCATCGTGATGATTCGCGCGTTTGTGAGCGCGACCATTCCGCGCGGGCGCGCGGGCGCGAATTCAAAACCGATGCGAGTCGATTTCGGATCAATCGCTTTTTCATCTTTGGCAAGCTGACGGAAAACGTTTTCCAACGTCTGCTCGTGAAAATTCTCGCCCGCAGTCCATTGAACCCCTCGGCTGTCCGAAGACCACGCCAGCCAGTCGCCTGAAGAGGCCGAAACCATTTTCACAGGCACTACGGTTTCAGTAGCAGAGAGCCGCACCATCTTCCCTGTTTTCGGAAAAGGCGCAAGGTAGAGTTTATGAAGCTCTTTGAAGAAGACCCATTGAAAATCAGGCGAAGGCGCGATTTCGGCTGCGTACTTCGATTCGATGTGCTGGCGATAGTCGTCGCCCGTGAGCTTGACGCTGCTCAGGTAAGTGAACGTATGCGCCGATCCTGCGACGGGCAGAGGTTTCGACTCCATGAAAAAAATTCGCTCGCCCTTGGGGTCGAACCACAGATAAGGCATTCGAGCATTCGAGCCGCGACTCGACAAATCCATCACGAACCGATGCTCGCGCCCGTCCCAGTAATGAATCTCGAAGTTCGATTCCGAAGCGAGGTCTTCTTCGCGATAGACCGTTCCGCGCCCCTTGAGATAAGCGATCTTCGACCCATCAGCGGAAAAAACCGGATTCGCATATTGATCGCCCTGCGCGGTTATCTTTTGCGCGTTCGAGCCGTCGGAACCAGCTACCCACACCGCGCCTTTATCCGCGTCCGTCCATGTGACATAAGTTATGCGCCGTCCGTCCACGCTCACAGCGGGCGAGTATTCGAGCGAGTTCGAATCAGTCAATCGACGCGTCGGAGCGTCGCCCGGTTTGACATAGAGATGACCGAGCGCGTTGTAAATTATCTTGTCGCCCGCGCGCTTCGCCCATCTCAACAGGCGCGCATTGTCGCGATCGGGCGCGACTTTCTGTTCAAAGCGAACGGCGGTGGCGACTTTTTGCGAGACGCGCGCCGTGAAAGGAATGGGCGCGACTTCTTTAGTCTCGACGTTGATGCGGATGAATTTGCCCTGGGCTGTGATGACGAGGTTTCGACTGTCGGGCATCCAGCTATATCCGGGATAGGTTCCGAATACGGCCCACGTCTCCTGTTGATCGCGTGTGAGGCTATCGCACACGGGCCACTCTTTACCGGTCTCGATTTCGCGCAGGTAGAGCATCGATTTCAAACGGTCGCGCCGGATGAAGGAAAGATATTTTCCGTCGGGCGAAACCTGCGGCCTGATCGCGCCGCCCGCGCCGCGCACGAAAACGGAGCGGCGGGCGTTGGTCGTGTCGTAACGCTCGATCCAGTAAATGCTGTCGTAGACATTCTTGTTGTAATCGAATGCGGTGCTGTTGACGAAATAGATGAATCGCCCCTTGGGGTCAGGGGTAGGCTCGCCGCTGTTGGCCGTCCAGTTGGGCTTTTCAGTTAGCTGAACTCCAGCGCCGCCATCGAGGTGGTACATCCAGATTTCGCCCGCGCCGAGCGAGCGGGTATCGACGAAGTGCTTGCGCGCGAGAATGTATTTGCCGTCGGGCATCCACTCGGGGCTGTTCAGGAGGCGATAAGTTTCCCGTGTTACCTGTCGACGATTTTTCCCGTCCGCGTCCATCACCCAGATGTTATCTCCTCCGTCGCGGTCTGAAGTGAAGGCGATCAGTCGTCCGTCAGGGCTGTATCGCGGCTGTGACTCCCAGGACACGCCGCCCGAAAGCAGTTCTGCGCGTCCTCCCGCTGAAGGCATTCGATAGATGTCGCCGAGAAGATCGAAGACTAACGACCCTCCATCAGGCGAGACATCGCAACTCATCCATGTGCCTTCGTCCGTGTCGAATTCGACCATTGTGGAAGGCCCGTGATCGCCTTCAACGTCCCACGTCTCTGCTTTTTGCTGCGGCAATCCGACGACGGAAGCAAAAGCAATTATCAAGAAAATCACCAGAGTTTTTTTCAGCACTTCTTCACCTCGCTTTCGATTTCGATTTCAAAGAAGTCAGGAGTCAGGAGTCAGAAGTCAGGAGTCAGAATAAAAACTGCCCACTGCCCACTGCCCACTGCCCACCGACATCAGGCGTCTTCATTCAGGCGCGTGTTTATGTACGCTTCGAGATCAGGCCCCGCCGGGTTGGCCAAAACATTCGTGAACCAGGCGTCTCTTTCAAAACTCATCACACGCATATCCCACACGCAGGCCGTAAGCCCCGTCGGAGTGACGTATTGAATGTTGTCGGCTTTGTCGGCGGGAAAAACGTAGACGTGATGATGCAGTTCGTTTTCGTCTGCCCACCAGTCGATGAAAAGGAAAGCCGATCCGCGCCCATCGTGAATTCCGATATAACCTGTGCCATAGTGATTCGTCTTCGACGCGGATTCGAGGATGCGATTCTCCGCTATTTTTCTTGCCGCCTGGATGAAATTTTTTCTCGGCAGGTTTCTTTTGTAAGCTATGCCGTAGACCTTCATCCTGAAACCTGAGATTTCCCAAATGTCGAGAAACCGAATCGGGCGCGGCTGGTGATTTTCTCTGAGTTTCATCAAGCAGCGAGCCTCCCATAAGGTTTGCGAGCAGAGAGTATATCCAACAGCGCGACCGCGCGGCCAGTTTCATCAGCATTGCTATTACGACAGCCCTCTTTTTTGCCGTGAATTGAAATTTGCGCATCTCGGTGTTAAGCTTTGCCCGTCAAATCAGCGGTGGGCGCAAGCGCTGCGCGAGCGCGACTGTAGCGACGACCCCATGAGTACTTATGAGCATGTCTGTAGACTCCGGAACACGTCTTGGCCCGTATGAAGTAGTCTCCCTAATAGGGAAGGGCGGGATGGGCGAGGTCTATCACGCCCGCGACACCCGATTGGGTCGCAAGGTCGCGCTCAAGGTCTTGTCTACGGATGTCACTCAGAACGAAGATCGCGTCCGCCGATTTCAGCAGGAAGCTCGCGCCGCTTCCGCGCTCAATCATCCGAACATCATCACCATCTACGATGTCGGCCAGATAGATTCCGCGCACTTCATCGCCACTGAACTCATCGAGGGAGAAACTCTGCGCCAGAAAGTGAAGCGCAGCGATATGCTTCTGCTCGAAGTCCTCGATGTGGCCATTCAGACTGCTACGGCACTGGCTGCTGCGCACGCGGCAGGAATCATGCACCGCGACATCAAGCCTGAAAATATAATGCTGCGCAGCGATGGTTATGTGAAGGTTCTGGATTTCGGACTCGCCAAACTGATCGAAAACACAGGCGGGCAGCGGGGCATGGATTCCGATGCTGAAGCCGAGACTCAATCCTTCGTCGATACCAAACCCGGCACAGTGCTTGGCACAGTGAGTTATATGTCGCCCGAACAGGCGCGCGGCGTCGTACTCGACGCGCGAACCGACATCTTCAGCCTCGGCGTCGTCATATATGAAATGATAACTAGCCGCACGCCCTTCGACGGAGCGACCATCAGCGAAGTGATCGCCGCCATAATCAGCAAGCGGCCCGCTCCGCTCGCCCGCTACGTCGCTGAAGTTCCCATAGAGCTTGAGCGAATAGTCAGCAAGACTTTGAGCAAGGATCGCGATGAGCGATATCAGACGACGAAAGATATGCTCATCGATTTGAAGCGACTCAAGCAGCAACTCGAATTCGAAGCCGAACGCGATTCGGGCCATGCCGAATTGAGTCTGCCGAGAATCACTTCGAACAGCGGCAATCAGAGCGCCATTCCAGTAAGAGATTCTTCATCGCGCACACAGGAGATGGTCGCGGGCATCGGCAGCCAGTCGAGCGCCGAATATCTCCTCAGAGAAATACGTCGGCACAAGCGAGCCGTCCTCGTCACGCTTGCGGTCATAGCCCTCGCAGTGGCCGGGTACATTTTCTTTCCGCGAAGCAAGACGATTGATTCGGTCGCCGTTATTCCTTTCGACACAGAAACCGGCGACGCCAACTCCCGGTTCATCCGCGACAAGGTGGCTCAACAGATAATCAGCGGGCTTTCGCGACTGTCTAATCTCAATGTCAAATCATTCGGCGCATCTTTGCCCTTCGCCGACAAAGTAAACGACCCTCGCGATGTGGGGAAGAGGCTCGAAGTGGCGGCGGTGCTCACAGGCAAGATAGTCAAACACGAAAGCGACGATACGATTTCCATAAACGTGGAACTCGTCAACACGCGAGACAGTTCCGTGATATGGAGCGAGACCTATGATCGCAAGTTCGCCGACCTTCGCCGCGTGCAGGAAGACATACTCAAAGGCATTTCGGAAAAGATCGGCCCGCCCCTGAGCGAGCAGGAAAAACGTCGCCGCGAGGCCGAGCAACTCACTCAGGAAGGCCGTTACTACTGGGAGAAGCGAACGGCGATGGACATGAGAAACGCGCTGAGATACTTCGAGCAGGCATACTCGAAAGCGCCCGACTACGCTCCAGCTTATGCGGGAGTGGCCGATTGTTACAACATGCTCGTCGCCTACGGAGCCGAGCCGCCCGCGAGCGCATTTGGGAAAGCGAAAGAGGCGGCGGAAAAAGCTTTGAGCCTCGACAGCAAGCTTGCCGAGGCCCATGCATCGCTGGCCTTCGTGCGCTTCCGCCTCGATTGGGACTGGGAAGACGCCGAAGCCGAATTCCGCCGCGCAATCGCGCTCAGCCCCGAATACGGACAGTCATACACCTGGTACGCCAATCAACTGACCGCTCTCGGTCGCTTCAAGGAAGCCGAAGAACAGACGCGCCGCGCGCAGGAGCTTGATTCGTTCTCGCCCATAGTTCAATCCCACTTCGGTTTCATTTATTACTTCGCGCATCGCTATGACGATGTGATAGAGAACTGTCAAAGGACGCTCAAGCTCAGCCCTACATTCTTCGCCTCACGCCGATATCTGGGCTTGGCCTACACTCAGAAGAAGATGTATGCGGAAGCGATAGCGGAATTCCAGAAGTCAGTCGCGGCTTCGGGCGGCTCGCCCATAGTGAAAGCCGAACTCGGCCATGCTTACGCCGCTTCGGGGAATCGTGTGGAAGCTGAAAAGGTGATCGAAGAACTTATGAGAGTGTCGAACGAGCGTTACATCTCGCCTTACTACGTGGCTATGATCTACGCCGGACTCGGAGACAAGGAGAAAGCATTCGAGTGGTTGGATCGCGCCTACGAAGACCGAGCCGATTATCTGGTTTACCTCAAAGTCGACCCGCGATTCGATCCGCTACAGTCGGATGAGAGATTCCAGCAGATGCTTCAGAAAATCGGACTCAATTAGTGGGAAGAAGTCAGGAGTCAGGAGTCAGGAGTCAGGAGTCAGGAGTCAGAAGTCAGAAGTCAGGAGTCAGAAGTCAGAAGTCAGGAGTCAGGAGTCAGGAGTCAGAATGGATAAGGCTGCGTCAAAAACTTTCCGGGATTTGATTGTCTGGCAGAAGGCGCATCAGTTCGTTTTATCCGTTTATCGATTCAGCGATGGCTTTCCATCCAGAGAAATGTATGGGCTGACCTCGCAGTTGCGGAGAGCAGCGATATCGATCCCGGCCAACATTGCTGAAGGGTTCAGGAAGAAAGGAAAGAACGACAAGGCTCGATTTATGAACATCGCTCAAGGCTCCGTTGAAGAATGTCGCTATTATTTGATACTGGCGACCGATCTCGGATATGGAGACAGCAAGTTGCTGATGGCCCAACTCGAAGAAGTCAGCAAAATGCTCGATAAGTACCACTCTGCTATTCTGGCCTCCGGCTTCTGACTCCTGACTTCTGACTTCTGACTTCTGACTTCTGACTCCTGACTCCTGACTTCTGACTCCTGACTCCTGACTTCTGACTTCTGACTCCTGACTTCTTCCCTCACGCCTCCTGAATTCCTGTCTTTCTCAACTCGCGGATCAAATCTTCAGAGGCGCGATCAATCAATAGGTCGGCTTCGTGTTCGCTTGCAGCCGAGGCCGATATCAGAATGCGGAACACAACATCAGGCCCGAAGCGAGAGGCGAGAGATTTTATATAAACTTCCGGGTGAAGCTCTGCCGTGCGACGCAGCGCGGGCGCAAGCTGCGATTCGTCATTGCACTCGACGGCCAGTTCGCGCTCGCGATAGCTGCCGCGCCCGAACATCTCGCCGAGCAAAGTTTGAAGCGGGCCTTCAACTATCGATTTGAGTTCGGCTGGCACGCCGGGAAGCGCGACGATTCGCGTCCCCGCGGATTCAATCGCCATCGCAGGCGCAGCCCCGACCGGGTTTTCAATCATCCGCGCTCCCGCAGGGAGCCGAGCCATCTTGAGTCGCGCATCCGTCATCGTCGCGCTCGTCACCTGCCCCAGTCGACTCAATTCGGCATAACGCTTTTCAACAAAATCCTTCGCCTCACGGTTCAACTCCAAAGCCACGCCCGCGGCCCCGGCTACACCCGCAAGCGTGAGGTCATCCGCCGTAGGCCCAAGCCCTCCGCAGGTAAAAACAAGATCAGCGCGACGAGCGAGCGACGCTCTTATTTCGTCAACGATGCAGTCGATTTCATCCCTCACTATCGCGATGTGTCGGACTCGTCCGCCCATCCCGCGCACAACCCGGCAGAGATAATTCGAATTCGTGTCCTGCACCAAACCGAGCAGGATTTCATTTCCAACCGTCACTATTTCGACATTTATCACTTCAGGGGACAGGTTACAGGGGACAGGTTACAGGAGGCAAGATGGGTTCTCCCTGTTCCCTCTCCCCTGCAACCTGTCCCCTGCAAGCGGGCATCTTTTCCACTCGTTCAAATCTCAAACCGAAGGCAGGGCCGGTCAGGTGGTCGAAATGGTTCGTGCGGCTGCGCTGGTTTTACGCCCTGCCACCTTAACGTAAAACACTTCAGGAGGAAAACCTAATGAAAAGACGCAGAGCCTTTTTCGGCATCTCGATAGCTGTGCTGGCTCTGGCTCTAACGGGCTGCCCGGAGAAAAAACGCATCGCCGACATAACCGCCGATCCCGGTCGCTATCAGGACAAGGAAGTAGCCATAGTCGGACGGGTCACGCGCTCTTACGGCGCGTTGGGCTACGGCATATTCGAAGTCGATGACGGCACGGGACGAATGTGGGTCTTCACGGAAAAATACGGCGTGCCGAGCAAAGACACTTACATCGGAGTGAAAGGGAAAGTTGTCCCCGGCGTCACCTACAACGGTCGCAACTACGGAACCGGTATGCACGAAACAGACAGACGCACGCGCGAGAAGCGCAAGTGATCGGGAGATGGGGGACAGGTGATGGGTGATGGGCAAAATGCAGTACGCGGCCCTCAACCGAGATCATTAGAAGTGTTTCGCTTTTCACAAACGCAGGCGTAATTCCTATCTATCCCCCATCTCCCATCCTCCATCCATCAGTCGGCGGCGACCGGCTGCGGCTTTAAAAGTTCGTAGCCTTCTGATCGCGCGACGTAAGTGGCAGCCGTGATGTCGCCCGTCACGTTCAAAGTGGTGCGGCACATATCGAGTATGCGGTCTACGCCTATGATTATCGCTATCAGGTTGGGATCGACTCCGATGTTGACCAGTATCAGAACGATGAATGGTATAGACCCCGACGGCACGCCCGCCGTGCCTATGCCGCCTAAGATAGCAAGATAAGCGACTGTGATCTGCTGCCCCAGAGTGAGATCGACTCCGGCAAGCTGAGCGAGAAATAAAACCGTCACACCTTCATAAAGCGCCGTCCCGTTTTGATTGGCCGTAGCTCCTATCGTCAGCACGAAGCTGTTTATATCGCGCGGCACGCCGAGGTTTTCTTCCGACACCCTGAGCGCAGTAGGCAGAGTGGCGTTCGACGAAGAAGTCGAAAACGCCGTCAGCATCACCATTTTGACTCTGCGGAAGAAATCTATCGGCGAAAGTCGCGAGAGAAAATAAACCGACAGCGAGTACACGCCGAACATGTGAAGCGCAAGTCCTGCAAGCACCGTCACTACGAACCACGCGAGTGCTTGAAGCAGATCGATTCCGAATCGCGCCGTGTTCGTAAAAAGCAGACACGCGACCGCATAAGGCGCAAATTTCATTATCACGTCTATGATCTTGGCCGAAATTTGATACAGCGCATCCATGCCTCGCACGAAAGGCGCGCTCACTTGCGAAGGTATGAGCGTTATGGCTATGCCTAAAAAGAGCGCGAAGAACATCAGGTGAAGCATATCGGGCGAGCCGCCTGATGTCGCAGTCGATGGATTTTTAGGCGCTCCGGCCAGCGATGCAATCGGATTGTCAGGCACGATCGCTTTTACGATCTTCATCATCGACGAATCAGCGCTCGTAGCTTTCTTGCTGGCCTCAACCTGTTTTTCCGCGTCCTTGCCATATTTTTCTTCCAGCTTCGCTCTGGTCTCCGGGTTTATCTGTGTGCCGGGGCGAATGGTGTTGGCCAGAGTCAGACCGATGACGACCGATATGGCAGAGATGATGAACGTATAAACGAAAGATTTGAGTCCGACTCGACCCAGTTTGCGAATGTCGCCAATGCCTGCGACTCCGACGATCAGCGATGAGAAGACGAGCGGCACGACTATCATCAAAAGCAGTCGCAGAAAAAGCTGACCGACCGGCTCAGTGATGTTCGAGCTTATCCACGCGATTTCCGAACTCTCGCCGCCGAGCCACAAATTCATGCCCACTCCCGCCACGACTCCCACCAGCAGCCCTATCAGAATGCGCGTGTGCAGCGGCAATCCTTTCGGCTTGTCAGGCGTTTCGTCTTTGAGGTCAGTCGTCAGTTCGCGCTCATAAGAATCGCTTTCCGTCGGTTGATTTTTGTCGTCAGCCATTTCGCCTCTCTTGTCGAGTTTTATTTGCTGATGAAGATTATGGATTTTGCGATGTCCAGTCAATCAAACAACCGCGAGACTTACGGGAAATTTTTCCAGAACAATTCGCCTTCCATATCAGTAATCAGTCACGAATCAAGACCAGAGTTGATCGCCCGGAGGAATCCTGATGGAAAGACTGCTCGAAGACATCCGCTACGGCGTGAGGATGCTATTGAAAAATCCCGGCCTTACTGTCGTCGCTGTTCTTTCGCTCGCTATCGGCATAGGCGCAAACGCCACGATATTCAGTTGGGTGCAATCGCTTCTGCTCCGCCCAATCCCCGCGGCGACTGATCCCGATTCGCTCGTCGTTTTTGCCGAAAGAACCCGCTCAGGGTCTTATATGTCGACTTCTTATCCCGACTTTGTAGACTTCCGCGACCGCAACGAAACGCTCGCGGGACTCATGGGCTACCGCGGACAATCGATGGGCGTCGTCATCGAAGGCCGTGCCGAACGAGTATGGGGCGCGATAGTTTCAGGCAACTACTTCGACGTGCTGGGCGTGAGGGCCGCTCTCGGTCGCACATTTCTTGCGGAAGAAGATCGCACTCCCGGCACGCACCCGGTCGCGGTCATAAGCCACGCCTTCTGGAAGCGTCGCCTTGCCGCTGATCCCGACATTGCAGGCAAAACCATAGGCGTCAACGGTCACACATTCACCATCGTCGGAGTGACCGCGCCGGAATTCCTCGGCACATTCGTCGGACTATCGACCGATCTGTGGGTGCCGATGATGATGCAGCGCGAGGTTATGCCGGGAGGAGACCGGCTCAACGAGCGCGGCGATCACTGGTTCGAAGCTATGGCCCGCCTCAAACCGGGCGTGAGTCTCAATCAGGCCAACGCCAATCTCGACAATCTTGCCCGCCAGATGGCCGAGCAATACCCGGCGACGAACGAAGGCCGCGTGGTCGTGGTGATGACGCTGTGGGATTCGCCCTTCGGCGCGCAAACCATACTCAAGCCCGTGCTTATGGTTCTCACAGCCGTCGTCACGCTCGTCTTGCTTATAGCCTGCGCCAATGTCGCGAATCTCCTTCTCTCTCGCGCAGTCAATCGCAGGAAAGAAATAGTCATACGTCTTTCGATGGGCGCAAGTCGCGGGCGGCTCATTCGCCAGTTGCTCACTGAAAGCTCTCTGCTCTCGTTGCTTGGCGGCGCGGGCGGACTCTTACTCGCCTTCTGGTCTCGCAATCTGCTCGCGGCTTTCGCGCCGCCGACGGATATGCCCATTCACATAGCCGTCGATATCGATTTCGGCGTGCTTGTCTTCACTCTCATCGTGTCGCTTGCCACGGGACTCGTGTTCGGGCTTGCGCCTGCGATTCAGGCCACACGCCCCGATCTCGTCAGCGTACTCAAGGATGAATCGACGCGCGTGGCCGGAGGCAGGGGGCGATTGAGAAATTCGCTCGTCATAGTTCAGGTCGCGCTCTCACTCGTGCTTCTGATATGCGCGGGGCTTTTTCTGAGAAGTTTCTACAACGGCCAGCGGCTCAATCCCGGCTTCGATCCTGAAAATCTCGTGGTCGCTTCCTACGATGTGTTCCCCGGCGGCTACACCGAACAGAGAGGTCGATTGTTTCACGGGCAGGTCATAGACCGCATCCGATCATTGCCCGGAGTCGAATCAGCGAGCCTCGCTCGAAGACTGCCGCTCGGATTCGGCGGATCGAGTTCGACATCAGTTGCAATCGACGGCTACGCTCCGCGGCCCGATGAAAATATGAACATCGATTACAACGAAGTCGCACCCGGTTATTTTCACACGATGTCTATCCCCGTAGTCGAGGGGCGCGAGTTCACAAGTGAAGACAACGAGAAGAGTCGCCCCGTGATAATCATCAACCAGACGATGGCGCGACGATTCTGGCCCGATGAGTCCGCCATAGGCAGAAGAATCCGTCGCGGCAGCACTTCACTCGAAGTCATAGGCGTGGCGCGCGACGGCAAGTATCGCTCTCTTTCGGAAGAACCGCGCTCTGTTATGTATATGCCTCTGCTTCAGAGCTATCGCTCTCAGGTCGTCGTGATAACGCGGGCCGCGGGGAATTCGGCGACGGCGATCGCGTCGATCCGCGAAGCTATGCGAGATATGGACGCAAACCTCCCGCTCTATGACACGATGACGATGCGCGAACATCTGGCTGCATCTGTGTTCGTTCAAAACATCGGCGCGACTTTTTTGGGCATATTCGGCGTGCTGGCTTTGATGCTTGCGACCGTGGGGCTTTACTCCGTGATGGCTTATTCGGTGAGCCAGCGAACGCACGAGATAGGCATTCGCATGGCTTTAGGCGCGGACTCACGAAATGTGCTTGGTCTCGTGGTAAAGCAGGGGATGAAGATCGCGCTGATAGGAGTCGGAGCGGGGCTTGTCGGCGCGTTCGCGCTGACGCGGTTCTTGTCGAATCTACTTTACGGGGTGAGCGCAAGCGACCCGCTGACGTTCGGCGGTATAGCGGCGTTGCTCGCAGGAGTGGCTCTGGTGGCCTGTTTCGTGCCAGCGCGAAGAGCTACGAAGATCGATCCGATGATCGCCTTGAGGTATGAGTGAGATTGGAAGTCGGAAGTCAAATAAGTCTTTCGACTATCTTGTAGACGTGAGTTCCTGTCAATGAAGGCCATAGCTCATTCGGATTGGAGTGCAATTCCTTTGCTCTCCTGACAGCCTCTGACAGGAGTGGTCTGTAAGCCTCTACATTGAGATTCGTCTTATTATAGCTTCCCAAGTGTTTACGCAATAGAGCCTCTACTTTTTGGCAAGAGATATTCTGGCTTCCAATATCTAGGAAGTGAAGGTAGAGCCATATTTCAAAACATGGATTGCTGATTGCCAGTCCGTAGCCTCTCCGAAAGGTGCGGGCGCTTATCTCGTTCAATTTGCTATCGCCCCAACGATCAACATCGAGCATCACCCATAATTCATCTTCGTCGCCGATTTGGAACTCCTCCGCAAAAAGCTCTAGTCGATCAAGAACATATTCCGGCGCTGATCGTCCGTCCTCAGCAGGAAGAACCTTCACCTGAATCCTTGGATTCCTGAACAGGCTGAAGTACAGTTTCTCAGTGTATTCACCCTCTGTGGCTATGACACATAGTTTCGTATCGCGAAGATGAGGGATTCTTCGATCCAATGGTCGCTTGCGTCTCGATGTTAATGGTGGCATAACCGCTCAGGCTTCTCCGTCATCATCTGACCATCCCAGCTTGCGTAAATCTCCTATGAACGGAATGGCTCCGAAACGTCCGTTCAGATAGCCTTTCTGAATCTTCAAGTCCGGGCGGATTTTGAATTCTGCGAGAGAATACATATGTGAAACTCCTGACTCATTCTTTTCAACGAACCATATTTCATCTCTTCGCAGCAGATCGATATCTAACAGATTTGTATCATGGGTGGTGAAAATAAACTGCCAGTTTTGATTCGCGTCCTTAGAACCTATGACTGCCTCCAAAAACATCTTCGACATTAAAGGGTGGAGCCTGCGATCCAATTCATCAACTATCAAAACCGTTTCGCTCGTTCTTATGGCATATAACGCTGGGGCCAGATGCATCAGTCGTTGTGTTCCATCCGACTCTTCTTTGACATCGAAACTGGTCAGGCGTCCCTCTTTGGTTCGGTGTTGGGTTTTGAGAAGAACGAACAGAGGCTGTCCCTGCTCGCCGCGAGTTATACCATATTGCTCGCCTTCAGGTGTTCTCAGTGCCACTTTAGTTCCCTTGCTGAAGCTAGAGATATTCCTCCTAATATCATCAGGCATATCAGGAAAGTATTTATCAAAATCAAGCGGCTCTTCTTCTGTAGCTATACCCTGAACTCCTGTTCCAGCAGTCGCCAAGAAATCCCCAAGGAATTTGGTGAATGATTTATCCTCGTGTGTCGTTAGTTCTAATGTTAGATGCTTCGCTCCGGCAGGAATAACCAACAGCACATCCTTGAACCAATCCATTAACGGTTTGAGTTCTTTTACATTTCGTTCGATGGCTTCTGTAAGAAAAAGCTGATTGGGTCTCGTGCCTTGCGCAACGAACTCCAAGAACTGTTTTCCTTTGGAGCTATTTCTTATGAAAGAGGGACCGAACTCAACCCGCACTTTATCTTTTCCTGAAGTGATACGCTCGAAGTATCGCACCTCTCTCTTTGCCGGTTTTGCGAACAGCCATTCTTCCAGTACTTTTTCCGAATTCAGTTTGAAACCATAAGTGTATATAACGCCCTTTCTTTTAATTACGAATTCGAACTTGCTTGGTTTTTTTAAGGCATCTTCATCAAGTTTGAATGGCATCACTGAAATCGTTTGATCGCTTCGCGTTCCGGTTGCAATAAGTTCCTGCGCAAAAGATATGGCTGTAGCAAGATTGGATTTCCCCGACGCATTCGCTCCATATATCGCAGCAGCATGAAGCAAGGGCGTTTTCCCAGCCCGATTCTCTTTTACAATGTGATCGGCATGATTTCCCTTCTTCGCTGCAACCATACTGAAGGTGATCTCTTCTTTGAAGGAAAGAAAATTCTCGACACTGAATTGAACCAGCATATTTAGCCCTATCAGCCTGATTTGAAGTGAAGCGTTTTGAGAAATCTAAAGATAGCTTTTTAATTTCCAAAAGTCAAAAAACAGCGAAATTTTCGATGAATATTCTGTTTCAACCTGCGAGATATGGAAGTAAAACTCGAATAAGCAAAACGAGGATCATCCGCCAATCTCGCGGATGAATTCTTTAAGACGCGCGTGTATTTCATCTCTCACGCGGCGAAAGACCGTAAGCCGCGCTTCCTCGTCTCCAACGGCGGCGGCAGGGTCGTCAAAGCTCCAGTGAATCCTTCGAGTGCGCGCAGGAAAGACAGGGCAGTTCTCATTAGCGTTATCGCAGACGGTTATAACGTAATCGAATTCTTCGACTGCGAATTCATCTACGGACTTCGAACGATGCGCCGAGATATCGATTCCGATTTCTTCCATCACGCCGATGGCTTCCTCTCGCACACGTGAAGGATGCGTGCCTGCGCTTGCGACTTCGAACTGCGCGCCGCCCGCGTGACGAAGCAGTCCTTCAGCCATCTGGCTGCGCGCCGAATTGCCTGTGCATAAAATCAAAACTTTCTTTGCCATAACGATCAGCGGTCGGACATCAGAGATCAGATGTCAATATAGAATAAGGTCTCAGGGCGAATCAAAACTATTCAGGCGAGGCGGATGGAGGCGATACATCGAGTGACTGTTTCGCGAACGCTGTTTATCGAGAAAGCCAGCGAAAAGCGAGGCGTCAATGGCCTCAGAGTTGCCTTTATTTCAATGTCCGGGGTTGAAGAGCGGCAGCCCCCACCGGGTAGTGGAAGTCGCCGCTTCGACCTAACTACCCGGCTTGCTCGTTGACCGAGCGGGTGTGGAAGCAGACGACAAACCATGTCTCGTCGCTCCACACCTGATCTCCGCTCGACAGCGATTGAAGACAGTTTCTGAGAGGGGCTTATGCATACAGCAGGAACAATTTCTCCGTGGACGGACGCTCCCGTTCCTTCATTTTCTCCGCTCAGCGAAAACGCTCAGGCTGATGTATGCGTAATCGGCGCAGGCATTGCCGGAATCACAACAGCTTATCTGCTCACGAAAGCTGGTTTGTCTGTCATCGTAATCGATGACGGCGAAATAGGCGGAGGAGAGACAGGGCGAACGACTGCCCACCTGACAAACGCGCTGGATGATCGTTATTTCGAGATCGAGCATTTGCACGGCGAAGAAGGCTCCCGCATTGCAGCCCAGAGCCATACGGCTGCAATCAACCTGATAGAAGATATCGTGATGTGGGAGAGAATCAGTTGCTCGTTTGAGCGGTTGGACGGTTATTTGTTCGTCCCTCCCGGCGAATCCATTGATGTGCTCGAACGAGAATACGAGGCCGTCAGGCGAACCGGTATGAGAGGCGTTGAGATGGTCGAGCGCGCGCCGTTGTCTTATTTTCACACAGGCTCAAGCCTGCGCTTTCCGCGTCAGGCGCAATTCCATCCTTTGAAATATCTCTCAGGGCTTGCTCTGGCCATCGTGCAGGGAGGCGGTCGAATTTATACCCGAACAAAGGCGGAGCAGATCGAGGGCGGCTCGCCTTCGCGAGTGATTACTTCATCGTCTCAGACTATCCTGACCGGATCGCTCGTAGTTGCGACCAACACTCCGGTCAACGATCTTATGGCTGTTCACACCAAACAGGCCGCTTATCGCACATACGTCATAGGCGCCGAAGTGCCTCTGGGGTCGGTGACGAAGGCGCTCTACTGGGACACTGCCGACCCATACCACTACATGCGATTGCAGGCCGGAGTGCCGGTTAAATGGATGCTCAAAGACATTCTCATAGTCGGAGGCGAAGACCATAAGACAGGTCAGGCGGATGATGCTGAAAGGCGGTTTGCAAATCTTGAAACCTGGATGCGCGAGCGATTTCCGATAGCGGGAGATATTTCCTATCGCTGGTCGGGACAGATAATAGAGCCTGTAGACAGTCTGGCATTCATCGGACGAAATCCCGGCGACAGCCCGAATGTTTATCTAGCCACGGGAGATTCCGGAAATGGAATGACACACGGCACAATCGCCGGTCTGCTCATAAGAGACTTGATACTGGGCCGGGAAAATCTCTGGGCAAAGTTGTACGATCCTTCGCGCATATCGTTGAAAGCCGGGAGGCAATTCCTCAAGGAGAACATCAACGCGGCAGCACAGTATGCGGACTGGGCGACTGGCGGCGAGGTCAGTTCCACAGATGAAATTGCGCGAGGCTCAGGCGCGATAGTTCGGCGCGGCCTTAAAAAAGTGGCGGCCTATCGCGATGAAAAGGGCGCTCTGCACGAAGTGTCGGCGGCCTGCCCTCATCTGGGTTGCGTGGTCGCCTGGAATTCGGATGAAAAGAGTTGGGATTGCCCGTGTCATGGTTCGCGATTTGATTGCTATGGCAGGGTAGTCAATGGCCCGGCCCTCAGCAATCTGTCGTCCGTAGAGGAAGATAAAAAGTTATCCGCGAAGATAACTGCGCGAAGATGATTCGAGATGAAACCCTGATGTTTCTTACTCTGCTGATATTGTGTCTCGTCATTGCGTCAGCGACGGCTGAATTCTCATCAACCGTCGCTGACATGGGGCGGGATCGCTGCTGCTGAAGAGGTCGCTGTATAAGGTGTTGCTACAGATGGCAACGACCCGCCGGTTTATCCTTTCATTTCTTCCCCATTGATCGCGCCGAGTGGTGGTTAAGATTATCGGGGAATGCGCGCACCGCAGCAGGCGCTCTTACCTTGCTCTCTCGCAGGATTTCTCTGATGTTGAATCCCTCGCCGTAGACATCTTTCATATTGCTGTCGTCTACCGAAATAACGACGCCTTTGAGTTCGAGTCCGGCAAACAGCCCCTTGCTGCGAGAGTAGGAGAGAATCTGCGCGTTGAGTTTCCAGTCAGTCGAGGCTGCGGCTTCTCGCCCGACCGGGCCTGCTGCGACAGAGGTTTCGCCTCCGAGCGAGAGCTTGCTCGAAAGCAGAGAGTTGATTCCCTGTTCATTCATAAACAGCAGCACATAATCGGTCGATTGACCGCCTATTTGCAGGCCGACGCTCCCGCCCGACAAATCCAGATAGGCTGGCGCACTCCAACCGCTGGCAGTGCGACAACTGATGACGCCATCGCCTTTTCGCGCGCCGAGGATGAATCCGCCTTTGATAGTCGAGGGAAACACCGCAACGCATTCGGCGCTGTCTAGAACATTGCTCGGAATGCTCTTGTCAGGCGCCCTCATGATTTCACTGAAAGTCTTTGCCGCTTCCGCAGATTCCTCGGCTGCGTCCTTCAGTTTGTCCTTCTGTGCCGGAGTGACGATAGATGTTGCCATAAGCAAACAAATAATCGCCCCTATGGATAGGATTCTTCTAATGAACATAAACACCTCCTCATCGACTTTTATTGTCTGGTTGACTGCAGTGAGTCTGACTCTTACGAACAAACTCCGTGCCGCAGCCAAAGACGATTTTTTTCGGGCGTGAGTGTGGATAGTGTCCTGAGAAACTACGATGACTGAGGCTGGCGTGTAATGAATCGCAACGCGATGTTCGAATCTCAACTATTACGATCAGATGAAATTTCGTCCGGCACAGGCGCAATAAAGCGATGGCCTGATTCTTGCTCTGTCAAGACTGGCAGATGCTTTTCTGCAAGCGATCAATACACTGAGAGGATGAATCAGGAGATTTTCGTTATGGAAAGTGTCGTCGGAATTTTTGCAACGCGTGCGGAAGCGGAAAACGCTATAGCTCGGCTGGAATCTGCCGGCATTGCGGGTACTCATATCAACTTCCTGACGCCGGGCGATTCTGATCAGCAGATCAAAAAGGTGCCGGTTACTGAGGCAGAGCAATATGGGCCGGGCGAAGCTATCGGCGGTGTCGTGGGCGGCGCTATGGGAGCCGCAGGAGGAATGAGCCTTGCTACAATGTTTCTGCCCGGCGTCGGCCCGATTGTAGTAAGGGAATGCTGGGCGCGGCCATCCTTGGCGCAGTGGGCGCTATGGGAGCCGCGGCAGTTGGCAAAGCTCTCGATATGGCAGAGGGAGTGGCGGTAGATGAGCTTTTCTTTTACGAAGATGCGCTCAGACAGGGCCGCTCGATTGTCATCGTTTTGATAGAAGACGACAAACAAGGCCGAATTGCCAGAAAGATTTTGGAAGAGGCTGGAGCGGAGGGCGTCGATTCGGCTCGCGAAAAGTGGTGGATCGGGCTGCGCGATGTCGAGCAGGAACACTACACCTCACAAAACCGGAATGCCGAATGGAATGAGATATATTATCGAAGAGGGTTCGAAGCAGCCCTGCGCCCCGGAACACGCGGAAAAAGCTACAGGGAAGCTGCTGAAAATCTGGCTGAGAGTTTTCCTGATGCTCACAATCGAGAGCCTTTCTGTTGCGGGTACGAACGAGGACAGGCTTACTATCGCAGCCTGTCCCGGAAAGAAAAAACTTCATACCGTACGGCCAAAGAGCAATGAAGATGGCGAAACATCAAAAAATCTCGATACTGATAGTTGCTTCGCTGCTTGCGCTTTCGGCTGTTTCCTGCACAGAGGTGAGCGAGCCGCCAATCATACCGGAGCCTACTCTCGATGCTGCGCCGTTGAAAGAATCCGGACAGTGGAAGATTGTCGCTTCAGAAAGATTGATGCTGACGGCAACCGCGCCCGGCGCGCAATCCGTCCGTATTCTGTATAAGCCGCTCGCAGCCGAGCATCGCTATGTTGAACTCAAGAGTTTGTCTTCGCCAGATGAAGGCAGCGACAGGTTTTCAACTGAGATCGAAATCGGGCCGGACTTCATCGGCGATGTATGGGCCGAAGCGGGCTACCCCGATGGCTCGATGAAAAAGACTGGCCTCCTTGCGCTGGCCAGCGAGAGCGCAATCGATCCGCAGACAATAGACATTCCACGGGAAAACAGAGGCGGTTCGCCCGGCAGCGATGAGTCCGATCGCTCGGATAGGTTTACCGGCGGCACCATCAAGCAGACTGCGCTCAAGGAGGGCGATCCGAGGGTATGGATCACAATCAACATTCCGGCCTTTCGTCTGACCCTCTGGCAAAGCGGAAAAGAGGTCATAACATATCAGATTGGAATCGGGCGCAAGAACTTTCCTCTGCCGACAGGTGAGCGAAGAGCGACCGCGATAGTGTGGAATCCTGAATGGGTGCCGCCTTCGAGCCAGTGGGTGCTTGACTCTAAAAACGTGGAGTCGGGCGAGAGGATCGAAGCCGACGATCCGAGAAATCCTCTCGGAAAGATCAAGATCATATTGGGCGCGGGCATTCTCATTCACGAGGCCGCAAAGCCCGAAGATATTGGGCATCTCGTCTCGCACGGCTGTGTGCGTATGCTGACCGAGGATATCTTCGACCTGACGGAGAGGATAATAAAAGCGCGAAGCCTGCCCGTGTCATACGAGCAGATCGAGCGCGCGAAGGCGAGCACCCATCGCATGGCTATCGATCTCAATCCCCCGCTCTGGGTCGATATCAACTATGATACCGAAGTCGTCGAACAGAGCATCCTTCGCCTTTATCCCGATGTTTATGATCGCGGCTCGTTGAAGATAGAAAGCCTCCGCGAAGAACTCCAGTCTGTCGGAGTTGATGCCTTCAGGCTTGACTCTCAGACCTTGAAACAGATGATAGATCGCGTGAGCCTGACGGAAGAGTTTCGCGTGAGCATTGCCGAAATCAAAGCGGGCCAGCCGCTCATAGTCGGGCAGAATTATCCGCTGACTGATTACTCGTCCAACAAACGGGCGAGAAAAGAAGATCATCCATTTCAGAGATGAAATGCGCTGGAGCGCAAAGAAGAGAATAAAAAATCCCTGCTTCAAGGCTTTGTCTGAGGTCGGTCATGCGCGGAAAGAAAAGAGTCTGATTTTCCTTCAGCCTCATCCAGTAAACTATCAGGACGCTCTGCCCAATACCGATCAAACCGGGGTTTCAGCAAGTTGATTACCGCGGCTGCGAACAGCGCAAAATAGACGCATAAGAGAAAAGAAAAAACCGCGAATGTTATAGCTCTCATATCACCCTCCCAACACCTTTATTCAAACTATCAAGACGGCAATAGCTGTGCCGCAAACGGCCAGACAGCCTCAATCGCAGATCATTCTTCCTTACCCATAATCGATTGCCAGCCCGCGGCTGATCGGTTTCAATGTTGATTGCGCAGTCGGTAGGCTTCTTCGACCCGTTTATCGATTGCGGGTTTGAGATCGGGATCAATCCCGCGAGCGCGATCAAAATCGCGTTCGGCCTCGTCATCCTTGCCCTGAAACAATCTGGTCAGCCCTCGATTGAAATAAGCCGGGGCGAATTGTCGGTCAAGCCTCAGGGCGCGTTCGTAGTCTTGAGCGGCGGCATCGAGATTCTTCCTGATGAAATAGATATTTCCGCGATTGTTGTAAGCCTCCCGCATACGCGAATCCAAAGCGATAGCACGGTTGTAGTCAGCCAGGGCTTTATCGAAATCATTCTTCTCAAACCAAAGTCCTCCCCGAAGGCAGTAAGCTTTGGAGTTTGCAGGATTCAGTTCAATCAATTTGTTGAAGTCTTCTATCGCTTCATCGAGATGCCTCTGTGTCAAATGCGCTAACCCGCGATTCTGATAAGCGATTGCGCAGGTCGGTCTGATTTTGATCGCCCGCGTATAGTCAGCGATGGCCTCCTCTACCCGCCCTTTCGCTTGTCGGGCAGCTCCGAGATTGACAAATGCCTCGGCGTAGCGAGGAGCGATCTGTGTCGCCAGTTCGAGGTCTGCTATGGCCTCATCAAACTCTTTCTTGGCATAATGCGCCAGCCCGCGACTGTGATATGCCGCGGCGGCGCGAGGCACGATCATAACGAAGCCGCCGTATTTCACCGCCACCTCATTCTGCTCATCACCGACATAACGGACACCAGAGGGCGATGCATCCGAAATCAGTTTTTCAATGACGCGATCAAGATCGGCTATGGCTCCGTCGAAATCTCCTTTGTCATACTTGGCAATCGCGCGCTGATACTGCATTTCAAGCCATGAAGACGCCTGCGCTTTGGCAGCCTCGGCGATCACGAAAAGAAAAAGAAATTGAATCAGACGGCATACGACCATCCTTATGGACACACCTTTAGCAACCATGAGTAACCCCCTCTCATCCTCGAATCTCGACATTTGCTCACAGCAAGGAACATGCCAGATGAAAATGCGTGACAATCCGGCAGGGTGACGAGACATCAGGGGATTGATCAGACCGCAAGACTATTATGGTAAACAGACAGGAGAACTATCAGCATTCAGATACATCAGCGTCGTCTGCCTGAATATCTGTCCTGTTTTCCTGCGCATCTATATGGCTCTGAGTAAGGCTTGAATACACTTTTCACGAAAGGCAAACGACTCTCGATGTCATCCCAGACCGAGTAATTCATCTTCCGCGTCGCTCTTCGGCATAATGACAAACTGCGCACACGACACACTCCGGGCTGACAGGGGCATGCCAGTTGCACAACTACCAGCGCGGGCCTGACGCAACAACGCACAGCCCTCCTTACAGCGGACGATAGGTAATCAGATGAAAGGAGAAATGCAATTGCCGGACGCTTGAAAGCACAGTTTTCATTCAACAGATTCTGTGCAGTCAAAACCTTCTCGACAGGCGGTGGGTTTGTCGGGAAGGTTTAATGCTTTGAGGTTCATTCCATGCGCCCGCTTGCGCGGGCGATGCGATATCCCATCGGCGCAATTTCAGGTTCCGGCAAACCCCGACCTGTGAGCCGGAGAATGCCTCAACGCTTTTGATTAAAGCGTGACCGGCGCGGGCGCGCAGCACCCCGACGCAGCTTCGACCTTTTCAGGAAGATTGTCCTTTAGCACGACGAAAACTTCCCACTCGTTGCCGTCCGGGTCGCGAACCCAAGCCTTGTCCTGAATCGCGTAACAACAATCCGTCTGCATCTCGTCGCGCGGAATCAACCCCGCCGTAATCCATCGCTCGCGCATCGCCATCACATCTTCACTCGTCGCCACCTGAATCCCCAGGTGCGAGAGAGCACCCCGCTCATTGAACGGAACTTCATTTAGCGTGAAGTTGAGCGGCGGCTCCGTCAAGTCGAACTTCGCATACCCGCGCCTTACCTTGCTCGGTTCTATTCCAAGCATGCGCCGGTAAAAATCCATGCTCTTTTCTACATCACGCACATTTATCGCCAGATGAGCCTTCAATACGTTTATCGAATCCATCATCTCTTTCCCCTTTCCTGTATATTTTTCATATTCGCCAAAGCGAATATGACCGAATAATACACACGACGCACATATACGTCAAGACATATTTGTTCTGATGTGATAAACTTTCGTCGTTATGCGAGACGGACTTCGAGAGATGGAGCTTTTATTCAAGGCGCTCGCCGACCGCACGCGGCTTCGTTTGATCAACCTGATGGGCGAAGGCGAGATATGCGTCTGTTTTCTGGTCGAGACTCTGCGGACGAGCCAGCCGAAAATTTCTCGGCACCTTGCTTTTCTCAGGCGAGCCGGGATAGTCGAAGCGCGGCGCGATGGCAAGTGGATGCACTATCGCCTTATCGATCCGGTGGATGAGCGAGCCGTCGCGGTGATGAAGGAAGTGCGCCTCTGGCTAAAGGAAGATTCGGAGATGCAGCGCGACAGGGGGCGGCTGATGAAAGTCTGCTGCGCCCCTCAGCTTCCCGTCAGATTGAGGCACGCGCCGCGCCCGTCGGTTGCCGTCTGATGCGCGTCATCCGTTTTGTTTAGGCGGAGAAAGCACCCTGCCCGGCAGTTTGCCTGTCATCTTTCCGCCGTCTACGACCAACTCGCCGCCCACGAAAACGAAAGGCACGCCGTCCGCATACTGATGCGGATTAGTGAACGTAGCGCGGTCAGCGATTTTTTCAGGATCGAACAGGGTGATGTCAGCCCGATAGCCTTCCCGGATCAATCCGCGATCCTTCAACCCGATTATCTGCGCAGGGAGCGAAGTCATCGAACGCACGGCGAACGCGAGCGAGATTATCCCGCGCTCGAAGACGTAGCGGCGAATCTTGCGCGGGAACGTCCCGTAGAATCGCGCGTGCGGAATCCCCGCGCCCAGTGCGACCGTTCCGCCATCGCTGCATGTGGCGGTGAATTCCTGCTTCATTATGTGTTCGATGTCGATCTCCGAGAGAGAAAAGCCGCGCATCCTCGCCCCTCCCGGTCGCGCAAGTCCGTTGAGTTGAATCCAGATTGCACTCTCAACTGGGTCTTCTCCGCGCAAAGCAGCTATCTGAGCGAGAGATTTCTCCGTGTAATTTTTATCCGTAAAATCGTAGATGATTATGTTTCCGGCTCCGCCGCGTCGGTCTATTTCGTGCGCGATATCAAGTCTGATTTTATCTCTCGTTTCAACCGCGCTGAGTCTTCGCGTGAAATTTTCTTTCATACGGGCGAAGCTCAACCGCCCTGCGGGCAATTCGCCCAGTTGATCACCCGATTCCGCGCCTTCATCGCCAAGCGCCCACATAGGAATAAGCACGGTGTTGCCGTCCGAACCGGAGGTCGTGTAAGGGTACTGATCGGCATAGACCGCAACTCCGCGCTCACGCGCTTCGGCTATCAGTCGAGTGGCCGCGTGACTGCTTCCCCAAAACAATGCGCCTTTCGCTTTGAGGTGAGATGCGACCACTCTCGCGCCGCTTTTTTCGCCTATCTCGATGGTCTCCTTCACAGCCTGCAATAAATCGACAGAGGGCGTAGGATCGGAAGCGTTCTTCCACATAGGGTCGCGCCCTTCGCTTCTTTCGTGCGAGATGTAAAAGCCGTCGTAAGCCGCGATCACACGAGCAAGTTCGACCACCTCATCCGTCGCGCTCCATCTTCCCGGCACGTATTCAAGCCCTGCGCTCAGGCCCCACGCGCCTTCTTCCATTCCCTGTCGCACGAGTCTTTTCATTTCTTCGATCTCGGACAAAGTGGCGCGACGTTTGAAATCATCCTTCATCGCCATGCGCCGGACTGTTCCGTGTCCGACCATCAGGATGGCGTTCGTGCCTATGCCCTGCTGCTCGTATTTCTTTTTCTGTTCCGAGAGCGGCCACGGCGAGCGACCGTCCTGATTGATGACGACTGTCGTGACGCCCTGAGTGATGAAGTTCGGATTGGTCCTAGTCGCCGACATTCCGAGACCTTCATCCGAATGGGAGTGAATATCGATAAATCCCGGCGTGACGTAAAGTCCGCGGGCATCGATTGTGCGCGCGGCTGTGGCAGCAGAGAGTTTGCCTATCGCGGCTATCTTTCCATCCTTGATCGCTATGTCGGCTGCAAACCACGGGTTTCCTGTGCCGTCAAGAATGCGCCCGCCTTTGATCACCAGATCGTAAGACGGCTGATTGGTCAATCCCTCCATCGGCAGCGATAAAACCAAAAGGCTGACGATACAGGCCGCGAGTGTCTTTTTCATCATCTCCTCCTAGTCGGGTGATGGGGGATGGGCGGCGGATGAGTGTGTTAGCAGATGCAAAGGTAAGCAAAGAATTTGTCACCTCTTCTCACCCCATCACCCACCCCCCATCACCTATCCCCCATCAATAAGGCTCATCCCACCTGCCCGCGAATGCTATCTCACGGGCGGGCTTGCGCGAGCGCGGAGCCAGTTCTTTCTTTCGCTCCGATTCAGGCAGATCATCCGTGCTGCCGCGATAAGGATAGCCGATGGCTATCATCGCTATGGGTGTGTAGTCTGCGGGGATTGAAAATTCGTGACGCGCCCGTTCCATATCGAATCCGGCCATCTGATGCGCGACCATTCCATACTCGACGGCCTGAAGCACGAGGTTTTCGCTCGCAAGCCCGACATCGTGTTGAGCCGTTCGATTCGGTTTATCGTTGCGAGTGAAAGTTTCTTTGGCGACTGAAAGCATCAGCACCGGCGCCTTGCGCGCCCACGCATTGCCTTCGACCAGACACGCTCGCGCCCGCTCCATAGCATCGCTGTCCGAGCCATCGAAAACCAGATAACGCCACGGCTGTTCGTTGAAACACGAAGGCGCCCATCGCGCAGATTCGAGCAGAGTCCGCACGAGATGAGGTGAGACGTTTCTCTCTTCGAATACCCTCGGACTCCAGCGACGATAGATCAGGTCGTTGATGAGATAATCCGTGTCGGCTGGCCTGTCGGGATAAACCCATTCATGTTTTTCGAAATCGGTTTCGCCGAGATCACCGGTTTCGATTCCGATATGGCCGAGGTGATCGAGCAGGTGATCGATATAGCTGGCAACGAGCGCGCTCAACGTCGTGGGCGCGGAATCGCCCACAGTGCAGGTGCGCGCCCAGAGGTCTGCGGTTATGCTGTCGACCACGCGGAGAATATGCTCGTTGGTTGCAAGCCATAGTCTTATGAGTTCCGCCCATTGGCTGCTTTGATACTCGTGAAGCGCCACCCAACGGTCTCCGTCATAAGACGTAAGAGTGGGTTGGTCTTCGAGTATCGTCCTGACGATTCGCTGATGATTGACCGTAGCGGAATCGATCAGGTGTCCGAGTTCTTCTTTCGGCGACCATCCGTCAGGCGCGCTTTTTTCAGCGGCTCTGTCTGATGGGATCGCGCCCAGCCGGATGCTCGCTTCATAAACTATCGATGCGAGTCTCATCTGCGTGTCTGAATCCGTGAATTTTCGCGCCTCGCTCATATCGCCTCCTTCGGGCTGCAATCATCTGGCAGCCGCTTTTCTTTTGATCTGCATTGTCGGAATCGAAACGCCTGCAAGCAGTTCTACGAATTTGTGAATGTAAGGCGGAATAGTTTTACCTTTCATCATCGCCGCGCTCCACTGGCGATGAAATCCTTTCTTCATCAGAGGCATGGCCCTGAGAGTCCCCGCTTCCAGATGCGGCGCAACCGCCCACTGAGCCATCACACTTATGCCAAGCCCTGCCTTGACCATCTCGATTATCGCCTCCGTCAGTTCCACATGAGAAACCTGTCGCGGAAGAACGCCAGCAGGAAGCAGGACTTTTTGAAAAACGGTCAACTCTTCTTTGGGCGCTGAATAAACGATCAGGTGCTGGTCGGCGAAATCCTTCGCCGCGAGGTAAGGCCGCGAGGCGAGCGGATGATCGGGGTTGAGTATGACCACCATTTCATCGCGAAAGAGCGGTTTGAAGCAAAGCTTTCGATTGCGGACGACGGTGCTGGTGATGGCTAAATCGAGCTTCCCGTCGAGCAATGCCTGAACGGGTCGGCGCGTGGCTTCGGCCACTATGCGGACCTCGACGCGAGGGAATACCTCGTGGAAACTTTTAAGCGCCGTCGGCAGCCAGTGATAGCAGGTATAACATTCAGTGCTGATGCGAAGCACCCCTTCGCGATTGAGAGCTATCTGGCGTATGTCTTCTTCGACGTGCTGAAGTTCGCCTAAAATCCCGCGGGCCGAAGAGAGAAGCCGCTCGCCCGCCTGTGTGAGAATCATCTTTTTGTTCATGCGCAGAAAGAGCGAAGCTCCGAGCCTGCTTTCGATGTCGCGCAGTTGATGCGAGAGCGCGGATTGAGTCAGGTGCAGACGATTAGCGGCGCGGGTCACTCCCCCTTCTTCGGCGACGGCGGTGATGAGTTTCAGATGGCGGACTTCGAGACTGATCATCTTTTCCTCTCTTTCAACGGATGAGTATTATTCATCAAAACCGTGAAAAGAATCAATTTGCCTTGTCAAACTCAGGAGGATTACCATAAGTGAGCGGCGATTTGACCAGTCAGGAGCCAGGATGGAATTCAGAACCGACTCGGCGATTGAAATACTCGGTCGCACGCCCGCCACGCTCAACGCCATCTTGCGCGATGTCCCCGACGAGTGGCTTATGAGCGATGAAGGCGAAGGCACATGGCGCGCTTACGACGTGATCGGGCATCTGATTCACGGAGAAGAAACCGACTGGATAGTGCGCGCGAAAATCATTCTCAATCACGGCACCGCCAAACCATTCGACCCTTATGATCGCTTCGCGCAATTCGAATTATCCAGAGGCAAAACCGCCAATGAACTGCTCGACACTTTCGAGCGGCTGAGGCGTAAAAATCTCGAAGAGCTTGCCCATATCGCTACGCCGGATAAATTGCATTTGCGCGGCGCTCACCCTTCGCTTGGCGAAGTGACTCTCGCAGAGTTGCTCGCGGCGTGGGTCGTTCACGACCTCGACCACATAGGCCAGATAGTTCGAGTGATGAGCAAGCAGTACACGGAAGCGGTCGGCCCGTGGAAGGCTTATCTTTCGATACTGAGCTTCAAGGGAATAACGTAAATGAAAAAGAGATCGGCTGCCGTCAATCCGTATCAATCTTTCATCGAAGGCAAAGAGCCGATGAAGGTTCTCGCCTCCACGCACTCGCGCATCGTCAGTCTCACGGAAGGGCTGACCCCGCGACAACTCAGCAAGCGTGTGTCAGAGGATAAATGGTCGATTTATGAAATCGTCGGCCATCTGGCCGATGTTGAAATCGTTCACAGCGGGCGGTGTCGCTGGATTCTCTTCGAAGACAACCCTGTGCTTCCGGCCTTCGATCAGGCGGCGTGGACCGAAGGATGGCTGCGCGAGAAGGAATCTTTCAAAGAGACGCTCGAACGATTCCGCGTGCTGAGACAATCGCAGATGAGATTGTTTCGCAATCTCCGACCCGGCGAGTTTCGCCGCGCTGGCACGCACAGCGAGCGAGGAACGGAACAGCTTGAGCTTTACATACTCAAATCGGCGGGCCACGATCTCAATCACCTCCGGCAGATCGCCGAGCGGCGCGAGATTCTTCTTTCAGGGAAACGGAGATGATCAATCGCTGATGCTTTTATGAAAACTCGCGCGAATAATATCGCGCCTGCGCCCCTTGCAAAATCACGTTAGCCCGTCTCAACACAGCGGTGCCTGCCGCTCTGGGAAGCAGAGTTTTTATGTGGAGGGCAGTTATGCAAGTCCAACAACTCGAATCGGACATCTACGCGCTCGTGGGCGAAAAATATCAATCCAACTCCATAGCCATCATTGACGCGGATGAAGTTCTGCTCGTTGACGCGATGGCCGACCGCCGCGATGCAGAGAGTCTGCGCCGCTTCATCGAAGATGATCTGAAAAAGCGAGTGCGGCTCATACTCTGCTCTCATTACTTCAGCGATCATCTGGCCGCGCTCCGCCTCTTTCCGCAAAGTTTCATAGTCGCGCACAAAAACTATCGCCACACTTTCGATTCCGAGCTATTCCGCACGGAAGAAGAACGCGCTAATTTCGTCGAGCCTGACCTGCTGATCGGGGATGAATTGACGATCAGATGGGGACGCTACAATCTCGACATCTTTCACAACCCCGGCCATACGATGAGCACCCTCAACATCGATATCCCTGAAGCCGATCTCCTGCTCGTAGGCGACACCGTTGTGGGAAACATCGTTTATCTGGCCTACTCCACGCCGCAGATGTTTTTCACTGCGCTTGAGCGAGCGCGCAGGCGCAATCGCAGTCATCTCATCTCATCGCATCTCGGCAGGCGTGAGGCCCAGGCGATTGACAATGCGCTCCACTACCTCGCGGCGTTGCAGAACCAAGTGCGTTCAGCCTTCGAGACAAGCGATCCGCCACAAGCGATTCTCAGCATCGAACTGAAAGACTGCCTCGCGCCACGAGTGCAAGCATCTTCCTTCGAGAACATCTTTCACAAACGGAACCTTACGTCGATAGTCGAGAGAAATCTTTTCGCGTGAAGTGTCGCTCTCGCTCATCAACAGGATCGAACAGCGCGCAGAGCGTCGCCAGTCGATCCCGTGATCGCGCCCGGTAGAGCAGACAGGTCGCTTCTGATATTTTTATGCGCGTATGGATTATCATCTGTTCTACATTCTGCCGGTGGTCTTTCTGGCATATTTTTTCAAAGGCACGACAGGCTTCGGCTCGGCCATCATTTTGGTCGCGCTCGGATCGGCCATTATAGGCCCGGTCGCGGCAGTGACTATGGTGACGCTGCTCGATGTCGTCGGGGGGGCGGCTCTTTTGCGAATGGATCAGACGCCGGATTCGCGCCGTTTGTGGTTGCCTCTGGCAGCAGCCCTTATCGTAGGGGCGATTGCGGGCGCGTTGCTTTTGAAATTCATCTCGCTTGAAAACTTCAAGCCCGTGCTTGGCGTGATGCTCATCCTTGCGGGAGTGTGGATGATTTTTCTCCGCGGCCGCGGCGCTTACACGCGACAGGAGCTTCCCGAAACTTATCGACCGAGAGACCTCGCCGTATGCCTCGTGGCGGGAGCGGCGGGGGGATTGACGGGGCTGAGCGGCCCGCCGCTTATTTTTTCATTCGGCGGATGGCTTAGGAAAGAAGCATTCAGGCGGATTCTCACACGCATATTCTGGGCCGAGGCATTGGCGAAGGCTGCGACCTACACTGCCACCGGAGTTTTGACGCGGGACGTTGTGATCGCGGCTCTGCTCGCCGTTCCGGTTTTATATCTCGGACTGTACGCGGGCAATCACCTGTTCTTCAAAATATCTGAAACGTGGTTCGGTCGCGTAGTCGGGGCGGCGATAGTCGTGATGGGCGCGCGGTTGATTCTGTAAATTTTCATGAAAGCAGATCGCTGATTCTGAAATGAAGCTATAGCGGTTTGCAGAGGGGTGAACAAGTCGCTTGAGGAAAGGGGCGACCTTATGCGATTGATCGCGGTGAAAAACGAAGAGCAGGAATCCTGGTCGGGCTTTCATCAGTTTTGCTTTTTCATCAGTTCGCCTCTACAATCATCCACAGGCGAGCACCAATCTTAAAATCCGGAGTCCATTTCAAAATGGCCGTGAACATATTGATCCCGACCGCTTTGAGAAATTTTACAGGCGGCAGCGACGAAGTCTCAGTCGCCGCTGAAACTATCGAACAGGCGATGGATGCTCTCGTCTCGTCGCATCCTCAACTCAAAAAACATCTCTACAACGAACAGGGTCAGCTTCGCCACTTCGTCAATCTCTATCTCAACGATGAAGATATTCGCTATATCGATCAGCGCGCTTTACTCAAAGACGGAGACACGTTGAGCATCGTGCCTTCGATTGCCGGAGGCTCGGCTCTCGTCGAAGACACACAGGTCGAACTCAGCGCGGATGAGATACTGCGCTACAGCCGCCATCTCATCATGCCTGAAGTCGCGCTCGAAGGTCAGAAGAAACTCAAAGCCGCTCGCGTCCTCTGCATAGGCGCGGGCGGTCTCGGCTCACCGCTCGTCATGTACCTTGCAGCGGCGGGAGTGGGGCGGCTGGGGCTTGTGGATTTCGACGTTGTCGATTTCACCAACCTTCAACGTCAGATCATTCACTCGACTTCAAGCGTCGGTCGCCCGAAACTCGAATCTGCCCGCGAGCGCATAGCCGAAATAAATCCGTTCGTCGAGGTCGATTCATACGAGACTGCTCTCACATCCGAAAACGCGCTCGATCTTTTCCGCGATTACGACATCATCGTAGACGGCACGGATAATTTTCCAACTCGCTATCTCGTCAACGATGCCTGCGTGCTTTTGGGCAAGCCGAACGTCTACGGGTCGATCTTTCGCTTCGAAGGTCAGGCGACTGTGTTTTATGCCAAAGAAGGCCCCTGCTATCGCTGCCTCTACCCTGAGCCGCCCCCGCCGGGGCTTGTGCCAAGCTGCGCGGAAGGCGGCGTACTCGGCGTGCTTCCCGGAGTGATCGGGGTCATTCAGGCAATCGAAACGGTCAAGCTCATACTCGGCAACGGCGATCCATTGATAGGTCGACTCGTTCTCTTCGACGCGATGAAGATGAAGTTCCGCGAACTCAGGCTTCGCAAAAATCCCGCGTGTCCCGTGTGCGGCGAAAATCCAACTATTCGAAAACTGATCGATTATGAAGAATTCTGCGGCATCACTCCTCACGCGGATGTGAAAGTCGGCGCGGATTTCGAAATCACTCCGCTCGATCTCAAGGCGAAGATGGATCGGCAGGATGATTTCATTTTGATCGATGTGCGCGAGCCTGAAGAGTACGCTATCTGCCGCATACCCGGCTCTCGATTGATACCGCGCGGCTCGTTGCCTGAGCGCGTGCATGAGCTTTCGAGCGCCGACGAGATAGTGGTTCATTGCAAGAGCGGAGTTCGCAGCGGAATGGCCGTAGAGTTTTTGAAGCAGGCAGGTTTTCGCAAAGTCAAAAACCTCGTCGGCGGAATACTCCGATGGTCGGACGATGTAGACCCGACCGTTCCCAAATATTAGTCATCGGTCGCTTGTCATTTGCTCCTTGTCCTTTGTCAACGAATGACCGATGACCAATGACGAAGGACGAATGGCTGATGACAAAACCCGCACAGATTTTTCCTGACACGGTAATCGACGCTCTCAAAGCCGCTCTGGGAGCGAGAAACGTCCTTACCAACAAGGATGAACTCATCGTTTATGAATCCGACGCGCTCACGCTGCACAAAAATATTCCGTCAGCCGTCCTCATCCCGTCGAGCGCGGAAGAAGTCGCCGCGGCGGTGAAAATTCTCTTCGAAGCGGGCATTCCGTTTCTGCCCCGCGGCGCGGGAACGGGCATTTCAGGCGGGGCGGTGTCTCTCGAGGGCGCGGTCATCATCGAGATGGCCCGCCTCAATCGCATACTCGAAATCGATTATGAAAACCAATTGGCGGTCGTCGAACCCGGCGTGATCAACGTCCAGTTGTCGCAGGCGACTTCTCCGCAAGGGTTTCATTATGCGCCCGATCCTTCCTCTCAGATGGCCTGCACCATCGGAGGCAACGTCGCTGAAAATTCAGGCGGCCCGCATTGCCTCAAATACGGAATGACGACGAATCACGTGCTGGCGGTCGAAGTCGTCCTTCCTTCGGGCGAGATGGTCACGCTCGGCGGAGGAGGAGTCGACGTTGCGGGTTACGATCTGCTCGGATTGTTCGTCGGATCGGAAGGCACGTTCGGTATAGTCACGAAAGCCACGTTGAAACTCACTCGCCTGCCTCAAGCGGTCAAGACTATGCTCGCGGAATTTATGACCGTCACGGATGCAAGCCGCACCGTGAGCGAGATCATCGCCGCAGGAATGCTCCCTGCCGCGCTTGAGATGATCGACCGCCTAACGCTCGAAGCGATAGAGAATTCCATCTTCGCCGGAGGATTCCCGACCGATGTGGCCGCGCTGCTTATAATCGAAGTCGATGGACTCAGAGTTGGGATCGAGCAGGACTCAAAGCGCGCCGTCGAAATTTGTCTCGGCAATAATGCTCGCGCCGTTCGCGTTGCGAAAGACGATGCGGAACGCCTGAAATTATGGGCTGCGCGCAAGCGGGCATTCGGCGCGATGGGACGTATCAAAGCTGACTTGATGGTTCAGGATGCAGTCATCCCGCGCTCGCGCCTGCCGGAAGTGCTTGACGAAATTTATCGCATAGCCGAGCGTTATGGTCTTACGGTCGCGAATGTTTTTCATGCGGGCGATGGGAATCTTCATCCGAACATCAGCTTCGACGGGCGCGACCCTGATCAGGTCGAAAGAGTGGAAGCGGCGTCGAAAGAGATCATGCAACTGTGCGTAGGCGTAGGCGGATCGATTACGGGCGAGCATGGCGTAGGGATGGACAAGATAGAGGCGATGCGATTGATATTTTCCGACGATGATCTCGAACGAATGCTGGCGGTGAAAGATGTTTTCAACCCCTCGGGACTTTGCAATCCGGGGAAGGTGTTGCCTACGACGAAGACCTGTCGATTCTGCGGATTCGGCATAGAGGATTTCCGGCATAAGAAAAACGCGCCGCATGATATTATCAGCAAGCAGACACAAGCAGGATGAACGGCGATAGAGGGATGAAGCTATGACAACCATGACTGTAGAAGAGCAAATAGATCAGTGGAGCAATCCCGACAGGCAGAGAGAACCTGATCAGATAAGGCTTGCGAAACTGATGTATAAAACCTTCAAAAGCAGTCCCCATGGTAAATGGCCGGAGGGCCGTCGATATATCCACGCTGCTTACTGGCTGGCGGAGGCTCCGCCGTATATATATCAGGATCGCTTTGGCGAAACGCCGGACCAGAAGGAACTTGTAACATTGTGGGAAAAAGCAGGCGGCTCCTTTTACGTGGAAGACGGGCATCTGAGATTTCTTCCATTCGAAGAAATGGATGAAAAAGAAAGGGAGGATTTCAAGGCCCGCACAAGCTCAGGATATGAGCGAGGAAATGACAGAGGAATCGACATAGCAGGATACTCATCTGATAAAAGGATGCTTCTGGCTGTCCAAGTGAAAACGATACGCGGCACGTCTCCTGACTGGGCCGTGCATTTTCGCCGAAATCTTCTGTCGCATCCCTTCCTGCCTGACGCTACATACTTTCTGATAGTGACGCCTGACGCGATTTACCTTTGGAAGAACAACGCTCCACCGGATGCACTGCCTGACTATGCAATAGATGGGAAAGAGATGCTGGAGGCATTTGCAAACAAGCTCTCTCTGTCTCTTGAAGGCATGAGCATCTACGGTTTTGAGATGCTGGTAGCAACCTGGCTGCAGGACTTGATATTCTCCGACCTTTCGCCGGAAACCGCCGATCCGTCACTTCAATGGCTCTTCGAATCAGGATTGTACGCTGCAATGAAAAACGGCCTCGTCCTTCTGGAAGAAGTTGCATGATAGTTTGTGTTGAGACGAATTTCATACTCGAACTAGCATTCCTGCGGGAAGAGCATGAGAGTTGCCTTGAGATTCTGGGTCTTGCAAAAAAGAAGCAAATCAGATTAAAGCTTCCAGCCTTCAGCATCGGAGAATCTTATGAGGCGATTGAGCGCGCGCATAAAGGAAGGAGGGAATTACGAGATAAACTCGTTTCCGAGATCAACGAGATGGCTCGCTCGAAACCCCGCCGCGAAACTTCTGAAGGATTCCTCAATTTAGCAAGCCTGTTGATAAAAAGCATTGAAGAAGAAAGGCACAACTTCGCCAATTCGCTAGACTTACTTAACGATGCCGAGATTATTCCGACAGGAGTGGGAGTCGTAAGAGCCGCCATAAGCTATCAGGAAACTCTCAAGCTGTCGCCGCAGGATTCGACTGTTTATGCCTCTGTCATTGAATGCTTATCGTCTCTTTCCGGGGGCGATTCATGTTTTATCACCAAAGATAATGACTTCGGCAAATCCGATATTCAAAGTGAGTTGGCAGATTACAACTGCAAGGTTCTGACGGGCAAAAACGCTTTCAAAGACGGACTCAGCTATATTGACAGCCTTCTGTAAACCAACAAAGAGGATAAAAATGTCGCTAACTGAAATCTCACAAGCATGGAAAGAAGCATTGAAGTTGGAAGACGCGCCCGTGGCAATAGCTTTTTGCAGCGATCCGCCCGAAGGCGTGGAGCCTTCAGCAGAGCCGTCGCCTTCGGCCTGCACTTTCTGGCGACGCGGGCAGAAAAAAGTTTTCTATGCCTCGGCCGACGATCACAGCAATTGTCCCATAGGGCTTATGACTATGGGCTTTTCGCTCTCATCCGATCAGACTGAAAAGGCTATGTCGCTAGTCTCTACGATGGCATCTCTGCATTATTTCGATCCTTCGGAAGTCGCGCATCTGCCTTCGATCCAAAAGCCGCACCGGATGGTCGTCTATGGCCCGATGGATCAGTTCCCCACGAGGCCCGATCTCGTTTTGTTTATGCTCGACGGATTTCAATCGATGCTTGCGGCTGAAGCTATCGGACAGGTCGCGTGGGCTGAACAGGGGCAACTCGGCTTGTTCGGTCGACCGGCCTGCGCCGCGCTGGCGAAATCAGAGCGCATCGACCGCGCAACCGTCAGCCTCGGCTGCATAGGGGCGCGCACCTACACCGATCTCAAACAGGAAGAGATGATTCTCGTCGTGCCTTTCTCTCAGCTTCGACAGGCGACGGAAAATCTGTCGGCGGTAGTTGAGGCGAATCAGAAACTCGCCGCTTATCACGGCGAGCAGCGAAGAATCATCGCAGGCGGATGAACGCCTCCGAACACAGATAGAGAAATAACTGAGATTTTTCCGGCTCATCTTTTCCCGGCTTATCCGTGTTTATCGGTGGTTCTTCCCCCTGTGCCGAAAATTAAATCGACATGGATTGGCGCAGATCAGATCGGCCTCTGACCCTGCTCTGTTTGCGCGGGTTGAAAACCGTGTGTTAGCATCCCGTCTCAGGTGAAATATGGTCGATCAGCCCAGCCCTATCAATAAAACTGTTTTTGCGAACGGTCTGACAGTAATCACAGAGCAGATGAACCACGTGCGGTCGGCGTCGGTCGGCATCTGGGTGCGCTCAGGCTCGCGCCACGAAGACGCCCCGGAAAACGGCATCTCGCACTTCATCGAGCATACGCTCTTCAAAGGCACGCGCAATCGCACCTCTCGCGAGATAGCTATCGAGAGCGACGCCATCGGAGGCAACGTCGATGCCTTCACAGCACGGGAAGTCGCAAGCTATTACGTGAAAGTTTTGGACGAACATCTACCGCGCGCTTTCGATCTTCTCTCCGATCTCATAACCGCGCCTCTGTTTGACGACGAAGAGCTTGACCGCGAGCGCAACGTGGTGATGGAAGAAATCAAGATGGTCGAGGACACGCCTGACGATCTTGTGCATGAAGTATTCGCGGCGAACTTCTGGCCCCGTCATCCGCTGGGCCGCTCCATCCTCGGAACGGCGGAAACGCTTGCCACGTTCGATCACGCTCGGGTGGCAGATTATTTCACAAACGTCTACACGCCGCGAAACCTCGTCGTCGCGGGCGCGGGCCACATCACTCACGAAAAATTTGTCAACATGGTCGCAGAATGTCTCGGCGACCTCGCCGACAGAGAGGCTCATCTCAAGGCTTCCGCGCCGCAGGCGGCATTGTCGCGCATTATAATCAGCAAAGACCTCGAACAGGCGCATTTGATATTAGGCACGCGATGCCCTTCGATGGTCTCCGACGACCGCTATGCCGTCCATGTACTCAATACCATACTCGGCGGCGGCATGAGTTCGCGGCTGTTTCAAACCATACGCGAAGAAAAGGGACTCGCCTACACGGTCTTTTCAGGAGTCAACGCTTACACCGACGCAGGCTATATGTCGATGTACGCTGCGACTTCACCCGAACATTTCGCGGAAGTCATACGATTAGGCATAGATGAATTCAGCCGCGCCAAACGAGAGAGGGTGACGGACGCCGAGCTTCAGCGCGCGAAGGATCAACTCAAGGTGTCGATCATGCTGAGTCTGGAATCCACCTCTGCGCGTATGAGCAACCTCGCGCGACAGGAGATATTCTTTCATCGCGAGTTCACTCTCGACGAGATAATCGAGCGCATAGACCGAGTGACGGCGGACGATGTGCAGCGAGTAGCAGGCGAAATATTCAACGGGGGCGAGATGGCGGTGACCGCTCTCGGCCCGCTCGACTCAATCGACCCGGATAAAATGCAGCTTGCCTGCTAGTGGTCGGTGATCAGTGGTCGGTGGTCGGTTGATGAATACAACCAGACCTATAGATTTTTTTCGTCGACGAATTATGCAGCAACGGTGCGCCAACTGACCACTGACCACCGACCGCCGACCACTGTTTATGAGATTGATCGTCTTAGGAAGCGGAAGCAGCGGCAACGCCGTCTACATCGAATCGGGCGAGACGAGCGTGCTTGTCGATGCCGGACTTTCGGCCAGAGAAACCGCGCGGCGGATGATCGAAGCGGGAGTCGATGCAGCGCGGCTCACCGCATTAGTCGTCACTCACGAACATGCCGATCATGTCAAAGGCGTTCACGTACTGTCGAAGACCGCGAGCATCCCTGTTTATATTTCCAACGCGACTAGAAATGAATGTCGCTGGCCGCGCGACGGAGCGGGCATTCGATGGGGAGAGGCGATCACATCGAGCGAGCCGTTTCAGATAGGCTCGATGGGTTTTCACCCGTTCACCATACCTCACGACGGAGTAGACACATTCGCTTTCACCGTCGAATCCGGCGGCGCGAAAATCGGAATCGTCACCGATCTCGGCTATATCACTCAACTCGTCGCTGAACGATTGCGCGGCTCGGATCTCATCGTAATCGAATCGAATCACGACCGCGATATGTTAAAAGTCGGCCCCTATCCGTGGCCGCTCAAGCAGAGGATCGCAAGCAACACGGGCCATCTTTCGAACGACGAGACTGCCAGATGGATGCGCGAAGATTTCGACGGACGGGCCGAGCACATCGTGCTTGCACACTTGTCGCGCCAGTGCAATCATCCTGAGCTTGCGCGGCTCTCAGCATTGCAGGCGCTCGCAACTCGCGGCTCGATGTTTTTTCCAGACGCGGAGCGGCGCGTGCTGGTAGCGCATCACGACCGCCCGACTCAGTGGTTTGATCTTTAGGGAACAGGTTACAGGGAACAGGGTATAGATAAGATTCCTTGCCCCTGTAACCTGTTCCCTGTAACCTGTTCCCTGTCATGATCGAACGATACACGCGGCCCGAAATGGGCGCAGTCTGGACGGAAGAAAACAGATTTCAAAAATGGCTCGACGTGGAAATAGCCGTCTGCGAAGTTCACGCCGAGATGGGAACCATCCCCGCCGAATCGGTCGATGTCATTCGTCGTAAAGCTGTTTTTTCCGTAGATAGAATCAAAGAGATCGAACGCGCCACTCGCCACGATGTCATAGCCTTCACCACCGCGATGGCCGAAAACATCGGCCCTGAGTCCCGCTTCGTTCACTACGGGCTGACTTCATCAGATGTCGTCGATACGGCAAACGCACTGCTGCTGCGCGATGCGGCCACTCTCATCCTCGAAGACCTTGATCGTTTAGGCACGGTTCTTCGCCGCCGCGCCGTCGAGCATAAAGACACAGTTATGGCGGGACGCACTCACGGGGTTCACGCCGAGCCTACGACATTCGGTCTGGTGCTTGCCCTCTACTATGCCGAAAACGAAAGAAACAAGGAACGACTCCGCAGGGCGCGCGAATCAGTGAGCGTCGGGAAAATTTCGGGCGCGGTCGGCACGTTCGCGCATCTCGACCCGGAGGTGGAAGAGCGCGTATGCGAAAAACTCGCGCTCAGTCACGCGCCGATCTCGACTCAGGTAATTCAGCGCGACCGTTATGCTGAATTCCTCGCCACTCTTGCCATAATCGCGTCTTCGATGGAGAAGATCGCTTTGGAAGTGCGTCATCTTCAGAGAACTGAAGTGCGTGAAGCCGAGGAGCCTTTCTCCGAAGGGCAGAAAGGATCGTCGTCGATGCCGCACAAGCGCAACCCCGTGACCTCGGAGCAAATCTGCGGACTCTCGCGCGTAGTAAGAGCAAACGCGCTGGCCGGGTTTGAAAACATCGCGCTTTGGCACGAGCGCGACATCTCGCACTCGTCGGTCGAGCGGGTGATTCTTCCCGATTCCTCCATACTCACGGATTACCTGATAGCGAAAACCGAATGGCTCATCGACGGGCTTGTGGTTCACGCCGGGAGGATGAGAGCGAACCTCGACGCTTTAGGCGGCGTGACTGCAAGCGGCCAGTTGCTTTTGAAGCTCGCAGCGAGCGGGATGACGCGCGAAGAGGCTTATGCAATAGTGCAGCCGATGGCTATGCGGGTATGGGACGAAGGCGCGAACTTCCGCGAGATGGTTATGAACGACAAGCGGGTGAAAGCAATAATTTCGCGCGAAGAACTCGACGCGCTCTTCGATGTGAAGCATCAACTTCGCAATGTAGGAAAGGTTTTTGAAAGGGTGTTTAAGGAATAGTGGGCAGTGGGCGGTCAGCAGCGGGCAGCAGTCGACGTTCGTCACAAGTTGCCACCGCCCACCGCCCACTGCCCACTGATTATGAAAGCAAAAATCTACGTCACACTGAAACCTTCGGTTCTCGATCCGCAGGGGAAAGCGATTCATCACGCCGTTGAAACCATCGGCTATCGCTCGATAGCCGACGTGCGGCAGGGGAAGTATTTCGAAATCACGCTCGATGAGGCGATCACGCTCGATGAGGCGCGCCGAGAGATAGAGCGCATGGCTAAGGATGTGCTGGCGAATCCCGTTATCGAAGATTATCGGGTCGAACTGGATTCCGACGGCGAGGCGTGAGATAATGCCGCTTACTTAGTCCCCACCCGCCAGAGGAAAGGATCGAACAGGGATGAAATTCGGAGTAGTAGTTTTCCCCGGCTCCAACTGCGACCACGACACTTATCACGTAGTCAGTAAAGTCATCGGCCAGCCCGTAGATTTCATCTGGCATCGCCAGAGCGCGATAGGCGAATTCGACGCGATAATTCTGCCCGGCGGATTTTCCTACGGCGATTATCTGCGCACGGGAGCTATTGCCCGCTTCAGCCCCGTGATGGGCGCAGTCAAAGATTTCGCTTCGCGCGGCGGGCTGGTTCTGGGAATATGCAACGGGTTTCAAATTCTTTGCGAAGCCGGAATGCTTCCGGGCGCGCTGATGCGAAATCGCGATCTGCGCTTCCTCTGCCAGCACGTCAACATTCGAGTCGAAACAACCGACACACCCTTCACGAGAGATTGCATGCGCGGTCAGGTGTTATCGCTGCCGATAGCTCACGGCGACGGAAATTATTTTTGTGACTCTTCGACGCTTGCTGAACTTCAACGCGAAAATCGAATCATCTTTCGCTACTCGGATGAGCGCGGGATGGTGACGGATGAAGCCAATGTCAACGGCTCGCTCGACTATATAGCTGGGATTTGCAATCGCGAGCGAAACGTTCTCGGCCTGATGCCGCACCCTGAACGCGCAAGCGAAGAGATAGTGTGCAGCAGCGACGGGAGAATAATTTTTCGCTCGCTCGCCGACACACTCGCCGAGCTTGCCAAAGCGTCGTAAAAGCGGATCGATGACGGGGCGCCCGAAAATCATCATCTGAAATTTGATATGACAGAACCCGCTATCACCCCTGAACTCATTCATAGCCACGGACTCACTGACGAAGAATATGACCGGATAGTGAAACTCCTCGGTCGCCAGCCAACATTTACCGAGCTTGGAATCTTTTCAGTGATGTGGTCGGAGCATTGTTCATACAAATCATCGAAAGTTCACCTCAGAAGGCTCCCGACGAAAGGCAAGCATGTGCTTCAGGGGCCGGGCGAGAATGCCGGAATCATCGACATCGGCAGTGAGCTTGCCGCTGCATTCAAGATCGAATCGCACAATCACCCTTCATTCATCGAGCCGTATCAGGGCGCGGCCACAGGCGTCGGCGGCATACTCCGCGATGTGTTCACGATGGGCGCGCGACCCATAGCTTCGATGAACTCGCTTCACTTCGGCCCGCTCACCTCCGGGGAAAACGCAACACAGGAAGAGAAACGAACATCAGCGCGCAATCGCTCGATCATGTCGGGCGTCGTCCGCGGCATAGGCGATTACGGCAATGCCTTCGGATGCCCGACGGTCGGCGGTGAAGTTCGATTTGGTGATTGTTACTCGCGAAATCCGCTCGTCAACGCTTTCACGCTGGGAGTGATGCGGCAGGATCAGATTTTTTACGGACGCGCTTCGGGCGTGGGCAACCCGGTGATCTACGTCGGCGCGAAGACGGGGCGCGACGGCATTCACGGCGCGACTATGGCTTCGGAAGAATTCGGCGAAGGGTCGGAAGAGAAACGCCCGACGGTTCAGGTCGGCGATCCGTTTCTCGAAAAACTTCTGCTCGAAGCCTGCCTCGAAGCCATGCGCGCGGGCGCGATAGTCGGCATTCAGGACATGGGCGCGGCTGGGTTGACAAGTTCTTCCGCCGAGATGGGCGGGCGAGCGGGCAACGGAGTCGAGCTTGATTTAGACCTCGTGCCGCAGCGCGAAACCTCGATGACGGCTTACGAGATGATGCTCTCGGAATCTCAGGAGCGAATGCTCATCGTAGCCGCGTCGGGGCGCGAGCGCGAAATAGTCGAGATATTCAAAAAGTGGGAACTCGATGCCGTCGTCATCGGCGTGGTCACAAGTGACAATCATCTGCGCGTGAAAAAAGACGGCGAGGTTCTAGCCGACATCCCCATCACCGCCCTCACCGACGAAGCGCCAGTTTACACGCGCCCCGTCGCGCAACCCGCGATTGCATCCCGGAGCGCAGTCGCGCAGATCGAATCTGGCGTAGATGAGATTGACGCGACGTTTATGCGCTTGATTGCGTCTCCCTCGCTTGTGTCGAAAGAGTGGGTTTATCGCCAGTACGATCACACAGTCCGCACGAACACAGTGACGCTTCCCGGTTCGGATGCCGCTGTGGTGAGAATCAAAGAGACTCGTCGCGCGCTTGCGATGACACTGGATTCTAACGCCCGTTATTCTCAGATCGATCCGCGCGGCGGCGCGCGACTCATCATCGCCGAAGCATGTCGGAATCTAACAGTGAGCGGCGCGCGACCCGTCGCGCTTACCAACTGCCTGAACTTCGCTTCGCCCGAACGCGCGGAAGTTATGCGACAGTTCAGCGAGACGATTGAAGGAATGCGCGAAGCGTGCGAGGCATTCGATACGCCCGTGACGGGCGGCAACGTGAGCTTCTACAACGAAACCGAAGGGCGTGGAGTTTATCCAACGCCTGTCATCGGAATGGTAGGCATTGTCGAAGACCTCAGACACGTCACTACTCAGTGGTTCAAAAACGAAGACCGCCCGATCATTCTGCTCGGCACGAACGGCGACGATTTGGGAGCGAGTCAGTATCTCGTCTCGCACGGGAGGATGGAAGGCGATGTGCCGCGACTCGATCTTGAGTTTGAAAAGAGAGTGCAGGAAGCGTGTTTGCAAATGATCCGCGAGGGAATAGTCGAATCGGCGCACGACATCGCGGACGGCGGACTCGTGGTCGCTTTGGCCGAGTGCGCTTTTTCGAGTTATCGCCGCAAGGCAGTCGGATTGAAAGTCGAGATTGAGAGCGAGCTATCGATAGCGGCTCTGCTTTTCGGCGAAACGCCATCGCGGATCATTCTTTCTATTGCCGAAAATAACGTGGAGCGCGCGCTTGAGATTGCGCGCGAGATGAATGCGGCGGCTGCGGTGATAGGCAAAACGGGCGGCGAGCATATAGAAATATCAGTTGGCGGCGAGACGGTGATCAATCGACAGCTTGCCGAAGTAGAATCAGAGTGGCGCGACGCGCTGCCGCGCCTGTTCGAAATCCCATCGGTGTCGTCAGACTGAAGCCGCCGCAAATCAAAAGAGAATATCTGAAATCGACCAACCCGGGCTTGCCGAGGCTATTTCAATTTCGCTTCCTTCTGCTAAACTACCCGCGACATTTCGCCAGCGAGGAGCAAGGATGAAATCCAATTGCGCAACGACTGAAGGAACCACTCGATATGCCGAGCGGTTCGCCTCCCAAACCGCGCCGGGTCACTTCCGCCAACAGCAGGGGTTGAGGATATCGAGCATCGGCATAGGAACTTACCTCGGCCACTGGGATGATGCGACTGATCGTTTGTATGAAGAATCCGTCAGCCAGGCTATACAGCTTGGCTCGAACGTGATCGATTCGGCCATCAACTATCGCTTCCAGCGAAGCGAGCGCAACATCGGCGCGGCCCTCAAACACCTGTTCGACGCGGGCGCGGCAGCGCGCGACGAGATCATCATTGCCACCAAAGGCGGCTACTTCCCTTTCGACACCGAGATGCCTCGCGACCCGCATGCATGGATAAAGCAGAACATAATCGACACGGGCGCAGCGCGCGTGGAAGACATAATCGATACTCATTGCATGTCGGCGAGTTACCTCGCCAATCAGTTGTCGCGCAGTTTGGAAAACCTCGGTCTTGAGTGCATCGATATTTATTATATTCACAATCCCGAATCGCAGCTTGATCGGATTGCGCGCGATGAATTCCTTCGCCGCATTCGCGCCGCTTTTGAATTCCTGGAAAAAGCGGTCGCGGACGGGCGCATAAAAATTTACGGCACTGCTACGTGGAACGGATACCGCCAGCCTCCGCGAGCGAAGGGATATCTTTCGCTTGCGGAGTTGGAAAAGATCGCCCGCGAAGTCGCTGGCCCTGAGCATCATTTTCGCGCGGTTCAGTTGCCCTACAATCTGGCGATGCCCGAAGCGCATATTTCATCGAACCAGAAAATCGGCGACGAGTATGTTTCACTTCTCACGGCAGCCGAACGGCTCGACATCACTGTAATGTGCAGCGCGTCTATGCTTCAGGCGCGACTCGCGAGTAATCTGCCCGATTTCGTCCGTCAGTCTCTCGTCGGGCTTACAACGGACGCGCAGCGCGCGATTCAATTCGTCCGCTCCACGCCCTCAGTTGCGACGGCTCTAGTCGGGATGAGCCATCGCGCTCATGTCGAAGAGAATATGATGACGGCTCGCGTCGCGCCCCTTTCAGTCGAAGATTTCCTTCGCATGATCGAGAGCGCCGAATGATTTTTGCGCTTTTTCATTTCCCGGCTGCGTAATGTATAATGACGGCAGCTTAGAGATTCGGCTATAGAGCCTGCGCCGTGACTGATCTTGAGAAAGAGTGAGTCGCAAAAATGGCAGCAGAACTTCCAACCCCCAATATCTATTTGACACCTGATAGCACGCTTGCCTCTCGGCTGAAGCAAATCCTCAGCGAGGTTAGAGGAGAAATCGCCGGAGGGCCGGTTGCTTATCTGCGCGCAGCTTTTCTGCCCGACCGGATCGAAGAATGGTTTCCCGTTAGATTGGGAAACTATTTGGCGGACGCGGCGCTCTCGCTCGTTCGGCATCCTTTGACTTTCATCAAAGAATCTCGACTGCCTGATCAGATAGGGGCAAAGCGTCGCCGCATGTTTCGCTGGACGCTGACTTTTTCCTTGATGCTTCATTCAGTGCTGCTCGCTTACCTGTTTTACGCGGCATTCATCGCGCCGTTTATGGGGATAAAAATCGTCGATAAGGCTTATCGCCAGTTCAACGCCGACGAACTTCTCAAACCTCTCTATTATCCCCCCGGCATGCTGCGCATACGGGTTCCTCAATCCACTATGACGCTCGAAGAGATTCGCGCAAGAGAGAAACAGCGACTCGAAGAAGCGAAAGCCAAACGCGAAAAGGAAGAGCGCGAGCGAGCGAAACGCGAGAAGGAAGAACAGGAACGTATTGCGCGCGAGCAGAAAGCCGAAGCTGAAAAGAAAGCCGCTGAAGAGGCAGCTAAAAAGCCATGCGCCGAGCAGATAGGCGAACTCAACCTCGCGCCCATCAAAGACCTCGTAGGAAAAATCTATAACCTGCATGGAGCCGGACAACTCGGCATGCAGGACTCCAAACTCAACGTGATGATCGGGTTCAAGATAGACTCCGACGGCGCGCTGTCGAAGATAACCATAGTCAAATCATCCGGCGTGAAGCTCATCGATAAATACTCGGCGGAGATCATCTGGAACATAGGCGAATCGCACGCGCTCGGCATGTTCTGCAAACTCTCTTCGACGACTGTCGCCCTCAATCTCAACGATCAAATCGCGCGACTGACTATAACCGGATTTGCGCCGACCCCTGATATGGCGGAGGAGTTGAGCGGCAAGCTCAACAGGTTGTTCAAATTCGTCGCGTGGAATAATAAAACGACGAACCCTCCGGTTGCCGAGCTTATGTCGCTCGTCCGGGTCAGAAGCAACGGCAAGCGCCTCGACGCAGAGCTTTCCGTCTCGCGCGAGCGCGCAGACGCTATGATGCGCGAACAGTTCGGCAAAACCCCCGGCACGCCTCAATAACGAGTGAGTAGTGATGAGTAATGAGTATTTGCCTTCGACTACTCACTCATCACTGCTCACTCATCACTGCTCACTACTCATATGCCTGAACTCCCCGAAGTAGAAAACCGTCTGCTTTACCTGCGAAGAAATGTTCTGGGTAAACGCATTCTTCGCGTCGCGATTACCGCTGCGAATATGATCAAAACGCCCGCGGCGAGATCGTTTGCGCATCGCTTGCAGGGCCGTCATTTGATCGAGGCTTTTCGTCGCGGCAAATACCTCGTCGTCGCGCTCGACAGCGGGTTTCTGGTTCTTCATTTCGGCATGGGAGGCGACGTCATCATGCATCGCTCGAAGCAGGACGCGCCCGCGATGACGCGCATCGATTTTATTCTGGACGATGGAAATCGATTGGCCTTCACCTGCCCGCGCAAAATATGCCGTGTGTTTCTCGTTGGCGATATTTCCGATATTCCTGCTCTCAGCCGAATGGGACCCGAACCGCTCGGCGGCGAGTTTACTTTCGCTTATCTCTGCCACGCTGTCAGCCTAAGCCCGCGTCGGCGGATAAAGCCGCTGCTTATGGATCAGGAAAAAATCGCGGGAGTGGGAAATATCTACGCCGATGAAATCCTGTTCGGCGCAGGCATAAGGCCCGACCGCGAGGTATCGAATTTGACCCAAGAAGAGATCAGACTGATTCACCGCGAGACGCGCCGCGTTTTGCGACGCGCGATCAGGGCGGGGGGAGATGAGAATTTTCCTTCCGATTTTCTCGTCTCGCGCGGCGCGCAGAAAGCCGCTTGTCTTCGCTGCTCCGGCGCGATTGAAAGGAAGCGAATCGGCGGGCGCACGGCTTATTTTTGCGCGCATTGTCAAAAGTGACGTGAAAGCTCGTTCATATCTGAGTAAGCTTGAAGAAGCGAAACTATGGCGAGCGATTCAAACTTTGCGACACCCGCCGACCGCTTTCCGCAAACAAGCTGGTCGGCCATTCGCGCAGCCGCAGGCACGAATCAAGGGGAGCGCGAGCGCGCGCTTGCCCGACTGATAGCCGCTTACTGGAAACCTGTCTATAAGCACATCCGCCTCAAGTGGAACAAGTCCATAGACGACGCGACTGATTTGACGCAATCCTTTTTCGTCGCGGCGATGGAAAAAAATTTCTTTCGATCATTCGACCCTGAGAAAGCCCGCTTCAGAACTTTCCTCAGAACGTGCCTCGACCATTTTCTAGCCAACGAAGAAAAGGCCGCGCGCAGAATCAAACGCGGAGGCGGCATAGAATTTCTGTCGCTCGATTTCCGAGGCGCGGAAGAAGAGCTTGCATACAAGGCTTCGCAGGAAACGCCCGACGAAAGGTTTGAAAGAGAATGGGCGCGCAGCCTGTTTGCGCTCGCGCTCGACTCTCTGCGCGCTCATCTGGAATCAGAAGGCAAACAGATTCATTTTCAACTCTTCGAGCGATACTATCTCAGCGATGCGGAAACGTCTTACGCCTTCCTCTGCTCCGAGTTCGGTCTCTCGGCGGCTCAGGTGACGAACTTTCTGGCTTTGGCCCGGAGAGAATTTCGCCGCGCGCTGCTCGACCAGCTTCGCGCGCTCACCGCAAGCGATGAAGAGTTTCGCCGCGAAGCCCGCTCGCTTCTCGGAGACCGGGAATGAAATGGCTTTCGGACAAAACAGTTGATCGTCTGCGCGAAGCCGCAGAGACGCCTGACCTCACAGGCACGCCTTATCGAATCATTCGCAAAATCGCCCGCGGCGGGATGGGCGCGGTCTTTCTGGCCGAAGACTCAAGGCTTGATCGAAGGGTGGCGATAAAAATCACCGACGCGCCCGACCCGTCAGGCGAGCTTGCCCTAAGGCTGAAGAGAGAAGCGCGCATCATCGCCCGACTTGAACATCCCGGTATCGTGCCTGTTCATGATGCGGGCGCGCTCGATGACGGGCGGGTGTTTTATGTGATGAAGCACGTCGAAGGCGACCGACTCGATGATCATGCGAAAAAGATCGCTTCGCTTTCAGACCGGCTCAGAATTTTTCAGAAGGTGTGCGAGGCCGTCTCATTCGCTCACGCGAGAGGAGTGATTCATCGCGATCTCAAGCCCGCAAACATAATGGTCGGGCAGTTCGGCGAAGCTCTGGTGATGGACTGGGGCGTGGCAAAAATTCTCAGCGACGAAGAGCGAAGCGAAAGAGATTCTACCGATCACGATGACAGGGCAGGAGACACGGCTCACGGGGCGGTAGTGGGAACGCGCGGATACATGGCCGCTGAACAGGCCGCAGGCGCAACTGATCTCGACGAACGCGCGGATGTGTACTCGCTCGGCGCGGTGCTTTATTTTCTGCTCACCGACCGCGCGCCATCAGACGCGCGACCGCGAGGAGTGAAACCCGATCTTCCGCGAGCGATAGAAGCTGTCTGTCTGAAAGCGATGTCGCGGAGTCGTGATGAAAGATACCCGGGCGCGCGAGAAATGCTTATGGATGTGACGCGCTTTCTCGACGGGCAGACGGTTACGGCTTATCGCGAAAGCGTTTTCGAGAGAGCAAGGCGGTGGGCGGCGCGCAACAGATTTCTTTTGATTTTGATACTCGCGTATCTTTTCATGAGAATTCTTGTCTTTTTTGCATTCGGTCGTTAAAGAAAATCTGAAGAAAGTTTAATAGTAAAGATGAAAGCGCGAGTCACGACGACCTTGTTTCTGTCGCCGGGCTGTCGGGCTTTCGCAAGAGGGAGAATCGATGTCGAAACCTCTGCTGGGGCTTTTGCTGGGATGCGCTCTTGGGTTGCTTGACGGAATTACAGGGCTTTTTTCGCCCTCGCTGACTCCGATGATACTCCGGGTGATACTGGTGACGACCATCAAGGGCGTGATAACAGGGGTGGTGGTGGGGCTGATAGCCGGACGATTACGCTCGCTTCTGCTTGGCATCGTCGCGGGTCTCGTTGTGGGATTTGCGCTCAGTTACCTGGTGGCGCTTTCTGCGCCGCCGAGTCTCTATCTCGACATAATTCTGCCGGGCGCGATACTCGGAGCAATCGTGGGTTTTGCAACGCAGAAGTACGGAAAATCGCCCGAACCGGTTTAGAGCTTCGCATGGCTCGGCCTCACAGCGATTCCGCAGTGTGAATTTCTATCGATAAGGAGTGAGTATGAAGTCAGTTGTGTCAATAATGCTTTCGACCTTGCTTGCGTTGTCGGGTTCCGCAGCCGGAGGCTTCGATGTTCGTGAAGCTGGAGGCAGCGATGAAGCGAAAGCCGTCGTGCGAACTTACGGCGTGAAAATAAACGTCGAGGATATGGATAAGGCTTTATCGTTTTACTGCGACAAACTGGGATTTGAGGCAGAGGATCGCAGCAATTATCCTGCTCAGGTCTTTCTGAAAACCGGCGAGCGCATCAAGCTCATACTGAACAGAGTCGGGAAAGTGCAGAAACCCAATCCTGAAGATACCCGCGCATCTTTTACTCTTCAGGTAAACGATCTGGATCAGGCGATAGCGAGAATGAAGTCGCTCGGCGTTGAATTTGCCGAGGCAGAGAAGCGCAAAGAAGGCGTCGGATATGCAATATCGATCCGCGATCCGTTCGGCAGAAGCGTCTCGATGATGCATCAGACCATCAGGAAGATGGATCCGTTCAAGGAACCGAGAATCTATAACTTCGGCTACGCCATACCGGACATGGAAACAGCGAGGGACTTTTACTGCAACAGGCTCGGATTCGCGATCTGGAGCGAAAAATATCTGCCGCTCGATCTGCCGCTCGCTCATCAGGACAAGACTTTCGCTTTCATGCTGCACTACCGTCCGGGCATCAAGCCTATAAGGAGCGAATACCCTCGCGCCATGGGCTTCAACACTATCGTTTATGAAACCGGCAATCTCGCAGCCGTCGCTCCTGAGTTGAAAAAATCGGGTGTGAAAATCCTGACCGAGCGCGTGCAGAAAAGCGCTCAGGGCAGCTACATAGTTTTCGAAGACCCCTTCGGGAATGTTTCGGAACTCCTGGAGCCTGCCTCAAAAAGAGAGGCAAACTGATTTGCGCAAAATCAGCGATGGCCCGAACAACAGTGAAATCAATCTGGAGGTGAAGATGCGAAACCTTGTCAAGTACTCTCTCCTTTTATGCCTTATGGCCTGCTGTCCATCTCAGGCGCAGGAGCGCAGGCCGTCATTGAACGATCTTGCATGGCTTGCGGGTTGTTGGGAAGGCAAGGGCAGTAAAAGGGTGAGAGAAGAATACTGGACGATGGCGGCAGGCGGCTCGATGTTCGGAATAGGTCGAGCCATCAGTGATGGCCGAACGACTGAGTTTGAATTCATGCGCATACACGAAGAAAAGGGAGATGTGCTTTATACCTCCAAACCTTCGGGCCAGCCGGAAGCGTCATTCAAACTGATCAGGGCGAACGGGAATGAAGCCGTCTTTGAAAATCCTCAACACGATTTCCCGCAGCGCGTCATTTACCGGAAGCAATCGGACGGAACGCTTCTGGCGAGGATCGAAGGCGAGAGAAACGGAAAGCAGTCTGGCATAGATTTTCCGTTCGTCCGCGTGAAATGCGATTCGGCAATGTCGTCGCAAAGCGCGTTGAGCGATGACCGTCCGCGCAGCAATACAGCCGCGCCGAACGACATGAACTCGGCGCAGGCATTCGAAAAGCTCAAGACTCTCGCGGGCAAGTGGAAGGCTCGCACCGCGAGCGGGAGCGCTGCCTATCTCCTCTTCGAAACCATTTCAAACAAAACGGCCCTGCATGAAAGGTTCATCGACGAAGGCAATCCGGCGCATTCGAATCTTCTGACTGTCTATCACCGCGACAAGGACGGATTGATGGCAACTCATTTCTGCTCGATGAACAACCAGCCGCGTTTGCGGGCCGTCGAGGTTAGTGCGGATTTGAGCCGTGTGACATTCTCGATTGTAGATATAACGAACCTGAAGACTGTCGACTCGGCGCACATGTACAAACTCACTTACGAGTTTCACGACAGCGATCACATCACGAGCATCTGGACTATGCGGAAGGGCGGAAAAGATGTGTTCGTCGAGACGCTCCGCTGGGAGCGGATGAAGTGATTTCTTAGAATGAGAGGATGAGTGATTCGAATGTGGAATGCGGAACAAAAGAACCCTTCTTCATTCCGCATTCCACACTCCGCATTACTGAAGCGGCAACTTCCCTGAGTTTCCCTTCCCCGCGCGCGGGCCGCGATTGTCTCGCGCGGGCGCGTGATCGAGATTAGCCACTCGCAAACCCAACTCATAAGCGAACTGCGCGATGCGGGCCATCTTCTCGTAGTTGATCTTGTCCGCGCTATCGGTGTTGGCGTGATAGTCGGGGTGCAGTCCCGTGAAGAGAAAAACTATCGGGATTCCTTTCGCGGCGTAGGAGTAATGATCCGAGCGATAATAAATCTGCTCGGTGTCGCCGAGGTCGTTCATCTCGAAATCGAGATTGAGGGGTTTCGTCATCGATTGATTCGCATCGATTGTGAGGTTGTGAAGTTCCGTGCTGATTCGATCCGATCCGACGACGAAAACGTGATTCGCGTTTTCAGCTTTGTCCTGACTGTTGCGCCCTATCATATCCATATTTATCTGCGCGACTATTTTATCAAGCGGCACCGTAGGGCGATCAGCAAAATAGCGCGAGCCTAAAAGACCGCGCTCTTCGCCCGCGTGCCAGACGAATAGAAGAGAGCGGCGCGGCTTTCTCGCGGTAGCGAACGCTTTGGCGATAGCGAGAAGGCCAATCGATCCGGAGCCGTCATCGTCCGCGCCGTTCCATATTCTGTCGGTCGGATCGTTTATGCGACCGCGTCCGGCTCTCAGTCGCGGCCCGTTAGCAGTCTGTTCTATTTCGCCTTCAGCGTATCCGACGTGATCGTAGTGCGCGCCGAAGGCCACAAAGGTATCTTTGAGACTCGCATCAGAGCCTTCGACGATGCCAACGACATTGCGCGTGTATTGAGTTCGGATGACGCGATAGTCGGCGTCGAGATTGAACGTGAGCCGGACGTTTTTCAAAGTGACTGAAGGAAGCTTCTCGCCCCGGCTCGCTTTGTCCTTGAGGTCCGTATAGTTTGCGCCCGCGCTCGTGAATAAAAATTCCAGAAGGTCATCCCCGGCAGAAACCGATGGCGCAACATCCGCGTCGAGTCGCTGGGCAGTGGTGAAGTCGGGATTTTCAGTTTGAGTTGCGCCCGAAGGCTGGGGATTCGGTCGGCGCGAAACAGAGGCGGGGCCGATTGTCGCGACAGCCCCCTGCTGTTCGATAGCTGAGCGAGCGCGACTGCCGAGCAGACGACGATAGCGAGGGTCGAGACCGGCAGGGCCGTTCGAGCCGAGATAGAGGACGACTTTGCCGCGGATATTTTTGCCCGCGAAATCATCGTGGACAGGAGATGCGCCGAGAGCGTAGCCGACGAATTCTATCTGGTCTGAGGTGAAGCTGCGTTTAGCCCCGACGAAGTTGGAAAAGTCCACGCCTTCGCCGTGTTTGAATGTGCGGGTCTGACCGTTAGCTTCGACGGTGAGCGACGAGCGATTGGCGGCTTTGACGCCGAGTACGGAGACGCGCTGAAAGTAAGAGCCTTCGGGACCTCCGGGACGGACGCCGAATGATTTTAGTTGAGCGGCAAGGTATCCGGCGGCGAGTCCCAAGCCTTCGGAGTAAGTATTTCTTCCTTCAAATTCGTCAGAGGCGAAATAAGTGAGCCACTGTTTGATTTCCGTTTCGCTGATGCGCCCGCCGTCGGCATTGACGAGAGGGAAAGCAAACGCGAGCAGCGTGAGCATTGCAGTAATTTTGCGAAGAAGCTTCATTGCGTCTCCTTTGGGTGAATTGTGTGAAGCAAGACTAATACGATTAGCGCGAAGATCGGGATGCAGGAATTCCGGTCGGCTGTAAGAGGCTTATCGAACTGCTTACAGCAACGCATCGAAGCCCAGAGAAAATTCTATCGCCGCACGAACTTCCAGCATTCTCTCCGGGGATAGATGCGTAATAAATTCGTCAAGATTAGCCTTCTCGATGGTTTGAATGTTATCGGTGTTCACTACACAATCCGCAAACATTCCGTCTTCATCCGGCGTCAGGAGAACCTCCGACGGAATGCCGCGAATCGTGGTTGTGATTGGGGCGACTGTAATGCCGGTCAAAAACGGGATGGCTGAAGTGCGCGTCAGAATCAACACCGGACGGCGTTTGTCAGGAGCGCGGAATGTGTACCAGTAGATATCGCCCTGCTTCACGACTCACCCCATACTTGCTCCGACTCCCATCCGTCAAACTCGTCGGGCTTGACCGGATGGCTAGTGTAGCCTTGAGCGTGCTGTCGCTCTAACGCGATTGTTTTTTGATTCCGCAGAGCGAGTTCTAAAGCGAGGCGGGCAAAATCGTCGCGCGAAATCGAAAGCCTCCGCGCCACGCGATCAATCTCTGCCAGTAAAGATTCATCAATCTTCAGTTCGATAGTTTCCATCTCATCACATCTCCCGGCTTGAAAGTGCATTCATTGATTCCCGGCATCATCGTAGCATACTTTGGAAAGCAGCAGGTTGATCGTCTCGCCCGCTTTTATGTTTTTTTCGAAGTGAAGATGAGCCGTTTCCCTGATGTTCGCGAGCAGTTTTTCGCAGGTCTTGCCCTGAGTGAAGAGGCTCACCGATGCCGCGCCCGCACCAGGATTTTCCGTCGTGGTAGATCTCGATTTTGACTAAGAGCGTGTTTAGAAATAGCATATTGCCGCGAAGCGGCGATGAGAAGGTAGCCAGATGTGAAACATCTGGAACCGTCCATCAACCGATCCCGCGTTGGAGACGCGGAAAGATTCTGGCGCTCGGCAGGAGCGCGAAATCTCGCTGCTTTCTCCCAGACGTTGCACGTCTGGCTACCTTCTTTTTGCGCCTTCGGCGCGCAGTCGAAATTTCTCAACACCCTCTAACACAGAGTTTCCTTTCTCAACGGAGGCGTCAATCAGGCATGGCTTTGGTTGAGAAATCTTTAAATTTTGAATTGTGGAAATTCACGATTATATTTTTTAGATAAGGATGAACGTAGCTTCAACTGTTGCGCTCCTAATCTATCTGATTCTTCACTGCCTTGCTTTGCTTTGTTTTGCACCATCAAAACACGGTTCTTAATCTGTCGCCATTCGGCAGTAAGATCAGATAATGTTGTGCCAGGCGTACCAAGAAACGCCTCAATAATAGACATTCCAATTATTTCATCAGGATTACTATCAGCCTCAAGCTCTTGTGCATCTTCGACTATCGAAACCAACTCTCTCAACGTTGATTCGAGCGAGTTAAGATTATTCAAATACTCTGAAACATATGAGGTCACTTCCATATCAACATCTGAGACAGGTAGCGCGTTAATTTCTGAACGCATTTTTCCAAGTATTTGGATTGCTCGATTGCATGCTGCGATAGCTTGGTCAGGTGTTTTGGCGTTCGCAAAAGGATTTCCCGGATTGTTACGATTATTAATCTCGTTTAGTCCAATCCAATAATTCCAGGTCTTTACGCCTTTAATGTAGTCCGAATCAACCGGAACAAAGTCGGCGGAAGTTCCTTTATAATTGAATAACCAAGTTTCCTTCTCATTGAACGTGCTCGGTCGTAGAGCATTTTTCGTGTTCGGAAATGCTAGTTTCATACGTTTATCGGATATTTCAAATATACCCTGCATTTCTTCGCCATTTTCTCCGAATTTTGGCACGTTAAATTGTTTGGGGGTTTTGCCAGAATCCAAAGTGAATTTATATTTTTTGCCAAAGTTCTGAGAGCCAGCAGTAAAAGTGTCCAGGATGATAAAAGATTGGTCCTCCACGATGATCACAGCAATCTTGTCATCGGATAATTTGGTTTCCCAAACCCCTTTTACCTTTTCATAAGAAGGGTCAGAACATCTTGCGAGAGTTATGGCAATGATTCCAATGAGCATCAGAGGCAGAGCATTCTTAACAAAAGCAAAGATAATGTCATACGTTGTCAATCTGGATTTCATATCAAGCCTCCTTACCAACAATCAAACTGTAAGTGGTTCTTTCGGCTGCACCGCCTTGGCCAGCAAGCGAAGAAGCCTGACTTTCAATTACCCCTCTGCCACGCCGCCAAAACCTTCTCGGCTTTCAATCCACCAACCATCTCGTTTGCAATTTTTGCTTCGGGGCGACTGAGCGACCAACTTCACCTGCGCGGCTGCGGTCTTTTTCACTCCCTCGCAGGTTAGCAGCATCACTTTATTCTCATCCCTTAACGGTGTCAACGCCGCTTCAAATTAAAATCTCTGCAAGCCTGCTCTCCTCTCACGATTCATTTCATGTCGGCTCGTGATTGATTACTGCTAGTGACCGGATGTAGTGTTTCTAAGAACAAGATTCTTTCCGAGGATGTGCTTATGCTAAAACGATTCAAAAACGCGATGTGCGCGTTAATGATACTTTCTCAATTCTTCTGGGCCTTCCTTCCTCTTGTCGACCCCAATGAAGTAATCGGACAAACCCGAAGAAGACCCCGACCACAGGTCAATAACATGAATAATGGACTTCAATTCAAACTCAGCGAAGGAAGCCCCGCGTCCGGCAAAGCGGAAACCGTGCCTACTGCTCCCGCTTCTCAACTCACGGACGCCGACCTTCAATCCGTAATCGCGCGATTGCAACCCGTCAAAGCTGACCCCTCAGACGAAAAAGATTTCGCGCTGCGTGATCGCTCGCTTCCTCCTCCTCGCACGGGCAAAACCATTCAGGCTTCTTTTCCTCCGCCTGATGTCAAAACCGCGCCCGACACTGCGACAGGCCCGCTCGAAGTCGTGCGATTCCTCCCGGAAGGCGATGTACCTATCGCGCCGCAACTGAGCGTCACGTTTTCTCAACCTATGGTCGCCGTCACTTCACACGCCGACACCGTAGCCGCGGGCGTACCCGTTCGTCTCACTCCGCAACCCGCGGGACAGTGGCGATGGATAGGGACAAAGACTCTGCTATTCGAGACGGGAGAGCGTTTCCCCATGGCGACAGAGTATCGAGTCGAAATTCCTGCTGGCACGAAATCGGCCACAGGAGCCACTCTCGCGGCGGCGCGCACATGGAAATTCGCCACTCCTCCTCCTGTAGTCAAATCGTCTTTTCCCATAAACGGCCCGACACGACGCGATCCGGTGATGTTCGTCGAGTTCGATCAGGCCATAGACCCTGAAGCCGTGCTTGAAACTATTCGCATCAGTTCAGGAAGATCGACATGGCAAACGAGACTCGCTACTCGCGAAGAAATCCTCGCCGACCCTGTAGTGAGCCAGCTATCGGCAGGCGCGCAGAAAGGCCGATGGCTTGCCTTTCGCGCTGAAGGTCAACTGCCCACAGACGCTTCGATCAACGTCACCGTCGGCCCCGGCACTCCTTCAGTCGAAGGGCCGGTCAGGACTCGCGCGGCGCAGCCGTTTTCATTTCGTACCTACGGGCCGCTTCGTGTGACTGAGCATCGCTGTGGCTGGCAGGAGAACTGCTCGCCCTTCGATCAGTGGACTATCAATTTCACCAATCCTCTCGATGCAGAAGCGTTCGATAAATCTCACGTCAAAGTCGAGCCTGAAATTCAGGGGATGAAAACGAGCATCTACGGAAATACGCTCGTAATCACCGGCATCAAAAAAGGCCGCACCACTTATCGAGTCACGCTCGACTCGGCGATCAAAGATCAGTTCGGGCAGACGCTCGGCTCCGCAGCGCCACTGACTTTCAATGTCAAATCAGCGCCCGCCGCGCTCTTTTCATCGGGCGGCAACTTCGTCGTACTCGACCCGTCAGCGCAGCCTCGCTATTCGGTCTACAGCATAAATCACAACGCGCTCAAGGTGCGCATCTATCGCGTGGGACCGGAAGACTGGCGACAGTTTCTCACCTTCACGCAGAGCCGGAATGAAAATACTCAGACTGCGCCTCCCGGTCGACTCGTCGTCTCGAATACTGTGGCGGTCAACGCGCTCGCGGATGAGATGGTCGAGACGCGAATCGATCTTGCGCCCGCGCTCGATGAAGGACTGGGTCACGTCTTCATCATCGTCGAGCCGACCGTGCAACCTAAAAATCGATGGGAGCGAACGACCATCATGGCGTGGGCGCAGGCGACGCAGATAGGACTTGATGCTTTCGTCGATAGCTCGGAGCTAATAGGTTGGGCTACTTCGCTCAAAGACGGAAAGCCTGTGGAAGGCGCGCAGTTGATGATTGCGCCGACGGGAATAAATGCCACCACGGGATTTGACGGGCTTGCCCGCATGGCTTTGAAACCTGCCGGGGGGCGCGGCACTAATCTGCTCGTCGCGCGCAAGGGCAAAGACACGGCCATACTTCCTGAAAACACTTACTACTGGAACGAGCGCGGCGGATGGTCTCTTCGCGCGGCGACCGATTCGCTCCGCTGGTTCGTGTTCGATGATCGCAAAATGTATCGCCCCGGCGAGGAGGTTCACATCAAAGGCTGGCTTCGCATCGTAGGCGGCGGCAAGGAAGGCGATGTCGGCTCGCTCGATAACGGCGCTACGTCAATCGCCTATACATTGAAAGATTCGCGCGGCAACGACATTTTGAAAGGCACGGCGGCGATAAACGCGCTCGGAGGATTCGACACGAAATTCAAGCTGCCGCCGACTATGAATCTCGGTCAGGCTTATGTGCAGTTAGTTGCGCAGGGCGGCACAGAGCGCGGCGAAGGTCGCGGCTTCAATCATCAACTACAGGTTCAGGAATTCCGTCGCCCTGAGTTCGAAGTAAATGCCGTGGCGAGCGAAGGCCCGCACTTCATCGGAGGACACGCGACTGCGACCGTTTCGGCTTCTTACTACGCGGGCGGCGGATTGAGTAACGCCGACGTGACTTGGACTGTAACATCGACGCCTACGAATTTCACTCCGCCGAATCGCAGTGATTTCACATTCGGGAAGTGGGTGCCGTGGTGGATAATGCGCAGCGATACGGGGCAGAGCCGCGCAGAATCTTTCACAGGAAAAACCGATGCTGCGGGCAAGCATCATCTGAAGATCGATTTCCTGTCAGCCGATCAGCCGCGACCTTACACCATCAGCGCCGAAGCCAGCGTGATGGATGTCAATCGTCAGGCGTGGAACGCGGGAGCAAATTTGCTCGTGCATCCGTCCGAAGTTTATGTCGGCATCCGCAGCCCGCGCACTTTCGTTCAAAAAGGCGAACCCATCATCATCGAATCAATAGCGACCGATATCGATGGCAAAGCTCTATCGGGTCGCGACATTCGCATTCGCGCCGTGCTTCTGGATTGGGTTCAGGAGCGAGGCGAGTGGAAACAGAAGGAAGTCAATCCGCAGGAATGCACGGTGAAGTCCGCCGCTGACGCAGTTCAATGTCGATTCGAGACGAAAGAAGGCGGTGTGTATCGCATCACCGCGACTGTGATCGATAACCGCGAACGTGAAAATCAAAGCGAGCTTACCGTGTGGGTCGCGGGCGGCAAGGCGATTCCGAAACGCGAGATCGAGCAGGAAGAAGTTCCGCTCATCCCTGATCGCAGAGAGTATCAGCCTGATGACACGGCTGAGATTTTAGTTCAGGCTCCGTTTTATCCGGCGGAAGGAGTGTTGACGCTTCGACGCTCAGGCATCGTCAAGACCGAGCGATTCAAGATGGACGCGGCATCGCACACTCTGAAAGTGAAGATCGATGAGTCGTACATACCGAATGTGCATGTTCAGGTCGATTTAGTCGGCTCTGCGCCTCGCACGGATGAAGAGGGTAAAGCGATTGATCGCGCGCCACGACGACCCGCGTTTGCGTCAGGCACGTTGAATCTCTCGATCCCGCCGCTTCAGCGAAAGCTTGCAGTTCAGGCCACGCCGCGCGACAAGGCATTGGAGCCGGGTGGCGAGACTGATATCGATGTCGAAGTGAAAGATGCGCGCGGCAATCCTGTAGCGGGAAGCGAAGTCGCCATTGTGGTCGTCGATGAAGCGATACTCGGACTGACGGGTTATCGCATAGGCGATCCGCTATCTACTTTCTACACTCATCGCGGCGCGGACACACAGGATTATCATTTGAGAAAAGATGTGCTGCTTGCGAACGCGGAAGATTTGATAGGGAAACTGCCGCCCGGTGGAGGAGGTGGCGGTGGCAGGGATAGCGTTGCAGCAATGCAGGTGGCAGAGTTATCCGCGGCTCCGCCCGCGTCACCCTCCGCAATGCCGAGGGCCAGAATGATGAAAAACGGCGGCGCAGCGCCGGAGCCTGCCGAGCCGATCCGCGTTCGCGCTGATTTCAACGCGCTCGCCTCTTTCGCGCCCGCTCTTCCTACTGACTCAAACGGTCGCGCTCGCGTTCACGTCAAAGTGCCTGACAACCTCACGCGCTATCGAGTGATGGTCGTAGCCGTTGCGGGCGGCAAACAGTTCGGCGGCATAGAATCAACGATCACTGCGCGTTTGCCGTTGATGGTTCGCCCGTCCGCGCCGCGATTCCTCAACTTCGGCGATAAATTCGAACTGCCCGTCGTCGTGCAGAATCAAACCGATTCGCCGATGCAGGTCGACGTGGCTGTGCGCGCCACGAACGCTCAACTCATCGAAGGCGCGGGCCGTCGCGTCACTGTTCCTGCGAATGATCGCCTCGAAGTCAGATTCCCTACGACGACCGTTCGAGCAGGCACGGCGCGTTTTCAAATCGCCGCCGTTTCGGGCAAGTGGGCCGACGCCGCTGAAGTCGAATTGCCCGTGTGGACTCCCGCGACGACAGAAGCGTTTGCGGTCTATGGCGAGGTCGATCAGGGCGCGATAGTTCAACCCGTGAAAGCCCCTTCGGATGCAGTGCGTCAGTTCGGCGGGCTTGAAGTCACCACTTCATCGACTCAACTTCAGGCTCTCACCGACGCGGTGCTTTATCTCACTTCGTACAGATTCGAGTGCGCAGAGCAACTCTCATCGCGCGTGATGGCCGTCGCCGCATTGCGAGATGTGCTTTCGGCATTCGACGCGAAAGGATTGCCTGACCCTGAAGAGATGGTCTCGGCGGTCAAACGCGACATCAAGCGATTGCAGACTCTTCAGAACGATGATGGCGGTTTCGGTTTCTGGCGTCGGGGCGATGAGTCGTGGCCTTATGTGAGCATTCACGTCGCTCACGCGATTCAACGCGCGAAGGAAAAACAATTCGAAGTGCCGCAGGAGATGTTAGACCGTTCGCGGAATTATCTTCGCAACATCGAAAACCACTTCCCCTCTTACTACGGCCCGGAGACGCGCCGCGTGTTGACGGCCTACGCGCTCTACACGCGCAATCGAATGGGCGATAAGGACACGGCGCGCGCTCGAAGGCTGATCGCCGAAGCCGGTCTTGAGAGATTATCTTTCGAGGCCATAGGCTGGCTGCTTTCTGTGTTGACCGCAGATGCGGCTTCGGGAGCCGAGCTTGCGGCGATACGTCGTCATCTCTCCAATCGCGTGAGCGAAGAAGCTGGCACGGCGCATTTCGTCACTTCTTATTCAGACGGCGCGCATCTGCTCCTGCATTCGAATCGCAGAGCGGACGGCGTGCTGTTGGAAGCTCTCATCAATGATCAGCCTGCGAATGATCTCATTCCTAAGATCGTTCGCGGATTGCTGGCTCATCGCACGGCGGGGCGTTGGGAGAACACGCAGGAGAACGCTTTCATCCTGCTCGCGCTTGATCGCTACTTCAACGTCTACGAAAAAGTGACGCCCGCTTTCGTGGCCCGCGCGTGGTTGGGACAGGCGTTTGCAGGCGGGCATGAATTTCGCGGGCGCACGACTGACAGTCACAACATCAACGTGCCGATGCGAATCTTGGCCGAAGCGCGCGACGCGCAGAATCTCATATTGAGCAAAGAGGGCGCGGGTCGGCTTTATTATCGAATAGGCATGCAGTACGCGCCCGCGAGTTTGAAACTCGATCCGTCGGATCATGGCTTTACGGTCGAGCGCGTTTACGAAGCCGTAGATAAAGCCGATGATGTGCGCCGCGATGCGGATGGCGTGTGGCACATCAAGGCGGGCGCGCGGGTGAGAGTGAAGCTGACGATGGTGGCTTCCTCTCGCAGATATCATGTCGCGCTGGTCGATCCCATTCCGGCGGGGCTTGAGGCTCTCAATCCTGCGCTGGCGGTGACGGGCAGCATCCCGCAGGACGCGAAGAGTCGCGAAGCGAATCGCTGGTGGTGGTGGCGAGAGTGGTTCGAGCATCAGAACATGAGAGATGAGCGAGTGGAAGCGTTCACCTCTCTCCTGTGGGAAGGCGTCTACACTTACAGCTACGTCGCTCGCGCCACGACGCCCGGAGTGTTCATCGTGCCTCCGACAAAGGCGGAAGAGATGTATCACCCTGAGACTTTCGGTCGAAGCGCGAGCGACCGCGTGGTAGTCGAATGACGATCAGAAGCGGACGCCCAGACCGATGGTCGTCTGAAGGTTGTGGCTCGTGCCGAGTTTGACTATTTCAGGGCCGGAGGTTGAAAGATATTTGGTTCCCCGGTAGGCGATGATCATATCGCCCAGTTCGAAACGCAAACTCAGGCGGCGCGTTGGGTAATACTCCAGCGCGCCGCTGACGTTTACGGCCAGGAAAGTGTGTTTGTCGAGGCGGCGTGAAAAGAAATCTCCGTCGAAGCGAATCACCCCCGGTCTCACTTTGCCGAATATGCCGAACGTATCGTTTCGCTTTCCCGCTTTCAGGCCGACGAGCGCAAGAGATTCGCCGAAATTGCCGCTGGGATTTTCTGGAAAATGATTGGCCTCGGCTTCGAGTGAGACCTGATCGTTTATGTTATAGGTGAATCTCAGCCCCGCACCGCCAGGGCCTTCCTGGAATTCATGCAGGTGAAGCGAGATGAAGTGAACTCCGACTTCGACTCTCGGCGTCTTCTCCTTCGATTGAGCCTCGGCTTCATTATTGAAAAACATCAATGCCATTGCGATCAGCGCGACTGACAGACTTTTTTTCTTCATGAAATCTTCTCCATTGAGTTTGATATCGCGCTGAGACATCGGCAATCGCTGTGCCTTTTCATAATTGCTCGTGATGAGAGCGACCGCTCCACGCTCGCGCAGCATCGACCTTTCAACTGAAAGAAATTTGTGGCAGCGTGAAAATGAAGCGCGGCGTATCGATGCGGCTTGATCCCACATGCTGGCCGACGCGCGTTTGTAGATTACTTCCTCATCCGACAATCACCCTTTATGCAAATACAGCACTTAGCTCTGGCCCGCTGATTGCCCTCACTACGAGCGCAGGTTTCCCGGTTAAACGTTTCCTGAACGATGAGGGCTTGTGTGTTCTCGTCTGAAGAACAGGTCTGCCTGAAACATTCTCCGTGATTGCCCGACCGAGAGAACAAAAGGCAGGACTGATTAGCGGAGCTATGCCATGAAGAAATTTCTTTCGCTGTTACTGATTCTCACCGCGATGTCGTTCATACCCGCGCGCCGCGCGTGGATGAATTCCGAAGACGCTGATATGCAGCCGCTTTACGCGCCCGATCAGATAATCGTCAAGCTGAAAACAGAATCGATAGAAGAGACCAAGCTCTCAGCAGTCTTTGATCAGATTCTTTCCATTAGTACAGAGTCGGTAGAAAAACTTTCGTCCGGTGATTCAGGCGAGATCGGACTGCTTCGACTTGGCGGCGCGATGTCGGTCGAAGACGCGATTGCCGAAGCCCAGCAAGACCCGCGAGTTGAATACGCCGAGCCGAATTATTATTGCTACACGGCGGACACGATGCCCAACGATCCGATGTTCTATCAAATGTGGGGGCTGCATAACACATCGCGCGCAGGCGTCGACATCAACGCTCCGCGCGCTTGGGATATAACGACGGGCGCGGATAATGTCGTCGTCGCCGTCATCGATACCGGAATCGATCTTTCACATCCCGATCTCGCGCCCAACGCATGGATCAATCCGCGCGAGACTGCAAACGGCAGAGATGACGATGGCAACGGTTATGTCGATGATGTCAACGGATGGAATTTCTTCTCGAACAACAATCGAGTCTTCACGAGCGAAACGGCTGACCGACACGGAACGCACGTTGCGGGAACGATTGCCGCTGCGGGCAACAACGGAGTGGGAGTTTCCGGCGTCGCCTGGAAAGCCAGAATCATGGCCTTGAAGTTCGTCGACAGCGGCCCAAGCCCGATAGACGGAGCCGTTAAAGCGATCAATTACGTCATCGATCAGAAGAAGCGCGGCACCAATGTCCGCGTCATCAATGCAAGCTGGTACGCGGCGGGCGAGACGAAAGCTCTGCGCGATGCAATCATCGCTGCGGGCAATGCAGGAATCCTCTTCGTGTGCGCGGCTGCTAACGGCGGAGCGGACAGCGTGGGCGATAATCTGGATCAAACGAAACTCTATCCGCCGTCGTGGACTGATATCTCATCGCTGATGTCGGTTGCGTCCGTAGACAGCGCCGATAAACTAGCCGCGTCTTCAAATTATGGAAGCTCGACCGTGAGCGTGGCCGCGCCCGGAGTGCTGATACTCAGCACGCTGCCCGGTTCGAACTACGGTTATATGAGCGGCACCTCGATGGCGACTCCGCACGTTTCAGGCATAGCCGCGCTGCTTGCGGCAGACTCGTCGCGACTGACTCCGGCGCAGATCAAAGAGCGAATCCTAAAGACTGCCCAGCCGTCGCTCGCGCTCATCGGCAGGGTAGCGGCATCGGGGCGCGCAAACGCTTACGGCGCGCTCACCAACATGCCGCCTCCTCCGGGCGACCCGCTGATCGCTTCGGTGAAGACGACGAAGAAAGCGGTCAGCGTCGAAGGGCTGAATTTTATGAGCGGCTCTTCGGTGATAGAAGTAAATGGCGTGGCGCTCGCAGGGATGAAGTATGACAACTCGACGCGGCTCGGCAACGATTCCGTCACACGGATGAGCGCCAACGTCGGCAAGGCCAATGTGAAACAGATATTTCCTTCGGGCATTCAGGTCAGCATCACCATATTCGATACCGTGACGGGCAAGAGATCGGACGCCTTCCTCTTCACAAGAAACTAAGGTTGGAAGCTAAGAGCGCGGCGGTCTGATACTGCCGCGCTTTTTTTTTCGCCTCGCCTTTTCAACCCGTCAGAAATCCATTCTTCATTGCGTTGAAACTTCTGCGCAAGCCTGCGCCTTTCATTCATTCTCTCCGCGAAACGAAGTCAAACCAGCCCGTCTGATCAGCAAAATAGATTTTATAAAAATAGAAGTCAGGAGTGAGTAGGTAACAGGTAACAGGTAACAGGTTACAGGGGCGGAGATTTTCTGCCTGTCCCCTGTAACCTGTCCCCTGTTCCCTACTCCGACCACCGCCTACCGACGGTCGAGGAGGATATCATGCGGCGCATGACATGGGTTTTTCTTTCGTTTATTTCACTCGTCGCTTTGCCGTGGGCGATGAATGCGGCGGACATTTCGATAAGGGTTGATGAATCGGAAACGCGAGCTTCGATTCAAACTGAAAAGATCGAAGTCTCGCTCGCGGTCGAAAACATTGGTAGAGCGGTCAATGCTCGCCTGCAACTTGAGCTTGTCGATCCGAAAAACAAAACGTGCGCCCGTTGGACGCGCGATGTCGCTTTGAACCGGGGCGCAAACCGCATAGCGGCGAGCCTCTCGCTTTCGGCCATCGGTCACACGGAGCGGAAAGAACTTCTCTGGTATCGCTTGCGCTATCGCATAGACTCGCTTGAAGGCTTCATCTCGCTTTCGGAGATCACGCCGGAACTCTTCGAATTGAAAGTTCTCTCATCGTCTGTCCCCATCGAAGGGAAGCCTTATCGCGTCGTCGCCCGCGCCGTCCATCCTGCAAAATTTCATCCGGTCAAAGGTGTCGCGGTGAAATCCGCGGTGAAGTTTGATGACGCCGCTGAGCCGCTAAACTCCTCAACCGTGACGGACAAAAACGGCTATGCTGTTTTTGAATTCATTCTGCCGAAAGAAATCAAATCGCGCGAGATTGAAATTGAAGTCGTGGGCCGAATGGGAGGCATAGAACAGACAGCGACCGACGATGTACACATCGAGCGTCGGGCATGGATAGCGATCAGCCCCGACAAACCGATCTATCAGCCCGGACAAACGATGCACGCGCGATTGCTCGCCCGCGATTTCATATCGAAGCGAGCCATTGCAGACGCGCCATTGATTGTCAAAATCTATGACCCTGATCGAACGACGCTCTTTCGCGCAACGCTCAGGACTTCGCTATTCGGCGTCGCAAGCTTCGACTGGTCGATCCCTCAAACTGCGCGAGCAGGCCAGTACGACATCGATGTCGAGATCGAGGAAGGAGAGTACGACAGATCAGAAAGCCATCAGGCCATCAAGATCAGCCGCTACGATCTGCCCAACTTCACCGTAAGCGCGAAAGCGGATCGTCCGTATTACCTGCCGGGACAAAATGCCGAAGTCGAAGTGCGCGCCGATTACCTGTTCGGCGAGCCGGTCAAAAGCGGGCGCGTGCGGGTGGTTCGCGAAAGTGGCCGCGAGTGGAGTTATCGCGAGCAGAAATGGGAAGTTGAAGAAGGCGATCACTATGAAGGCCAATTGGATCAATCAAACCGCTTCATTGCAAAAATCAACCTCGAAGAAACTCACAGCGATCTCGCCGACGGCGATTACTCGCGCATGAAGGACGTAAGCTATGCGGCTTATGTCACCGATCCGACGACGGGAAGAACCGAACGGCGGTTGATCGATATCCGAGTCACTAAAAACCCGATTCACGTTTATCTTATCGAAGCGAACAACCGTCAGACCGAAGGCTTCCCGATGCAATTCTATGTTTCGACTTTCTACGCCGACGGCTCGCCCGCTCAGTGCGATGTTGAAATTCGTCAATCGGTCGAAACGAACGCATCGCGCGGCGAGTTGAAGATGAAGGTCAAAACAAATCGATATGGTCTGGCGAAGGTCAGCAATCTGAGAGTGAATTCAAAGCCGGAATTTCAAATGATCGCCCGCGACCGCGAGGGGCGAGAAGGTAGCGAGAAGAAAGACTGGTGGTACTTCAGCCATAGTCCGGTCGTTCGCGTCGAGACGGGCCGAACGCTCTACCGCGCAGGCGAAGCGATAAGGGCTGAAATAATTTCGAGCGCGGAGACGGGCGGTTTGCTTGTCGAAGTATCAAGCGGATATCGCGGCATCACATCACAAGTGGCGCGACTCAGCCGGGGCCGAGCGACGGTCACATTCCCATACAGAAAAGAATTCGAGGGCGAGATTTCAATTGCGGCTTATCTCATCGATGGGAGCGAGTATGAAAGAACAGATGGATTGCGGACGGTGCTTTATCCGAAAGGTCGCGAGTTGAAATTGGAAGCCCGCAGCAGAAAAGAGTATCGCCCCGGTGAAGAGGCAAACGTGAATCTGACAGTGCGCGGAGCGGAAGGCGCAAGCGCGCTGGGCGTTGTCGTCTATGATAAAGCTGTTGAAGAGCGCGCCCGCGCAGACCAGCAGTTCGGCTATGGCGGCGGATTTCTGGATCAGCTTCGCGACGAGGACGAGCGATTCGGAGAGGTGAGAAAACAAGACCTCGAAAAAATCGATCTCGCAAAGCCGCTGCCCGAAGGGCTGGATATGGTCGCAGAAGTCCTGCTCAATCGTTACTCGCGCGGGTGGCTGAATGTTTTCGGGGCGGAAGAATACGAAACACGAATCCACAAGGTATTTTCGCCTGCACTTTTCTGGCAGATGCTTTCGGTGAGGGCAGCGCTCGACCCGCGATATAAAAACAATGATGAGCATCCTACAGACATCGCTTCATTGAAACGCATACTTGCTGATGCGGGAATTGATTTCGATGGTATGCGCGATCCGTGGGGCGTGCCTTATCGAGCGGAGTTTTCTATTCAAACCATCCGCAATGCGATGTTGATCCTTAGCGCAGGGCCGGACAAGCGATTCGATACAGGGGATGATGTCGTAGCGATGAGAGAAATAAGATGGCCTTACTTCACATCTCAGGGAGAGAAAATTGATCTTGCAGTCGCAGGCTATCACTCGCGCACTCAGATGTACATTCGCGACCGGGCGACGCTCGCAAGCGAACTTGTGCGCGAGGGGTTGAACCTTGACGAACTGCGCGACAGATGGGGCAATCCGTATCGAATCGAGTTTGGAATAGAAGGGGTAAACTTCACTGTGAAATTCGTGAGCGGCGGGCCGAACGGTCGTTTCGATGATGAGGGTGACAACACGGATGATTTTATCATCTGGACTTCGCGCATAGATTATTTCGCCGAGTCGCGAGCGTGCATCGATGCTGCGCTGGCAGGTTTCTTCAAATCCAGATCGCGCTTTCCGCAAAACGAATCGGAGATGAGCGAAGCTGTGCGAATCGCAGGCATGAATTTCGATGATCTGCGCGATCCGTGGGGCAATCGCTTCTATGCCACATTCAAAACCGAAGCGAGTTATGCGGATGTGGTGAAGTTGCAATCCTACGCCGTTTATGGCAGCCCGTCCGAACATCGCACGGAAGTCGTACCGGTCACACGGCAAGTAAATTTCGTGACGCTTCGCAGCAGCAGCGCGGATGGAAAGGAAGGCACCGGGGACGATTTCAACGCGGCGATTTTTTCACGCATCGTCGCAGAACGATCAGCCCGCGACAGCGCGCCGCTGCCCGGTTCGGAGTTCGCCTTCACGGGTCTCAACGGCACGATCACCGGCACGGTCACCGATCAGCAGGGCGCGATCATTACGGGCGTTTCGGTGAAAGCGACTCACCTGTCATCCGGGCTGCTCTATGAAACAAAAAACAACGACAAAGGCGAATACGCTTTCCGGGATCTGCCGACAGGGATTTACGAATTGGTCTTCGAAGCCATCGGGTTCAAAAAATCAATCGTTACGGAGGTGCTGATTTCTTCTTTCGATATCACGAACGTCGATACGGCTCTCTATCCGAGCGGTCTCGTTGAAACCGTGATAGTTACCTCCGGCGCGTCAGAAGTGATGACTGAGAAGACGGAAGTCAGCGTGAGCGGAATAGATGAATTGCCGGCAAGGGCGGGCGCACGTCTCAACGTCGTGACGAAATCCGGCGTGTCGCTTGAGCGCATCAATGCGCTGGCGCAAATCGCGACTCCGCGACTGAGAGAGTATTTTCCCGAAACGCTTCTCTGGCAGCCTGAGATAGTGACCGACAAGGAGGGTCGCGCTGAGGTAAAATTCAAACTCGCCGACAACATCACCACATGGAAGATGGCCATCGTCGCTTCCACTCTCGACGGTCAGGTTGCAATGCTTGAGCGGGAGATTCGCGCGTTTCAACCTTTCTTCATCGATCACGATCCGCCGCGCGCTCTCACAGAGGGGGATGAAATCGCGCTCCCCATAGTGCTGAGAAATTACCTCGACCGCGCGCAGACGGTCGATACGGAAATCAAACCTGAAAGCTGGTTCACGCTGCTCGGCCCTGCAAAACGTCGCTCTGCGGTCAAAGCGCGCGACACCGCGCGGGAAGTGTTCGAGTTTCGCGCTGTCGCCGCAGTGAAAGAAGGGAAACAAAGAGTCACCGGCTACGGATCGGAGATGAGCGACGCGATTGAAAAAAAGATCAGCGTGCGACCAAACGGCGAAGAAGTGATTCAGACCGCGAGCAAGATTTTCAACGACACCGCTGCCTTCGATCTCGATGTGCCTGAAAGCGCGATCAAAGGTTCCGTCGAAGGCGAGTTGAGAATCTATCCCAATCTTCTCGCGCACATAGCCGAAGCCATCGAAGCGATAATGGAGCGGCCCTACGGCTGCGCAGAGCAGACAATATCATCGGCTTATCCGAGCGTGCTCGCGCTTCGCTACTACAAACAACGTGGCGAAGAGTTTCCCCCCGTCGCTCAGAAAGCGTTGCGCTATGCGCGGGCCGGTTACGAAAGACTGCTCAGTTATCAAAACGATAGCGGTGGATTTTCTTACTGGGGTCGCGACAGTTCGGACGTGGCGTTGACTGCCTACGCGCTGCGATTTCTGGAAGACGCTTCCGAATTCATCGAGGTCGATGAAGACGTTTTACAGGAGACGCGCGACTGGCTCATCAAACAGCAAAGCGATGGGCGATGGGCCGCGCGATCCTGGGACACGAAGGAAGACTATCGATTGACTGCGCTCGTCACTGCCTCCGCGACTCGCGCGCTTGCCCGGTCGCGCGATAAAACGAAGACGGCTGCTGCGACGAAACTCGCATTGGATTATCTCGCAAAGCGCGCCGATGAAATCGATGAGCCTTATCTGATGGCTTCGCTCGCGTTGGTCGCAGAGGATGCGGGCGAGAGAGAAACTGCGGCGAAGGCGAGAGAGAAACTGCGCGCCGCGGCGCGAGATGAAAACGGCGCGGCTTACTGGTCGCTTGAAGCGAACACGCCTTTTTATGGCTGGGGGCTGACGGGAAGGATCGAAACGAGCGCGCTCGCGGTGCAGGCTCTCGCGGCAGATGCGAAAGACGATCTTACAGGTCGAGGTTTGTTGTTCCTGATTCGAAACAAGGATCGATACGGCGTGTGGTATTCGACGCAGGCTACGGTCAATGTGCTGGACGCAATGCTTGCGCTGCTTTTGAAACAGGACGCTCGAAGTTCCGCGTCGCCGGGTCAGGCTGAAGTTTTCGTCAATGGTCGCCGCGCCGGGGCGATTGATTTGCCCGCAGGCCGCGAGTTGACCGGGCCTGTGAGGATCGATCTTTCGGGCTTCTTGCAGACGGGCGCGAATCGCGTCGAGATAAAACGCGGCGCAGGCTCGACGAGCGCAACAGCGCAACTCGTCACGACGCGCTACGAGCCGTGGGAGAGAGCGAATGATGAGTCAGTAAAAATGGAATCGAGCGGCGCGCTACGGCTCAAAGTGAATTTCGACAAAACGGAGGCGCGAGCGGGAGATGATATCCTTTGTCGCGTCGAAGCCGAGCGGATAGGATTCGGCGGTTATGGAATGATGCTGGCCGAAGTGGGGCTTCCGCCTGGGGCGGATGTTGATCGCGCTTCGCTCGATCTGGCGATGACCGAATCGGGTTGGGATATCTCTCAATACGATGTGCTGCCTGATCGGGTGATAGTTTATCTATGGCCGCGAGCGGGCGGGACTAAGTTCGAGTTCAAATTCAAACCTCGTTACGGCATACGCGCACAGAACGCGCCTTCGATGATTTATGATTATTACAACCCCGAAGCGCGAGCCACGGTCGCGCCTGTGAAGTTCGTCGTCAGGTGAATCCTGTTTGCAAAAAATATTTCCCCCACTGTTCTACTCATTGGTGTGATATTCTGGCAACACCGCAACTCGGAAGCCCCCGTGCTGTTTGAGCGAATGAATGCTCGTGCCTGCTTTTGAGCCTTCGTTCGCATCGATGAAGAGAAAATATCATGAAAAAACTGATCGCCTTCGCGCTGCTTTGCGCAGCCTCCCTCATCTCTGTCCACGCCCAAAGAACGGATTATCAATCGATAAAATCAGAAGCCGAGCGTTACTACTCGGAAGGCTCCTACGCCCGCGCGCATGAACTCTACCTGCGGGCCGACACCCTAAAGCTCGATGCAGCGGATACGCGCTGGGTCGATTTCCGCGTGGCCGATACGCTTTGGCGCGCGCAGGCCGGGACTCAAACCAATGATTCGACGAAGTTCGATCAGGCCCGCACTCAGCTTGAATCTCTGGTGCGCGACACTAGGCGCGAAGAAGATCGCGACACGGTGTGGGTCGAGGTGATGGAATCGCTGGGCGATTTCTGGTGGATGCGCACAGGCTCGAAGAACTGGGGTCAGGGCTGGCAGTTTTATCACCAATCGCTCGACTGGTGGGCAGGCTCCGCCGACCTCGATACGGCGCGCGAGCGTTATTTGAAAATCGTGTGGAAGATCGCGCGCCCCGCGTGGGCCGAACAGTATTACTACTATGGCTATTATGGAAACTATGCGCCGCTCGAAGTGCTCGAAAACGCGCTTCGCATAGCGCGAACGGAAAACGACCGCGCGCATCTTCATTATCTGATTGCGATGACCATTCGCGGACACGGCGGTTATTACGAAGACAGAAAACGAGTAGTGGAAGAATTCGAAGCCGCGATCCGAGCGGGAAAAGAAACCGACTGGTATGATGACGCGCTTTATTATTACGCCGAATGGATGGCCAGTTATGGTCGCTTCGTCCCCGTAGAAAACGGGCAGTGGCGCAACGAGCCTGATTATGCGAAGGCTCTGGAACTATTCCGCCGACTGGTCAACGAACATGCCAAAGGCGAAACGCGCTACTATGATCAGGCTCGCAGCCAGATTGAAAACATCATTCGCCCGTCGATTGATGTGAATGTTTCGAACATCTTCCTGCCCGATTCGGAAATAGTGTTTCAACTCGGATGGCGCAATGTCAAAAGAGTCGACCTCGCGCTCTATCGCGTCGATCTTGCGAGCGATCTTCGCTTCACCAACAAAAATGAAAGCGCGGGAGACTGGATCGAGCGCATAAACCTCGCCTCCGGCGAGAGAGTGAAATTCTGGACGAAAGAGACGGCTGATCGCGGCGATCACCGTCCCGGTCAGGAAAATATTCGCATCGAGAACAAAATTCCCACGGGCGCTTATGTGATAGAAGGACGAAGCGGAAATCTGTCGACGCGCGATTTGATTTTGGTCACGGATCGCTCGCTCGTGTTGAAGGCCGGGAAACGACAGGCGCTGGCCTTCTTTTGCAATGCGATTGACGGCTCGCCCGTAGCAAACGCAACCGTGAAATTGTGGGAGCATTTCTACACGACCGGCGACTGGCAGTGGCGCGAGCGCGTGGCTGTCACTAATCGCGATGGCATAGCTCAGTTCACTCTCACGCCCGCCGCCAACAATACTGAACTGTTTGCTGTCGCCTCTCTCGAAAACAGTCAGGCGTTCAGTCAGAGCTACAGCTACGGAAACAGCGGCGAAAATCAGCCGTGGAAAATTTATGCCTTCACAGACCGTCCGGCCTATCGCCCCAATGAAACGGCGCAATGGAAATTCGTCGCCCGTCGCTATCAGTCGGGAGTGTATTCGACGCCTGCCGATCAAACGGTCGAATATGAAATCACGGACGCGAAAGGCGCGAAGGTGAAAGAAGATCGCGCACGACTCAATCAATTCGGCAGCGCGTGGGGATCGCTCGATCTCACGGACAAGATGCCGCTCGGCGAGTATCGAATAAATTTCTGGGATGAAGGGCGCAAAAATCAGATAGGCAATGCCGTCCTGTTCAGGCTCGAAGAGTACAAGTTGCCGGAATTCAAGGTCGCCGTCCGCACGCCTGAAGAAAACGGACGGAAGAAAACTTTTCGCGTGGGAGAAAAAGTCGAAGTCGAGGTGCAATCCGATTACTACTTTGGTGGCCCGGTGGCCAGCGCTTCGGTCGAAGTCGTGGTCTATCAGAATCCGTTTTATCAATCGTGGCATCCTCGTCGCGATTACCAGTGGTACTACGAGGATTTGTCGCCCGTGCGCTACAACTACGGCAGAGGTCAGGGACAGATCATCAAGCGCGAAACCATAAAGACCGATGCTTTCGGCAAAGCTACGTTGAAGTTCGACACGCCGAAATACTCGCAGCAGGATTTTCAGTATCAAATCGAAGCGCGAGTGACCGACTCTTCGCGCCGCGAAGTCATCGGCGCTGGCACGCTGAGAGTGACTCGCCAGCGTTACTACGTCTATCCTCAGGCCGCGCATTATCTCTATCGCCCGCAGGATAAAGTTTCGGTGAAGATCAAAGCTCTCGATGCCAATGATCAGGCGGTCGAGGCCGAGGGCAAAGTCACGGTGACGCGGGATTACTGGTATGAGATATGGCTCGACCCTTCGGGAAAAGAATTCCGCAGCGAAGAGCTTGAGCGATTGCGCCGCGCAGGGCGGAAGGTTCCCGCCAATGGATGGAAATTGAAATTCAGAGGATATCAGCACGATGAAATTCTCACGCAGACCGCGAAGACCGACGCCAATGGCGAAGCGGAAATAGTTTTTACGCCGGAGCGTGAAGGTTACTATCGCTTTCGATGGACGAGCGCGGATAAAGACGGCGCGACGGTGAGGGCTGAGACGTGGGTGTGGGTTGCCACGAACGCGACCACAGAGCTCGGCTATCGACACGGCGGGCTTGAGATCATAGTCGATAAAGATACGTTTCGCGCGGGTCAGAAAGCGCCCGTGATGATCACGGCTCCCACGGCGGGCCGCTGGGTGTTGTTCGCCGTAGAAGGCGACGACCTTTACAACTATCAACTCGTTCATCTCGACGGCACGGTGAAGTTGATCGAGCTACAGATCGAAGACAAGCACGTGCCGAATATTTTTCTGACGGCGGCGATGATAAGCGACCGCCAGATTTTCACGGATATGAAGCAAGTCATCGTCCCGCCTGTCGAGCATTTCCTGAGCGTCGAAGTGAAGCCGGATCGCGAAGAGTACGAACCGCGCGAAGAAGGGACGTTGACCGTGACGACGCGCGATCATGCGGGGCGCGCGGTCGCGGCTGAAGTGGCATTAGGGTTAGTGGATGAAGCGGTTTCTTATATTCAAGGCGATTATGCCGGAGACCCGCGACAGTTTTATTTCGGAGGGAAGCGCGCACAGACCGTGCAGACGCAAAGCACGTTTCAACAGAAAGCGTATGCGAAACTGGTTGAAGGCGAAGACAAGCAGTTGATCGATGTGCGCAATCGACAGGTGGGGCAGAAGGATTCTTTCCGCGATGACGAAGTTGATATGACGCTCAGAGCGCAGGAGCGCGGCGCGCAATATGCTTCTGTTGCTGGCGGAGTGAGTGGAGGATACAGGAACGAAAGAAGGCTAGATTCTATTGGGGCTACTGAGTCGAAAAAAGAAGTGGCGCAAAATCTTCCAATCAATGGTCGCGAGTTTACGGACATGGCGAAACTTCAACCCGGAGTCGCCAAACCCGACTCAGCCGCAGGCGCGGAGCCAGCCGTAGTGGTGCGCAGCGATTTTCGCTCTACGATTCTTTGGCAACCCGATGTCGTCACTGACCGCAATGGCAAAGCGACAGTGAAAATAAAATACCCCGACTCGCTCACCGGCTGGACTGCGACCGCGAGAGTGATAACCGCGGCGAGTCAGTTCGGCATCGCCAACGCAACCACTCGCACGAATCAGCCGCTTGCCGTGAGATTACAGGCTCCGAGATTTTTCGTCGTGGGCGATCAGGTGACGGTCTCTGCCGTCATCAACAACAACACCGCGAAGGCGATGATGGTCTCGCCGTCGATTGCGGCTGAAGGATTGACCGTCGCGGGTATGGTTCAAAACGGCGAAGTTGTGAAAGGCGAACTCGGCCCCGTGGAAGTTCCGGCCAATGGAGAGAAGCGAGTCGACTGGTTCGTGGTCGCCAGACAAACGGGCTATCCGAAGTTGAAAGTCTCGGCTCGTGCTGATCGTCACGCTGACGCGATGGAGCGCGAGTTTGTCACGCACGAGCATGGCGTAGAAAAGTTCGTCGCTCGTTCGGGAAAGATGCGCGGGCAATCCGTGAGCGTGCGGTTGGACATTCCACGCGAGCGCAAAACGGAATCGACCGCGCTGACGGTTCAGATCGCGCCGAGCATGGCGGTGACTATGCTCGACGCTTTGCCTTACCTGATCGATTACCCTTACGGCTGCACCGAGCAGACGATGAGTCGATTTCTTCCCGCCGCGATTACGGCGAAGACTCTCGGCGATCTCGGAGTGAAGCCTGAAACGGTGATGGGCAAACTATTCGGCGGCATCGAGCGCGACACTGCGAAGGCGACTCATCCGAAAGGAGAGAAAGATCTACGAAAGCTAGACGAGATGATCGAGCAGGGCTTGAATCGACTCTATAATTTTCAGCACACGGACGGCGGCTGGGGCTGGTGGAAGGATGGCGAGAGCGATCATTTCATGACGGCTTACGTCGTCTGGGGTCTCACGCTTGCGCGCGAATCGGGGCTGGAAGTCAAGACGGATGCGGTCGAGCGCGGCGCCGGGTGGCTCGATAAGGAACTGGTCGAAGAAGAATCGAACTACGACCAGCAGGCGTGGATGCTGCACGCACTTGCCGTTCATCATCGCGCTGTGCGCCGCAGCGAAGTAGAAAAGTTTCAGGCGAAGGCATTTGAAAACCTCTGGACGAATCGTGATCGATTGAACGCCTACACGCGGGCGTTGTTCGCACTGGCTGCGCATTACTATGGGCGAGCGGACAGGGCGAAGACGCTCGTTGAAAATCTCGAAAACGGCGTGAAGATCGATTCCGCGCCCGACGCATCCGTGATCGAAGGCGGAGGCGCGAGCGGGCTTGCCTTGCAGACTGCGCACTGGGGCGAAGACGGCATCTACTGGCGATGGTCAGATGGCGGAGTCGAAGCGACCTCATTCGCACTGCGCGCATTGCTTGCAATCGATCCCCGAAACAGGCTCGTGGAGCCAGTTACAAACTGGCTCATAAAAAATCGTCGCGGCGCGCAGTGGAGCAACACGAGGGATACGGCGATAACGGTTCTCGCGCTAAACGATTATTTGAAGGCGAGCGGCGAGCTTCAGCCTGAAATCGAATATGAGTTGACGGTAAACGATCAGTTGATAACTTCGCGGAAGCTCACGGCTGAAGACGCTTTGAGCGCGCCTTCGCGGTTTGCTATCGATCCGAAATTCCTGCGCGACGGCACTAACACTGTGCGGATAAATCGCAAGGGCGGCACAAGCCCGATTTACTTTGCGACCGAAGCGAAGTTTTTCAGTCTCGAAGAACCGATCACTTCCGCCGGGAACGAGATATTCGTCCGCCGTGATTATTATCGACTGATAGCGAAGCCGACTTTGCTGAAAGGCTACGCTTACGAAAAGCTTTTGCTTGCGGACAACGACTCGCTTGTGAGCGGGGACCGGATAGAAGCGGTCATTACCATCGAGGCGAAGAACAATTATGAGTATTTGCTCTTCGAAGACCTCAAGCCTGCGGGAGTCGAGGCGGTTCAGATTCGGAGCGGCCAGCCTCTTTATGTCAGGGAGTTGAAATCTTCGGCGGTCGAGCGCAGGTTCGGCGAGCGGATCGATTCGCCTGCGGCGGGCGCTCGCGTGCAAAGCGACAGACGCAGGCCGATCATCGAGGATGAATCGGATTACACGGGCCGCACGCGCTGGGTCTATCAGGAATTGCGAGATCGCAAAGTCGCGCTCTTCATCGATAAATTGCCCGAAGGCGTATGGGAGATTCGCTATGAGTTGAGGGCGGAAGCGCCGGGACTCTTTCACGCATTGCCGGTGCTTGGTCACGCGATGTACGTTCCTGAGATTCGCTGCAACGGACGCGAGATGCGAATCAAGGTTGTGGATCGCAGAGATTAAGCAGAACACTCTGTTCGCAGCGTCGGCCTGAAGTCGGCGCTGTGAACTTCCCTATCCCTTTCGCCTTTCCCAACGACAGCGTACAATGTCGCCTGAATTCATCAGGGGGCAATCAAACAATGACTACCGAATACAAATCATTGCGACTCGAAAAAAACGACGGCATCACCGAGATCACTCTCACCGGCCCCGGCAAGGGCAATGCCATGGGGCCGGACTTCTGGCACGAGATGCCGGAACTCTTCTCTTCGCTTGACCGCGACACGGAGACCCGCGCGATCATCATTCGCGGCGACGGCGGAAACTTTTCCTACGGGCTTGATCTCGCCGCGATGACATCAGCAATCACCCCTGATATGACAGGAGCGAATCTCGCTCGTGAAAGAACGAAGCTACTCGACAAGATCGGCGAGATGCAGCAGGCGTGCGACCTCGTAGCCCGATGTCGCAAGCCCGTAATCGCCGCTGTCGCCGGATGGTGCATAGGCGGCGGATTGGATCTCATCTCGGCGTGCGATATAAGAGTCTGCTCTGCTGATGCCCGGTTCAGTCTCCGAGAAGTCCGGGTCGCTATGGTCGCCGACATCGGAAGCCTTCAGAGACTCCCGCGCATAATCGGCGAAGCCCACACGCGAATGCTGGCTTTCACAGGCGCGGATATCGATTCTCGACGCGCCCTGCAAATCGGACTTGTGAGTGACGTTTACGAAAACGAATCGTTGATGCTTGATGCTGTGCGCAGTCTCGCTCGCGAGATAGCGGCGAATCCGCCGCTCGTCGTCGAGGGCATCAAGCAGGTGATGAACGATTGCCGCGATAAATCAATTGCTGACGGGCTGAGATATGTGGCAGTGTGGAATTCGGCTTTTCTTCAGTCGGAAGATTTGATCGAAGCTATCGAGGCTTTTCGCCAGCGAAGACCGCCTCGGTTCAGTGGTCGGTGATCAGTGGTCGGTGATCAGTGGTCGGTGGTCGGTTTTCGTGAGTATCCATCGTTGACTCTTACTTCAGCCATCATCTTTGGAAAATAATCTTAAAACATCGTACCTGCATCGCCTGTTGATCAGTTGGCATCTCTAACCCGCTGACCGCGACTACCGACCACTGACCACTGCTAAGGCGATAGGCGTTCATAGAGTTCGAATTCGGCGTTGGCTTCTTCGAGCAGACCCAATCGACGGTAGGCTTTGCTCAGATAATAGTGAGCCAGCGGGTAATCCCGCTTGATCGAAAGAGCCAGTTTCAACTCTTCAATGGCGCGCTCGGTCATCCGGTCATCGAGCGAGCGGCTCGATACTACCTCATAAGCCACGCCCAGTTGAAAATGTCCGTCCGAATCATTCGGCGCGAGTTTGATGTACTCTTCGAGCATCTGCGCCGCTTCTTCGTAAAGTCCGGTCTGAATCAATGCTGTCCCGAAGTTGAGATAAAACGTTTTGGCAGAGCGCGTGTACTCGCCATCGGGCAATGCCTTGCGATACTCGACTGCCGCGCGCGAGTGATCGCCATCGGCCTGATAAGCAAGCCCGCGCAGGTGACGCGCTCTCGCGCTTGCGGGGTCGATTTCAATCGCGCGATCAAGAAACCCGGCGGCGCGCGGAGTGTCCTGCTTCGTCAAATAATATCGGCCCAGATCGATCAGCGTGTAGAAATGTTTTGCGTCGAGGGCGAGCGCGCGCTGCCACGATTCGATAGCTCCCGTTTCATCCTTGCGCGCAAGTCTGAGTTCCCCCTGCATGCCGAAGGCGGAAGCTGTCTCTGCGACGCCGAGCGAGTAGTTGACGAAATGCTCTGCTCGACCGTGATCGCTTCTCTTGACCGCAGCGAGCGCGGCTTTGACCAGAAAATCCGCCTCATAACGCGCGTCCGCTCCGAGTCTTTCAGAGTACTTGAGCGGCGAGACTGCATGATCGAGCAACTCATTGACGTTGCGAATGACGGTCTCTTCAGTCGAGCCGACTTTTCGCGGCGCGCTGAATTCGATAAGCGCGTTGTCGTCGGTGTTGATCTGCGAAGAACGCGAGAACAGATTGACTTCTTCAGGGCCGAGATAAAAACGCGACATCACATCAGCAACCGAGCGCAGGTCGACGCGAGCGAGATCGGCAGCCACTTTTTCATCTTTGAGGTGCGAAGCGATGACCGAAAGATCGATCACTCGCTCGCGCTTGCTGCCTAGTAGCATCAGATCGCCTTCGGCCCCGCGAAAGATGTAGACGTGAGGAAATGCCGCGCGGAAAGTTCCTACGAGAATCTTCACGTCATCGGGCGACATCTCGTAAATCTGAAGCCACTGACTGAAAAGCCCGTCATCGGTCAGCCGCGCGGCCCCGCGTTTGAAATATTCGAGCGTGAACAAATTGGCAACGCCCGTCAGCCACGGGTTCGACGGTTCGGACACGATCACGTCGAATTTTTCATTCGTGGTATAGATGAAATTTCTTCCGTCGTTGGCGACCATTCGCAATCGCGCATCTTCGAGCGGGCGATGATTATAGTTTTCGAAATGCCGCGAAGCCTCGATCATCGCAGGCTCAAATTCGACGCAGGTCACGCGCTTGACTGCGAACTGCTCGACTGAGCCGAGCGTGATGCCGCTGCCCAAGCCTATCACCAGAACGTCATCCGTCTGTTTGCGCACGAGAAGAGGCAGGCTGCCGATTAAAATCTGAGTCGGCATATCTCCCGCCGTCGAAGCTTCGGGTTTGCCGTTGGCTTTCAGCACGAGGTCGCGGCCCTGTTTTTGAACGGCAATAGTGGCCGTCACCCCTTCTTTGTAGAAAACCGTTTCGCCCTGTCCGCTGCGGAGGTAGTCGTTGAATTCCTGTCGGCTCATTTTCACGAGCGACGGCGCGTAGCGATAGACCGCGCTCGACATCGCGTCGGCGTCCCACGGCGGCTCTGTTGCGGCGATTGCGATCATAAGCAGGAGAGAGACCGCCACTCCCCACAGAGGCGCGCGTCGGGAAGATTTCGATTTCGACAGTCGCACGCGCCAAGTGACAGTAAAGAGCGCGGCGGCTATGACGAAGTTGAGCGCGGATGCGAGGCGAAGACTGCCCAGAAGTCCCAGCCACGGAATCAAAATGAAACCGCTTGCGAACGAGCCTGCGATGGCTCCGATGGTGTTGGCGGCGTAAGCGTCGCCGACCGTGCGCCCCGATGGCAGTCGGCGCGCGCTGGCGCAGATTCTAACGACGAGCGGGAAGATCGCGCCCAAAAGCAGAGTCGGCACGATCATCACAAGTGAAGCGATGAAGAATCGCGCGAACAGCAGAAGTCCGAGGGCCGAATCTTCGAACACGTGATAAACCTGAACGAAGAGATAAGGCAGATCGTCGAACAAATACGCGCCCGCAATCGCAGTGACGCCAACGCCAAGTTCGATGATGGCGAAAGCGATGATGGGATGACGTATGCGGTCGACGAAGCGCGAGATGATCGAGGCTCCCAACGCGAGACCGACGAGAAAAGTCGTCAGCATTATGCTGAAGGCGTAGACCGACGAGCCGATAATCAAAGCAAGCACGCGGCTCCATATAACTTCGTAAGAGAGAGCGATGAATCCGCTCACACTGAAAGCCGCAAGCACGGCGACGACTTCCTGTGGCGAAGCAGGAATAGGGATAGATATCTTCTGCTCAGACTTGTCCGCCGCTTTGCGGGAGCGGAAGAGGGAGAGAATATAAGTTTTCGATTCTTTCGACCGCGCTGGCCGCTCAAGCGGCACTTCGCCGCTTATTTCCTGCCTGCGCGAAATACCGATGGCCGCAACTCCGAGCAGTATATTTATCACGGCTGCGGTCAGGGTCGAAGCTTTCATGCCTAATGCGGGTATGAGAATGAATCCGGTGGCCGAAGCGCCGAGAACCGCGCCGAAAGTGTTGAGCGAATAGAGCGCGCCGACTCTGAGTCCCAATCGTTTGATATCGCGCGCATAGTAGCCCGAAAGCACCGGAAGAGTTGCGCCCATAAGCGCGGTCGGCACTATCAGAACTATCGCGGCAAAAAGAAATCTCACTGCGCTCAGGGCTATGAAAGAGACGTGAAGCGGCCCCCAGAGCGTGTGATAGATATCGGGCAGCAGAGCGAATATAAACGGCACGGCCAGCCCGTAGACGCCTATGCCGATTTCCAGTAGTCCATAGAGTCGCAGCGGTCTTGTTATTTTTTCAGAGCGGCGACCGAAGTAAAAACTGCCCGCGGCAAGCCCGCCCATAAAGACCGTCAGCACCGTGCTTACGGCGAAAGTAGTCGCGCCGAATACGAGCACGAGTTCGCGAACCCATATGACTTGATAGACCAGACCGCTGAAACCGGAAGCGAAGAAGCACAGGAGAATAACCCATGCGGAGCGGGAGCGGTTACTACTTCTTGGGACATTTGAGATGGCCATCTACTCCAACAGCACGGGATCAAAAATCAAAGCGCGCAACGCGGAGGTCACTGAGCCGCGCGACCTTGAAGGTATTGTCGCAGAGAGTCAGCGAAGGTGACAAGTCTTGAGCGAATTTCGCAGATTAAAAATGTCGTTTGTTGGAGAGAAAGACGCGCGCTCATCTTTCAAATGTGACTCTTGCGATTTCGCGCCCCGTCTGGTCGAAGCACACAATCGAACGCGCGGGCGCGGTGAGGCGATACTGGCGGCCTTCGATCTTCACGTTCTTCCTCGCCGCGCCGCCTTCGGTGTTGAGCAGAGTCAGAACGATCCGCCCGCGATCATCTCTAACGGCCCAATGGCTTTGACCTCCGCCCTGAAAGAAAAGAACTTCCCCATTCCACGCAAGCGTCGAGTAGAGGTTATAAACTCTGCCCGCCGGAGTCAGGTGCCACCCTTCGGCCCGCTCTTCATTTGTGAGGCGCGGATCGCGATGTCCGTTTACTGTCGCAACGCGCCTGCCGTCAGACCAGTACAAAATCGCGTGATAAGGAACGGCGTGAACGTAGACGGCTTCGATTTCGGGGCGCGACATGATCTCGGCGACTTTGCGCGCGAATTCCAGCGCGTACTCATCGGTCAGATGCGGATTGCCTTTGAGCGAAGAACGGATGTTGAACTCGGTGACGAGATATCGCATCTGCGGAGCGAAAGGGCGCACGGCTTTGTTGAATGCATCGACGGTGTCTGAACTCACCCCGCGAGCGTAGAGATGAAGCACGCCGTAGATGTCGCTTCTGTTCTTGAGAGCGATGCGCTTCGAGAGAGCCGCAAGCATCCTGCGGTTCCATTCGTTGTCTGAAAGTTTCGTAGGCGTGTTGCTTTCGTTGCCTACGGTGAGAGGGACGGCGAATTTCACGCGGAGCCGGGAGAGGGATTCGATGATATCGGCTGCGCGTTCGGCGTAATCTTCGGGCTGCCATGGGCGATGGTTGAGGTGCGGCTCGTTCGATAGCTCGACGGCGACGAGTTTTCTACGCGATGTGCGGCGGAGGAAATCATCGACCGTTTGATAAGCGACATCCGCGCCCTCTTCGACGTTGATGCCAAGCACGGTGGTGAAATCATGACCGGCTATATAATCGATATAATCATCGATGGGAAACCACGGGAACTGATTCGTTTTTTTATTCTCGGCTTTGAGGGATTCCGTCGTCCGTTCTCCGCGCGGACTGTAAAATCCGCTGAAGCTGAACCGCAGGGAGGCCAGACCCGCCGCGCTGAAGGCTCTCGACATGGCTTTGGATTTCCTCGAGTCGCGCAATCCTTCGATTAGGGGGTGAGGCCAGTCTGCGAAAATGAAGTCCGCGCCCATAATCGGCGCGCGTTGTCGTGCGGGGCGTTGTGCGTTTTTAGTGGCGCGAGCAGGAAATGACGCGATCAACACAAAGCTGATCAACAAAGCGGTGAGCAGTGTGTTTTTTATTTTCATAAGGACTTGGGTTCGATTCTATCACGCGCCGGAGAAGTTGCTCGCGCGCAGGGCGCGAAATTTACAAAGCAGATTCTCTTTCGCAAGATCAGGCATCCTGTAGGGGCGGTGCCTCTGTGCCCGCCCCAGCGGAAGGCTATTTCAAGAACTGAAGTAAGCAAGTTCCAAGCTGGGCCGTCCCTCTGTGGGCGGCCCTACAAGTCTACGAACGACCTCGCAACTGCTCTGGCGAAATTTAGCTTTGACTTATCGTCGTTGTTGCGAAAAAATCTCCTTGCCGGACTTTCGCGCAAGCCTCCATCAAAATTTCAGCCGTTTCAAAAAGGCGTCAACCTCACGTCGCCGAGTGTTCTAGTTCATGGCTATGAAAGAGGCTTTGAAAAGAATCTCGCTGCTGCTCGCCGTCGCCTTTTTGTGCGCGCGTGCGGCAAAGGCTACCGTCATCATATTTCCTACCGACGATGAAATGATCATCGGCGCGCGCGCCATCATCACCGCCAAAGTGCTGCGCACGGATTCCGCTCTCGACCCGCGCGAGGATCGCATATTCACTTACATCACGCTTCGCGTCTCGCAGGTGCTCAAAGGCAATATCCGGGATCGGAAAATCACCATCCGCGAAGAAGGCGGTCTTCTGCCCGATGGCGGCAGTATCGTTTTCGGAACGCCGCAATACGCGCCCGGTGAAAAAGTTCTCCTCTACCTCGACACATGGCCCGACGGGAGCCTTCGCACTCATCAGTTGTTTTTAGGAAAGTTCCAAATCATCGAAGGCCACGACGGATACCGCGAAGTCATTCGCGCAGACGCGGACAGCCGTGTGATCGTGGCCGAGGATCGCGCTCACGCAAACAGGCGCGGCGCGACGACGAATCGAATGGAGTTTGGCGCATACATCGAAATGGTTCGTGTCAGAATGGAGGCTACGCGCGAGCGATGCGAAAGATTCGAATCGGAAAACTACAGGAGCGCGCTACTTTCCGAACCTCCCGAATATGAAGCTCGCGCAAGAAGCGGAAATCTTCAGCCTCAGTTCACGCTGATAAACAACACTCAGCCTGCGCGATGGTTCGAGCCTGACAGCGGTCGCCCCGTTCTGTTTCTGGTCAACCCCGACGGAGCGCCCAATCCGCAGATACTCGACGACATCGATGCGGCGATGGCTGCCTGGTCAAGCGTCCCCGGCTGCACTCTGCGAGTGTTCAATGGCGGGACGGCTGCGGTCTGCTCGCATCACAGCGGGTCGAATTCCATAGCGTTCAACAACTGCGACGGTCGCTTCTCTCCCACGCCCGATTGCTCAAGGATAATCGCTCTGGGAGGGATGCGCTGGACTACCAACGAGCAGAAGATGATCAACGGCACTCTGTTCAACAAGGCCACAGCCGGATTCATTTCATTCAATCCGTTTTCAGCGTGCAGTTTTTCAAATCACTGCGACGTGCGCGAGGTCGCCACTCACGAGTTCGGTCACGTTCTAGGTCTCAATCATTCGCAGTTCGCCGATGCGACGATGGCGGCGGCTGCGCACTTCGACGGTCGCTGCGCTTCGCTTCGCGAGGACGACGTCGACGGCATCACTTTCATCTACCCGGAAGAAGACGGCGGCGCAGGGCCGCTTTCGATAAGCACGCCCGCGGTGATGCCCGAAGGCGTGCAGGGCGTTTATTACTTTCAGGTCATGCTGGCGCGCGGCGGCTCGCTGCCATATACCTTCAGCGTCGTTCCCGGACAGGGCCGCGTGCCTACGGGGACTACGTGGACTACGAAAGGTCACGTCAGCGGAATCGCTACCGAACCCGGAACATTCAACTTCGTCGCGCAGGTTCGCGACGGGAACGGCACGACGGTTCAGAAAAATCTCTCCGTCACGATAAGGCCCAAGTCGCCCGGTTATGACGCGCACTTCATCGGACAGAGCGCGCCCGTGACGGTCGAAGCGGGCGGGCAGTTCGCGGTGAATCTGAAATGGCTCAACACCGGAACGCCGACGTGGGAGAACCTGAGCGGAGTGCGGATCGCCTCGCAAAATCCTGCGAACAACGTGACGTGGGGAATTGATCGTGTGTCGCTCACCGATTACTTCGTGCCGACTGGACAGATGCTCGATATCGATTTCGTCGCGATAGCTCCGCTCACACCCGGCACATATAATTTTCAATGGCAGTTGTTCAGAGAAGGCGCGGGGTTCTTCGGCGCACAGACAGCGAATCTGCGCATCAATGTCATCTCTCAGCCTCCGACCGTGACAGGCCCTTCGCTGTTCGAAGCCGCGCAGGGCGTAGCCTTCACTCATCAGTTGACCGCAGGCAACGGCACGCCGCCATACACATGGTCGATTGTGAGCGGCGCGCTTCCCACGGGGCTGAGTCTCGCGAGCGGAGTGATTTCAGGCACGCCCACAACATCAGGCAGTTTCACCTTTACTATTCAGGTCGCGGATTCGCAATCGCGCACGGGACAAAAGGCTCTGACGATCAATGTCGCTCCGCCCGCGCTTTCGATAACTACCTCCCTGCTTGCCAGCGCGATGAGAGGCCGGTCTTACAATCAGGCTCTCGCGGCGGCAGGCGGCTCGCAGCCTTACACGTGGACGATAGTGAGTGGCACATTGCCCGCAGGATTGGCGCTTGCAAACGGGGTGATAAGCGGAACGCCTGCGGCAGAAGGCAGCTTTGCCGTGGCTGTTCAGGTCAGCGACAGTCAATCGCGGACGGCAAATCGCAATTTCAATCTGACGGTAGTTGCGCCCTCGACCCTTATGCTCGGTCTCGTGTCGAGTGCGGACGCACTGGCGGGGAGCGCATTCGTCTATCAACCAACAGCAACAGGAGGAGTAGTGCCGTACACGTGGTCGATAGCGAGCGGATCGCTACCCGGCGGATTGAATCTCGACTCTGCGACCGGAGCCATAAGCGGCACGCCTTCACAAGTCGGTGTGTTCAGTGTCGGACTCACGGTTCGAGATCAGGTCGGCCAGAGCGTCACAGGTATGGTAGAGATAAAAGTGACCGACCCGGCGACCGTCCCGGCCATCACCAAAGTGAAATACAAGAAGGGGAGCAGGAAGCTTATAGTCGAGGGGCAGCGATTCGACCCGGCGGCTGTGTTGATGATCGATGGAGTGGCGACCGGCGCGCGAGCGAACGGGAATAAGTTCACGGCTAAAAAGATTTCGCTTGCATCAGGCAGACATGAAATCAAAGTCGTCAACCCGAACAATGTTTCTTCTCAAATACATGTTCTCAACGTCAATTGAGAAGAGAACAGGCAAGTCATCAAGCCGTTTTTTATTATAATGTTGTTGCGAAAAAAACATTACCTTTGACAAAGATAAGAGCCTGTGCTTGAATGCGAAAGAAGTTTGAGCGTGGTTTTGTCACAGAGCCGCAGCCATCAGCCGGTTCTCCCCTCACTACGGACGCTACGAACCGCGTCTGTCAGCAGTTTGAAAATAATAAAAGACCGGCTTGCGCGCTGGCGGCGCTTCGAATGCCCCTGAGAATGAATGCCCCTGAGGATGTACTGACTGCCTGTAGGCGAAGTTCTTGCCGACAGGGTGGGACTCGTAAAGTAAAATCATTTGCCGAAGCAGTTTGAATCTCACCGGGAGTTGAACATGAAGCGCGTGCTTAATAATCTCGCATTAAAATCTCTGATACTTTTCATATCTTTTCTGGGTCTGGCTCATCAGGCCCTTGCGACGACAGTCATCATTCCTGCCGACGACGAACTGATCATAAGCTCGCGAGCGATAGTCCGAGGCAAGGTGCTTTCAGTGATGAGCGCCTACGATAGCGAGCAGGATCGCATTTACACTTACGTGACCGTCAAGGTTCAGGAAGTCCTCAAGGGCAACATCACTGAAAAGAAGATCGTCCTCAAAGAGCTTGGCGGCACGGTCGGCGACCGGACGATGGTCATATTCGGCAATGCGCAGTTTACACCCGGCGAGCAGACTCTTCTCTATCTCGACACGTGGGCGGATGGCAGTTTGCGCACGCACGAATTGTTTTTAGGCAAGTTCAACATAATCGATGATCCGGCCACGGGTCAGCGGATGGTCGTTCGCAGTTCGCCCGACAAAAATACAGAGGTGTTACAGTTTCAACCGCACGCCAATCATTCGCACGGCCCCGCGACCGAAAAGCTGGAGTTGTCGGCTTATCTGAAAATGGTGCGCAATCGTCTGGCGGCGAATCTCGATCAATCGATCAACTTCGAATATCAATATTACCGCAACGTGCCTTTGATGATGGAGCCTGCCGAACACGGTCGCCTCACGCGAAATGGAAATCTCGAAGCCCAATTCGCGTTGCTCGGAAATTTTCGCTTCTTCGAGCCTGACAGCGGCCAAGCGGTCAACTGCATGGTCAAGCCCACGAATGCTCCAAGCCCGGAGACTGTAAACGATATGCTGGGCGCGATGGGCGCGTGGTCGAATGTTACGGGCTGTTCTTTGCAGTTGGGCAGCAGCGGCCAGCTTTCGGCCTGCTATACGACGACAGGGCTGTTGGGCATCGGAATCGTTTTTGACAACTGCGATGGGCGCAATTCTCCATCGTCAGGGTGTGCGAATATTCTGGCTTGGGGCGGCATCAGCGCGACAGGGCCGGGAACGAGAGTGATCAACGGCGTCAATTTCAGGGAGACGCGACAGGGCTTCGTCTCGTTCAATCCTTTTGCAAGTTGTCATTTCACCAATCGCTGCAATGTTCAGGAGGTTGCCACTCACGAACTGGGTCACGCGCTCGGACTCGATCATTCGCAGGATTCTTCGGCGACGATGGCCGCGTTCGCTCACTTCGATGGTCGCTGCGCTTCGATTCGCACGGACGACGAAAACGGAATACGTTTCATTTATCCCGCGGGCAGCGGCGGCGGTGGCGGCACGCTTACGATCACCACTGCGTCGCTTGCCAACGGCACGGTCGGTTCCGCCTATTCGCAAACGCTCGCGGCATCGGGCGGCACTCCGTCTTACTCGTGGGCGCTTGCATCCGGGTCAGGGCCGCTGCCGACAGGACTCACCCTCAACTCGAACGGCACGATAACGGGAACGCCTTCGGCGGCAGGCACTTCCAATTTCACTGTGCGAGTGACAGATTCGCAGCAGGCGACGGCGCAGAAAGCTTTTTCGATCGCCATAGGCGGCGGCGGGCCTCAATACGATTCGCAGTTCCTCTCTCAGGATGTTCCGACGACGCTCACTCCGGGTCAGTCGTTCAATTCAACTCTCAGATGGCGTAACACAGGCGCGCAGACGTGGCTTGGGTCGAACGGATTCCGGCTCGGATCGCAGAACCCGGCGGACAACAGAACGTGGGGCGGCAATGCGGTATTCGTATCGAGTCTGGTCATAAATCCGGGCCAGACGCTCGAAATCACCTTCACTGCTTTCGCGCCCACGACTCCCGGCACTTACAATTTTCAATGGCAGTGCTTTCAAAGCGGCGTGGGGTACTTCGGTCAGCCTTCGACCAATGTGCAGATCACGGTTTCTCAACCGCAAAGCTCGCCGACCGTGACAAGCCCCTCTCCGCTTGAAGCCGCGCAGGGTAGCGCGTTCACCCATCAACTCACTGCTACGGGCGGAACATTGCCATACACATGGTCGATAGTCACGGGGTCGCTTCCCGCGGGGCTGAATCTTGCAGGCGGAGTCATAGCAGGGGCGCCCGCCTCGGCGGGCAGCGTCACCTTCACGGTTCAGGTCTCGGATTCGCAATCGCGCACCGGGCAGAAGGCAATAACTATCAATATCTCTCCGCCTGCGCTTTCGATAACCACTCCCGTGCTTGCCAACGCGATGAGAGGCGCGGCCTACAATCAGCCTCTCTCAGCAACAGGCGGCACGCAGCCATACTCGTGGACGATGATCGGCGGGGCTTTGCCCGCAGGACTCGCTCTGGCAGGCGGCGCGATAAGCGGAACGCCGACCGTGAGCGGCAACTTTGCCATAACCGTTCAGGTCAATGACAGTCAGTCGCGGACGGCCAGTCGCAATTTCAATTTGACGATAGTGGCGCCGCCGGAACTCAAGCTCAATCTGGCAACTAACATGGAAGCGGCTCTGGGAACTGCTTTCAATTATCAACCGGGGGCTACGGGAGGAGTGGGGCCGTACACGTGGTCGATAGCGAGCGGTTCATTACCCGGCGGATTGAATCTCAACTCTGCGACCGGAGCCATAAGCGGCACGCCTTCGCAAGTCGGTACATTCACAGTCGGACTCACGGTTCGCGATCAGGTCGGTCAGATCGCGACCGGGACGGTCGAGATAAAAGTAGTCGATCCGGCGACTGTTCCTGTCATCACAAAAGTGAAGTACAAGAGAGGGAATAAGAAGCTGATAGTTCAGGGGCAGCGGTTCAACTCGAACGCCGTGTTGATGATCGATGGAGTGGCGAACAGCGCGCGATCAAATGATAATAAGTTCACGGCCAAAAAGATCGTGCTTGCATCGGGCAGACACGAAGTCAAGGTCGTCAATCCGAACAATGTTGTTTCTCAGATTTGGGTTCTCAATGTTAATTGACGAAGAGGAGCCGGAGGCCGCGGCTTCCGGCTCTTTGTCTACAACTGATCAGGCGCGCTCCTCGTTTGTCGGGCCGGTTGGTTGAGCGGTTCAGGCAATCGGTCGCGTTTGCGGCTTCGAAGCGAATACTTGAATATGCACCAGAGCGCTTTAACGCCGTCTTTCCAGCCTATCTTTTTTCCTTCTTCATAAGTGCGACCGTAGTAAGATATACCCACTTCATAAATGCGCAACTTCATGCGCGCGATCTTGACGGTCACTTCTGGCTCGAACCCGAATCGATTCTGCTCGATTCGGATTGATTGAATCACCTCGCGGCGAAAAGCCTTGTAGCCCGTTTCCATGTCGGTCAGGTTGAGATTCGTGAACATGTTCGATATGAGAGTGAGAAAGCGATTTCCGACCGAGTGCCAGAAGAAAAGCACGCGATGCTCTTTCGTCGTCAAAAACCGCGAGCCGTAAACCACATCCGCCTTGCCTTCGACAAGCGGCTTCAACAGCACCGAGTAATCCGCCGGGTCATATTCCAAATCGGCATCCTGCACAAGCACATAATCGCCGGTCGAGTGTTGAAATCCGAGTCGAAGAGCCGCGCCTTTGCCGCGATTTTTCGGTTGAAGAAAGATGCGCAGATTGCCGTGCTGCTTCTCCATCTCAGTGAGAAGTTCGCGCGTGCCATCGGTAGAGCCGTCATCTACGACGATGATTTCTTTCGGGATGTCGACGGCCTGCACACGTCGGATGATTTCGGCGATGGTCGCCCGCTCGTTATAAGCAGGGATGACGACAGAGAGCTTCATAAGGCGAGACCATAGTAAACGGCCTTTCTCGGTGAAGTCAATCGATGAGGCAGAAAATAAAACCGCAGCGCCTGTGATCTGGAACTGAGCCGCGCCGATGATGAACTCTCCCCAATTCACCACCGGCCTTGCGCTGTTCGCGCGACGCTTGCTCAAAGGCTCGTCACAGGCGCTGCGGTATCCCGCAAAAACTCGGCACGGAAAATCAGTCGCCGCCCTTCCTGTCCGTCGTCCGTTCATCGCGGTCATTACTAAGTTCGCTGAAGAGAATATCGGCCAGATTCAACCCTTCACGGCGATCAATGTCGCGCTCCACGTTGCGGATGCGCGCCCGTTGATCTTCAATGCTGGCTGTGAGGCGAACGAGGTCGGATCGATGCGCGTTTTGAAGCTGCGATTCCAGAGCGACGAGCTTCGCGGTCAATTCGTCTTTCTGCTGCCGTTCGCTCTCAAGGATCATATCGTTGACCATCACTCGAAGCTCGGCGCGAATCTGCTCCGCATCAGTAGCATTTCGTTTGTTCGAGCGCGTAATATCGGCGCTCAGTGAAAAGCCCTGTTTGCCAATGCTCACCTCGGTGCCAAGCACGGCCATCACGATCATCACGGCAGCGACGACCCCGCACGCTTTCGCCCACACAGGCATAATGGTGAAAAGCTCGCGCAGCGCTTCGAAGAAGGAACGTCGCGTCGTCGCCTCGACTCTCACGACCGGCAGATCATCGATTTGCCATTGCTGCAACATCCCTCGAACGCGATTGAATGCTTCCAGTTCTTCCTTGCACGAGTGGCACTCTACGAGATGCGCTTCGACCTGTCGGCACTCCTCCGGGGAAGCTTCGTCGTAGAGGTAGGAAACCATCGCCTCGTGCATATTGCAATCCGGGTTTTTATCTGTGTAGCTCATAACATAACCACTCGCTCGTCAGATCGCTTCGCGCAATCTGATGAGCCTCTTTCTCATCTCCGACAATCCCGTGTACATTCGCGTCTTGACCGTCGAGAGGGGTATGCCGAGTATGTCGGCTATTTCAGAAAACTTCAGTCCTTCATATTCCTTCATCACAATTACCTGCCGCATCTCTGCGGGAAGCGACTGGAGCGCGCGGCGGACGTGAAGCGTGATCTGCTCCTGCTGAATGTTGTCGCCCAGGTCATCCGTATCGGCGACAGGCTCGAATCCGGTTTCTTCTCGTTGCTCTTCAATCGAGATGACCAGTCGGCTGCGGCCCCTGAGTCGGGTGTTGCAGATGTTGAGCGCGATGCGATAAATCCAGGATGAGAATTTGGCCTCGCCGCGAAACTTCGAGAGGTTTCGGTAAGCCGACAGGAATGTTTCCTGAGTGGCATCTTTCGCTTCATCATCGCGGCCCAGCATACGGAGCGTCAGCCCGTAGATGTGCCGCTCCCAGCGACGAACGAGGAGATTGAATGCGTCGGTATCGCCGCCGAGCGTGCGCTCGATGATTTGAGTATCGCTCAGTTCCAAATTGTTTCGCGCCGCCTATCCGAAGATAGTCCATCCATCCACTTCACAGTTATAGACTCCGACAGTAGGGGGAAAGTCGGGAAAGATTTTCCCCTCTCGCCTCGCGATTATAGGTGACACCCGTCGGACGAAACAGTAAATTGTAGGGTCAGGAGTCAGAAGTCAGGAGTCAGAAGTCAGGAGTCAGAATAAAACAGGAAGTCGGCGCGAGCGTGGCCGCTCTCTCGCGTGGCCGCTCTCTCGCGTGGCCGCTCTCTCGCGTGGCCGCTCTCTCGCGCCTCCGCTTTCATTCTGACTTCTGACTTCTGACTTCTGACTCCTGACTTCTGACTTCTGACTTCTGACTTCTGACTTCTGACTTCTGACTTCTGACTCCTGACTTCTATCTTCCGGGAGGTAACGATTGCCTTTTCGCGCGTTGCTCAAAGAGCTTGTATCGAATGTTGATGGCGCTCAGGGAGTTATCCTGCTCGACTGGGAAGGAGAGGTTGTGCAGTTGTGGACTATGGAAGAGGGCGAGCGGTTGACATTGAGAGCGGCCTACATCGCCGTCACCTTCCGTCAGGCGCAGGCTCTGACGGCTGCGGGCGGCGCAGGCCGCGCCACCCGGATGGTGATCGAATATGAAGGCGCGCGCTTCGTCGTCGAAGAAATCGACAGCGGCTACATCATCGCCTTCGAGTTAAACGTGAAAGGAAATCTCGGAGAGGCTCTGCGACAAATTCAATCTGCGGTGGAAACACTCAGGCGGGAGATTGCGTGAGAAGAGTCGAACTTCTATCGGCGTTCTTCCAGTCCAACTTTTATTCTGACAATGACATTACGAACCGTCACCGGCACGCCTTTGATGGTTGCGGGAAGGAATTTGCATTTTCTCAGGGCTGCTTCAGCCGCTTCGGTCATGTAAGGGACAGTGCTTACAACATCAACATCTGATATCACGCCGTTTGCATCGACAGTCAATCGAAATACTACCTCACCGCTCACTTTATGTTCCTGCGCTTCAGGCGTGGTTATCGCTCTGACTTTATATACAATCTGAACGTCCCTGCTGTTGGGCGTCTGTTTGAGGCGATTCCAATCGATGGGGCCTTTTATACCGTTGCTACCATCACCATTTGGATCGCCATTGCCGGGGCCATTGCCTGATCCCGGCTCCTTGCGCCCTACGCCGGGGCCTGTGTTGTTTCCCGCGCCCCCTCCTTCGCCAGTGCCGATGCCGCCGCCGCCGCCCGAACCGGGGGAAGGCGGAACACCGACTTCGCCGTTCGGAAGACCGATTGGCGCGTCGGACGCGGGGGCAGGGCTTTGGGGTCCTTGAATGGTTTGAGGAATGGCTAATAACGGTGGCGGTGCATTTGGCGGCGCGAATTTTGCAAACACCGGATTAGGGACACTCGGCGGCGGCACGCCTTTATTTACCGGGCGCGGATCGTTCTGCCCTCCGCCTCCCGGAGAACCGCTGCCCGATTTGCCATCGCCTGATTTTCCCAGTTTTGGCGCGTCAGGTGTGTCAACCGAAGATCCTTTTGCAACCGGCTCTACGAATTTAACTGTGTAAGCAGGCTCGCCTGACTTTTTAAGAGCATGCCATCCGATGATGACTATCACTCCGAGCAAAACGAGATGAAAGGCGAGCGCGGAGGCAAGCAACGCTCTCATCCTTCGCTGACGCTTCCGGTCGAGAGTGTCGTCCGTGAAGAGATCGCGCATGAAGCGGCGCGGGTCGCGGGCTATCTCGATTGCTGTGCGCGAGATTTCTTCCGCGAGTCTGACGACGAGGCTTTTTTGTTCGAGGAGTGAAAAAGGCGGGGCTTCTATCTGGTGACTCGTTTTTACAAACTCGCTTGTCATCACAGAAGCCATGAGTGAAAAACCAATGCACAGACAAGGGGCCGCGATCATAAATTACTAGATCGCGGCCCTTGAAAATTTAACGCAGATTGAATTCGATTTCGACCGGCTGCCAGAAAGCTACGGGCTGACCATCCTTCATCGCCGGTTTGAATCGCATTTTATATGCGGCGCTTATCGCTTCTTCATTCAAACCGTCAGGCAATCCCCCGCCTGCCAGTCGCACCTGCTTGGCCGAGCCGTCAGCGCCCACCAGCACGCGAACGCGAACGACTCCCTGAATTTTATTTTTGCGCGCTTCTTCCGTGTAGTTAGGTCGCGGCTTGTTGAGCGGGATCGGCCTTGCATCGACGACCGTCGCTATACCGCCGGGGCCTGTTCCGGTTCCGAGTCCCGGAGCGCCGCCGCCCATGTTGTAGCCGCTGCCCGGGCCTACGCCGCGCCCGTCGCCCGTCCCCATGCCTCCGCCTTTGCCTGCGCCCATGCCTCCGCCTTCACCCGGGCCGGGAGACGGCGGGCCGGGAACTCCGTTAGGAAGTCCCGTAGGCGCGAGGTCATCGCGCTTGGGTTCGAGGCGAGGGTCGACCTGCACGGTTTCAGGAATCGCCAGCAGAGGCGGTTTGATTTGCGGCTCCGGTCTCGGAGCGATTATCGGTGGCGTGAGCGCGAATTTGGGCAACTGGCCCTTAGATGGAGGCGTGACCGATTTGCGACCGCCGCCGCCGCCGCCGCTCGCTTTCTTTCCATCTTTAGGCACGTCGATGGGCTGCTGCTTGAAATCGTCAGGATTGATCATCGTTATGAGTTGTTCCGGCTCGGCGGCCTTCACCTCTTCGCGGCCAAAGAGCCACGGTATCTGCGGGCCGAACACAACGATGACGAATATGGTTGTGAAGACGAAAAATCCGACCGCCAAACCGAATCGGAGAAGCTCGGCACGGCGACGCGCGCCGAGACTGTCATCTCTGAAAGCAGAGATGAAATACTCCTTCGGATCTGCGCTGACCTCGCGGATCGCTCCGGAAAATTCCCGCCCGAGGCGGGTGAATATCGGTGGATTATTCAAAAAAGAGTCTGAGAATAATTCTTTCTCTTGCATACCTTCCCTCCGAAAGCCTGATGCCACAAGGCATCGATTGGGGCTTAGAGGCCTACCCATTCTGTTCTGCTCTCTACCCTGTCTTCATTAGCGACCGGACAGGTATAGTCCATTGTCCCTTGACGCTCTCATCGGTGTCAAGATGATCATTTTCATGCTGCTCGGCATGATTTGTGCGGCGCTCTGGTGTGACTGAGTGGACACTCTTTATCCCCCGACAACTTTTAGAATGACTCGATCCATTCAACTTGCAAAATTATTCCCCACCTGCGAGTTGCTAAGGTAAAGGTAAAAGGCAAAAACCCAAGCCCGCTCTGCGGAAGGCGATTCCTTCCGGTTGCGATGGCTTTCCCACTTTCAGTTTGCCTTTTTACTTTTGCCTTCCTGTTTGGTGCATCGCCGTCGCCGTTTGGATGTCCGGCTATTTGGATTCGTATCTGTACACCGCGCCGTCATGACCGACGGCCCAGCCCACTCGGCTGCTCACAAACACCACATCGATGAAGCCTGAAGGCAGTTCCACGCTTGCGACGACCCACTTCTCACCGCCGTCGGACGTGTAGAGTACGGCTCCATTATCGCCGACCGCCCAGCCATGACTTCGGTCGGTGAAGAATACATCTCTCATCTTGTATTCCTCTTTGATCTCCCACATCTTTTTCCATGTGCGCCCGCCGTCAGTAGTTTTGGCAAGCCGCCCGCCCATCGTCGCCACCCAGCCGTTGTTCTCATCGATAAAAAAGGTCGATCTCATCACATTTTCCGGCAGCCTGGTTTCGATCTTCGTCCAGTTCAAACCGCCGTCCGCGGTTTTATAGAAAGTGCCGTTCGTCACGCTGGCCCATGCGTGTTGAGCGTCGAGAAAGAAGATGCTGGCGGCTTCGTTCTCGAACGGGAATGGAACCGCGTTCCAGTTCTGCCCGCCGTCGATGGTCGTCAGAAATATTCCGGGTTGTTCCGTGTAATCGCTCTTCTGCCCGCCGCCCCACGCCCAGCCGTGCGTCGAATCGATGAAATAAATATCCTTGATCTGCTCAGGCTGATCCATCTCCGGCTGGCGACGATTGCCAAATAGCTTGAGCTTGACCGCGCCAGCCTTGCGCTGAAGCGACCAGTTCAGTCCCCCATCGGTCGTATGCAAAATGTCGCGATCAATCGTCAGCGCCCAGCCCGTCTGCGGATCGACGAACCAGACGGAGCGGATTTTGTGCTTGAACTGATCCGGTATCTGTGTCCACGTATCCCCGCCGTCGGTCGTCTGCAAAACTTCGAACCCCTGATTTTCTTTCAACAGGTCTTTCTGCTCTTCCGGCTTTGGCCGCTTTGCGCTCTTATTGCTGTTTTCGTTTTCGTCAACGACTATCGAACTGCGACCGGTCTGCCCGTTGAGCCAGCCTGTGCGTTCGTTGACGAAGTTGACCGAAGCGAAGAAGTCGCCAGTGCCTGTGTCGAGCAACATCCAGTTGCCCGGAACTTTCGTCTTCGAACAGGACACCACAATAAGTGCAAGTAAAACCAGTAGGAGTCGAATGCGCATTTTTTGATTTCCCCGGATAAGGAACGGTCGAGAATCTTTCATCAGCAGAAATTTTATCACACCGACTCTACGAAATATGAACGCAGGAACGGATGCCCGCGGGTGCAGAAAAATTATTCGCTCACTCGACGACTCGTATCGTCGCCCTGTTCGAACGCCCTCCGTCGGGGTTGAGAGCCTGAACCGTAAGATTCACGGGCGCGGCGGTCATCGCTCCGGGTATGCGCGCCGAAAACTCTGTCTCACTTATAAAAGAGGTCTGAACCTCGACGCCGTTTATCAACAGACGCACGCCTGATTTGAAGGCCACTCCGCCAAGTGTGATTTCCGCATCGCCTCTTCCCGCTTTGATCTTCTTGCGCGAAAGCCGCGTGATGAGCGGGCCGTTTTCGACCGTAAGCCGCGCGGCATTCGATTGATTGCCGTCCGTATTCTTCACTCGAATTTCTATATCGGCTGCCCGCGAGAAGAAGCTGTCAGGCACGCGCGCCGCTATCATTGTGCTGGAAATGAAACGGGTCTCGACTGTCCCGTTTTCAATCATCGCCTGCGCGCCGCGTTGAAACCTGCGGCCCGTGATCGTGACTTCGAAATTTTCAGCTCCCGTGCCTGTGCTGGCGGGCGTAAGCGTTTCGATTACGGGCGGATCGTCTATGACGAGAAATCGCGCGCTCGTCGATGTCTCGCCTTCGGGGTTTCTAACCCTGACTTCAATCGCGCCGCCTTCAGCGATCAATGCCGCCGTCACCTGCGCTTCAAGCTCCGACCCTGAACGACGCACGGTCGCAAGCTCTGTCTGTCCGAACAACACTACCGCATCAGGCAAAAAGTTTTCGCCAGTCACTCTGAGAGTGAAGGCCGAAGAACCGACTCGCGCGCTCGAAGGCGCGAGCGCGCCGATCGAAGGCTTGACGGTGAAAGTCTCGCCCGTCGCTTTCACCCCCGGAGAAAACAATCGATTAGGATCGCCAGCGACAAGGCGGTGAAGCGCGAAGGCCGCGCCATCGATATCAGGGCTTCGATTGATCGATTGACTTGCGCCGCCTTCAGCCGCGCCGAATCGAATTTCCTGAACGACCCGGCTCTGCGCATCTTCGAGCCTGATCGCGTCGCCCGTGTTGGCGAGAGACAATCCGCCCGTCGAAGCGGTGAAGACCATTTTGTTTTCCGCAGCGTTGCCAAAGCGACCCGTCGGCCTTCCGCCGCCGAATACTACGACTGCCTCTTTCGGCGGAATGATGGTGCCGTTTGCGAAAACGTGCCGCATGGCTTCCGAATCGAAAAGTCTGTAGCCGGAAATATCCATCGGCGCGGAAGTGCGATTGACTATCTCGACGAATTCATCCTGAGAAGCGCTGCGCGTGCCGTCGCCGTTGGCGTCGCCCGTCGCGCCTTCAGGCGGATCGGCGAGATATTCGTTGATGACGAGGGGGTCTTTTATCAAAACGTCGAGCGCGACCGTGTTCGATATGCCGAAGTCGGGATTTTCGACTATCAATAAAACTTTTCCCGGTATGCGGATTAACGCAGCAGGCAATATGACTTCGAGCCGTTCGGCGGAAATGAAAGCGGTTTGAAGCAGCATCCCCGACCGCGAATTTTCAATCACGCGCGCCACGACGCCGCGTTGAAATTTCACCCCCGTCATCGCGATCTGAGTGTCGCCGCTGCCTTCTATAACCGAGCGCGGTTGTATCGAAGAGATGAGCGGCACATCAGGCAGGACTGTAAATACCGCATCGTTTGAGAGCGCCCCGTCATCATTTTGAACCCTGACGCTCCTCAGCCCCGGAGCCGTGACAAGCGATGCGGGAACTTCTGTCCGCAATTCGGTCGAAGAAATGAACTGCGTCACAAGCAGAGTTTGCTCGAACAAAACCGCCGAGCCGTTTCTGAAATTCACGCCCGTCACTGTGAGAGTGAAAGCGGGACTGCCTGTAACGGTCTGCCCCGGAGAGAGGTTCGTGATTCGAGCGAGCGGCAGCACCACATCGAAAGACTTCTCATTCGATATCACCCCGTCGCCGTTTCTGACTCTTACTCGCCGAGAGCCGGGATTGGCGATCATCGCCGCCGTCACTGTGATTCTCAACTCTCTGAGATTGAGGAACTGAGGCGTCAGAGCAGTGTCGTCGATCAACACAGTCGATGCCGGGTCGAAGTTCGCTCCAACGAGGAACATCGTGAGCGAAGGGCCGCCCGCGATGACCTGTCTCGGCAGAACCAGATCGAGCAACGGCGGGGGAGGAACTACGACGAGCGTCACCGTGTTTGAGCGATTGCCGCCCGCGTTGCGAACTTCCACGGTGCGTGCGCCCGCGACAGCAGTGACGCTTGCAGGCACGGCGACGATGAGATCGCCTGCCGTGAGTTGAGCCGGAAAAATTATGTGATCGATCAAAACGGTGGAATCCAATTCGAATCCGCTGCCTCGAACCGTCAGGTCGAAAGGCTGTGAGCCGAGAGGAACCCGGTCTGGCGTGATTTCAGCGATGCGCGGGCCTGTGGTGAAAGGCGCGCCGTCAATGGTTGTGCCGGGGGAAAAGAGACGGCCCGGAGCGAGGGTCGAGTGCGGAGAAAAAACGACGCCCACGACTTCCGGGTTGCGATTGATCGATTGATCCGCGCCGCCTTCTGATGAGCCATAGACAACCTCTTCGATCGCGCCGCCTGTGTTGTCTTTGAGAGTGATCGTGTCGCCTGTGTTATTCAAAGACAGAGTGGCCGTGAAGACCAATCCGTTTATGGCCGCGTTGCCGAACGATCCGGTGGGCGAGCCGCCGCCGAAAACCACTGCCGCTTCATTCGCCGGAAGAATCGTACCCGGCGGAAAAGTGAAACGCACCGAGTCGGCGTCGCTTACGGTAAATCCGCCTATACTGAGAGGCATCGCCGTTCGATTGACCACCTCGACGAATTCATCCTGAGAAGTGCTCGTTGTGCCATCGCCGTTTGCATCGCCCGCCGCGCCTGCGGGCGGGTCGGCGAGGAATTCGTTTATTCCGACCTGCGCCAGCACTCTGAAGGCGACAGCGTTGGACAGCGCGGTATCGGGATTTTGAACATCGAGCAAATACTCGTCCGGTATGCCAGTGATCGATGGCGGAATCTGAGCGTCGAGTTGATTGGCGCTGACGAAATTGGTAGAGACGGGCATGTTGTTTATTCGAACCTGCGCGCCGCTTTGAAACTTGTCGCCGTTGACCGTGACCATCGCCGTTCCGCTTCCGGCTATTACGAAGTCAGGCGATATGGAAGTGATAATCGGATCATCGGTCACGAACGGGCGACCGTTGACGCGAGCGCCGGGAGAAAATAGCGTGCCGCCGCTGCCCGCCGCCAGCGAGTGACGTGTAAAGCCGCCTGTGATATCAGGGCTGCGAGTGATCGATTGATCCGCGCTTCCATCGCTTGAACCATAAGTACGGAAATCGACAGTATTGCCCATAGCGTCCCTAACTGTGATCGTATCGCCACCATTATTGAGCGAAAGCCCTACCCCGCCGCCAGCCTCAAACACAAGACCGTTAGCTGTAGCATTGCCGAACGCCCCGGTAGGAGCGCCGCCGCCGAATACGACTGTCGCTTCGCCCGGTGGAACGGTAGTTCCTGCTGGAAAGGTGAATCTCACTGAGGCTGCATCACTAATCGTGAAGTTTCCGATGTTGAGCGCAACAGCGCCTGTGTTGACGAGTTCCACGAACTCGTCATCTTCCGGGTCGGTCATCGTATCGCCGTTCGCATCGCCCGCCAGCGTGGTCGCGGGATCAGCGAGATACTCATTGATGATGAGGGTGGCGGCCTGCGGCTTGATGCTCGTTATGGGTTCGGGACTGGATTTCGTCGAGCGGGGCGCGAGAGTAAACGATGCGCAAATCAAAACGCAAAGGAGCGAGATCAACCTGCTTCTGCTCATAGCGAACCTCAGTCGGAGCGGGCTTTCGCGCCCCGTATCGAAAGTATTTATGATGGCTGCCGAGAAGAAACTGCCAGCGCCGTGGATCGAGAAAACCAGCAACGCGGGCTGAGTATATCACCGATGATGAAAATGACAAATATCACGGCGGTATGGTCGCAAGCGGGCAATAACCGACCGTCATGACATTTTGCGTTTCGCGCTTTTTGCCGCTTGAAAAATAAACCCGAATCAATCATCATCACACCGCTAAAAATCCGGGAGGTCATCGATGAGAGAAAAAAGAATGGAGCATGAACTGGGGCTGGATTTCCTGCGAGTCGTGGAAGCCGCCGCCATAGCCGCCGCTCATACCATGGGGCAGGGCAAGCGCAAGTATTCCGATCAGGTCGCAGTCGAAGCCATGCGCGAAGTGATGGACACCGTTCCTATGCGCGGCGAAGTGGTCATAGGCGAGGGCGAGCGCGATGAAGCCCCCATGCTTTACATCGGAGAAAAAGTCGGTCTCGGCCACAAAGACGAGATCGAAGAGGGCGATACCTTTCCGCAGGTCGATATAGCCGTCGATCCGCTCGAAGGGACGAACCTCTGCGCTACGGGATCAGCTAATGCGATAGCTGTGATGGCCTGCTCGGAAAAAGGCGGATTGCTCCGCGCGCCCGATATGTACATGCAAAAACTCATCGTCGGCCCTTCTGCCAAAGGCGCGGTCGATCTGGATGCCCCGGTCAAGGATAATCTCAAAGCCATAGCGCGAAGATTGAGCCGCGATATTGAAGACCTCGTCGTGATCGTTCTGGATCGACCGCGGCATCAAAAGCTCATCAATGACATACGCGTGGCCGGCGCGCGAATCCGTCTTATTACGGATGGCGATCTCTCGGCGGGCATTTCGGCAGCGGTCGCAGGCTCAGGCGTGCATGCGGTGATGGGAACGGGCGGCGCGCCGGAAGGCGTGCTTACGGCCGCGGCCATGAAGTGCCTCAATGGACAGGTGCTGGCCCGACTGGTTTTGAAAGATCAGCTTGAAGACATCGAAGATCAGAGCCGAATCCCCGAAGGCGTGGTCGAGCGAATGAAAGAGATGGGCATCAAAGACCCGTCACGCATTTACGACACGGACGATCTGGCTCCGGGCAATCACATCATCTTCGCCGCAACGGGCGTGACCGACGGAACGATACTTCGAGGAGTGAGGTTCTTCGGCACAGGCATTCGCACATCTTCTATTATTATGGCGACCGAGAAAACTAAAACCGTCCGCTTCATCGACACCGTCCACATCGAAGGCGGCCCCAGCACCGTCGTCAGATTTTGAATGAGGAGATGGGCATTAGCCCATTAGCCCGATGCGCGTAGCAAGACTGAATGCGATAAGCTAAAATAAAAAAGAGGCAGCTATGACGCTCAGTGAACACCTGAAGGCCTACGGCATTATATCTCTTTGGAACGTAACTCATCTCTACAACCTTGAATCCATTTTATCTAATGGAATCCTTTGCAAGAACCTTATTTGTAAACGGTCGCTCAACTACGAAGACATATCAAACCAGAGAGTACAGAGTCGTAGGCATCCCATATACGATTCAAATGGGAAGATAATCTTTGATCCACATGACCATGTTCCTTTGTTCTTCGTGGATAATACACCAATGCTTAATCTCACGTCTCGTGGCAACAGCGAGGTCATACTACTCGAAATCTCAACGCAAGCCGCTGATACTACAGGTGTTCGTTTTTCTAATGCCAATATAGCAGCCAGTGACCATCGCCTCTATACTGACCCAAACGATTTGCAAAACTTGGATTGGAACATAATTAAATCACGGCGCGGTGCGTCATTCACTGATGAGTGGAAGCGCAAGCGGGCGGCAGAAGTCCTCATCCCTCAGATTTGCCCGCCATCATTTATCAAAGTGATTCATGTGCGGCACGACAAGGTGCAAGTGATGAATGAAACTTATGCAATAGCAAGAAACTTCATAAGTCTCAACATCAGCGTACATAGAGATTTAACTGTGAAGGGTGTGCGTTAATTATGTCCAACATCATTTTTGTTAGGGGCAACTTGTTTCATAGCTCCATGCAAACTTATACCAACACGATCAACACAGTTGGTGTTATGGGTGCTGGTATAGCTAAACAGTTCAAAACCAAGTTTCCCGCCATGTTTAAGGACTATCAGCAAAGGTGTGAGCATCATAAGGTTATTGCTGGGGAACCTTATTTGTGGAAACCAACAGATGAAGGAACAGCTTGGGTTCTGAATTTTCCTACCAAGCAACATTGGCGGGGAAAGTCCAAAATTGAATGGATAGAAGAAGGTCTAGCCTACTTGTTACATCACTATTGCGAATGGGGCATTCAGTCATTGGCAGTTCCCGCTTTAGGTTGTAGTCTGGGTGGTCTAAAGTGGGAGCAAGTCAAGCCAGTTATGGAAAATTACCTAGGGCAACTGGATATTCCAGTTGAGATTTATGAGCCGTTGCCAGAATTGAAGAGGTCAAAGCAGAGACAACGCCGCAAACCAAAATCAAAGGCATCGCCTCAGCCTAAACTATTCTAATGCACGTAGCCAAACAGCAGGCTAACAACCCGTTCCAGCCGAGCGCGCGAAGCAAGTTTTATATCGTTCCTGGAATATCTCACGCACACCAGATGAACGGGAGCGATAGGTGATGGGCGATAGCAGAATTTTCTTACCCATCACCTATCACCCATCACCCGCCCTCTTCATCTCCGCAATGTAGTGATAAAATTAAACTCGCTCGAACGCCTTGTCGTTATAAGGCATCGAAGCGTTTGTTTGAGAGAGCGCGTATGGAATTGAAAGTCGGGCATGTATGCGACCGGGGACTCAACCCCCGCCGTCCGGTCAATCAGGATCGCCTCCTTGTGATGGCCGAGCGCGGGCTGTTCGCTGTCTTTGACGGCGTGGGCGGCCAGCGCGCGGGCGAGGTCGCAAGCCAGACCGCTGCCGAAACCATCGAAGAAGCTCTCGCTCATACATCGTCGGCTTCGCCCGTCGAGATCATTCGCCGCGCCATCGAGTTCGCCAATCGCGACATTTTCGAGATGGCCGCAGGCAATCCCGAATATCGAACCATGGCGACTACTGTCGCGCTCATCCACGTCAACCAGAATCACGCGACCATAGCTCACGTCGGCGACAGCCGCGTATACCGTTTCGAAGACAGACGCTTGACTCTCGAAACAATCGATCACACCGATCTCAACGACGACCTTCGCGCGGGAAGAATCACCGAGTCGCAAGCCGCAGCGCACGCGGATCGCAATGTCATCAATCGCGCCTTGGGAGTCGAGATGGATGTCGAAGCCGAGATTAAAACCATCAGCATCCGTGAAGGCGCGCGATTCCTGCTTTGCAGCGACGGAATATACAAACATCTCGACGAAGACGAAATCGCCCGCATACTCGCGGAAATCGAAGACCCGCAGCGCGCGGCGGATGAATTGAAACGAATCGTATATGAACGAGGGGCTGACGATAATCTCACTGCCGTCATAGTCGCGCTTGGTCGCGCGCCAAAAGCTCTCGCGCGCAGGAGCGAACAGATGAGCGCACGCGCAGTGAAAGCCGCATCGCCCACTGCTGCTGCTGTAGCGGCTCGCGCCAATCGCATCGAGGTCGATTTCGGCGAACCCGCGCGCATCGAAAGCGCGACTTACAAACAGATTGACCCGACCACCGCGCGCATCAGTTTCGATGAGCCTGAAGAAAAAAAATCCACGACGCGGAAAATAATTTATGTGCTCATCGCGCTCGTCCTTCTCGCCGCAGCTTTTTATGGGGGGCTTCGTGCGTCAGAGTTTTTCAGGAAGAAAACGTCTGATGCGCGCACTGTGACAATCGAGGTGGCGGAACCTATGCAGGCGGGACGCGACGCATTCAACAAACAAGATTATCAGCGAGCCACGGCGGAGTTCGACGCCGCGACGAAACGCGAGCCTGCAAATGCCGAAGCGCGTTACTGGCTCGGTCGCTCGCATATGGAACAGGGCCAGTATGAAAAAGCCTTGCAGAATTTTGAAGAGGCGATTCGTATTCAACCCGCGATGACGGAAGCTTATCTTCAAGCTGCTGCGGCCTATTCAATCGAAGGCAAGCGAGACAAGGCCGATAGAATGATGAAACAGTACGCCGAGCGACGCAGGGCGGAACGGCGGTAGATGATACGGGAGATGAAGTGCGACAACTTGCTCTGGAAAACAGCATAGTCGATGATCGCTACGAGGTGATCCGCTGTCTCGGTCGCGGGAGCTATGCAGAAATATTCCTGGCTCACGATCAGACGCGAAGAGATGAATCGGTCATCATCAAAGCCCTCAACACCTCGCTTCAGGGCAGCATCGATGCGGAGCTTGAAAGAACTCTCGTCGAAAACTTTCAAAACGAAGCTGTGGCCCTCGACAAGGTGCGCCATCCGAATATCATTCGCCGGATGGGACACGGCACGGCAGCCGATCTTCAGGGCGTGCTGTTTCATTACCTCGTGCTTGAATACATGCCGGGAGGCGATATGCTCTCGCTTTGTCGCCGTCGTCGGCTCGATTTGGAAGACGCGCTGTTTTATTTTCAGCAGGTGGCCGAAGCCCTCGCCTGCGCGCACAGCCGACAGGTCATCCATCGCGACATCAAGCCGAACAATCTTCTGCTTTCCGCAGACCGCCGCACGGTCAAGATAGCCGACTTCGGCGTGGCGAAAATAACGACGGACGACTCGGATGAAATCACCCGCGTAGGAACGAACGTCTACGCCCCGCCCGAACACCATCCCGACTCTTCGACCGACGCGCTCAATCAAAAACTTACGCCTTCGGCTGATGTCTACTCGCTTGCAAAAACAATTTACACGGCTATGACCGGACGCGCGCCGCGTCAGTTCTCGCGTTCGCCCATCACGGAGCTTCCCGAAGATATGATGGAGAGGCCGTGGGGCGCGGGTCTTCTCGCTATGCTGCGCAAGGCGACTGCCAATCAGTCTGATGATCGCTACGAATCGATTCAGCAGTTCTGGGAAGAGTTCGCCCGTCTCAATCATTTCCTGGAATCCGCCGCAGACCCGGAAGCTACGCTCGTGCGCTCACGGCTGAAAACCGATGTCACTGTCGAACACACGACCGCACAACCCACATTTCAGGCTTACGCCGCCGCGCAACAATCAGGCACTCACCCGCACAGCGCGAGGATAGTCGTCGAATTGCCTCAACGCGCCCGTGCGGAAAGTCATAAAACTCCGATCAAGGAAGCTGCCGTCATATCGAACAGCCATGCGGCGAGCGTGGCGGTCGCTCCTGAAGTCGTGGCACAGCAGGGCAAAAAAACTGTGGTTGATGCCAACGCAAAGCAAACTCAGGTCGGCGCGACCGGCGGCAATGTGCTTGAACGCATGGGCATAAAGACGGAATGGCTGCGCGTGGTATTTATCATATTGCTCGTGTCCGCGCTGATCGGGATCGCGGCTTCGACTTATTTTCATTTCGCCGAGCCTGTATTTAGCGAAGGGCTGATAGGCGATGCTCCGAATGTGAATATGCGCAGCGAACCGGGCGGCAACGTCATCACCGTCCTGCCTGAAGGAACGCGGTTGCGCGTTTACGAAGAGCGCAACGGATGGTCGCGTGTGAGAGTCGTCGAGTGGCCCGGCGCTCAACCCGCCAACGCATCTCTCGAAGGATGGGTCAACAGCAAATTCGTAAAGAATAATTAAGGGGTCTGAAATGCGGCGTGTTAGGTTGCGCACGCTCTGAAAGTATGAAAATTTGGGGACACGCAAGCTAACAGCTTGCGCCACTTTTCTGAGGAACAGACATGAAACGAGGATGGATTGAAGGACTGAGGAAGTGGATCGATGGCGAAGAAGAACTTGACGATGAGGGGAAGCCGTCGCCGCGCTCGAAGTGGGATGATTTTCTCGTCTCCGTAGCCCGCGAAGTCGAAGCCTGTATGCAGAAAGAGATGTTCACTCCACCGGGCGGGCCGACTTACATCCCGCGCGAGTACTTGATTTTTCTCAACCCCGAAGACGACGCCGAGTGGCAGGGAGAAAAACGCGAGGGGCTGGAGCGCGGCCTTCGCCATGTGCTTGAAGAACGAGCGAGAGAGCTTGCCGGAGACAATCAGTTTCAGACCAGCACGCTCACTCTGGAACTCAGAGTCGATGCCGCGCTCGAACGAGGCCGCTTCCGCGTTCAGCATACGTGGGACAGCGAGACTGAAAAGACGATGGTCAAACCGCGCAAGCGAGCGGCGACGCCCGCAGCAAGTGAAGAAACAGATGATGAAGCAACAGTCGTGCGCCCGCGCAAAGGGGGCGAGCCGCTGTTTTCAATCTCCGCGCGGCGCACGGGGCAGGAAGGCGCGGCTGAAGTGATTTCGTTTTACAAAGATGAAATCTCCATCGGTCGCGGCTCTCGTCAGGTGGCCGTCGATTTGAAGTTGGATGGCGATATGGAAGTGAGCCGCAAGCACGCGACTATTACGCGACGCGACGAGATGTTTACCGTCGCCTGTCACGGGGCGAATCCGGTAGTGATCGAAGCCAGTCGCGAGATACCCGCAGGCGAAAGCGCGGAAGTCCATCCCGGTGAAAAGATAGTCATTTGCAGCTACGAACTCGTGATCGAACAACCTTCAGCGGCAGTGGTCGGTGATCAGAGCAGGGAACAGGTGACAGGTGACAGGTGACAGGCGGGAAATCTCCCCGTCTGTCGCCTGTCACCTGTTGCCTGTCACCTTCTGCCTTCTGACTCCTGACCACTGCCCTTCGAGGAGGCGCACATGAGTTTTCACACAACGCAGTCTCGCGCGCTGGTTTTCTCTCTGCTTGTTTCTCTCGTCGCTTTTCCCTCGGCAAATGCCGCTCAACAAAAGAGCGATGAAGTTTCGTTCGCTGTCACTGTTACGGATAAGCTGGGCCGCTGTGTTGATAATCTGAGCCAGAGCGATTTTGCTGTTTATGACGAAAAGACTCGGCAAGAAATCACGTCATTTTCCAAAGAGGAAGGCCCGGTAGCAATAGGAATCCTTCTGGATATTTCAGGATCAATCCAAGCGCAAAAGCGTATTCGCTTATCAAACATCAAGTCGATGTTACTGGAGTTTTTTCGGCAGGAGCGCGCGACGAATGCATATTTCATTTATGCTTTCTCCGGGCAGCCTGTTCTGCTGATCGATTGGACGCGCGACAAAAATTCGATCATTGAAAGCCTCAGCAGCCTCGAACTCAACCCGCGAGGCAATACCGCTTTCTACGATGCATGCAGCGTGGCTGTCGATAAACTCATGCAGGCTGGCAATCCCAGACGCGCTCTCGTTGTGATCAGCGATGCGAGCGATAATAACTCGAAGCTCATTTACCCGAAGCTGCGAGAAAAGATGAAGAGGTCTGATGTGACTTTTTATTCGATAGGCCTAGTTGACGCAGCGATTGATGGACTGGTCGGTCCCGGTTTTGGTCGCTCAGTTTGTAATGAGCTTGCTTCCATCTCAGGCGGGAGGAGTTTTTTTCCCGATGCCGAAAAGGATTTTCGCTTATCGCTTGAACTGATAGCCCAGTATCTCGGCTGTCGTTATCGAATAGGATTCAAACCTGCGGCGCAGGATGGAAAGCGGCATTCGGTGAAAATCAAAATAGCGTCCACAGATAAAGACAAAAATAATCTCACAGTGCGACACCGCCCGGAGTATCTCGCCTCTGGCGCGCAGTGAATCGAAAGGGTATCTTTACCGAGTCAAAAGGAGGCTCGATGCAAGAACCGAAAAAAGTGGCACCGCCAAAAATAGTCCCGTCGGGCGTGACGATAGAATGGACTCCGCAGAAAAAATTTCTCGTCGCCGCCGCCGCTATCCTCGCCGCCTTTCTTCTCGGCTACACCCCTTCCTGCCTGAGCGCGCGCAATGCCCAGACGCGGCTCGCCGACACAGAGCGAAGAATGAAACTCGCCGACCTCCTCGGTCAGATTGGAATGACGAGCTATGAGGCCAATCGAAATAATTTCGCCAATGCGTCGCAGTTCTCATCCGAATTTTTCAACGGATTGATGAAGCTGATCGATGAAACCACAGACGAAGAAATGAAGAAGAAACTTCAAACGATGCTCGCGCTCAGGGATGAAATCACTACGAACCTAGCGCAGGCCGACCAGACCGTGAAACCCAAACTCGCGCAGATGTACGCAGACTTTTATCAACTCACCCAGACCCGGCAGACTACGGATTAAGCCGATTTCGAGGCGAGGAATTTTTCCATCGTTTCGCGGTCGGAAGTCCTCAAATCCATGAAGCGAATTCCCATGCCTATATGCTCGATGGCGTAGCGAACTTCGCAGGTGACCCGCACATTCTTCGCGCCGATCTTGAATCGCAATTCGAAGGTCGTCCCTTCGGGAAAGACTGTGACCGAATCCATGAAGGCTCCCGTCATGCTGATATCGCTCAGGCGGGTCGAAAATCTTCCGGTCGCTTCGCTGTTGCCTTCGACGTTGAGCAGATAGGCCACGCGCTTCGAGCGGCGGCGGTCGTAGATATCATCGAATATCTCGCGGGTTTTTTCTATGACCTTGCAGACGCTGCAATCCTTCTTTTTGTGATGGCCCGCCGCCTGATGCGATACGTCGAGCAGACGGGCCATATTTTCGGTGAGGTATTTGAGTTGAGTCGCCTGTTCTTCAGTGAATGTTTTTTTCATAGCCGGATACTTTCATTCAAACATAATGGGCGAGGGGGCAAAGCTCGGCGGCATCTTATAAACCGATTCCCGGTTTTGTCAAACATCGGTTGAGGATTGCCCTCTTTGCTCGCAGCTAGTACCATAGCCTTCGCTTTTCGATCACACAAACGAGGTGGATGATGCTCAAGCGACATTTCGGCGCAGTTGCTCTCGCAGTGGCATTCGCGTTTTCTGCCGCGGCTCAGACCGAGCCGGAAATCACGTCGCCTCTCGGCGTGAAGTTCTACTCCCAGCCCGATGACAAAAACACCATAGCCGAAGCTGAAAAGAAACTCGCTGCCGATCCGAAAAATATCGATCTCCTGATCGCGCTCGGTCGCGCGCAGGCTCAGTTGTGGCGTTACCGCGATGCGATCACCACATACACGCGCGGCATCGAGATCGATCCACGAAACGCGATCTTCTATCGCCATCGCGGACATCGCTACATCTCTACGCGACAGTTCGACAAAGCCGTGGGTGACCTCGAACGCGCCGCGAGTCTCAACGATAAGGATTATGACATCCTCTATCATCTCGGCCTGGTCTACTATCTCAAAGGACGTTTCGATAAAGCCGCCGCGGCTTACGAAAAATGCCGCGTGGTCGCCCGCGATGACGACGGCGTGATAGCCGTCTCCGACTGGCTCTATATGACTTATCGGCGCATGAAAAAAGCGAAAGAAGCCGCAGGCGTGCTTGAGCGCATCACGCCTGAAATGAAGGTCGTCGAAAACAAGTCCTACTTTGATCGCCTGCTGTTTTACAAAGGACTCAAAAAGGAATCCGACATCGTCACCGACAAGCTGACCGACCTGGACATTGCGACCATCGGCTACGGTATGGGCAACTGGCATCTCTACAACGGCAGTAGGGAGAAAGCGAAAGAGTATTTTCAGAAAATCGTGGGAGGCAAATACTGGCCCGCTTTCGGATTCATCGCCGCCGAAACTGAGCTTGCGCGAATGCGCTGACAGAAGGGAGTCTCATCATGTCGAAATCATATCTGCGAGCCTTGCTTGTCTTCTCTGTCTTTTTGTCAGCCTGCGAAGGCCCGCCTCCGAAAATAATCTCTTCCGAGCCATCGCCATCATCCGCGCCGCAATCTTCGGGCGGTTTGAAGTATCGCGCGCCCGAAGGTTGGGCCGCAGAACAGCCGACATCGAGTATGCGCGCGGCGCAATTCCGATTGCCTCGCGCCGAGGGTGACGCGGAAGACGCTTCGCTCGTCGTGTATTACTTTCAGGGAGGCGGCGGATCGGTCCAGGATAACCTCGACCGATGGGCGAGCCAGATCGAACAGCCTGACGGAAGCTCGTCGAAAATGAAATCGAAAACCTCGACGATGAAAGTCAACGGAATGAATGTATCGCTGATGGATGTCTCAGGCACTTACACTGCGGAGATGACTCCGGGCGGGGGAGAGCGTCACAACAAGCCCGGTTTCAGGATGCGCGCGGCAGTCATCGAAACTCCCCGCGGCCCCTATTTCATCAAGCTCACAGGGCCGGAAAAAACCATCGGTCAATGGGATCAGTCTTTCGATGCGTTTATAAATTCCTTCGAGTTCAAGTGATACGCCATAGCGATTCACTCTGAACAATTCATGCCCGTTGCGCTTCTCTGCGCGCAAACACGCGCTCGATCATCGGTTCGAAGTGCGCGAGCGGAAGCGTATCATAGGCGGGGTCGAATGATGTCTGATCCCATTCATCGGTGAAGCGGACGGCGGCAGCGTACCACGATTCGTTTTCATACCGTCGTCGCGCTTCGGGGTCTTTGCCCAGCAGGGCGTAATAATGCCGCCCCTGAAAATCCTGATGCGAGCGCACTATCTCGTAAGTATCAGACGAAACGTAAGGCTTGAGAATTTCCGCCGCTATCGCCGGATGATTCTCTACTGAGATGACTTTGCCTATGTCGTGACAAAGCGCGGCCACGATCATCTCTTCTGATGCGCCGTCGCGTTCGGCCCGCGTCGCGGTCTGAAGTCCGTGCGTGAGTTGATCTACGGCGAAACCATCGACCTGTTGTTCAAGTTGAAGGAGGAGCGATTTTATTATCTGAGGCATATGCGATTGTCGCCTGCCTACTTCTTCGCCTATGACGATCCACTCTTCCGCTCGCCCCTGATCCATTCGTGTAAATGACATCTTCCCCCTCGCGTTTCAATGTTGTCGGATGATTGAGGAATTTAACTTGGGAATAGCGCCAGCGCAAGCCGGAAAAAAAAGGCAGAGACCACAGGCAGGGGGGCTTTCGGCGGTCTCTGCCTTCTGAGGATTATTTTTCAATCGAGAGAGGAAATATAGGGGCTTGCGGTTCAACTGAGAAAGCCTATGTTTTCAAACCGCTCGCCGAGTATCATTTCTTGATCGACTCCGAGCCAGCCATCGAGAATCGTCCCGTAGACGGCGCGAAAATCTACGTTGAACTTCAGATTCCCGACCTGATCTATGTCTATGACTTCGAGCGAAGGCTGATGGCCGTAAACGCCGCCCCGTACCGCATCGCCCACGACGAACATCATCGAAGCTGCGCCGTGATCGGTTCCCTGCGATCCGTTTTCGAAGGGGCGACGCCCGAATTCCGACCACTGCATGATCAAAACCTTGTCGGCCAGCGAGTGTTGCTGCATATCGTCATAAAACGCTTTTACCGCCTGCGAGAATTGCCCAAGCAGCGCGGCGTGCGTCGCGGCCTGTCTTGCGTGATGATCGAAGTCGGAAAGCGTCACGTAAAAGAGCAGCGATTCTTCGGTGGTCGTTGCGACCTGAGCGATCATTTTCAATCCTGCCGCAAGCTGATTGTTGGCCGGATAGGCGATGGAGGAAGTGTAATTGGTTCGCGCCGCTTTGATCTTCTCGACTTTTTCGAGCGCGCTATTGCCGTTGCGGGCCACTTCGCCGAGAAAACTCAAGGGAGGGAAACTGCGCGAATTGCCTTCGATCAGGGAATTGATTCTCGCGCCGCGTTCGAAGGCGAAATCAGGATCGGTGCGAATGTCATAGGAGTTGAAGGCTGAAAGGTTTATGCTCGGAATCACGGCTCTTTCGGCCAGAAGCATTCTCGGCAATCTGAAAGTGGTAGAGAGCGCGACAAGCCCCGACTCGTCCGACAAAGCGAGATCGGCATAGCGACCGAGCCAGCCTTTGCCACGGCCATCCACGGCATTGGCCGTATGCCAGATGTCCATCGAAGTGAAATGCGATTGATTCGGATTCGGGTAGCCCACGCCGAGGATGATGGCGACGCGGTCTGCATCGTAGAGGTCTTTGATCTCGCCAAGCGAAGGGTGCAGGCCCAGTTTGTCGGATATGACGGTCGAGCGATTGCGCGAGTCTTCGAGGTCGGACTCTCTCAGTCCGAGAGACGGGCGAAGAGTGCGATAACGCGAGTTGGAGTAAGGGATGACGGTGTTCAATCCGTCATTGCCGCCCGTGAATTGAATGACCACGAATATGCGGCGATCAGATTGCGCGCGCGAAGCGAGCGAAAGACCGGGCATCAAGGCGGCAACGCCTACGGCTCCGACCGTGCGTTTGATGAATTCTCTTCTGGTAACGGGCATAGCTTCACTCCTAGTTGAGTTGATACTCGGCCAGAGACAATATCTGATGCAGGAGTCCGCGGACTTTCAAATCCACAGTCGCCGCGCTCGCGTCGAAGGGTCTCGGATTTCCCCGCTCGTCAGTCTCAAGATAACGAGTCAGCCGCTCGACGGTCTCATCATCCACGGTGAGCGGGCCGAGTATGAAGAGGAAATTTCTCACTGTTTCTTCCGCCGCAGGTCGAACGTGACGGCGAAGATCATCGGTCGTGATGAACGGGCCTGAAGTGAAATCAGATTTTTTGTTCGTGGCAAAATCGTTCGCCAGATTGTATCGCTCAAGCATGGTCGAGGAATTGATCCATCCGAGGTTGAGGCTCCAACCGGCCACATCGGGCGGAAAGAGCAAATCCATCCCCATGGCAGCGAGGCGGATATAAAGCGAGATGTCCGACAAAGCCCCGTCGCGCGCCTGATCGTAACCGGCTTCGAGCGCACGCATAGCCGAGACGATGTATTCGACAGGGTTTTTGATGTTGGCGAACATCGCCCGATCGCTGAAGAATTCGTCTGAAACCAAGATGGCCCTCATCAGCGGGCGTATTCGATGGTCGTTCTGGAGATAAACGTCGGCGAATTTTTCTATCGTCTGCTTATCTTCTTCGGAAGACGTGAGCGAGTAGACGAAGGCTTCGAAGAGCCTTTTCACGAGAAAGCGAGGCGTGGCGCGGCGAGCGGCTATGATGGGGATGATGTCTTCGCTCGCGTAAAAAGCAGTCTGACCATAGATGGTTTTCGCTCCCGCATCGAAAAATCTCTCGTCGAAAAACGCCTCATATTTACCCGGTTTGTTTATCTTGACTGATCCGTTCGGAAAAGGAACTCTCCAGCCCGTGAAGATGCGGGCCATTTCCTTGACATCCTGCTCGGTGTAGTTAGGCTCGTCGGTGACAGCGTCGCGGACGCCCATGGTGAAGAGTTCCTGAAGCTCGCGGGCGAAGTTTTCATTTTCGTTATTACGCACGCTGAGGTAGCCGTCGAGCCAGATGAGCATTGCCGAATCGCGCGCTACTCGGAGCAGCAGGTCATCGAACTTCCCCATCGCGTTATCTCTGAGCAGAAGGTTCTGAAAATACATGTAATGAAGCGGAACTTTCGTGCCTGATGTGGCGAAGTGGTTATGCCAGAACAGCGTCATCTTTTCTTCGAGAGGACGATTGGTGAGTATGATTCGGGTGATCCACCATCGGCGAATATCGCGAAAGAGAAAGCCGCCGCTCTTCTTCAGCTTGAAAGCTTTCTTGAGGGCTGCGCCCAGGTCGTCATTATTTACCGCTTCGTAGTCGACCAGATAATCGACGGCTCCCTCGCGCCCGCGGGCGGCCAGCGACTCGATTTCTTCACGCGAGCCGCCGAATCCTGCGCGTCGAAGCAGATGCGCGGCCCCGATGTAGCTCAGACTCGTCATAGCTTTTCCCTCTCAGGCCATTTTGTCGAGGTTATAGCAAAAAATGCGGGGCATAAAAGGTCGGCTCCATGTCCTTAGCAATTCCCTCGCGGCGACTTGCGGAGTCGCCTCCCGGACATTCCCGCCGTCGGTCGGAACCGACCTCTTCTTCCCTGTTTACATGTCGCGCAAGCGGGGTCTGATCTCGAATCAAAAGCTGTATCGCACTGAAAGCTGGATGTTGCGACCGGGAGCGGAGGAAAAAACCTCGCCGAACTGAGCCGCTTCCACCCTGCGCGAGAGCGGTTCGACGAGAAAGTGCGCGCGATTGAAAAGGTTTCTTATGTCGGCTCGAAAAACGAGTCTCTGACTTTCCGACAGATTTAATCTCTTGATGACGGAAAGTGACGTGAGATTTATTCCCGGCCCGTCGAACTGATTGCGACCGAGCGTGCCTGCTCTGGCGTTCGATTCATTAATCATTCGCACATCGACGGCGCGAAAAACTCGCGGGTCGAACAGGAAATGTCCAGTCCTGCTCACGCCGTTGACGACTATGGTTCGCTCCTGTCGAGGATCGAACAGCGCGAACCCTCCGACTAAATCCGGTCTGCCGAGTGCGTTTTTCCCCATGAGAGTCGAATCGAAATTCTGACTTATATCGATTGGAAGCCCTGAGCGCATCTCGGTTATGCCGCTCAACTGCCAGCCGTTAGCTATAACGCCGAGAGCGCCGCCGTGTTTCGTATCGGGAAGGGCGTAGGTATAGTTCATAACGAAATTGTGACGGCGGTCGAAGGAAGACCTCGCCCACAGGAATGCATCTGTCCCGGTGTTCGACACCGGCCCCGATCCGTCATCGAACGATTTACCCAGCACATAAGACAGATCGAATTTCACTCCGCTGCGGAATCTGCGCGTGGCTCTCAATTGAAAAGAATCATAACGCGCCCGACCTGTGCTTTCCTGCGAAGGGATGCTTGCAAACTGCTGATACACGCGGCGCGACTGAACATTGAAGTAACGCGCTCCCTTGGTGAGCAGGGCTATGTTTAGCTCGCGCTCGCGATTGAGCTTGAAGCTGCTGTTTCCGATGTAGGCTGCTTCGACGAGCATCGACCACGGCAGTTCGCGCTGAAGTATGAAGTTGTAATGAACCGCGTAGGCGGTGCGGAACCGGGGATCGAACGGCTGAATGGTCGGGGTTCCGGTAAAAAGTCCTTTCCTCAAATCGATGGGCCAGGGATTAGGCCCCGCCCCGAACGGGTTTGCGAAAGTGCCTGCCATCGCCCTTATCTGATCCGCTGAGAGGCTCTGCGAGACGGAAAACGGTTGAGTGAGCGAAGCCTGAGAGAAACTGAACCCGTAGGTCTGATCGTAAAAAAGACCGCTGCCGACGCGCAGCGCCGTTTTGCCTTCGCCAAAAAGAGTGTGAAGCCAGCCTCGTTTGGGCTGAGGCGACCACGCAATTCCTGCTCGCGGAGCGAAGTCATCGAGGTCTGTAGGATATGCTCCGCGCGGCACTCGCCCCAGCACGGGGTCAGGGTCTCCGGCGAAAAGAATTCCGCGCGGAGCGTTTGGAAATCTCTCTGATCGAGCATCGGGGCGAAAGACGCTTATCTGATCGAGGTTGTCGGTAAAGGGAGGCGAAATTTCGTAGCGGAGTCCGAAGTTGATCGTGAGGTGCGGCCTTGCGCGCCAGTCGTCCATCGCATAAAAGTAGTAAGCCCGCTGGCGCAGGTATCGCTCATTGCCGCTTGTCTGAACGTAAGAGCCGGTTATACCGAGCAGGAAATCGCCTATCGGATTGCGGGTGCCGACGGTGGAAAGACCCAGGAAGGAAAACGATCCGTTGTTGCTTCCGTTGCGCGTATCCTGAAGATAGTAGCGAGTCTCGGCCCCGAATTTCAGCGCGTGATCGCCGCTCGTATGCGAAAGGTCGTCCTTGATCTGCAAAGTGGTCTTCGCGCTCGCCGCATCGCCTCCCGTCGAGATTCTCACTCCCGTGTTGGCTATCGTCACCGAAGGCGCTCCGAGAGAATTACTCGATTGAGGATGAACTCCCGTAAAGCCAAGTTCGCTCGGAGCGATGCCCGTCGCGCCCGGAGCTACCAGTCGGGCGGTTTCACGCAGCCGGGTCGAGGCAAGCGTGAATTGATTGACTGTGCGCGGAGAGAAGAGGTGCGTTTCGCGAACTATCAGATTGTGATTCGAAGCCGCCGAATCGATCTTCGATCCTACGGGCAGCGTCGCAGTGCCTGATTGAACGTCGGATCGAATGAAAAAATAAGTGACGCTCAGATTGTCCGACCGCATGATTTTTTTATCGCCGCGAACGGTGATCTGATCGTTTGCGAAATCAGTCGGCAGCATGTGGCGAAAAATGTTTTCGCCATCATTAGCAGACGGGATGAACTTATCGATATAAAGGCGGGAGATGGGATTGATTCGTCCGGCGGGGATTCTGTTGTTAGGGAACCTCATAGTTCTACTATCGAGCGGGTCAGTAAGCGGCAGAGGATTGCGACTGAAATCTCCCACCCTTTCTTGTCGCGTAGGCACGAGGATGGATGAAAGAGTTTCTCGGCTGGCGCGAGCGCCTTCGTAATCGAAGAAGAAGAACGCGCCTGAAACCCGCGGCAGCCTGACCGGCCCGCCCAACTGTCCCCCGAACGTGCTGACACGGTCGCGCGGCTTCGTGTCGTCGAAGAAGCCGCGCGAGTTGAACGCCTCGTTTATCAGAAAGTATCTGGCATTGCCTTTGATCTCGGTCGTGCCTGATTTGGCCACGGCATTGACTATCCCTCCCGAACTTCGGCCCAGATCGGCCTGATAGCTGCTCGTCACGATGGTGAATTCCTGAAGCGCGTCCGGGTTGGGAAAAGGCGAGGCTGAACTGCTGAATTCATGATCGTTGTTGTCTCCGCCTTCGAGATTGAAAGAGACTGAGGATGAGCGCGAACCGTTTATGCTCATCTGATTGCCGCGCCGATTGGAATCGGCCTGAGCCGAACCGGCAGCCGATGAGGGCGAGACTCCGGGGATGAGAAACGAAAGCACGCCGAGAGTGTTTCGTCCGAGCGTAGTCGTCAGCACGGGCAGGCTTATGACCTGCTCATTGGATACGGAATACTTCACCGCCGCGTTGGTGATGTCTATGCGATTGGCCTCAATCGAAGCGCTCGTGCTGGCCTTGATCGTCACTTCTTCATTGATGGGCTTTGGCCGCATCACGATCTCGACCGAAGAGTTGATGCTGGCGTTGATCGAGATGTCGTCTATCGTGTAGGCGGAAAATCCCGGCATCTCGGCAATGAGCGTGTAGTTGCCCGGAGTGAGCAGCGGAATGATGAAATAGCCGTTGCTGTTGGTCGTGGTCTCGCGCTGAAATCCTGTCGAGGTGTTGAGCAGCGTGATTCGCGCGCCCACGACTACGGCATCGTTTTCATCGATGACCATACCGCTCAGGTTCGCGGTCGTCACCTGAGCAAGGGCTGGCTGGTAAACGATCGCGCACAAAACGAGCGCGGCGAAGAGACGGCGGGAACGGTAAAACATATCTTTTACCTGCATCGAAAGATTCGTGAAACCAGAGCGGTTTGCCCTTGTGTGGCGCAAACTTTCAGCTTGCGCTGCGCCTGTTTGCAAACCGATCTAATTATTCTGAATTCTTCGCGCCATCTTCCGGGTCGCCGCAAGCGAATCCCAGAACTGGCGCGTGCCGACTAGAAACGACTGCGCGCTGTCGTTTGAAACCGTGAAGGCTTGACGAATAACTTTCTCATGAAATAAGGCGGCTTCGAAAATCCGCTCCGCAGACTCGGATATATTCAAGCCCTCGACATTCGAACCCTGTTCGGTCGTCTGCCCGAACACAGGATTCAAACCTTCGGCCAGAGCCGCGCTTTCCTGCTCGAAAGAGCGCGCGTGATCCGCGAGTATCCGCCTGAGCCTCGACTGCGCGGCGGCGTCAAGCCCGTCCATCTCCGCCGAAGAAAATTCTGCGGCGATTTGTCTCAGCGCCCACGAGTGAAGCAATGCCTTTCGCGAATGGTTCATCATACGGCTGGCGAATCGTTGAATCTCCCGGTCGAGTTCATCGCCCCGCAAAGCGAAATGATTTCGCAGATGTTCATAAACCGGAATGCGACTTCTTTGAATCTCGACGCGACGCGACGCGACGGGTCGCTGAGGCAGGCTCATCTGCTGTTTGAGTGCTTCAGCCGAAGTCAGTATTTCGAGCGAAACTCCTTCAATGTTTGCCATAGACTGAAGCGCGTCGAGGAATTCGCCGCGGCGTTTTTCCGAATCGACTATGGCCTGAATGCGCAATCCTCCATCGACTCGCTTCACGTCCGTCTGCTCGCGCAGGCACGCGCCGATCAAGTGAAGTTGATAATGCGCTTCAGCCTCAAGCCCCCTGAGGGCCGCCGCGCTCAATCGAGCCTCCTCCTTCACTTCAGGCGCGACCGACTCTCGCCTGATCGCAGCCGGACGATACGCGCCGATGATTTCGGTGTCAGGTTCGAAGACCCTCGGAGCTATTTCGCTCAACTCGTGCCGCTCGAACCAGCTTTCAACGAGCCGGTATTCATGCACGCTTCCCGCGCGTCGCAGTTGCAAAATCTGCTCTACCGCGTGCAGGTCGGAAGTCTTGAGTCGAAGCGTGGCGCTGACGAGTTTCCCCAAAGGATCGGCGGGTTGGTAATTTATCACATAAGCATTCGACTGCTGCTCGACGTGGGCCGCTTCGATATCAGGCACGATGGCGGCGAAACTCTTTGCCGAAGGATCGAGCCGCCACAACTCGTTGAACGATTCCGCGCTAGATTCAGGCGCGGAGGTCTCGACGCCTGCGCCCAGACGGAAAACTGTTCTCGCTCCATCCGCCGAAGTCCATTCGGCGGCTATCATCTGGCCTCTTTCGCTATAGACCCTCCGCGCTCGCGTGCCTTTCGTAGTGTTCGTCCACACCTCTACTCTCTGCCGCGAGAGCAATACATTGCCGTGGCGTTCTTCGAGGTTGAAGATGCGATGCACGGCCTGATCGGGCTTTTGTAGCGTGGCGTCTTCCGTAGCTCCCGCGCGCCGCAAAAGATCGCTTGCCGAAACCACAGTCGGTCGCACTCGCAGGTAAACGACCAGCGCGATCAAAAGCACGGCCAGCATGGCCGTGACCGCGCCCGGTCTCAGGAGTACGCCCATTCCTGCAAACAATCTTTGCAGCCTTTCGCGCAAAGGCAAACGGACAACCTGCACAGCATCCTCTCTGATCGCCTGTCCTGTTTCTTCTTCACTGACAACTGGCAACTGACAACTGACAACTGACAATGCCGGATCGCAGTAAAGCTCATGCACTTTTGGCCAAGACTCGCAAAAGCTGAGGTCTACTTCTATCGAGCGGCCTTCGCTCAACTCGACCCTCACGCCCTGATCGGCCTCCCCGTCGGGCGGAGGCTCGACGTTCATGAAAAGCATGCGGACGCCCTGCTCGCTCAGCACCTCGATGAAGCCGATCTTTTCAGCGACGTTTATGGCAAGCGTCTGCTCGTTTAGGTCGGAGCCGATTTTCTGCCATCCGATTATGAACCCGTTGACCGAGACGTGAAGTTCTGAGGGACAGTGTTCGAAGACTTCTCTTTGCCTGCGATGGAGGCTGCGCACAGTGTCTGATGGAGGGCGCGGGCGGGGGGAGCGATCATCAGGGCCGAGCATATCGGTCGGATACCGATCCGAAAGCGGGGGCAAGCGGAGCGTTCGATTGACTTCATCGAGACAGCGAGAGCAACTGACCAGATGCGCAAGCCGTGAACTGTCGAGCGATTCGCCTTCCTGTGAATCGTAAATCCGTTGCCACTCTTCTATGGTCGGACACTGGCCGTGTCTCGCGGCGAATATAGCCTGGCGAAGCGAGGCGAGAAACTCCGTCGAGGTCTGGCCGAACACTATTTCGGAAAGCGCGGCTGCGGGAGTTTCTCCCGCGATGCCGAGCCTGCCGGGATTTTCGATATGGAGTCTGACCTCGCGGCGGGCTATTCGCATCCAGTCATCGACGGCGCGTCGCGGAGAGCGAAGAAGGTGAGCGATTTCTCCGGGAAAGTATCCGTGAAAAAATCTCAGTATCAACACGCTGCCCGATTTGGAAGTGACCTTGCGAACCGAGGCGTAATGACAGATATGGCGAAGCTCATCGCGCACCTGAGCCTCGGAGCGCGGGTCTATGGAGCGAAGTCCCATCTCGGCTGAATCGAAATCGATGAGCGAGAGTTGAGTCAATGAGTGCCGGGCGTCGCGGCGAACCTGCGAGAGATGAAGATTTCTCACTATCGCGTAGAGGTATCCTTCGAGGTTCTGAATCGCGGCGAGATCAGGGCGGGCCAGCGTGAAATGAATGAAAGCATCGTGCAGCAGGTCTTCAGCTTTTTCCTGATTCTGCGTAAGTCTGAGAGTCCAGCCCATCAGCCGGTCGTATCGTTCGATGAAGATATCCTCATGGCTGTGAGCTATTTTCCAGGGATTGAGCATATGCGCCTCTGCTACATGACGCCCCGACTGAGGGCGATCTCGAAAACGGATCGGTAAAACTTACAGGTAATTTCGTCAGTGTGCGAGGGGAGAATGAACAGTCACCCTTGATTTGCAAGGAGAGTCGGGATAGCGGGAATCAGAGTCAGGGTAAGATGATCAGTTCAGAGCGTGTTAAGAAATCAAGGTCTTGCGCCGAAGGCGCAACGAGAAGGTAGCCAGAGGTGAAACCTCTGGAACCGTCGAATAAAGAATCCCGCGTTGATGACGCGGCCAGATGTTCTGGCGCACCTTCAGAGCGCGAAACCTGAATGCTTTAGACCAGACGTGCAACGTCTGGCTACCTTCTTCGCGCCGCTTCGCGATTTCCAAACACGCTCTTTGGCTCAGACAGATGGAAACGGCGTTTTGCGATCTTCCCATAGCTCGAAGCGACGGGTTATTATCAAGCCTTCATACGGGGCGAAGTATGCTCCGAATCTGTTCGGCTCTATTCAATAAAAAATGGAAAGACAAACAACATACACGGCCACGAGTCGCCTCGAAGATCGGGCGACTGAATCAATAGTGATTCATTGCAGCGATCATCGTTTTCAAAGCGGCTTTCGCGAATTTCTCACCCATGGCCTCAAGCTAGGCTCTTATGCTCTGCTCGCCGTGCCGGGCGGCGGGCATTTCCTTTCGCTCGAAACCTACATGCCGAAATTCACGAAAGCCAACCTGCAAAGCCTTTCCTTCCTCGTCAAACGAACCGGCGCGCGGAGGATCATACTCATTGGCCACGATGATTGCCTCTTCTTCCGCGACCGCGCCGAATTCCTCTTTGCCGAAAAGGAATTTCGCCAGAAGCAGGCGGCGAATCTGAGGATGGCGCGAAACTGGCTCCGGGAGCGGTTTTCGCTCCTCGCAGTCGAAATCCATTTCGCTCAATCGGACGAGGACGGATGTCTGACTTTCGTCCGAATGGAGTGATTGTCATTCGTCCCTTTGTCCATCGTGGTGGGCAACGAACGAAGGACAGGGACAAGGGACGAATGACAAAATCAGTGTTTGCCCGGATCGAGAGGCACGCCTTTTCGCTGGGCAGCCATGTAGAATTCAACCGCGATCAGTCGCGGATCGTCGAGCGCGAGCGGTTTGCCCTTCATCGGATTTTCGATGCACCAGTTGATCATCTCCCGAATGCCGACGACCTTTTTTATCTGAGTCTGAAACTTGGGATAGGTTTCCGCGTGCGTGTTCGAAGCGTTCGGATGGCACATATCGCATGAAATCCCGATGGTTCCGCCGAGCGCCTTCCAGTCGTGAAAGAGTTTGTCTCCCTCTTCGATCATGCGTTTCTGCTCGCGCTCCCACGTCAGGCGATCCCGTTCCGTCCATTTCGACGTTTGCTTCGACTGCTCTGCTCGGACGGCGGCCATCATTTTCGCGGCCACCTCGCGCGCCTTTTCGGGCGCGAGGACTTCGCCTTCGCGAACTCCCTCGACTTCCAGGCTCGTCTTTCCGTCGCAGAGTTGGACGACGAGGTTTCCGTTATCGCTCTTCGCTTCAGGGTGTCGAGGCTGACTCTGTTGCTGACTCTGCTGCGCAAAGGCGCTGACCGCGCCGGGGCTGAGAGCCTTTCCCGTCGTCGGCGAGAACGAAAACATAAACGCGCCGAGCGCGAATGCTGCAAGAGTAACGAGTTTGTAAGATTTCTCGATCATCGCTTCCTCCTCAATAAGACTTGAACTCAGGCGCGGGCGGGACGTTGGTCCTTCCCCACGATTCCAGATAAGCGCGGCTTACCGTGAGAGGATTGCGGCTCCACAGGTTGTGATTTTTATCGACGTAGCCGCCGCCGTAAACGTCAATCGTTCCCTGGCCCGTCCCGTCCGCTTCATCGAAGGGATCGGCGCGATCCATCTGAACCGTGAGTTTGGGCAATCCTTCAGGCGCGTAGGGCCACGGCCACGCGGTCGAGAGCATTCCATGAAAATGAATATTGCGAATGCGATGCGTGAGCATCTGATGCGTGTGGCCGTGAATTACGGTCACCGATCTGAAAGGAAAAAGCAAAGCCTGAATCTGATCGGCGTCTTCAGTCCAGAAATTCCATGGCTTGTAGTATTTGTAAAGCGGCGAGTGCGAAAAGATCACGATGGGAGTCGTCCGGGAAACTTTCGCAAGATCGCGGCGGAGCCATGCGCGCCCCTCGGCTCCGACTTCGAAACGACTTTGAAGCGAGTTATCCAGCCCTGCGACCGTGAGCATCCGCTCCATCGGAGTCATTTTTCTTTCAGTCCAGAAATCCTTTTCGTTGACGCTCATCAAGGTGATGAAATGAATTCCCTTATGATCGAACGAGTATTGAGGCTGGCCGAAATGCTCGCGCCACCGCTCGCCCATATCCAGAAACCAATCATGCTCGCCGACCATCATTTTGATCGGCGCTTTCACTTCGCGGAGAATCTCCCGTCCGAGATCAAGCTCTGCGGGTTGACCCAACTGCGCGAGGTCGCCGCCGAATAGTACGAAGTCGGGCTGCGGGTCTAAGGCGTTCACGTCCTGAACGGCTCTGAGAGCCGATTTGACGAATCGCTCATTCAGAGCGCGCTCATAGAGATGCGTGTCTGAAATGTAAGCGAATCGAAAGAGCGGTTTTTCCGCCGTCTGCGCTTCGACCACATCGACTAGCTGAAACGAGTGAGGCGGCAGCGCGGCTTGTGCGGCTGCCAGAGCGCCAGCCGTGCCAGCTATTTTCATAAACGAGCGGCGATCAAGTCTGCCGACGGCCTGAAAGAAGTCCGCGCGCTCGCGTTTGTATTCCTCTTCTCTTTTTTTCCATTTGAGCGGCCACATATCAACCTCCCTTGTTAGTTTTCAGTTTTCAGTTACCGGAAGCGCGATGAAACTTTCATCAACTCATTCTCGAAAAGCTCTCGAATACTTTCTGGCTGCTGAAAACTGAAAACTGAAAACTGAAAACTGGCTACTGCCCACTGCTTTGAGTCAGACGGCGAACTCGTTCGCTCGTAAGACTCTTCATGAATGCTTCGATATCGCTGATCTCCTGCTCTGTGAGATCGAGTTTGCGAATACCGCCATCGAGATTGGGGTTCCCCTCCCCGCCTTTGTTGTAAAATTCTATGGTCTCGCGCAGAGTCTTCAACGAGCCGTCGTGCATGTAAGGAGCCGTTAGCTCGATGTCGCGAAGCGTCGAGGTTTTGAATGCGCCGATATCTTTCGGCTGGCGCGTGACCAAAAATCGCCCAAGTTCGGAAAAGCCTTCCGTAAGCGAGAGCTTGTCCAAAGCTTCCGTATTGAGTTTGCCTCCCTGAGCCATCTGCTGAACCTGACGAGCGAGTTGCTCGAAATTGCCTGTGGCTTTCATGCCTATGCCGATGTTGTGATATTTGAAGTCGGTAAAGAATGGCGACGAAGCGTTGAACTCGTGGCAGGTGACGCATCGCCCCTTGCCTTTGAATAATTCGAATCCGCGCTGCGCCTCTTCGCCGAGCGCCGCGCGGTCGCCCGCGTTGAAGCGATCAAAGGGGGAGTCGCCTGAAAGTTGCGTGCGCTCGAAAGCGGCGATGGCGCGCGCAAGGTCGTCGATGTTGACGGGTCTTGCGAAGACTTCCTGAAAGCGCTTCACGTATTCGGGAATTTTTTTCACCTTAGCCACGACCGCATCGTGCGAAGGCATGGCCATTTCAATCGGATTGATGAGCGGGCCTTTCGCCTGCTCTTCGAGAGACTTCGCGCGCCCGTCCCAGAACTGCTCGACGTTGAACATCGCGTTGAGAACGGTCGGAGAGTTGCGCGCGCCTTTTTTGCCGCCTACGCCTTCGGCGACGCTCGTCGCTTGAGCGAAAGCGGTTTTCGGATCGTGACACGTCGCGCAACTCACGGTGTCATCCGACGAGAGACGTTTGTCGAAGTAGAGGTCTCGCCCTAAAGCGACCTTCGCTTCGGTCATCGGATTGTCTTTCGGTATGAGCAACTCCCACAGGTCGGCGGGTATTGCGGGCGGCAGATCAGGTTTGAATTTCTGCTGGGCTGAACCGTTATGCGCCAGCGCAAGGATCGCCGATCCGAGCGACGCTGCAATGAGAAAAAGTTTGAGTTTTCGGAATCTCGTTTTCATCTGCAAGACCTCGCCTGCGCTTTTGGGCAGCACAGGAATGACACGCCTCGCACGGGTTTATTCCATTGCGAAGAATTTTTTTGAGGAAGGAATACCTGATTCGGTCGGGTGTTATTCTATAATGATCACTCACCGTGATCAATCCGCGATATGAAGGAAGGCGATCAAAAAGCGAGTTTTTCGGAAGCGGCGCTCGATCATCTCGACGCGCTCTACGGATTCGCCGTAACTCTTACGCGCAGCGAGACGGAGTCGGAAGACCTCGTGCAGGAAACTTATCTTCGAGCCGTCCGCGCCTTCGGCCAGTTGATGCCGGACAGCAATCTCAAAGGATGGCTGTTTGCAATAATGCGAAACGTGTGGCTCAATCAATTGCGACACGCGCGCAGCGGCCCCCAGTTCATAGAGATTGACGCGGAAGAAGAAGCGATGGATTTTCCTGACGCGAGCGGGACTGATCCGTTTTCGATTTACCTTAGAAAGGTCGAGCGACGTGAGGTTCGCGCCGCGATAGAAAGCCTTCCGCTGCTTCATCGCGAGATCATCGTGCTTCGCGACATCGAAGGCTTCAGCTATCAGCAGATCGCAGGGATTCTCGGATGTCCAGCCGGAACGGTGATGTCGCGATTGGGAAGAGCTAGAGAGAAACTGCGCGAGTTGTTAGGTTGGTGGCGAATGGAGTCGGACAGGAAAACGCTGAGGACGAATCAGGCATGAAGTTGTGTGAAGAGATACGCGGCCAGATGAATTTTTATCTGGATGATGAACTGCACGTCGAAGAACGCGCCGCAGTCGAAGCGCATCTGCGTGCGTGCCAGGGATGCAGCGAGATGGTCGGGCGCGAGCGCGACTTTCTGGAAAGCGTGCGCGAGTCGCAACCGCTCCACACGGCTGGGGATGAGTTGCGACAGAAGGTCGAGAAAATTCTGAGCCGCGCGCCTGCGCCTCTCCGTGCGCCTGACCGTGTGCGCGCCCGGCTGCGTCGTTCGCTCGCCGCTCACCAGAAATTCAAACCGAGCCGCCGCTCTCTGGCCATCGCTGCGACGGTCATCCTGACTCTGACGGTCGGTTTATGGTTTGCGATCAATCCGCGACCTCGCGAGCGCGGTACTCCTTCCGCCTTTGCGCGGATGGCGGTCGAAACCCATGAGCGTCATCTCGCGGGACGCCTGCCGCTGGAAGTTGCAACCGCATCGGCTGATGAAATCTCGCGATGGTTTGCAGGCAAAGTGCCTTTCAGTTTGAAGCTGCCCGATTATCAGGGATCGTCGGGGCAGGAAAAGTTATACGATCTCGAAGGCGCGCGGCTTGTCGCCTTCAACAACGACTATGCGGCTTATGTCGCTTACCGTATGCGCACCCGCCCCATCAGCCTCGTGGTCACGAGTGAAGCGACGGCCCAGCCGCGGGGCGGAGAAGAAATAGTATCGAGGGGGCTGACCTTCCATTACGACACGATTGACGGCCTTAAAGTCATAACCTGGTCTGATCGCGGGTTGACTTACGCTCTGGTCTCAGACCTCGAAGAGCGGGGCCAGCAATCCTGCACGGTCTGTCACGCAGGCACGAAAGACAGGGATTTCATCGAGGGACTCAAACCTAAAGGGTTTTGATCTTGTCCCTCGTCATTTGTTATGTATCTCTTGCTTTTCGACAAACCAATAAATGACAAAGATGAAGACTTGACTTGAACCCCGTTTGTGGTGTTTCATTCGTTCAATAAAGGAGCAGGCTATGCGAAAGAAAGCATTTCTCTTCATCGCGGCAATCGCCTTCATCCTTGTCGGTTCGACAGGAGCATTGACGCAAAGCGAGCGGTCTTTGGCGGGCGAATGGATAATCACTTCCACTCCGATAAACGGCGAGATTTTTTCGCGCATGGGAAACACACTGGGTTTTCCCGTCCGCGATATGACCTTTCACGAGGACGGCGATATAAGAACAGGAATCGTCGACCGCGAAGACGCCGGATCGAATGTTCATCCTCTCGGCGTGTGGAGAATAAGTGGCGACCGCTTCAGTGCGACGTTTCAACTATGGTGTCCTGACGGAAATATGCCGTGCGGCACTGTTATCATGCGAGGCCGCTTCACGGACGACGACAGGATAAGAGGCACGATGAGTGTCTTCTTCGATGAGCGCGACCCGACTCGTCCGACCGGCTATGACACGTGGGTCTTTTCATTCAGGGGGGATCGCAGATGAAAAGTGTGATGAGCAATCGGTACAGGATCGCTTTTTTGCTTGCGGCGATTTCCACCGCGCTGATGCTTTCAATCTCGAACGGGCTGGCCGCGAAATCATTCGAGGGCAAATGGTCGTTCACCGTCACGATGCCTGTCGCTCCCGGCAGCAACGAGAAGCAGACCATCACCTTGACCATCGATGCTTTTCCGCGTCAGGGATTGCACGGGCGTATGCTGATAACTGACAGCGAGAATCAAACGCTTCCGGGCGTGTGGCGCAAGGCGAGCAAGAAAGTTTCGCTCACTTATGAACTGCCCTGCTCAGGCGACGAGCCGTGCGCATCGCTCGTCCTGCTGGGAAAAGCTAAGTCGAGCTTCACCCGCATCAAGAAAGGCGAAGTTATAGTGATGTGGGACCGCGACGACGACCGCAACCCCGCGCTGTTTGAAACCTCGAACGGTTCCTTTTCGGCAACGCGCGTGGAGTAAAGCAAAAATATTTCGCCTCTCTGCCCGTTCGTTAGCCGCGTTTATCGCGCTCACTGGTTGCTTGACGCCGGAAAATTTACCTCCATAACGCTATACACCCTTGCGAAATCAATCGGCAGTATGTTTGTATCTGCTTTCGTCGAGGAGAGGAATTGCGCAAGGTCGCGCGCATAAACTATCCGAGAGGGTTTTCGAAATAATAAGATTCCAGCGCCGTGCCAGTAAGTAAAGTTTCTCGATTCGGAAGCAAAAGCCAGAGCCGTTGAGGGTATTCCCGTGTGTACGGCTGCGCGTAGCCCTTTTCTGAACCGCGCCAACCGTGCGTCGTCCTGTATTTTCAATCAGCCCCCAGGGCAGGGAGAAGTTCCATGCTTGCCAACTACTGCGAAAAGTGCAGCAAAGTGACGCATCTTCTCACCATTCGTCAGGCTTACGAACTGATCGGTTTGAGCCGCCGCACCATTCACAACTGGATTGCCGATGGCAAGGTTCATACTCAAAATCTCGCCAGCGGTCGCAAGCTCATTTGCAAGAATTCGCTCTTCGGGCCTTGCGCAGGCATTGCAGCGAAAGCGCAGTTGTAATTTTTTGATGAGACAACAGGCAGAAGTGTGAAATCATGCGAAACACCCGATGCGCACTCATTGACACATAGCCGCTCTTTTCATAAGGTCGGCTTAACTTCCAAACGGCGCGAACACATAAGCGGTCTCCCGAACCGGTGAGAGATGCATGTGTGACCCGCGCCCGACGGCGGAAAGTTTACATTCAGGCAACTGAAAACCGCGACGCGCTAAGGCGCGAGAGTAGAGGTGTGTCCGCGAAACAAGGAGAGGCGATATCAAAGAAGGGATCCAGCAGGAAGCGAGTTTCAGCAGCAAAGCCGCGGCGCAGTCGACGAGCTTTGCAGGCGGTTGTTATCGCTATAGTCCTCGTCATTTCGACCGCGATGATAGCAGCGATCAAGGGAAGCTGGTTCGCTCCTGCGCCCGCTCCCATGCAACAGGCCAATAATCTTGCGAAAGAGTATGTCTACGCAGGTGGAAGACTCGTCAGCACCGTAGAACCTACCGCTTCGCCCAACGGCGATAATGCGGATTTCGTTTCCATAGCTTTTCTTGATGGTTATGGCGGCGTCCTGACATTCGGAGAGACGGCTCCGACGCAGTATCTGGTGTCAGTGACGATGAAAAATACCGGCTCAACTACCTGGACTGCCGCCGCCGGTTATAAGCTGGGATCGCAGAACCCTGCTTTCAACAGTACGTGGGGAACCAGCCGCGTGTCACTGCCTCAATCGGTTGCTCCGAATCAGCAGGTCACTTTCTTCTTCAACGCAGCGAAACCCGATGTCTCAAACTCTGGTTTCAATTTTCAGTGGCAGATGGTCAAAGAGAGCGGCGGCTCGGTTCAGTGGTTCGGCGAGAAGACTCAAAATCGAATCGTCAATGGCGGCGTATGGCTGCCGGAAGTTACTCCTCCCAATAACGCAACTTTTATAGCCCAATCAGTGCCTTCTTTCATTCTGGCAGGCGGCAGCACCATCGTTACAGTCACGATGAGAAATACTGGAACGAACACCTGGAGTGCCGCTGCCGGATATAAACTCGGATCGCAGATTCCGCAGGACAACATTTATTGGGGATTGAACCGGCTTTCAGTGCCTCTATCCATCGCATCGGGCGAGGATGCTCAATTCATTTTCGCGGCAGTCGCGCCTACGACGACCGGCACCTATAGATTTCAGTGGATGATGACTCAGGACGGCGGGGTTGGCTGGTTCGGCACGCTCTCCAATCCTGTCGATATTGCAGTCACGACACGAGCGGCCCTCGGCTCGCTCGATTACAACGGAGACGGCAAAACTGATGTAGCCGTATGGCGGCCCTCGACAAAACAATGGTTCATCACTACTGACCTCAACGGCACGAGCGATCTCACCTATAATTTTTACGCCTCGCTCAACGAACTCCCCACGCCCGGAGACTATAACGGCGATGGAACAGCCGGGCTTTCTTCTATCAATACATCTGCCGGACAGTGGTATAAGAAAGACCCTGTCAGCGGCTCTACATCCATACTCAATTCCTTCATCGCCTCTGGAAAGGTTCCGATACCGGGCGATTACAACGGCGATGGCCATACAGATGTCGCCACCTTCACGACATCGACGAGGCAGTGGGATATAAGCCTCGACTTCAACAGCAGCGTCGAGATCAGTTTCAATTTCGGAACTAGCGGAGACATCCCCCTGCCCGGTGATTACAACGGCGACGGCAAGACTGATGCATCGCTGTTCCGGCCTTCGACCGGGCAATGGTTCATCGACACAGACCTCGACGGCACAGCCGACATGGGATTCGGTTTCGGTCAGAGCGGAGACATCCCCGTGCCGATAGATTACAACGCGGACGGAAGGGCGGATGCAGCCGTGTTCCGTCCATCAACAGGTCAGTGGTTCATCGATACGGATCGCAACGGGACGGCTGATATAAGTCTCACATTCGGGCAAAGCGGCGATATCCCTGTACCGGGCGATTATGACGGCGACGGGCGTGCAGATGTAGCGGTCTACAGGCCATCGAATTCGCAGTGGCAGATCGATACGAACAGCGATGGCGCGAGCAATTTCACGTTCACATTCGGGCAGAGCAATGATATTCCGCTCCGTCACAACGGCTGGATACTCAAGGCGATGGGCGTGTTGCCCAAGTAGAAAGCTTATATACGGATGACGCGAGCAGAATCAGCGCCGCGTCATCGATGATCGATCTCTTTCGATGAAGATTCAACCGTCGCTGACGCGACGAGATCGAAACTATTTCGATCCACCGTGCACTGAAGTACACGGCTAAACTCAACTGCCGCTACGCGGCTGAGTAGCCGCCATGAATCAGGAAATTCAGGCGAGTTTGCAGGAGGACTGACCGATGCTCAAAGCCATTCTCAACATCAATCGCGCTTCCGCTTTCACTGTAGATGTTGCGCGCATCGCGGAGCGACTGAAAAAATACGGGCGACGCATCGCCGGCGTAGCGACGTTTTTCTGGTGCGCGATCCTCTGGCCCTCTCTGGCTGCGGCTCAGGGCATTCAGTACACTCAAAACATCTCCGACTCGACGCTGCGAAGCCGCTTCCGCGTCGATCCTTCCACGCTCGGTTTGAGCTTTCAGGTTCCGCTCGGCGGCTATCCCGGTCGCGGCAGCGCAAGTCTGCCTATCTCGCTTTATTACTCGTCGAAAGTCTGGAGTACCAATTATTCCGACACCAGGACCGACGTGAATGACAATCCGCTTTACAACATCCTTGAGCCTGCCTACTCTCAACACTCGGTCGCCGGATGGACGTGCAGCCTTTCAGTTCCTCGCATCGAATGGACAGGCTACATCAATGAAACTTATGTTTTCGGGAATCCGGGAAACTGCGCCCTGCCACCGACGAGCCAGCCGTGCGAATACATCAGCCGGATTCGCGTCTACCTGCCCGACGGCTCATCGCATGAGTTGCGCAAAGACGACTCTCCGCGCGACGCCAGAATCCCACTGGACAGAACCGGAGTGTTCTGGTCGGTCGACAGTTCGCGATTGAAGTTCGACACCTCGACCAACACTCTTTTCATGCCTGACGGCTCGCGCTACCTGTTCGGTCAGCAATCGGGCAATGAGCAAAAAGCGAATCAATACATCGACCGCAACGGCAATGCGCTGAACTATAACTCTTCGACGAAGCAGTGGACTGACACGCTCGGTCGGGTCATCGGATCGCCATTGCCGGTCGAGCCTGCCAATGGAGGGCAGAACTACGCTTACGACCCCAACAGCCCCCCGGCGGGCGATTCGACTTATATTCTTCCGGGAGTGAGCGGTTCGTCGCATCCGAGCCTCACCTACACTTTTCGCTGGAAGAAACTCAACGACGTGCTGACGACTTCAGCCCCTTTGCAGTATCGCGCAGACCACTCTTTCGCGTTCGGCAATCCTGGACTTTCTGCGCCCCATTTGTTCTCGACCAATCCCGGCGCACTCGGCCTGCTACAGCAGGAACCTCTGGCTGGCGGAGTGGGCAATCGACTCTGCTCGGACAGCGATCTGTTCAATCCCACAGTGCTTTCCGAAATCGTTTTGCCCAACGGCACGTCTTACGAGTTCACCTATAACGTCTATGGCGAAATCACGAAGGTGGTCTATCCGACAGGCGGCTATGAAAAATTCGAATATGAACGCATCAGCGGGACGAGCTATCTTCAGCCTGTCTATGGGCAGACGAATCGCGGGGTCACCGATCACTGGATCAGTCCGAGCGGGTCGGGCGCGGATGAGATTCACTGGCAGTACTCACTCGAATACTCGACGCCGAACTCTGCATACATGACGACCATCTCAGCGCCCGACGGGACGCGAACGGAAAGATTGCTCCACTCAAGCCTCTCCCCGGCATCCGTGCAGTACGGCTTCGACAATGCGCGAGCAGGCATGGCTTATGAAGAGCGAATCTTTTCGGCTTCGAATCAAATGATCCGTCGCACATTGACCAAGTGGATCGTTGACGGGCCGACACCCGGAGGATACAGCGCCGCCGAACGCAATCCGAGGGTCAGCAAGCAGATCGATATATGGCTCGACACTCCCGGCAATCCCATAGCCAAAACAACAGAATTCCAATACGACGACGACTTGAATGTGACGAGAGTCGAGTCTTTCGGCTTCGCCTCCATTTCGCTTTCGACCGCGCAGACTGGCTCCTTCTCTTCCATCCCTTCCGGCATGCTACTGAGGGCTGAGGAGACGACTTATCTGGTCAACGATACGTCAGTCAGCAATCGCTCTCAGTATCGCAACCGGCACATGATCGGGCTGCCGTCTTCGACTCGGGTGAAAAACACTTTGAATCAGATCGTAGCCCAGGCCGAGTTGCGCTACGATGAATCCGCCTATCCGCTGCTGACTTACTCCTCTGCTCCGACTCAGTGGATCAATCCAAATACAAACATTCGCGGCAACGCCACTTCGATAAAGCGATGGATCGATATCACGGCTAACACTTTCATAGAAACTCACGCGCAGTATGACCAGTGCGGCAATCCGAGAAAGTCCTGGGACGGCAGAGGCAATCTCTCCGAGATAGAGTATTCGAGCCAGTACGCTCATGCCTGGCCCACTCTGACGCGCTCGCCCGCTCCCGATCCGTCGGGGCAGACCGGTTCGAGCGCCCCTTTTCAAACAACCAATGTGTTCGATCAGACTTCAGGGCTGCTCCTATCGACTACGGACCCTAATTTTCAAACCACCTCTTTTCAATACAACGACCCGCTCAATCGTCTGACCCGCATGACAAGGCCATCGGGCGGTGGCTCGACTTACGTTTCTTACAATGACACTCCCGGCGGTTTTTACGTCCGCACTGAAACCGATCTCGACCCGTCGCGCCGCGTAGAGTCTTATCAGTTCTTCGACGGGCTTGGACGACAGAGCCGCTCGGCTACGAGCGAAGGCGGGTCTTTCATCGCCTCTGTCACCCAGTATGACGAGATGCTCAGAGTCTGGCGCGTCTCGAATCCCTTCCGCTCTACGGCTCCCGCAGCAGGCTCGCCGACCGAGTCGACTACCTCTCAGTATGATGCGCTGGGTCGAGTCGTCTCAATCACCACTCCTGACGGAGCGGTGGTCTTTACCTCCTACGAGATCAATCAGACTACAGTGCGAGATCAGGCCGACAAACAACGTCGCAGCACGACCGACGCTCTCGGTCGCCTGACTCAGGTCGATGAATTGTTCGCCTTTCCGAGTGCTGGTGCCTATGCCTCAACCTTTTACACTTATGATGAGTTGGACAATCTCAAGACAGTGAGTCAATCCTCTGCTTCAGCGATTCAGACTCGCACTTTCGTTTATGACTCTCTTTCCAGGTTGAAGCAGGCGACGAACCCCGAACAGACTGCTTCGACTTTTTACTCTTACGACAACAACGGGAACCTTGCCTCGAAGACTGACCCGCGTAACGTCGTGACGACTTACTTTTATGACGCGATCAATAGAATCACTCGACGAGCCTACAGCAATCTGCCTTCGAGTGTGACTGCGACACCAGCCGTCAATTACAAGTATGATTTTTCTGTGATGGGCAACGGGAGGATGACATCGGTTACTCTTGATGGAAGCACGGAGGGTTATTATTATGACAGCTACGACGCGATGGGCAGAGTGATGACGAGTCATCAGATAACGAGCGGAGCGACCTACCCGATGAGTTATGTTTACGATCTGGCTGGTAATCAGACGAGCGAGTCTTATCCATCGGGGAGGATGATCCAGACGAGCTATGATGCAGCAGGGAGGATAGCAAGCGTGAGCGGTCAGAAGACGGGAGAGCCAAGCCGCACTTATGCCGCAGGGTTCAGCTATGCACCGCACGGCGCGGTCTCTCAATTCACCTACGGCAATGGTCTAATCGAGCAGACCTCGTTCAACACACGGCTTCAGCCCACCAGCATCACTGTCAGTAGCAATCCCTTTCCTTATCTGCCTTTCAGCATCTCGCTTAACTACGGCACGACTACCAACAACGGGAATGTGCTGAGTCAGACGATAAGCTCAGTCGGCACTCAGAGCTACACTTACGACGAGGTGAATCGGTTAAAGTTGAAATCTCTATTCTCTTCCCGATCAACCCCTGTTCTGTTTTTCAGGCGGGTCTATCAGATAATCGAAACTCAGCCACAGGCTCCGCGCGTGTCTGTAGAAAGCCAACGGCACGGTGAAGGCAAGAGCTATGAGGAAATAATAAATGCGTTCGTCTCCCGCTGACATTATGAAAAGACAGACGACGAAAGCTATCACGATGACCGCTTCGGTGAAGATGACGTTGATGTAGATGGAGCCGACGAAATAACCCTGCTCGCGAAGAAAGACCATCCCGCACACGGAACATCTATCATTCGTTTTGACTACCGCGCTGAACACCCGACCTTCGCCGCAGGCCGGACACAGGAGCCTAAGCCCGCGAGCGAGAACCTGCTTTGCCCGTTGAAAATTCACCGAGGCCTAAATCTCGCACAACGCCCTGTCGCTCAGTCCCCGACTCGCTGATCCGTCATGCAGAAGTTCAGATACGACTCTTGCGAGTTCGGGCAGCGGTTTGGGTTTGCGAAGGAAAGCGTCGGCCCCGCGCCCGATGGCCTCGCGTTCGATCTCAGGAAATCCGTATGCTGTCAGGATGATGATTTTTGCCGGGAGTCGTTGCTCGCGCACGAAATCGATGAGGTCGAGTCCTTCCATATTGTCTGAGCCTGTCAGCCTCAGATCACTTATGACTACTTCATAATCGTTTTTCGCTGCGAGTGATTTCGCTTCTTCTAAATCCTGCGCGCAATTGACTTCGTAACCTTCGGCCATCAGGTACATTTTCATTGCGAACAGAATAGACGGCACATCATCGACAAGAAGGATGCGCTCTGCTGACATGTACTACTCCTTTAGCGGCTACAGATAAAGATGTGCGTGGGGGATTGCGCACTCAGCCGGTTTTGATTTCCTCTCACGTCCGGCTCACCAGTTCCGGGTTGCCCGTCAACTGAGCGTCGGTTTGTCCGGCGCATCTAAGCACTCTTTATGTCATAAGCGCAGTCGACTCTGCAAGAGAAAATGCTTTCACTTTCACTGCGTGAGAAAGCGCACCGCGCCGGGAAGGACTCTGATTCGTGCAGGAGTGTGGCCGACCATTTCGCCGTCTATATCGACGGCGAGAGGAGGCTGTGATGTGATCGATACTTCGCGCGCTCTTCGCTCCGTCACCTTCGGATTTTTCAGATGCCCGCCCCATCTTATTCGCGGAAGCTCTCTGATTATGTCCAGCCTTGAAGCGTGATCAGTGAGAATGACATCCAGCAATCCGTCGTCGAGCAGGGCGTTAGGAGCGAACATCATTCCGCCTCCGGCGTATCGCCCGTTGGCTACGGCTATCAGAAAACTTTCGATCTCGATTCTCTCATCGTCGAGCGTAACTTCGACGGCGACGTTTCTGTACGCAGCGAGTGCGCGGACGGCTGCGGCTGCGTATCTGATCTGTCCGCCGAACCATCGAGGAAGACGGTCGCGCCAGCGGTTGACTATAGCGACCACTTCGCCGCCAAGCCCGAACGACGCAAGATTGATCATCACTCGCGAAGCCTGCCCGTCTTTCGTAGTGAAGGTCGCCTGCGCGGCATCTATCTCGACGCCTTCGGATCGGAGGAGCGAGCCGATATTGATTGAGTGCGCCCTGAGTGAGCGTCGAAAATCCGAGCCGGTTCCGCTGGCTATCAATCCCACCGAGGCATCAGCATTGATCGGATTGCCCGACCGATCGAAGTAGCCGTTGATCATTTCTCCGAGAGTGCCGTCTCCGCCGACGGCGATCAAACGGCGCGCGCCCAGAGCGAGGGCCTCGCGCGTGACTTCAGAGGCTTCGCCCGCCCGCGAGGTCAGATGTTCTTCGAATTCATAACCGGAAAGCTCGCGTCGCATCTCGCTCCACGAGTGAAGCGTGCGGCCCCGCGCCGAGGCGGGATTGATGATGAAGAGAGTTTCTTTCAAATCTATTTGGCGGCTACAGGGGCGATGGGGGCGCGCTGCTCGGAGAGTTTTTCAATGCGGGTTTCGACTATTCGATTGCGAGCGGTCGCGGTCACGGTCAATCGCATCTGGTTATAGTCGACGCTTTCACCTTGTTTGAGCAGTCGTCCGGCGCGCGCCATCATAAATCCTGCGATGGTGTGATAGCTGTCAGATTCGGGAAAGCCAAGATCGAGCAGCTTGTTGGCATCCTTTATAGAAAGCCTTCCGCTGACGGTGTAGCTTCCGTCCGGGTGTTCGACGACCTGACGCGCGGCTATTTCATCGTGTTCGTCTCTGATGTCGCCGACTATTTCTTCGATCAGGTCTTCGAGCGTCACCAGCCCTTCGATCCCGCCGTGTTCATCGACGACCATAGCCATATGCGCGCTCGATAGTCTCAGGCTGCGGAGCGCATCATTGAGCTTGGCCGACGTGGGCAAAAATACAGACGGGCGCATGACTTCTTCAAGTCGAAACTCCGCCCCCTGTCGCACCGCCCGACTCAGGTCTTTGTAGAGCAGCACGCCTATGATGTTGTCGAGCGAATCGCGATAGACGGGCATGCGCGAATAGCCGATCTTATCGAACTGTTCGAGCATTTCAGCGGGCGGCATCTCGGCGTCGAGAGCCTCGATTTCGGTTCGCGGCGTCATGATGCTTTCGACCGTCGCTTCGGTGAAATCGAATACGTTCGAGATCAACTGCTCTTCGTCTTCTATCAGGTGGCCGCTCTTATGGCTGAGCGCGATGAGATGGCGAAGCTCGTCTTCGCTGTACGACGACACATGCTCGGCAGTGGCGCGCAATCCGAACAAGCTGACGACCCATATTCCTGCACGATTTAGCAGCCATATCGGCGCTTTGAAGAGACGGTAAAATATTTCCATCGGGCGAACGATCGTGAGAGCCACTGCTTCTGCCCGTTCGAGCGCAAGCGTTTTGGGCGCAAGCTCGCCCAGCACGATATGCAGGAAAGTGATGAGCGTGAAGGCCGCAGCAACGGCCACCGAATGCGCGGCGACTTCAGAAGCCGTTGCAGGCAGAATGGCGTGAAAGACCGGCGTCAGAAGTTGAGCGAGAGTAGCTTCGGCTATCCATCCCAATCCGAGGCTGGCCAGCGTGATTCCAAGCTGAGTGGCTGAGATATAAGCGTCGAGTTGATCGAGGGCGCGCAAAAGTCTTTGCGCTCCTTTGTGGCCTTCAGCGGCTTGCGTCTCGACTCGCGACCGGCGGACGCCTACGAGAGCGAATTCCGACGCGACGAAAAAACCGTTGGCCAAAACGAGCGCCAGCACTGCAGCCAGCTTGAATAAAACGGCTGAAACGGATGACTCATCCATAGAGACCGCAATTTTATCAACCGCCTGCGTCAATGACCAGCGTGGGAATAGGTCATAGGTGATGGGTGACAGAGGACGGGGAATAAGGATAAAACAACCCGTCACCCCTTACCCGTCACCCAATTGCGTGAGCGTTCCAGCGCGCGAGTCCATCCTTCTACGAGAAGGTCGCGCTCGCTCGCTTTCATCCTTGGTTCGAATGTTCGTTCACGCTCCCAAAGCCGCGCTATCTCATCGACACTTGGCCAGAAATCGACGGCGAGTCCGGCGAGGAATGCCGCGCCCGCGGCCGTAGTTTCTGTATTCGAAGGGCGAACGACGGGGATGCCCAAAATGTCGGCTTGAAACTGCATCAGAAAATCATTCTGTACAGCGCCGCCGTCGACTCTAATCTCGCTCAGTTTTATATTCGAATCATCATGCATGCATTCAAGCACGTCGCGGGTTTGATAGGCGATTGATTCGAGCGCGGCGCGAACTATATGCTCGCGCGTCGAGCCGCGAGTAAGCCCCACTATGGTTCCTCGCGCATACTGATCCCAGTGCGGAGCGCCGAGACCGACGAATGCAGGGACGAAATAGACTCCTCCGTTGTCGCCCGCGCTTGAGGCCATCGCTTCGGTTTCGGATGCGGAAGAAATTATTTTCAATCCGTCGCGCAACCACTGAATAGCCGCCCCGGCGATGAAGACGCTGCCTTCGAGCGCATATTGCACAGGCTCGCGGTCGATCTTCCACGCGACGGTCGTGAGCAGATTATTTTTCGAGGCGACTTTTTCGCCGCCCGTGTTTAGCAGCATGAAGCAGCCCGTCCCGTAAGTGTTTTTCGACATCCCCGGAGATGCGCAGACCTGACCGAAGAGAGCCGCCTGCTGATCGCCTGCATTGCCCGCGATTGGAATCGCGCGACCGAAAAGCGAAGGGTCGGTTTCTCCTATCACTGCGCTCGATGGCGAAACGAGAGGAAGCGTCTCGCGCGGCACGGAGAGAATTTCCAGAAGCTCATCATCCCAATCACCTTGTTCGATGTCGAACATAAGAGTGCGGCTGGCGTTCGATGGATCAGTCGCATGCACGCGCCCGCCCGTGAGATTCCATATCAGCCACGTATCGACGGTGCCGAAAGCGAGCCGTCCTTCTTGCGCAAGATCGCGCGCCCCTTCGACGTTATCCAAAAGCCAGCGGGCTTTCGTCCCCGAAAAGTAAGCGTCAAGGACGAGACCGGTGCGCTGTTGAAAAAGCTGCGCCAGACCTTCGCTGCGGAAGCGGTCACAATCCTCTGCGGTGCGACGGCATTGCCATACTATCGCGTTATGAACGGGCAAGCCCGTTTGCCGATCCCACATCAGAGTCGTTTCCCTCTGATTGGTTATTCCGATGGCGGCCACCCGGTCGGGCGCGACGCTGGATTGAGCCAGCACGCTTCGAGCGGCGTTGAGTTGAGAAGACCAGATATCTTCGGGGCGATGCTCGACCCATCCGGGCTGCGGATAGAGTTGATCGAATTCCTGTTGAGCTACGGCTACGGGGTTTCCTGTGCGGTCGAAGAGAATGGCTCGCGAACTCGTCGTTCCCTGATCGAGCGCGAGTATGTAGTCCTGACTCATTGCTTATCCTCCAGTGCAGGCTGCGAAAATGCCGTGCAATGATAGCATCGGCTGCTTGCGTTTCAAAAGATATGTTCGACTTGCGCTTTATTTCGGAATGACTGATTTTGACTGCATCGGTCAGTCAGTTTGACAGAAAAGGCTTTTGTGCTGATTATCACGCGAAGTTTAACGATTTGACAGCGAATCGCTGATGTTGAACGTGCGAGCGGCAATTGCCTATAAAGTTAAAGGCAATCATTCGCCGATGTTAAAGCCGCTCCATGAAAGGTTGTTTTTACAACGCCATCTGTGATAAATGTGCGCGCCGCGCACTCTTGCTCCCTTGGCACATTGATTGATATAGAGCGAATCGACACTAGCACTCTATATTTTGACTAAAATCCAAGCGGATATTCGCCAATGCTGTCAGAAGTCGTAGTTGGTTTTCAAAAGACAATGATGCCCCCTGATTGAGGAAGGGAAGGATTATGAAACTCAAAAAAGCCGCAGCAAGATTGCTGGTGGCAGCCCTCGTCGCTCTTCCCGTTGTTGCAGGACTTCTACCGGGAGAGCGTTTCGGCAGCAGCACTGTTTCTGCTCAAGCTTCCAGAGGCACACCACATCAAGCCAGCAAAATCTCCCCTGATCTACTAAAACAGGCGTCACTGAAAAACGACAATACGCCTGTTCGTGTAGTCATTCAGTTCAACGGAACCTTTCGAAGCAGCCTGCTTTCGGCCCTCAACAAGACGGGCGGAAGGTTGGAGAAAGTTTTTGACCGCATAGGGTCGCTGACCCTAAACGTCCCGCTGCGCTTTCTCAACGCTCTGGCTGCCCAGCCCGAAATCAAATACATATCTTCGGATCGTCCGACTCAAATGACCGGTCATCTGGAGACCTCTACCGGCGCGAGCCTTGTCAGGAATTATGTCGGGACAGGCGGACTGATCGGCACGGGCGTAGGCATAGCCATACTTGATTCAGGAATCTATTCTTCCCATCACCAGCTTCTCAATCGTGTCGTGGCCAGTGTCGATTTCACGGGCGAAGGAACCACTCAGGATCACCACGGACACGGGACGCATGTGGCCAGTCTCGCCGCAGGCGGCAATCACGTTGCCAATGGCTCATACACAGGAATGGCTCCCGGAGCCAATCTCATCAATGTTCGCGTACTCAACTCTCAGGGGCAAGGTTCGACGGCAGCGCTTCTTGAAGGCATAAACTGGTGCATAGCGAACAAGAACGCCTACAACATCAGGGTGATGAACCTCAGCCTCGGCACCGTTGCAATAGATTCATACCTCTATGATCCGATTTGTCTGGCCGTGCGTCAGGCTGTGAACGCCGGAATAGTTGTGTGCGTTGCGGCGGGGAACCTCGGGAAAGATGAGAACGGCAATAAGATTTATGGAGCGATTCACTCTCCCGGCATAGAGCCTTCGGCCATAACGGTCGGAGCCGCCAATTCCAAAGGATCGGATTCGCGCGGCGATGATGCGGTGGCGACCTACAGTTCTCGCGGGCCGACGCGAGGATATGTCACGGATCAAAACGGCGTAAAACGTTATGACAATCTAATCAAACCCGATCTCCTCGCTCCCGGCAACAAGCTCATAAGCGCAGAGGCTCCGAACAGTTATCTGGTGACTCACAATCCCAATCTTGAGACAAACGTGAGTTCATACACCTATCACAAGATGATGCGCATGAGCGGATCGTCTATGGCCACTCCGATCGTTGCGGGTGCCGCTGCTTTGATGTTGCAGAAATCTCCGTGGCTCACGCCCAATCTGGTCAAGACCCTATTGTGCTACACCGCACAGCCTATTCAAGGACTGAGCAATCTCGATCAGGGAGCGGGACTGCTCAACGTCGAGGGCGCAGTCAGGCTTGCCAGCCTTATTCGCTCGGATATGGCCTCGCTCACTGTTGGCGCTCCGCTGCTCACAGGCTTGCCTCCCATAGAGGTTTCGACCATCGCCGGAAGCTCTTTCGTGTGGGGCGGCGGCGTGATGATGAAGTGGAACTTCATTTACGGGTCGAGCCTCATCACCCAGTATCAGGGCATCTACTCAACCGGAGTCGTCATCGCAGACGGGGTAGTCATTGCAGATGGAGGGTTGGTTCGCAACGCCAACCTGATCACAGACGGGGTGGTTATTTCAGACGGGGTGGTCATCGCAGACGGGACGGTTTTAGCAGACGGGACGGTTTTAGCAGACGGGACGGTTTTAGCAGACGGGACGGTTTTAGCAGACGGGACGGTTCTGTCGGACAGCATTCTGGAAGGCACGGCTGCGGCGCTCAGCGCGCTGACCGTTCCTGCGACAGGCGATCCGGGCGAAGAAGCAAGCGTTGTTGACACCGGCACTAGCTGATCGAGCATCGGCGCGAAAAGAAGGGATGGCTTCACCTGTGTATTCCTTTAGGGAGAGATTCTGAAATGGCCGACAGGATGGAAAAGATTGGAAAAAACTCGTCAGTGCTTACCGTATTGAGCGCGCTTGTTATAATCTCAGGACTTGCCGTGGCTGCACTCGCCACTGCCCGGCAGGTTCTCATACCGGGTCGCGCGTGGCTGATGATGATCGCTCTGGCTATTGTGGTCGCCCCGCTCGGCGCGCTCTACATTCCGGGCCTGAAAGCCAAAGTGACGATCAGCGAAGTGGTGACATTTTCCTGCGCGCTTCTCTTCGGCCCGAGCGCAGCGGTGATTGCCGCCCTCGCCGATGGCGCGGTCATCTCCCTGAGAGTGACGAAAAACCCGCGTAAATTTTTCTACAACTGCGCTGTGTTCGCTTCATCTATGGCCATCGCTTCTCTGACTGCCAGATATGTCTTCCCCGCGTTCGGAAATCCGAACGCCCCATCTTCAGCCGCCGTGATGATCTCGGCCACTGCGCTCTTCACGCTCCTTTATTTCCTGATATCGACCTCTCTGATAGCCGCTTACATAGCCGTCTCAAACAAGCAATCGCTTTTGAAACTGTGGAGAGAGAATTTTCTTTGGACTTCCATAAGTTACCTCGTGAGCGGGGCGGCGGCGCTGGTTGCTTTCTACCTCGTCGGACGATTCGGCTATGCAAGTTTCTTCGTCCTTGCGGGCGCAATGATGATGGTCTTTCTGTTTTATCGCACCTATTTCCAGAAAATCGAAAGCGCCAACCAGAAAGCCGAGCAGATGGAAGAGATCAACTATCACACGATAGAAGTTTTCATCACCGCGCTTGGAGCTATAGGCATTGCGACCAAGATGAATATCAGAAGAGTCGAGCGTCTGACGGCAGAGCTTGGCCAGAGGGCCGGATGCTCGGCGGATGATCTCAAGGCATTGCGACTCGCCGTGATGCTGCACGACATAGGCAATATGGCCGTGCCTCAGCAGATTCTGGAAAAGCCCGGCGCGCTGACGGCTGAAGAATTCGGTCAGGTTAAAATTCACCCTCACATCGGCGCGCGTATGGTCGAATCGATTGGGTTTCCCTTCCCTGTAGCCGATATCATTTACTATCACCACGAGCGGTTCGACGGAACAGGCTACCCGGAAGGATTGAAGGGAGACCGTATTCCTCTGGCCGCGAGAGTCCTCGGCATAGTCGATTGCTACAACGCGCTGACCGTAGACCGACCCTATCGCCGGAAACTCAGCCGCACGGACGCCGTTGATGTCATGAAAGACCTCTCAGGTAAAGCTTTCGATCCCGTTTTGCTGGAAATTTTCTTCAATGTTGTCAGCGAGATTGATGAAGAAGCATGCCGCGCTCAGACTGTAAGCATCAGCGAGATGCAGGCTGAAATCATCAGCTATCGTCGCGCGTGGCAAGCCGCCTGAACCAAAGTTGCACAGTTCGTTTGTTTGGCCCTCTCTTTCGTAGAATGGCAAAATGACCGGTTTCGGTCAGTCAACTTGATGCAAAATGCCTCAAAAGGCAAAGGGCCGATTGTGCGCATATGCTTGTATCTGGTTGTAAGCAAACAGGCTTGAAGCTTTCCAGTTAGTGGAACGGCTGATGCTTGTGTTTACCTGATCGACATCTGTCAGCATCATTTGAGATAGGTATTGAAGGCAGGAAGATGGCCCAACCCCTTATAAAGAAGGATCGTTTGCCCGCAAGGTCTTTCATCATCAGCGTATCGATTATCGGCCTGATCGTCTTCGCTTATTCGCTTTATCAAGTGGCGACTTCTCCGATCAATGCCGAGTGGGTGCTCCTGACTCTGATCACCGTGCTTTTGATTTCGCGCATCGACATAGGCATCCCGAAAACTTCAAGCAAGATCACCATAACCGACACCTTTCTCTTCATCTCGGTTCTGCTCTACGGCCCATTCCCGTCGGTCGTGCTTGCGGGACTCGATGGAGCAGTCGTATCGCTTACGGAAAAGAACAGGCGTCGAGTGATACCATTCAATGTGGCGGTGTTGAGTTTGTCGATGTTCGTTTCAAGCACCGTCGTGGGCCAAGTATTCGTAAACCTTGAGGCGAGAAAGACCGATCTGAGCCTGCTCTTTATGGCGGCGGGACTGCTCGCCCTGATTCATTACATTCTCAACTCCGGCATAGTGTCGGTCGTGGCCGCGCTCCGAAGGCGACGCAGCCTCGTTCACACCTGGAAAGAATCCTTCCTGTTGACTTCGCTTTCATATTTCGCCGGGGCCATAGCCGCATGCCTCATCATCAAGCTGATCGACACGGTTTCGTTTTATGCTTTCATCGTAGCCGTTCCCATAATCGCCATCACATATTTTTCATACAAGGTCTATCTCGACAACCTCGACGCCTCGAATCGCCACGCTGAACAGGTGGCCGAGCTTCACCTCCGCACCATCGAGGCTCTGGCAATCGCAATCGATGCGAAGGGTGAAGTCTCTCACGATCATGTTCATCGCGTTCAGGTCTACTCGACAGGGATTGCGCGCATATTCGGATTGAGCGATGCGGAGATAGAAGCCCTCAAAGCCGGGGCGCTCTTGCACGACATAGGCAAGCTTGCCGTGCCGGATTATATTCTCAACAAGCCCGGCCCGCTCACCACAGCCGAGTTCGACAAGATGAAGGTTCACACCATCGTCGGCGCTGAGATACTTGAGCGCGTGGGCTTTCCTTACCCCGTAGTTCCCGTCGTGCGCCATCATCACGAAAGATGGGACGGGCGAGGCTACCCGGACGGACTCAAAGGCGAACAGATTCCCATAACGGCCCGCATACTCGCCGTGTGCGATTGCTTCGACGCCGTTCGCGAGGATCGCCAGTATCGCAAGGCGATGACCCGTGAGCAGGCCGTTCAGATTCTCCGCGAAGGCAGCGGGACGGTCTTCGATCCCAAAGTCGTAGGCGCGTTCCTCGAACACCTCGACGAGTTCGAAGCCGAGATTCGCAGCATGAGAGTCGCACCTCACAAGTTCGAAGACCGGCGGGCTAAGAAAATTGCCGAAACCAATCGATTGGATAACGATCACAAAGCCTTCGAGCGCATTCGCAGCGCCAACCGCGAACTCATAACGCTCTATTACATAGCTCAAACCATCGGCACGAGCCTCGACCTCAGAGATACGTTCGCCGTCTTCTCGGCCCGACTCGAAGACATCGTCAGCTACACGACCTGCGTGCTTTATCTGCAAAAGACCGATTCGACCGAAGTGGAAGTCGCGCACGTTTCGGGGCGAAATTCTGAGCGATTCAAAAGTCGACGGATGGCTTCGGGCGCAGGCATAGCCGGTTGGGTCGTGGCCAATCGCCACTCAATGCACAATTGCGACCCGGCTCTCGATTTCGACACGATGAAGATCGAAATCCCCGAACCTTACAAAACTGCGACAGTCGTGCCTCTGATGAAAGATGATGAAGTTCTCGGCGCGCTCGGCCTCTATTCGGCTGACGTGGCTTCCTACGACACGGATCATTTGAGATTGATGGAGGCCGTAGCCAAGCTCGCTTCCGACGCCATAGCCAACGCCGTGCAACACGAGCGCACGGAAACGAGCGCGCTTACCGACGTAATCAGCGGGCTTCCAAACGCCCGCGCGCTTCGCTATCGCTTCGAAGAAGAAGCAGACCGCGCGAAGAGGCACAAGGATATTTTCTCTGTCGTTATGATGGATCTCGACCGTTTCAAATCCGTCAATGATCAACTTGGGCATCAGGCCGGGGATCATCTGCTCAGAGAGCTGGGGCGAATACTTCTCGCTCAGGTTCGCTCGTCGGATTTCGTCTGTCGTTACGCGGGAGATGAATTCGTGGCCATTCTTCAGGTCGGGTCTGATGAAGTGCAGGAGCTACTCTCGCGAATTCAGAAGACGGTCGATACTCACGATTTCGGTTTCGGCTCAACGAACGTCTTTATAGGATTGAGCGTCGGCGCGGCCAGCTTCGGAACGGACGGAGACACTTTGGATGAACTGCTGCTCGCCGCCGATCGCTCGATGTACGCCGACAAGGCGCGACGCAAGAGCGTAATGAATGAGGCTGGCACGTTCAAGACCTCCGACCTGAGCCAGTACCGTGTGATGTGATCGCCTCGAAAGGATTCAAATCATCGAAACGCCTTGCCCAGCGCGAGGCGTTTTGTTTTTGCTGACAGGTTATGTTAGAAGTTTTCTGCAAGTCGAACTTGTAAAAAAATTGTAATTACGCAAATCGAGTTATCTTCTTTGAAACCTGAGAGCTTATTATTCCATATTAGCGTTTGAGGCGGGGGCGATGACCCCTCATCGCGTCAACTATAGCAAGGAGAAGGTAAACAATAATGGAGAGCAAATCAGCACAACAGGCAGAGCAGGAAATCGAAACGACTCCTGCCAAAAAAGCGAAACCAGCTTCTTACTCGATGATGGATCCCAAGATGCGCCGCATCTACGGTGAGTTTTATCGCGAGCTTTATTACTCGGAATCGAAAGCCCTCGACACCAAAACGCAGGAACTCATCTCGATAGCCGCTTCGCTCGTCGCCAAATGCCAGGGCTGCATCGAAGGCCATATCAAAAAAGCGATTCAGGCCGGAGCGACCAGAGAAGAAATCAGCGAAGCCATATCGATAGCCGCAGCCATTAATGCCGCCGCGATAATCGATCTGACGGATGCCGCGGCAGCCAGCCTCAACATCGACAATTTTCCGAGCGATGGCCCTCGTTTCAACGTAAAGCAATGAGAAAAACACAATTCCTCGTCGCCCTCGTTTGCCTACTAGCGGCACAGGCAGCCTCAGCGCAGACGCCCGCTGCCGCAAGTCGCATCGAGTATTCGTCGTTCGCGTCGCCTGCACTCGGACGCGATATGAAATTCGCCATACAGTTCCCGCCTTCCTATCAAACCGACACGAAACGAAAATACCCTGTGCTTTACTTTCTGCACGGGATGAACGGCACGGAACTGGAATTCGAGCGGCGCGGAGTCGCAGCCACCGTCGACCGCCTTCGCACGGAAGGCAAGATAGGAGAGATGATCATAGTCGCGCCCGCCGGAGAAAACAGCTTCTATCTCAATTCGAAAAACGGCGCGCGCTACGAAGACGCGATCATCAAAGACCTGATCCCGCATATCGAAAAAAGCTATCGCGTGATGGTAACTCCGTCGGGTCGCGCGATTCAGGGACTTTCGATGGGAGGATTCGGCGCGTTGCTTCTCGCATTCAAACACCCGGAGATGTTTTCATCCGTCACGGCTCATTGCTCCGCGTTGTTCGTCGAACTCCCCTCTACGCAGGGCAGTGACAGACGCGCGCAGTTTTTGAGTCGATTGATCGGGAATATGTTCGGCAATCCGCCGGATGATGAATATTTCCGCGCCAACAATCCCATCCACATAGCCGAGACGAACGCCTCGGCTATCAAAAAAGCGGGATTGAAAATTTACTTCGATGTCGGCGAGCAGGATCGCTATGGCTTTCAGGACTCGAACAAAGTATTCGATGAGAGATTGACCAAAGCGGGACTCGCGCACGAGTATCATCTCTTCCCCGGGGGCCACGGCTGGGAATATATGATCTCGGTCGCGGATCGCTCTTACACATTTCTGTGGAAGAGCCTCAAGCCTGCGTCGAACGCAACGGGAAGCAAATCGAAACGCTGATAAGAGTCTTGAGAGTCTTGGGAGTCTTGGGAGTCTCAGGATTTCCAGACTCGCTGGACTCTCAAGACTCTCTCGACTGTTTCAATTGACATACACGGCCCTTTTTGATTTGCTCCTAGCGGTGTCAAGTCAGCCTGAAAAAAATATTCGAAAACGATTCCGTGAAATAGTCTCGCAGGAAGAACATCGAATCGATCTTGCCGAAGCCGTTCTGCTCATAGCCGCTGAAGAATACCCGCGTCTCGACATCGAGCTTTACAAGGAAAAACTCGACCGCTTCGCTGACATCGCTTGTGAGCGAGCGCGGGGCGCAATGCTTGCTCGAGACATTATCTCGGCTCTCAACGAAACGCTTTTCGAAGACATAGGTTTTCATGGCAACCGCGATCATTATTATGATCCGCGCAACAGCTTTCTCAACGAAGTCATTGATCGTCGCACAGGGATTCCTATAACGCTGACGGTCGTTTATATGGAAGTCGCCCGGAGGATCGGCTTTCCCATTCACGGCGTAGGATTGCCCGGTCACTTCATAGCCAAGTATACGGATGAGACGGAAGAGATATTCATCGACCCCTTCAACGGCGGGCGAGTGTTGGGAGAGTTCGGCTGCGCGGAACTTCTTTTGGAGATGAGCGGCGGCAGGTTGAGACTCGACCCTTCGCATCTCGCGGCAGTGACCAGCAAACAGATACTCGCGCGCATGCTGGCCAACCTTCTCGCCATATACGGAGGAAGCAACGACTACGCCCGCGCGCTTGCGGTCATCGAGCGAATACTGATTCTCAATCCCGATTCTGCGCCCCACATTCGCGATCACGGGCTTCTGCTCGCGGCGATGGGAGAAAACGCGAGGGCCGCCGTCGAGCTTGAACGCTATCTCTCGATTGCGCCCGACGCGAAAGATGCCGAAGCGATCCGCAAACAAATCAGTGCGATCCGTCAGGGAGAGGCGAAGTTGAACTGAAATCAGAAGTCAGGAGTCAGAAGCCAGAAGTCAGAAGTTAAAAGCCGGAAGTCAGCGTTGGGTTCTGACTTCCGGCTTTCATTTATCGATTGAAAGAGGCGATGAACGCGCGAATCACCTTTTCTGTTTTTGCAGATTGGCGAGCAGTTGTTCGGCGCGGCTGTTGAGGAAATCGAGATTCTGCGCGTTCTTCTGAATCGCGGTCTTGAATTCCTGAAGCGCGCGATCACGATCCTGTCGACGGCGGGATTGCGAAAGCAGTATGGCCATATTCAGGTGAGGCAGTCCGCTCGCGGAATCGAGTTGCATGGCGCGTTCGATGTCTTTTACGGCGTCGCGCTCTCCCTTGCTCGCACGGGCGAGGCCCAATCCGGCGTGAGCGGCTGCATAAGACGGATCGATTTCGAGAGCGCGTCGAAAAGCCTCGACCGCCTCCTTGAATTTTCCGTTCGCGTGATAAGCCTGTCCGAGATAGCAGTGCGCAAAAGCCCACTTGGGTTCCATCTGCGTGACTTTTATGAAAGTCGCTTCAGACGTGGCGCTGTCGCCCGAATACAACTGCACTACTCCAAGCTGGTAGCGCGGAGGCGCCCATCCGTCATCGAACTCAATCGATTTTTCAAGCTCGCTTCGCGCCCCTGTCAGACCCCCTCCGTTGGGCGCGCCTTCCGTCGCACCCTGCGCGCTGTATAGGAGAAAGTCGCGCAGCACAAGCACGCCGCGAAGATATGCGCCTTCGGCCTGAGATCGTTTGTCATCCCCTTTGAGCGCGAGCGCATTAGTGTTTGCGTCTAAGGCTCGCATTATTTCCTCGCGGGTGATCGTGCGCCAGTTGGTTATGGTGTTCGAGATCGTGGGCGCGGCGGCTTCCGCAAATCTCGTCGCCAGCACGCCTTTCATGCGCGCGATTTCCGCGTGGTCGGGAAACTGTTTGGATAATTTTTCGACAAGCTCTAAAGCATTCGGAGTCTGAGGGCCAGCCAAGCGACCGGAGGTGACGAGGGCGTCGAATTCCTTTATGAATCGATCCATTATTGGTTCGAGCTTGAAGACGAGCGTGGGCGATTCGCTGCCCGCTTGAAATCCGCGAAGAGAGGGCGAATATCCTTCCTTGCGAACTTCGACCGCGTAATGCGCCAGCGGCAGCTTCTCGATTTGAAACCGGCCCTCCGCGTTGGTCGCGCCCTTCCGCTCGCCGTTTATGTAGACCTCACATTCGGGCGGATTGGTCAAAACGGTGAGTATGACCGTTATCGGCTCAGGCTCAGGCTTTGTGGTCGGGCGTTTTACCGGCGGCTTTTTAGGAGTTTTAGTTGGTCGCCCCGACGGGTCCTGCGCCAGCGCAAACCCTGCGGCGAGTAAACAAACGATTATGATAAAAGGGGCCGTCTGCGCGAGATACGTTTTTCTATTCCACATAACACCACCTCGGCGGCTATTATAGCGCACCTCTTACAACCAACCAATAATTAGTCGGTGGTAAGTTATCAGTGGCCAGTTGTCAGTTGTGATTCGATCTTTCGGCTATGTGAGCGGCGAGCTTGCCTCGATCACAACGCGCTTTTGAAAACCGCTGTGACTTAAAGGAAAAAACACCGACCCCTGACCCCTGACCACCGACCACTGCCAGAGGTGAACTCTTGACCTGAAATCGCTTCGTAGTAGAATTGCCAACGACTACTTTTATTTCAATCATCGCCTGAGTCAATCGAGTCGGAGGCCGTATGGCTGAGATCAAACTCTATACGACAAACTGGAGTGCCGATTGTCTCAAGGCCAAACGGTTCCTAGACGATGAAGGCATTTTTTATGACGAAGTCGATATAGAACATTCGCCCGAAGCCGCAAGAGTGGTCGAAAGAGCGAACGATGGTCGCCGTATAGTTCCAACCTTTGAAATAAACGGAACGGTATTCAGTCTAAAACCGTTCGACTGGAAAAAACTTCAACGAGAACTCGAAAGGCTCGGTGTGGAAGAAGAGTGATCGCCTCGCTCAGGTCAAGCCATGTCACAACAAAGCTTTCTTCAATTGCTGATGCAGGATCGTCGCCCCGTATCGGTCTCGGAACTGACAGCCCAAGTCAAAATGATGATCGAAGGTCAGTTCATCGATGTATGGGTCGAAGGCGAAATATCGAATTTCCGCCGTCACTCTTCGGGCCACTGGTATTTCACTCTCAAGGATGAAGGCGCTTACCTGCGCGCGGCCAGCTTCCGCATGCAGAACCGCCTCATCCGCTTCACTCCCGAAGACGGCCTGCTGGTCCGTGCGCGCGGGCGATTGTCTGTTTACGAAGCGCGCGGCGAATATCAAATGCTCGTCGATTACCTCGAACCCGCAGGCGCAGGGGTTCAGCAACTCGCTTTCGAAGAGTTGAAAGCGAGGCTCGCCGCAGAAGGGCTTTTCGACGCCGAGAGAAAAAGAGAATTGCCCCAGCTTCCGCGCCGCATCGGGATCGTCACTTCTCCGACGGGCGCGGCCCTGCGTGACATACTTCGAGTGCTCAGGCGACGCAATGAATCGGTCAGCGTGCTTGTGGCTCCGGCGCGCGTTCAGGGAGAAGGCGCTGCGCGCGAGATCACTGACGCCATTGGCGCTCTTAATGATCAGGAGGATATCGATGTGATAATAGTCGGGCGCGGCGGCGGATCGGCGGAAGACCTCTCTTGTTTCAACGACGAAGGGGTTGCGCGAGCGATTTTCAATTCCCGCGCTCCCATAATTTCCGCCATCGGTCACGAGACGGATTTCACCCTTGCCGATTTCGTAGCAGACCTCCGGGCCTCGACTCCCTCGGCGGCGGCTGAAATGGTCGCGCTCGCCCGCGACGAAGCCCTCTCGCGCATAGGCAGCTTTCTCGAAGACATGGCTCACGCTTTTCGTTATCTTCTCATCGACCGTCAAAATCGGCTCTCAGAGCTTGTTTCGAGTCGCGCCTTCAGTCAGGTGACGAGTCGCATTCACGCCTTCCGCCAGAGATTCGACTTCGCGGTTCACTCCATGGGAACGGCGGCGAGCAGGCGCATCCGCGTGGAGCGTGCGCGCTCGGATGCTGCGGCTATAGGCCTGCGCGAGACCGATATTCGCCGACAACTGGCGGCGACGCGCGGACGACTGGCGGTTCTATCCGCTCGTCTTGACGGAGCCTGTCGCGCTAAACTCGGTCGCGAATCGGAGAGGTTCGCCGTTCTTGCAGGCAAGCTCGCGGAACTCTCGCCGCTTGCAGTCCTCTCGCGCGGTTACAGCATCGCCTTCGACTCCGAAGGGCGGATCATCAAATGCGCAGACGACGTGAAAGCAGGCGAGCGCGTAAGAGTGCTGCTCGGCGAAGGCGAGATCGATTGCACGCGGAATTGATTCAGAGTTTTCGCTGCGCCGAGATCGCAAAACGCAACCGCTTTATCTGGAGTTATGGCGCAAGACGAGCCTGCTTAACTCCAAATTTCGTATTTTCAACGCACGCAATCTGACAGATTGCGCTACAGGACTCCTCAGGAGAATTCCCATGCGCGCAGTCGATCATTCCCGCTCAGGCGACTGGTTGAATGAGAGGAAATCATTCGACCAACCCCGATTGCGTGCGATATGCGCTTCGGCTTCGCTCCGCATACTGGCCGGATTAGCGGTCGCATCGATTGCAGCGACCGGCGGGTGTCGCAATCGCTCGACGGCGGTGATCGCATTCACCAAAGCCGGATCGCCGAGCGTACTCGACGTTGCACAAGAAGAAGTCCGCGCGTGGAAAAGTTCTGCGGGCATAGAAATCCGATTCCTCGAAGTCAGCAGAGAGGGTGATCCGTCTGTCGAAGCAGATGATGATATCGAGCGAGCTTCGAGGCTCGTCAAAGTCTCTGATCTGGTCGCGGTCGTCGGTCACGATGACAGCCGCAGATCGCTGCTCGCCGCTGCTATCTATAATGAAGCTGGTATTCCTCAGATAGTTCCCACAGCCACGTCCCGGCAATTGAAGGAAAGCGGTCGGTGGACTTTTATGCTCGCGCCGGATGAAAGTGTCGAAGGAGCTTTCATAGCCTCGTTCGTCGCAGACCACCTGAGCGCGCAATCAATCACCATTTTCTATCAGGCGGATGAGTATGGCGCAGGGCTTCGCCAATCGGTCGTCGCTGCGCTCGGCGAGCGCGGCATCCCGATAATCGATCAAGTATCGTTCGACTGGATAGGCAACTATCCGAAGCTGGAAAACCGCGAGGCGTTCGATTCAATCGTAGAAGCCTCGCTCCGACGCGGCGCTCCCAGTGTCGTCATCATCGCGGGCAGAAGCCAGGAGGCAGCACAGATCGCCCGCCTCGTTCATAAGCGCGCTCCCGACGTGATATTTGTCGCGGGCGACGGAGTCGAACCTGTCGAAACATTTTTTTCAGCAGCCGGACCGGCGGCGGATTTCTTTTATATAGCGACGTTCTGGAATGCGCAGTTACCTGACGAAGCATCGCGGGCATTCGTCGAAAAGTTTCGCCGCGTAGTGGGGCGCGATCCGCTTCCGGGCGACGCGATGAAGTACGACGCGGCGATGACGATTGCTCAGGCGGCGCGCGAAGTGGGCGCTTCGCGCGAGAGGATACGACAGTACCTTGCCGAGCTTGGTCTCTCGCGTCCTGCTCGGCGCGGGGTGACGGGAGAGATTTCTTTCGCGCCCGGTCGCCCCGTCCGTTTGATTATGACTCACCTATCAGGGGACAAAGCGATTCCGGTCTCGCAGAATGGAGGTAAATGACATGTCGGCCCATCGTCGGGGACTGACTCTGCGTGCAACACTAATCGCGCTCGCTCTGGGAGCAGGGCTTTATGTGGCAGCGATATCGGGCGTCATCGCTTACGAGATCGCTCCGCGCGCAACGGCCATCAGACAGCAGAGCACGAAATTGCATGCAGAGTTCGAAGCTAGCATAGAGCGAGCCGTTGCGCTCAAATCGGCCATCGTAGAAGCACGCGGCCTGATGACGCGTCCTATCGCGCCGGAAGAGATTCCATCTCTGAAAGCGAAAATCCTGTCGCACGTCGACGGCGCGGGAGCGGCGCAAAGCATCGGCGTGCTGTCGGGCATACCCGCAGAGATGCGCATCTCTTTGGGACACGCAGCCGACGCTGAATCACAACTCGGAGCCGCGCTCATCGAAGCTCTGGCCGAAGTGGAACTCAATCGTTACCCTGAAGCTGAAACGAAACTCGCTCGCTGCGACTCTCTGCAAACGATCGTAGCCGGTCATCTCAACGAAGCGCAACGATTCGGACTCATCGATCTGATCCAGCGCCAGAAGTCTCTGGGCGAAGCCGCCGACAACGCGATAAAGCTGGTCGGATGGTGGGCAGCTATCGGAGTCGCGCTCCTTCCCGCATTCGCCCTCTTCATTCAACATCGCTTCTATCGCCCGCTGGCCGAGCTTGATCGCGGATTGGCGTCTGTGGCCGGAGGCAATATCGAAGCGACGGTAGAGATTCGCCGCGAGGATGAACTCGGACGATTGAGCCGACATTTCAATCGAATGACCGACGTGCTGCGCCAGCGAGCGGAAGAAGAACGCCGTCGGGCGCACAGCGTCACTGAAAGATTCGGTCGCATACTCGATGAATCCAGCAACGAGATTTACATATTCGATGCTGAAACCTATCACTTCCTTCAGGTCAATCGCGGCGCTCGCGAAAACCTCGGCTACACGGGGGAAGAATTTTCCGCCCTGACTCCTCTCGATCTGATGCCGGAATTCGACCGCGCTTCCTTCGATGAGCTTGCCGCTTTGATGCGCGCAGGTCAGCGCGAGATGGCGATGATTTCAACCATTCATCGTCGCAAGGACGGGTCTACCTATCCGGTCGAGGTCAGCATTCAGATTTCCCGCAGCGAGACGCCGACTGTGATGGTATCGATTGTTCGAGACATCACCGAGCACAGGCAGATGCAAGAAGCCCTTCGCGAGAGCGAGGAGCGATTTCGACTCGCCATCGATGCGGCTCAGATGGGGACGTGGGACTGGAACCTCGTTACGAACCACATCCGCCGGACGGGGCGCGCTTACCAGTTGTTCGGCGTGACTCAGGAATTACTGGGCGACACGTCCGTCACTTTTCTTGATCGGATTCATCCGCTCGACCGCGAGCAGGTCCGCGAGGCTATCCGTCGGGCGATCAGCGATGGCGCGCTCTACAGCGAAGAGTTTCGCGTGATGTTGCCCGATGGCAGCGTTCGCTGGCGGGCGGCGCAGGGTACGACTTTTCGCGATCAGGAGGGCCGCGCCGCGCGGATGGTCGGCGTCGTACTCGATATCACCGAACGCAAACAGGCCGAAGAAGCATTGCGCGCCTCCGAGCAGCGATTCGCCCGTGCATTCAATGCAAGCCCCAATCCGATAAGCATAGCCACGCTCCGCGAAGGCCGCCTGATTGATGTCAATGACGCTTTTTTGGGAGAATTCGGCGGCTCGCGCGAAGAGTTGATCGGGCGCACGGCCAAAGAGCTAGGCATATGGGTTTCGAGCGAGGCGCACGCGGAAACAGTAAGGATGCTTTACGAGCGAGGGTCGGTTCGCGATGTTGAAGCGGAGTTTCGAATGAAGGACGGCTCGAAGCGCATATGCAGTTGTTCGGGTGAAGTCATCAAGCTTGACGGTCAGCCCTGCGCGCTCTTCCAATCGAGCGACATCACCGAGCGAAAGAAGATGGAAGAGGCTCTGCGCGATAGCGAAGAGATGTTCCGCACGCTCACGGAAACCATCACGATGGCCATCTACATTTATCGCGCCAATCGATATCTCTACGTCAACTCGGCGGCTGAAAAAATCAGCGGCTACACGCGCGATGAGTTTATGCGGATGGATTCTCTGGCTCTGGTTTATGATGAGGACAGGGATCGCATCATCGATTACATGCAAAAGCGTCAGCGCGGCGAGGCGGCTCCGACCCGATACGAAACGAGGTTTCTCGACAAAACCAGCGCGGTGCGGTGGCTCGATGTGACGGTCGCGCAGATAGACTACAAAGGAGAGCCTGCTTATCTGGTGACGGCCATCGACATCACCGAGCGCAAGCAGGCAGAAGCCAACCTCAGAGAAAGCGAAGAACGATTCTCGAAAGCGTTTCAGGCAAGCCCTCTGGCCATGAGCATATCGGCGACGACAGACGGCTGTATCATCGCCGCCAACGAAAGCTTCCTTCGACTGCATGATTTCTCAAGACAGGATGTCCTCGGACATACGGCTGAAGATATTCAGCTATGGATCGACCCCGAAGAGCGCGAGCGGTTCATACGACGAGTCATCGAGCGGGGAGAAGTTCGCGACCTGGAAGCGGCAGTTCGAAGGAGAAACGGGGAGGAGCTTGTAATGTTGCTTTCGGGGGTGTTGATAGAACTTGGCGGCGAGCCGTGCGTGCTGTTCACGGGAAGCGATATCACAGAGCGCAAACGCGCCGAGGAAGAGATTCGTCGCCTCAACGAAGAACTCGAACATCGGGTCACCGAGCGCACGGCCCAACTTCAGACGGTCAACCGCGAGCTTGAAGCCTTCAGCTATTCTGTCTCTCACGACCTGCGCGCTCCGCTTCGCAGCATAAACGGATTCAGCCTCGCGCTGATGGAAGACTGCGCCGATCATTTGGATGAAACAGGCAAGGATTATCTTGCCCGCGTGCGCGCCGCCAGTCAGCGAATGGGACGGCTGATAGACGATTTGCTGAACCTCTCGCGCATAACCCGCAGTGATATGTACAGGGAAAAAGTCGACCTCAGCGCGCTTGCTCGCAGCGTGGTTCTGGAGATTCAGTCTGCGGATCAGGCGCGCGATGTGGAATTTCGGATCGCGCCTGAGATGATGGCCGAAGCCGATCCGCGTCTGCTTCATATCGCGCTTGAGAATCTGCTCGGCAACTCGTGGAAGTTCACCGAAAAAACCCCGCGCGCGAGTATCGAATTCGGATGTGTGCGCGACCGGGGCGAGACGGCATTCTTCGTGCGCGACAACGGAGCGGGCTTCGATATGGCTTATTCGGACAAACTTTTCGGCGCGTTTCAACGGCTGCATGCTATGACTGAATTCAAAGGAACGGGCATAGGACTGGCGACCGTACAGCGCATCATCAACCGGCACGGCGGAAGAATCTGGGCCGAAAGCCGGGTCGGAGAGGGCGCGACGTTTTACTTTACGCTGCCGTAGGGAGTAGAATCTGGTCAATTTGAGATTTGAAATTTGAAATTTCATAGTGAGCGGAATCTGGTCAATTTGAGATTTGAAATTTGAAATTTCATAGTGAGTGGAATCTGGTCAACTTGAGATTTCAAATTTCATAGTGAGTGGAATCTGGTCAACTTGAGATTTCAAATTTCATAGTGAGTGGAATCTGGTCAATTTGAGATTTGAAATTTGAAATTTCATAGTGAGCGGAATCTGGTCAATTTGAGATTTCAAATTTCATAGTGAGTGGAATCTGGTCAACTTGAAATTTGAAATTTCATAGTGAGTGGAATCTGGTCAATTTGAGATTTGAAATTTGAAATTTCATAGTGAGCGGAATCTGGTCAACTTGAGATTTGAAATTTGAAATTTCATAGTGAGCGGAATCTGGTCAACTTGAGATTTGAAATTTGAAATTTCATAGTGAGTGGAATCTGGTCAACTTGAGATTTCAAATTTCATAGTGAGTGGAATCTGGTCAACTTGAGATTTCAAATTTCAAATTTCAAATCTCAAATTCGTCAAATTCATGCAGTTCGATAAGTGTCATAAAGGCATCGGCATAATATCCTGAGTTCGGCCCCCTGAAGCATCCATATCAACAACAGCGGAGAAGCGTATGGATAACCGGATAATTTTGCTGGTCGAAGACAACGCGGATGACGAAGTCCTCACTCTTCGCGCGCTTCGCAAGAACAACATCGCAAACGAAGTCGTGGTGGTTCGCGATGGAGCCGAAGCGCTCGATTTTCTCTTCTGCACGGGCGAGTATTCGACAAGAGATGCCTCGACTGCCCCCGGCGTCATACTGCTCGATTTGAAGCTCCCTAAAATCGATGGTCTCGAAGTGCTGCGCCGCCTGAGGGCCGACGAAAGGACGCGGCTCATTCCTGTCGTCATACTTACTTCCTCGCGCGAAGAACAGGATGTCGTCAACGGCTATAGCCTCGGAGCAAACAGCTACATTTGCAAGCCCGTGGGGTTCGAGAATTTCCTCGAAGCAGTCAGACAACTCGGAATGTACTGGCTGCTCCTAAACGAAGCGCCGCCCCGCGCGAGGAGCATATAAATGAGCGCGCCGTTCAAAGTTCTGCTCGTCGAAGATTCGGAAGACGACGCGCTGCTCATCCTTCGCATGCTGAGGCAGGGCGGGTATGATCCCGTATTCGAACGAGTCGACACGCCTGAATCATTCATCGCGGCTGTCGATGCCGCCGACTGGGACTGCATAATCGCCGACTACAGCATGCCGCGATTCAATGCCTTTGCCGCGCTCTCGCTCGTCCGCGAGCGCAGGCTCGATCTTCCGTTCATCGTTGTCTCAGGCACGATTGGCGAAGAGACTGCTGTCGAGGCGATGAAAGCGGGCGCGCACGACTATCTGATGAAAGGCAATCTGGCTCGCCTCGTGCCTGCAATCGAGCGAGAGATGCGCGAGGCCGAAGTCCGCCGTGAGCGCGAGCGGGCCGAACGCGCGCTTTTGGAGAGCGAGCGAAGATTCCGCGCGCTCGTGGAAAACAGCACGGACGGAGTCTCGCTCATAGAACTCGACGGCACGATGATCTACACAGGGCCGTCGACGAACCGCATACTCGGCTATGAGAGCCGTGAGATGATCGGTCGCAACATATTCGAGTTCGTGCATCCGGAAGATATGGAAACGGCGCGAAGCATGTTCATAGACATGATCCGGGAGCCGAGTCGAACTGTTTCGGCGCTTCTTCGCCTCCGTCACAGCGACGGCTCGTGGAGATGGATAGAGCATGTGAGCAAGAATCTCATCAACGAGTCGAGCGTGCAGGCCGTAGTGTCGAATTATCGCGACGTGACTGAGCGCCGAATGGCCGAAGAGAGCCAGACGCGGCTCGTGGCTATTCTCGAAGCGACTTCGGATTTCGTCGGTATATCCGATCTCAGCAGCCGGGTGCTTTATCTCAATCGAGCAGGAAGGAGGATGACGGGCATAGGCGATGACGAAGAAATTTCAAGCACCTTCGTCCGCAACTATCACCCTCAGTGGGCGGCCCAAATCATTCTCGACGAAGGCATACCGACGGCCATACGCGACGGCACGTGGAGCGGAGAGACAGCCATACAAAGCCGGGACGGGAGCGAACGGCCCGTCTCGCAACTCATACTCGCGCACAAAGCGCCGGACGGAGGCACTGGATTCCTTTCGACCATAGCCCGCGATATCACCGAGCGCAAACGAGCGGAAGAAGCTCTCAGACTTTCGGAAAAAAAATACCGCGACATTTTTGAGTTCGCTCCCATAGGCATATTTCAATCCACCCCCACGGGCCGCTTCATCGCCGTCAACGCCGCCCTGACCCGAATTCTTGGCTATAACTCGCCGCGGGAACTGATGCAGATCAATACCGCAGACATCTACTTCGACCGGGGGCAGCGCGCAGCCATCATAGACGAGTATGACGAAGTCGGACACGCGCTCGACCTCGAGCTTTTGTGGAAGAAAAAAGACGGCTCTCCGGTCTGGGTTCAGTTGAACGCCTTTGCAGTGAAAGACGAATCGGGGAAGACTACGCGCTATGAAAGTTTCGTCCGCGACATAACCGAGCGCAAGCATGCTCAGGAGGCTCTGCAACGCACCGAAGAACAGCTTCGCCAGTCGCAGAAGATGGAAGCAGTCGGTCGCCTGGCGGGCGGGGTCGCTCATGATTTCAACAATCTGTTGACGGCCATCATAGGCTGCGCGGAGTTGATTTGGGTGCAGATTAACTCGAACGATCCGCTGCGCCCGACGGTCGAAGAGATAGTCAAGGCCGGAGAGCGAGCCGCCGCGCTCACAAGCCAGCTTCTCGCCTTCAGCCGCAAACAGATGCTTCAGCCCAAAGTCCTCGATCTCAACTCCGTCGTGACGAATCTCGAAAAGATGCTGTGGCGGCTAATAGGCGAAGACATAGAACTCGTCACCGTGCTTGCGCCCGATCTGGGACGGGTCAAAGCCGATCCCGGACAGATAGAGCAGGTCATACTCAACCTCATAGTCAATTCGCGCGACGCGATGCCCGACGGCGGAAAGGTGATCCTCGAAACGGCCAACGTCAATCTCGGCGATGCGCTCGGACACCCCGACACGCGCCCCGGCCCTTACGTGATGATGGCCGTGAGCGACACCGGATTGGGTATGGACGATGAAACCAGATTGCGCATATTCGAACCTTTCTTCACCACGAAGGAAACAGGTCAGGGGACGGGGCTGGGGCTTTCGACCGTCTACGGAATCATCAAGCAATCGGGCGGCGATATAAGCGTCTATAGCGAAGCGGGCGCAGGCACGGCTTTCAAAATATACCTGCCGCGAGTGGAAGAGGCGGCGGGAACGGAGCGCAGATCGGGAGAGAGGATTTCGAAATTCGCCAGTATGCCCAAAGGTTCGGAAACCGTTCTTGTGGTCGAAGATGATCAGACCGTGCGCAAGCTCGCGTGTCAGGCTTTGAGGTTGAGCGGATACCATGTACTCGAGGCGGCCAACGCGGGCGAGGCTCTGCTCATATGCGAGCGGCACGACGGAGTGATTCATCTGATGCTGGCCGATGTGATAATGCCTCAAATGAGCGGGCGCGAGCTTGCCGTGAGGCTCAATCCTGTGCGGCCTGAAATGAAAACGCTTTTTATGTCGGGCTACACCGACAACGCAGTTTTTCTGCAGGGCGGACTGGAGGAAGGCGTGGCTTTCATTCAAAAGCCGTTCACGCCTAACTCGCTTTCGCGCAAAGTGCGCGATGTCCTTGATGGAACCGAAGAAGAGTGGGATTGAATAAAATGTTCACTCGCTTCGCTCATCGAAAATTTCATCTTCGAAAGAAAACGCAGGGCCGCACACCAGAATAATGCGCATCGCTTCCCTTCCCGTGTTTTCAAGCGTGTGTCGGTGGTCGCGTGGAATATAGACAGCATCGCCTGCTGTGACTTCCCGCCGCTCTTCGCCTACGGTCATCACCCCGCGGCCCGATAAAATGTAATAAATCTCTTCCGTCCGGCGATGATGATGAGGCGTGACTGCGCTTCCGGCGGGAAGCAGTTCTTCGGCAAGACTGCAAAGGGTCGCGGGCGAAGTGGTGCGGTCGATGAGCGGGCGTATTTCAGACCCGTGACGAGTGATTATTGGGCGCGATTGGTCTCGATTGATGACGATCATGATTTATGGCTTATGTTGTTTTTTCTGTTCCGTCTGACCTGCGGCCTGAAGCCACGCGGCCCACCCGCCGCGCAGGGCGCGCACTTTTTTATAGCCGTTCTTTGTGAGCGTGAGCGCCGCACGGGCGCTTGTGTTTTCGCTCGGTCAGGCGCAGTAGGTGATGATTTCGCGATTGCGCGGAATCTGTTTGAGGTGCGCCTCGACCTGGTCGTAGGGAATTTCCAGAGCGCCCATGATTTTTTCTTCGTAGGTGTCGTGGTGACGGACATCGATTATCGTGACGGGCTTCTTTCTGGCGACCATAAGTATAAGCTCGTCTACCGAAACGCGCTCGACCCGATCAAGCTCCGCTTCGTCCTGACACATAGTGACGGGAAGCGTGGCCGAAACGAGCGACGAGAAGGCTAACAAAACGAGCGCCGAAAGGAGCGATGAGCGTGATTTCAGATTCATTTTTTCACCCTCGGATTTTCGGTCAATGTGGAACTCCATTCTGCCATGCGCGTTGAGTAGATTGCCATACAGGTTTGGCTTGATCTGGGGCCGGAAAAAGAATTATGATGGCGACCACGCTATGCCCCACCCGATGCGTGGAAGAAAAAACACCGGGGAGTCGAACGAAGTGAAACTCAATCGTCGTTTTGCGATACTGACCTCGTGCCTGATCGTGATGAGTCTCGCTATGGCGCACGGTTCGATCAACCGCGCCAAGTTCGGACAGACTCGCAGCATCGCTTTGCCTCCCGATGCGATACTCGATGAGCGAACCGAACCTCTAATGGCTTCCAACGGGAAGACGGGATTCGTTTCATCCGTGACGGCAGGAGCGATAGTCGCCTTCAGCCTCGCTTCGGGCCGGGTAATCTCGACGATGGTCGTGGGCGAAACCGCTGGACCCGCGACGATGATCGAAACCGGGGGCCGCAGGCTCATCGCCGTTCCTTCGGCGAACAATCCCGTGGCCGGGCATCCGGCGACGGTGAGCATAATCGATGCGACGAGCGCGAAACGCATGGAGTTGCGCGCGCTCATAGCGCTCCCCTCTTCGGCCCAGATCACCACCTCGACGCGCGCGCTGCTGACAGGCGACGGTCGTTTTTGTCTCATAGCATCGAGCTTCGAAGAGCCTGCGCTTTATGTCTTCAGCGTGGAGACGGGCGAATTGGTTTCTCAACTTTCGCTCGTCGGGCGACCATCGGAGATCGCTATTTATGAAGACGGCTCGACGCATAAATTAGCCATCGTAAGCGCAGTGTCGAACTCACTTTCTTTGATCCGGCTCGATGAGGATGGGCAATCGAGTCTCGCAGGAAATTTCAGTCCGCCCTCGGCGCGATTCGATGAATGGAACAATCCGGCTTTCAATCACGACGGCAAGGAAGTTTATATAGCCGCGCTCGCTGGCGATGAGGTGTTTTGCGTCAACTCGGAAACCGGCGCTCTGATAGCCAGCATCGAGGTTGAATCGCCCCAGCGAGTGAGCGTGACGAGAGATGCCGGGGGGAACGATCTCGCGGGAGTGACGCACATAAGACGACCCACGAGCTACAGACAGGGCGGCGCGACGATCATCAACAAAGACGGGCGGCGGCTTTCGATCCGTGCGGAGTTCACCACTCCTGACGGGATAGAATTCAGCCGCGCCAACAATCTGGTTTTCGACAGCCTCGGACAAACGGCTTTTCTCGGATCATCAACGGGAATGCTTTTCGCTTTCAACACCGAATCGGGCGAGTTGGATTCGTTCCAGTCGATAGGCGGCTCTCTGAGTGGCATAGGGTTGAGCGAAAAGGGGCGCGCCTTAGCTGTCGTGCGCTCTTCGTCGAGCGGCGATGAAGTGGTCATAGTCGGATTCGATCTCACAAGCTCAGAGGAAGGAGAGCCTGCGCCTGTAATCACCCGACTCAATCCTGAAACGGTCGAGCAGGGCCGACTGAAAAACCTTCGCCTGCGAGTGATCGGCGAAAACTTCACCGAAGGCGCGTCGTTGATTGTCAACGAGGCAGAAACGGCAGCCGAACTCGCAAAGAACGGACGCACGCTCGAAGCCAGATTGCCGAGGTCACTCTTCGATAATACGGGAATGATCCAGATACGAGTCAAAGGCGCGAGCGGCGGCGTTTCAAATGCGCTCATCCTCAGCGTCGTCCCTCCTGAAGCGCCTGTGATCGATAACATCAAACCGAAAGACGTTCCCGGCCCCAGCGATCCGTTCAGGCTGAGAGTGACAGGAAAAAATTTCCGCGCAAGCTCAGTGATCATCGTCGACGGCAATCGGCTCAACACTCAGAGAGTCAGCAACCGCGAGCTTCGCGCGCAGGTCGGAGAGGAAACGGCCAGCAATCTGGGTGAACACAAGGTTCGCGTTGGAGACCTGATTGTAACGGATCTGATATCGAACGAAATGAGCTTCGAGCTTTTCGGCCCGCGCATAACGGAACTCAAACCGGCGGTCAGGGATGTAGTCGCGGGCGGGAGCGGATTCAAACTGAGGATCATAGGCGAGAACTTTCGTTCCGGCGCGATAGTGAAGATAAACGGCGAGAAGATTCCTTCATCGCAGATGATACGTCTATCGGGAACCTCGATCAGATTGAATGTATCGAGGAAGATGATCGAGCAGTCAGGCAAGCTTTCGGTAGTGGTTCGCAACAGGGAAGGCGGCGAGAGCGAGCCGAAAGAGCTTGATGCGTTCGCACCCGAAATCAAAATGTTCCTCCCCGGCAAAGTGCTTGCAGGGCGGTCGAATGTGAAGGTGGATATTCGCGGCGAGCATTTTCGAAAGAAGGCGCAGGTCTATGTGAATGCCTCACGTCTCGACAAACGAAGCGTGAAGTTCCGCTCGACGAACCGAATAGTCGTGACTTTGGCGGGCGAGTTGAATGACCTGCTCTCTCAGCCCGGAGTGCTGAAGTTTCAGGTAGTCAATCCGAATAAATCGACTGGCGTGCCTTCGGAGCCGAGCGACTTGGAAGTCGCAGGGCCGGAAATCAGCGAGGCGATCATACTGCCTGCCGAAGAAGATGACTCGCAGGTAAAGATCGTAATAAGGGGGGCGAATTTCCGCTCCGGCGCGGTAGTCCATTTCGTCAAAGGCAAAGCGGTTCTTCGCGAGCAGGAGGCCGAACGAGTGCGTGAGGATCAGTTGACAGTCACCTTGAAAGCCAAAAAACTCGACGCTTTGGGCGACTTCGAGTTGCGAGTGGTCAATCCGGGCAACGTGCGCTCGAACGCCGAACGTCCGCGTCCGGGCGAGCAGTCGGAAAATGGCGAGGTGAAGAGGTGATTTCGTTACTGTTCCTCGACCCTCTACTCACGCTTCTCGATCTGAAAATTCAAATTTGAAATTTCAAGACCTCGCGCTCCTCGATCTGAAAATTCAAATCTGAAATTTCAAGACCTCGCGCTCCTCGATCTGAAAATTCAAATCTGAAATTTCACAATCCCATGCTTCTTAATTTGAAATGTAACTACTCAGCCCGATAGGGCGGGTAGGATAGGTTGTCCGGCAAAAACACTCTTGAGTGCTGTTAGAACATTATGACCTTGCTTGCTCATCGTCGAAATATATCCTCGGATGCGACAGAA
>Ga0187893_10000141_pt1 | contig 166018 bp, 127 predicted proteins | sample MA1701074metaG_FD_139574 | JGI IMG/M metagenome (GOLD analysis project Ga0187893, IMG submission 139574) | White microbial mat communities from a basaltic lava cave in the Kipuka Kanohina Cave System on the Island of Hawaii, USA - MA170107-4 metaG ...
GAGCGCGTAGGATGGCTCAGGATCGACGCGCGCGACCTCGGCCATACGATCGGACCCCCCTCGGAGCGCCTTCGCGCGGCTTCGTGCACCGCGACGGTCCACCGACGCTCAGGCTTGACACGAAGCGATCGAACGAGGTACACACGGCCAGCAGAGGCTACGCCAGAACTTTTCCACGGAAGTCGGGACACAACCTCTCGCCGAAGCGCATCATCTGAGTTGTCGCCGTCGAGTTGAAGCGCGACGCACCGGAATTTCGGGATAGTACCTCGAATAAGTTCACCAACCGAGTGGTCACCTCGTCCTCGTTAAGCACTCGAGTGAGGAGGACACGAGATGTCACGGTGGACCGGATTCGAACGAAGTTCTTGTCGAAGTCGAAGAGCTGTCGCAGGGCGGAATCTGCTCTGAGCGACACTTTTCTAACGGTGTCCGGTGAGAGTAGGTTTACGAGGTCGTGTACCTCAGGCCTTAGCTCCAGGACGGTCAGCGCGAGCGTTGCTACTACCAGATCGAGCGTTGCGTCGCTTTCGCTCAGTGAGCCTGCGAGATCGCGGAGCTTCGCAAGGATAGCTTCAGACTCGAGCAAGTCGAGCAGAATGGAGTGACACTCGGACTCGCACTTCGCCCTGAGGTGGCGAAGCTTTGCGTGCCGAGGAGAACCAGCCATTCGTCCCCATAGACCGTACTCCTCGAAATAGTCAACGAGCCACTCGATGTCCGCAGCCGACAGTCGATTCAGGTCATACTCTCGGACTGCTTGCCCCTCTGTGTATTCGAGTAGTCGTCCTGCGAGCACATCGTGGGTTGCAGACCGAGCAGTGAGAACCAGCCGTGATTCCGGTGTCTTGTGAAGGCAGTATTGCTCGACTAGGTCAAGACAGTTGCCATATGACTCGATCATGATGACGCAAGCTGGATTCGACCGAAGGATCGACTCGATGTCATTCAGCGCTTCGTCCTCGTTGCGTTGCAACGAGTACACGGCTTGGCCTGCCTCGGTCAACTGCGCCTTCAGAATCTGTAGGGCAAGTGTCTTGCCGTTGCCAAGATCGGCATGCAACACGAATACCCCTGGCAACTTCCTGATGTCATCACACAACGCGGAGAACGGCGTCCTGTTCAGCGCATACTTCTTGGTCCGGTCGTGGAGTGTTGCCCAGATTAGGTCGGGCTCATCGATGCCGAAGACAAGCAGGTTGAAGACATCGCTATCCTTGACGGAAGCCGCGAGTGCGGGTGGCATGTAGCGTTCAAAGGTTGAGAATGAAGTCGCTCGTGGTCGCTCGCCTGCGGTCTCCTTCGTTCTATTGAGTTCAGCGCACAGCCATTCGGAAGTCTCTTTGTAGAGCGACCCGGCTCGCGCAGCTCTGAGTTCCGTCTGGGGACTCGGGTGTTCGCCCACAATGAACAGGCACTTGTCCTTAGATCCGCTAGCGAAAAGCACGCGACGAATGTCAAGATCATACGTGAGCGAATACCCGACAAAGAACGTGGCCTTGCTGACGCGAATGTCGTTTCGAAAAACAGTCAACCATGGAGAGTCGACCAAGCTGCCCGTCAAGTAGCTCGGATCAGTCAACTTGAACTCATCCCACAGGTTGGTCGGTGAAAGGGCGCCAATATAGCCATTCAGATGGACGCAGATCTCCGGCTGGCTCCGTAGGGTCTTGATGTCCTGGCTCGGAACGGCCGCGGTGCGACGCTTGCCGACTTGTCGAGAAGCTACCTCTGCGACGTTGTCGAAGTTTGTCGTGTAGACTCGTTTCCATGGGTACTGCATCAATGCCCGTTGGACGTCCGTAACCGTCGCAATCGTGAACTCGGCCTTCAGGAAATCAACGAGCTCGTCCGGCCCGCGACGCTCCGCAAAGATCTCCGCGGCGTCCTGAAGGCCGATCCCTTCATCAAGGCCACACCGCGTTGCGAGAAGTGAGGTGAGCTCGTGAGCATCGGGGACGCTTCGACCGCTCTTAGCGATCGCACCCTGTGAGAACCCAGCGCCCAAGAAGAGGATGGCTTCGCCATGGTGCGCTGCAAGAAGGGCCTGGTCTAGATCCATGGAACGCGCACTCCGGATTGCAGGCGATTGCGGTGTAACGACGGTGAAGGATGATACCGGTGCTTGCGGTCAGGCTCTAGAAGCGGGTCACACTTATCCGCCGACGCGCTTGACGCTGCATCATAAAGGACGTTATGATTCACCTGTATGTCTATGAACAGCAAGGAGTTAGAAAGGAGGATCAAGCACTCAAGAGGCAGCCACCAAGTTGAGGTTTCGGCCCCAGGCACCAACCTCCCCGACGGAGGAAGGGGCAGCGCTGGGCCCTTCTGGCCGCCGGTGACCGTCGCCAGTTCGCCCAGGAAGCTCGAAGGCGCTCCTCTGCGAGCACCCCAAGCGCGTGGCGCCCTCGTTAGACAGCGCCTCTTCGTGATACATCGCCGCTCGGCTCCGTCATTCGCGTGCGGAACCGGGTCCTGATGTACTCCTGAGCGCTGTCGGGCAGTAGCTTCACCGTCCCCGGACCGCTTCGCACGAAGAAGTCACCCTCGGGGGCAGCCTCGAGCCCCTTCCACTTCAGGCGCACCGGCTCCGGGCTGCGCTGGCAGCTCACAACGCACACCGTCTTGCCCTGCACCACCTGGCACTTCGGGTCGATGCATGTCCCCGCGCGATCGCCGAGGCCGTTGCGCACGACCTGGGCCAGGTGCCGCATGAACTTGTCGTCGTCCTCGAGCTGGTCGCGTTCGATGCCTACGATCGACCCATCGTCCGCGACGCCGAGGAGAAGATCGCCGCCTTCGGTGTTCAGGAACGCGGCGACCGTCTTGAGAACGGCGTGCGTCACGCCCTTGTCGTCCCGGCGGCTCTCCTCCAGGCTCCAGCGCAGCGTGGACTTGAACTCCAGCGTCTTCGACTCGCCCCGCTTGATCAGCTCCTCGGCGTTGCGATGGGCGCGCAGATACTGGTCGAAGAGGAAGTTCTTGACCGCCTCGCCGAAGCTGCGGTCGTCGGTGATGCGCTTGTAGAGCTCGAAGTTCGAGTCCACGATTTCCTGGATCACGTGCTCGACTTTCTGGTCGAAGGTCAGCCGCACGTTCTCGCGCGTGTTGACGCGCGCCGCGGCGTCGAGCGCGGCATCCTCGTCGAGCTTGTCCATCATCTGCCCGAGGGTCACGCGGTGCTCCGGGCCGAGGTTCAGGCCGAAGCGCTCGTTAAGCTCAGCGATGATGCGGGAGAGTGTCTCCAGTTCCGCGGGCATCGGGCCATGTGCCGTCCGACTGCCCGCGGGGTCTAGCACACCAGGATTGCGTTCCAGCGCGATCTTGCCGCTGCCGGTCTGCTGGATTCGGTACGACTCCATGTCGATGTTCTGTTGCACCTCGCGCGGCAGCGCCTCGGAGTCGGCCGGTAGCAGCCGACGCAGGTGCCGCGCGAACACGTAGAGCTTCTCGAGGCCCGCGTCGGCGAAGGTGAGGACCTGGGCGAGGAAGGCGTAAAGACGCACGTAGTCGGTGAGCTGACCGCGAAAGTCCACCCGCTCGTCCTCGGGCAACTGCTGGAACCGCTCGACCGACGGGGCGAGCACGGCGTACAGCCCGTCCTGCGTCGCCTTGGAGTCGAAGTAGACCCTGGCGAACGCCTCCACGTCCGCTTCGGTATGGACCGGGAACGCGGCGAGACGGGTCTGGATCTCGTAGAGGAGGTTCGGGTCCGTGGCCTCGGAGAGCAGCGTCGTCTCGTGGTAGGGCCCGAAGGCCGCCTTGATCTCGTCGGCCTCGTTGGCGAAGTCGAGCACCATCGTGCCTTTCTTCTCCGGGTGCGTGCGGTTGAGCCGCGAAAGCGTCTGCACCGCGTTCACGCCGCCGAGCTTCTTGTCCACGTACATGGTGTGGAGCAGCGGCTGGTCGAAGCCGGTCTGGAACTTGTTGGCCACGATCAGGAAGCGGTACTCGGGGCGCTCGAAGGTCTTCGCCGTCTGTGCCTCGGGGAAGCCGTTCATGTTGGGCTCGGTATACGCCTGCCCGCCGTCCTGCACCGTTCCGGAGAACGCCACCAGCGCCTCGAACGCGTAGCCGCGCTCGGCGAGGTAGCAATCCACCGCGAGCTTGTAACGGACCGCGTGCAGACGCGAGCGCGTCACGATCATCGCCTTGGCACGGCCAGAGATCTGGCCCTGCACCTGCGCCGCGAAGTGCTCGACGCAGATCTTCACCTTCTCGCCGATCGCGTGCGGGTGCAGCTCGACGAACGACTTGAGCAGGTACTCGGCCTTCTTCTTGTCGTAGCGCGGGTCGGTCTCGACCTTCTTGAGGAGCCGCCAGTACGCTTTGTAGGTCGTGTAGCACGCGAGCACGTCGAGGATGAAGCCCTCCTCGATCGCCTGGCGCATGCTGTAGAGGTGGAACGGGCCGAACTTGCCGTCGGAGCGCTTCACGCCGAACAGCTCGAGCGTCTTCGGCTTGGGCGTGGCGGTGAAGGCGAACGTGGAGAGGTTGGGGAGCCGCCCGCGCCGCTCCATCTCGGCGAGGACCGCGTTCTCCAGCTCCTCCTCCGGCGTCGCCGCCCCGGCTTCCTCCGCCTCGGCGGCCTCAAGCGAGCCCGAGGCGAGCACGGCCTTCAGGCTCTTCGTGCTCTCGCCCGACTGTGAGGAGTGCGCCTCGTCCACGATCACGGCGAAGCGCCGGCCCGGCAGCTCGCCGATCTCCTTCGCGATCACCGGGAACTTCTGGAGGGTGGTGACGATGATCGTCTTCCCCGACTCGAGCGCTTCCTTGAGCTGGCGTGAAGTGGTGTCGATGTTCTCCACCACGCCGAGCGTCTGCTCGAACTGGCGCATCGTGGTCTGGAGCTGGCGGTCGAGCACGCGGCGGTCAGTCACGACCACGATCGAGTCGAACACGCGCCGTTCCGTGCCATCGTGCAGCGTCGAGAGCTGGTGCGCGAGCCACGCGATGGTAAAGCTCTTGCCGCTCCCGGCCGAGTGCTGGACGAGGTAGCGCTGCCCCGCGCCGTGCGAGCGGGCGTCGGCAACGAGCCTCCGTACGCAGTCGAGCTGCTGGTAGCGGGGGAAGATGAGGAAGCGTCGGCCGGTCTTCCTGCCCTTCTCGTCCTCCTCCTCGATCTCGTGGATGAACTGGCGCACGAGGTCGAGCACGCTGCCCCGCGCCCAGGTCTCCTCCCAGAGGTAGGCGGTGGCGTAGCCATGGCGCGTGGGCGGCACGGGTGGGTTGCCAGCGCCGCCGAACTTGCCTTGGTTGAAGGGCAGGAAGTGCGTCCTCGCGCCCTGAAGGTGCGTCGTCACGTACACGAGGTCCGGGTCCACGGCGAAGTGCCCGAGGCAACGGCCGTAGCCGAGGAGCGGCTCCCGCGGGTCGCGGTCGGTCTTGTACTGCCGGATCGCATCCTCGACGTCCTGGCCGTTGAGCGGGTTCTTGAGTTCAGCAGTGAAGATCGGGATGCCGTTCAGGAAGAGCACGAGGTCCAGGCTCTTCTCGTTCTTCGTGCTGTAGTGGAGCTGGCGCACCTCCGAGAAGAGGTTCGCCGCGTGGAGCCGGCGCGTCTCCTCGTTGAGCCCGCTCGCCGGGCGGAAGTACGCGAGCCGAAACTTGCAGCCCAAGTCCTTGAGGCCGCTGCGCAGCACGTCGAGCGCGCCTCGCCGCTCGACCTCGGACGCGACGCGCCTGAGGAACTGTTCCCGCACCGCCGCTCCATGATGCTGCGAGAGCTTTTTCCATTCCTTCGGCTGCGTGGCGAGGACGAAGTCCACCACGTCGCGCGGCAGCAGGCAGAGCGCGCGGTCGTAGTCCTCGGGCCTGCGCTTGCGGTAGCCGCCGGGCGGACTCTCTCCGTAGGGCGGCGATGTCTCGCGGACCGCGCTCGCGTCGCCCACGCAGGCGTCCGGGCCATGCTGGAGCAGCCCGCACTCGATAGCCTCCTCGAAGGCGCGCTCGGAGACGTCAGTAACTTTCTGATACGCTGTCACGGGTCGAGTCCTCCGGCGATTCCGGCGGAAACGCGAGCGGCCCGCAGCTCTTGGACGAGGCGCGTACAGTCATCAATCCTGTTCATGAGTCGCTGCAATGCCCCAACCTCTGAGTCCAGTCGATCGGCTATTGCCGTCTGTTCCTTGTAAGGAGGCAACACGATGTAGGCCGACTCCAGTTGTTCCGGGCTGACGCGCGGCATTCTCGTACCATAAGCCAGGGAGTTGATCCACCGCACGAACTCGCGCGAAGTCAGCGTGTAGAAGAGAAACCTCCGGTCAAGCCCGCGCCGAGGTTGCAGTACAACGAGTTCTGTGCTGCAAATGCCATCGAACTCTGGCATTGCCACCTTTGCCAGATAAGGGCGCAACTTGCCAAAGAGTACATCACCAACCGCGAACCGGCAGACGATGCTCTCGACAACCTCTGGCTGAGTGTCCAGAAGCAGGCGACCGGTCCACGATTCAATGTTCTCCAGCCCAACGTAGGCAAGATCGGGTGGCCTTCCATCTACCTTGTCGTTGCGAATCTGGACAACGTCCTTAATCCTTCGCACCTCCCAGTGCGGCCGACGACAGGGGAGCCATGCAGGTAGGTGCGGCGTTGAGGCTCGATCTACTACCTTTCCTGTGTTGAGGCCAGAAGTAGCAGGTTTCATAAACATCGTGTCTCCCTACGCTGCGCGGCGTCTCCATACCTGTGAGGGTAAACCTGTTTCAGCAATGCTTGGAACACCTTGATTTCATGCGACAGGTCCGACTGTCGGCGAGAGGAGTGGACTATCCGATTCAGCTTGCCGTAGTTGCCAGGATCAGGGACCCATTTCCCGGTCTTTTTGCTGCGGACGTATGGCAAGCCGCCCGATCGGAAGGTCCCCCCAAGGGCTCTGAAGCGCCTGTCCCGTTCTCGGGCGATCTCCATTGCCGAGACGGTGGCGCCTCCTACGATCTCCGGGAAGGAGAGAGCCCGATTACCTGCACCCACGGTGCGCCACTTCCAACCGACGACGACGAGAATGTCGAGGGACTCGTCGATAAGAGGAGTGGGGACGTCGAATCGCGCCGCTCCTTCGTCGGCCTCGTCGTGAAGCGCCTTCGTCTCGATGCGCAGGAAGACCTTCCCATACTGATTGCGCAAGTACAAGTTCGGATACTCCGTTACATAGTTATTCGATACACGCCAAGTGGCTTCCGTGCCGGCTTCAATTAGGTCATTCCAGATTGCTGCCAAGTGCAACTCCATCAGCATCCCCATGCGAGCGCGGACGGAGCTCACGTACTTCGGATGTGTGGGAACTACCTCGCTGGCGAGACGGACCAGATAACGTCTCCCGTGATAGCGGTTGAACACCTGAAGCAGCGTCTCCGTGACTGGACGGAGCTTGGGTAGCACGCCTGGCAATGTCTGTCCTCGACGGAGGGCACGGGCGAGCGCCGCTTGTGCATCACGGCCTTTGGTTTGAAGATCGGCGGGAACCTTGGTAGTTTTCATCGGTCACCATCGCTCCGGATGTGTTGGTAACGGGCTCCTAATGGGCTCATTCGTTGAGTGCGGATCCGTGCTGCCAGGCCCCGGTCTATCATGCCTTGGCGTTGAATCCACCGTGCGCGCAATGGGCCACGTCATACAATAGCCTCCAGGTAGGGCTTCAGCACCGTGCGGGCACGGCAAACCTCGGCCGTGCGGTCGATCTCGCTGACCGTGGCCTTGCGCCGCCGCACCGCATCGCGCAGCGCCCCCAGCGCCACGTCGAGGCCGACTTTCCGGCGGTAGCGGAAGCAGTCGACGACCGTGCGGGCGGGATTCGTGAGCCGGACGTTCACGCCCTGCATGGGCCGGGTGATCACGCCATAGGTCAGCATCTGCCCCGAGAAGCGGACGATGCTCACCTTGGCCGGGAGCCGCGTCGGCTTTCGGGCCTTGCGGTCGATCGCGAGCCACACCTGGTGCGGCGACTGGGTGCCAATGTCGTGCACGCGCAGGGCCGAGAGCAGGCAGACGATGGCGTGCGGAACGGCCGAGGCGACCATCGCGATCGTCTCCATCTCGGTGGCCTCGACCTCGGCCAGCCGGTAGAGCCCCTGCCCCACCCGCTCGACGCGACCCTGCGCCACGAGCCGCTGGAGGCGGTAGTGCGTGATGCCGAGCCGGGCGACGTCGCGTGGCCGGAAGAACGCTCCGATCCCGGCCCGCTGGAGATCCGTCGAGGTCCGTCCGGGTCGCACGGAGGGTATCTTACGAATGTCGGCACTTAGATGCAAGTGCCGACATTCGATACACGATCGCCGGCGCTTGCCCCAAAACGCCGCCAATCTCCCGCGATCAACCAGTCCGCGTGCCCGTCACCTCCGCTAGCATCAGCACGATGTCGACCTCGATCGCCCGGATGTCGGCCTCGATCTCCTCGAGGGGGCGCGGCGGGGTGTAGTGGTAGAAGTAGCGGTTGAAGTTGATCTCGTAGCCGACGAGGCCGACGCGGCCGTCCCTGGGATCGCGCTTCGCCGTGTCGATCCAGGCGTCCGGCACGTGGGGCTTCACCTCGGCTCCGAAGAAGGCGCGGACGCTGGCGGGCACGCCCTCGCGGTCCGCGGGGTCGTCGTCCGGGGGCAGCGGGACGCTCTCGGTGTCGCGCAGCTCCGGATCGGGCTCGGGGTTGCCGTTGTCGTCGCGGCAGATCGCGGCCGCCTCGTCGCGCTCCGAGAGCGCGGAGAGAATCGCCTTGCGCGCCGGTGCCGAGAGCTTGAGGCCCGCCTTGCTGACGGCCTCGTCGAGCGCAGCCTCGAACTCGGTCCGGTCCTTGAACCGAGTACCCGGGAGACCGCGCACGAGCGTGCGGATCGCTTCCTGGAGCTTGCGGCCCTCGGCTTGCTCTCTCGCTCCCGCCGCGCCTTTCTTCTTCGACCGCGCGAGCGACTGGAAGCCCTTCTCCTCTTCGAGCCGAGCGATCCGCTCGGGCGTCGCATGGAACTCGAGCCGCAGCGGCCGCTCGACGGTGATCTTGCGGAAGCCGAAATGGGCGGTCGGGAAGATGCGGCTGACCACGACCTCTTCTTCCTTGCCGTCTTTGGCGATGCGGCGGGTGTCACCGTCCCGGAAATCGGCGAGGATCTGGAGGACGTCTTGCGCGCGATCCGGCGGGATCTCGCGCCGCTTGTCGCCGAGGCTCTTGCGCATCGGCACCCAGAACGACGTGGCGTCAATGAGCTGCACCTTGCCGCGGCGTGCCGGTGCCTTGCGGTTGGTCACCACCCAGACGTAGGTGGCGATCCCCGTGTTGTAGAAAAGCTGCTCGGGGAGTGCGATCAGGACTTCGAGCAGGTCATCTTCGAGGATGGAGCGACGGATCTCGCTCTCGCCGCTGCCGGCGTCGCCCGTGAAGAGTGGCGAGCCGTTCATGATGATGGCAATACGTGAGCCGCCCTCCTTCGGCTCCCTCGCGTGCGCCAGCATGTGCAGCAGGAACAGGAGCTGACCGTCGCTGATCCGAGGCAGCCCCGGGGCGAAGCGGCCCGAAGCACCGCGTTCGTGCTCGGCACGCACGGCGTCCTCGTCGCGCTTCCAGTCCTTGCCGTAGGGGGGATTGGCGATCAGGTAGTCGAAGCCGCGGCCCGAGTGGCGGTCTTTGGAGAGCGTGCTCCCGAAGGCGATGTTGTCCGCGTCACGTCCGGTCGGGTCCTTCATGAAGAGATCCGACTTGGAGACGGCCCAGGTCTCGGGGTTCACCTCCTGGCCGAAGAGGTGGATCTCGGCGCCTCTGTTGATCGCGGGCCGGAGCAGCTCGCCGTTCCTGCGGAGCCCGATCGTGACGTGCTCCTTGGTGATCATCAGCATGCCGCCCGAGCCGCAGCACGGGTCATAGACCGTGCACACGATACCCTTGCGTCGGATACGGTCGTCGTCTCCGGCCAGCATGAGGTCCACCATCAGGTGGACGACGTCGCGGGGCGTGAAGTGCTCGCCGGGGTTCTCGTTCAGCGCCTCGTTGAACTTCCGGATCAGCTCCTCGAAGATCGTGCCCATCGTGGGGTTGTCGATCTTGTCGGGGTGCAGATCGACGTTCTTGAAGCGCTCGAGCACCTGGAAGAGCAGTCCCGCTTCATCGAGCTTACTGATCGTGTTGTCGAAGTCGAACTTCTCGAGCACCTCGCGCATGTTTGAGCTGAAGCCGGCGATGTAGTTGCGCAGGTTGGCCGCCAGATGCGGCGCATCGGCGAGCAGTTTCTCGAAGTCGTAGCGAGAAGTGTTGTAGAAGGCGAAGCCCGAGGCACGCCGGAGCTGGGCGTCGAGGTCCTCCAGGCCCTTGCCCTTGAGCTGCGCCTGGCGTCCGAGGACGTTCTTCTTCGTGTCGGCGAGGACGCAATCGAGGCGGCGTAGCACGGTGAGCGGCAGGATGACGTCCTGGTACTTGCCGCGCTTGAAAGTGTCACGGATCAGGTCCGCGACGCCCCAGAGGAAGCTGACGATCTCGCTGTGGTTCACACTTTCGCCTTCCGGTCACTTCTGACGGTCGCGTCACTCGTTAGGGCTGTCAACGCCCGGCGTCACCCGCAGCGGGCGCGCGGGGGTCAGACCTTGGCCAGTTGGGCCTTGATCCACTCGGTCGTCACGCTCTTCGGCCGCTCGAGCGGCAGCCCCAACGCGCGGTCCCAGACGAGCGACGCCAGCACGCCCATCGCGCGCGAGACGCCGAACAGCACGGTGTAGAAGTCGTAGTCGGTGACGCCGTAGTGCAGCAGCAGGCAGCCGGTGTGGGCGTCGACGTTGGGCCAGGGGTTCTTGGCCTTGCCCTGCTCGATCAGCACGCGGGGCACGATCTCGTAGAGCTGCGAGACGATCTTGAAGTTCTCGTCGTCGGGCAGGTAGCGCTCGGCGAACGCCCGCTGCGCCAGGTAGCGCGGGTCGGTCGCGCGCAGCACGCCGTGGCCGTAGCCGGGGATGACCTGGCCCGCGGCCAGCGTCTCGCGCACGAAGGCCTCGATCTTGCCGGGCGCGGCGACGCCGCTGCCGAGGCGCTGCTTCATCTCCAGGATCCAGCGCGTCACCTCCTGGCTCGCGAGGCCGTGGAGCGGCCCGGCCAGGCCGTTGATCCCGGCGGCGAGGCAGAGGTAGGGATCGGACAGCGCCGAGCCCACGAGGTGCGTCGCGTGCGCGCTGACGTTCCCGCCCTCGTGGTCGGCGAGGATCGTGAGGTACAGCCGCAGCAGGGCGTCGAAGCCCGGCTCGCGCCGGCCGAGCATCATCCACGCCAGGTTGGCCGCCCAGTCCAGCTCGCGCGGGGCCGGCGGCTCGTGGCGTCCGGCGCGGTAGCTCCGGCGGTAGATGTAGGCCGCGACCAGCGGCAGCCGCGCCAGGACCAGCATCGAGTCGTCGAGCACCGCCTCCCAGTGCTCGTTCTTGGTCATGCCCTCGCGCCAGCGGCGGACGAAGATCGAGTCCGGCTGCATCGCCATGATGCCGAGCGAGAGCTGGGTCATCGGATGCGTCGAGGGCGGGAGCGCGTCGAGCACGCGCGGCACCTGCGGCGGCAGCGCCTCGCTCGCGCGCCAGGCGCGCGTGACCTCGGCCGCCTCCGCCGCGGTCGGGATCTCGCCGGTGAGCAGCAGCCAGAACAGCCCCTCGGGCAGCGGCTGGCCCTCGATCCCGGGCAGGAGCCGCTGCAGCTCGGGGATGTTGTAGCCGCGGAAGCGGATGCCCTTTTCGGGGTCGAGCGCCGAGGTCTCGGTGACCATGCACTTGACCCCGCGCATCCCGCCGTAGGCCTGGGCCACGGTGACGTCGGCGATCTTGTGGTCGCCGCTGTCCTCCAGGATCGCCTGCACCTCGGCGCGCTTGGCCGGGATGATCGAGGCCAGCTTCTGCTTGAGCGCGGAGGACATGACGGATCCCTTCGGGTGGCGGCCGGGGAGCGGATAGGTTAGTGCCCGCGCGCCCGCGTTGTCAACGGGCCGACGTGTACCGTCGCGTCCGGATTCGAGGCCGGGGCGCTAGCGCGTTCCGTGTCGCGACGCCACCGCGCGCAGTCGGCCACGCGCGCGCGGTCGGCGCGAGCCGGCGGCGTCGCCGGCCGGACCGGCCCGCAGCACGCGCCGCAGGAAGGCGCCGGTGTGCGAGCCGTTCGCCGTCGCGACCTGCTCCGGGGTCCCCTCGGCGACGATCCGGCCGCCGTCCGCGCCGCCCTCGGGACCGAGGTCGAGCACCCAGTCCGCGGTCTTGATCACGTCCAGGTTGTGCTCGATCACGACCACCGTGTTGCCCTGGTCCACCAGCCGGTTCAGCACGTCGAGCAGCTTCTTGATGTCGTCGAAGTGCAGGCCCGTCGTCGGCTCGTCCAGCAGGTAGACGGTGCGCCCGGTCGAGCGCCGCGACAGCTCGCGCGCCAGCTTGATCCGCTGCGCCTCGCCGCCGGACAGCGTGGTCGCCGCCTGGCCCAGGCGCACGTAGCCCAGGCCCACGTCGTACAGCGTCTGCAGCATACTGCGCACCGCGGGCACGGCGGCGTAGAACTCGAGCGCCTGGTGCACGGTCATCTCCAGCACCTCGGCGATCGTGCGCCCCTTGAACAGGACCTCGAGCGTCTCGCGGTTGTAGCGCCGCCCGCCGCAGGCGTCGCAGGTGACGTAGACGTCGGGCAGGAAGTGCATCTCGATCTTGATCAGGCCGTCGCCCTCGCACGCTTCGCAGCGACCGCCCTTGACGTTGAACGAGAAGCGGCCCGGCCGGTAGCCGCGCGCCCGCGCCTCGGGCACGAGCGAGAACAGCTCGCGGATCGGCGCGAACAGCCCGACGTAGGTCGCGGGGTTCGAGCGCGGCGTGCGTCCGATCGGCGACTGGTCGATGCTGATCGCCTTGTCCACGTGCTCCAGCCCGCGGATCGCGTCGTGGGCGCCGGGCTCGGTCTCGGCGTCGTGCAGCTTGCGCGCCAGCGCGCGGTACAGGATGTCGTTCACGAGGCTGCTCTTGCCCGAGCCCGAGACACCGGTGACGCAGGTCAGCACGCCCAGCGGAAAGCGCGCGGTGACGCGCTGCAGGTTGTGCTCGCGCGCGCCGTGCACCGCGAGCGCGGCGCCGTTTCCGGTGCGCCGGCGCTCGGGGACGTGGATCGCCTCGCGTCCGGCGAGGTAGGCCCCGGTCAGCGACTCCGCGCAATCGACGATCTGCTGCGGCGTGCCGGCCGCGACCAGCCGGCCGCCCAGCTCCCCCGCCCCGGGACCGAGATCGACGACGAAGTCCGCGCTGCGGATCGTCTCCTCGTCGTGCTCGACGACGATCACCGTGTTCCCCAGGTCGCGCATCGCCTGGAGCGTGTCGAGCAGCTTGCGGTTGTCGCGCTGGTGCAGCCCGATCGACGGCTCGTCCAGGATGTACAAGACACCCGTCAGGCGCGAGCCGATCTGCGTCGCGAGGCGGATGCGCTGGGCCTCGCCGCCGGAGAGCGTGGTCGCCTCGCGGTCGAGGCCGAGATAGCCGAGGCCGACGTTTTCGAGAAACCCCAGGCGCTCGCCGATCTCCTTGAGGATCGGCGCGGCGATGCGGCGCTCGACCGGCTCCAGCTCGAGCGCGCGGTAGAACCTGGCGGCGGTCGAGACCGCGAGCCGCACGTGCTCGGCGATGTTCTTCCCGCCGACGCGCACGGCGAGGCTCTCGGGCCGTAGCCGCGCCCCGCGGCAGTCGGGGCAGTCGCGCACCGCCATCCACTTCTCGAGCTGCGCGCGGCGCGCCTCCGAGGTCGTATCGCGGTAGCGGCGCTCGAGCACCGCGAGGATCCCCTGCCAGCGCTTGCGGTACTCGTAGGACAGCCGCTTCCCGCGCCAGCGGAAGTCGAACTCGCGCTCGCCCGCTCCGTCCCACAGCAGCTTGCGGAAGCGCGCGGGCAGCTTGGCGTAGGGCGTGGCGGGGTCGATGCGGTAGGCCGGGAACAGGCCGGACTCGAGCACCTGGTACCAGTTGGCGTCGCCCCAGGCGAGCGCGCCTTCGCGCAGGCTGCGCCGCGGATCGACCACGAGCTTGTCCGCCGCGAACGCCTTCTTCACGCCCAGGCCGCCGCAGCCCTCGCAGGCGCCGTACGGCGAGTTGAACGAGAACATCCGCGGCGCCAGCTCGCTGACCGACACGCCGCAGCCGGCGCAGGCGTGGTGGCGCGAGAACAGCCGCTCGTCCCCGCCGCCGAAGTCGACGAGCACGAGGCCGGCCGCGGCGGCGAGCGCCGTCTCGACCGAGTCCGCCAGCCGGCCGCCGGCCTCGGGGCCGACGACCAGCCGATCGACGACGATCTCGATCGTGTGCTTCTTCTGCTTGTCCAGCTCGACCGGCTGCTCCAGCTCGTGCAGCTCGCCGTCGATCCGGGCCCGCACGAAGCCCTGCCGCGCCGCGTCCTGCAGCTCCTTCTTGTAGACGCCCTTGCGGCCGCGCACGATCGGCGCCAGGAGCTGGATCCGCGTGCCGGCCGGCCGGTCGAGCACGGCGTCCACGATCTGCTGCACCGACTGCGCCGCGATCGGCTTGCCGCAGCGGTGGCAGTGCGGGCGGCCGATGCGGGCGAACAGCAGGCGCAGGTAGTCGTAGATCTCGGTCACGGTGCCGACCGTCGAGCGCGGGTTGCGCGAGGTCGTGCGCTGCTCGATCGAGATCGCCGGCGACAGCCCCTCGATCGACTCGACGTCGGGCTTCTCCATCTGCTCGAGGAACTGCCGCGCGTAGGCCGACAGCGACTCGACGTAGCGCCGCTGGCCCTCGGCGTACAGCGTGTCGAAGGCGAGCGACGACTTGCCGGAGCCCGAGACCCCGGTGATCACGATCAGCCGGTTGCGCGGCAGCGTCAGGTCGAGTCGCTTGAGGTTGTGCTCCGACGCGCCGCGGATGACGATCTCGGAGGAGGCCATGGGAGGGTGCGCATTCTAGTGTCGGACGTTCGGGATCCGCCAGGAACGGCGCCTCGCGCTGTGGTATTCTCCTGCGCGTGCCACGCACCGCCGCACGCGCCCGCCGCGCAGCGAGCGCGCTCGCCGCGGTCGGTCTGCTCGCGGCCGCGGGTGCGCCGGCGGCGTTCGTCCCCGATGGCGCCGGCGGCGGCACGATGCAGCTCGCGGGCCGCACCTGGTCGGCCTCCGCTGCGGGCTATGCGGTCGAGATCCAGCGGCTCGACGACGCCGAGCGCCAGACGTGGCTGCGGCACGCGACCGGCAGCGCGGTCGATCCGTTCCTCGCGCCGGCGGACCAGCCGCGCCGCTTCGAGACCTTCCTCGTGCGGGTCGAGAACCGCGACGCGGGACCGGCGACGTTCAACCCGCAGGACTGCTGGCTCGTCACGACGGGCAACGAGGTGCTCTACCCGCTCGGCCTCGAGGACCTCGCGGCCTCCTACCGCCAGCTCGGCCTCGACCTGCCGCCGGCGTACGCGTCGGTCGGACCGGCGCTGCTTTCGGGGTCGGCGCTGCTCGATCCCGGCGCCACGACGAGCGGCCTGCTGGTCTACCCGCCGTTCAAGCCCAAGACCTCGCGCTTCCGCGTCGATCTGCAGGTGACGCTGGCGAGCGGCGACGTCGTGAGGCTGAGCGCACCCTACCGGCGGCAGCCGGAGTGAGCGGATGACGGCGCCCCCGGGCCAGGCCCCGCGGATCCTCGACGGCAAGGCGGTCGCGCGCGAGCTGACGGACGAGGTCGCGCGCGGCTGCGCCGAGCTGGCAGCCGGCCACGGCGTCGTGCCGGGGTTGACGGTCGTGCTCGCCGGCGACGACCCCGCGTCGCAGATCTACGTGCGCAACAAGGCGAAGGAGGCGGCGGCGGCGGGGATCCGCTCGCACGTGGAGCGGCTGCCGGCGAGCAGCTCGCAGGCCCAGCTCGTCGCGACCGTCGCCGCGCTCAACCGCGACCCGGCGGTCCACGGCATCCTCGTGCAGCTCCCGCTGCCGCGCGGCGTCGAGGCCGACGCGGTGCTGGAGGCGGTCGATCCGGCCAAGGACGTGGACGGCTTCCACCCGCTGAACGCGGGGCGGCTGCTCGCGGGCCGGCCGGGGTTCGTGCCGTGTACGCCGGCCGGGATCCTCGAGCTGCTGCGCCGCAACGGGATCGCGCTCGCCGGCAAGCGTGCGGTCGTGATCGGCCGCAGCAACATCGTGGGCAAGCCGCTCGCGCTCTTGCTCTTGCAGGAGAACTGCACCGTGACGGTCTGCCACTCGCGCACCGCCGACCTGGCGGCGATCGCCGCCGAGGCCGAGATCCTCGTGGCGGCCGCGGGCCGGCTCGGGCTCGTCACGCGCTCGTTCATCCGACCCGGCGCCGTCGTCGTGGACGTCGGCATCCACCGCGTCGAGGACGAAGAGACCTGCCGGCGGCTGTTCGGCGACGACGAGGCGCGGCTGCGCGCCGTGCGCGAGAAGGGATCGACGCTCGCCGGCGACGTGCATCCGCTCGAGGCGCGCGAGCGCGCCGGCTGGATCACGCCGGTGCCCGGCGGCGTCGGCCCGTTGACGATCGCCATGCTGCTGCGCAACACGCTGCACGCGGCGCGGCGCTCGGTCGGCCTGTAGGGGCGCGGCGGATGGCGGCGCCCCAGCGAATCCTGCGGGTGGGGCTCACGGGCGGGATCGCCTCCGGCAAGACGACGGTCGCCCGCATGTTCGCCGAGCGCGGCGCCTTCGTCCTCGACGCCGACTCCATCGCGCACGACTTGATGAAGCCGGGGGGCGGCGTCTTCGACGCCGTGGCCGCCCGCTTCGGGCCGGCGATCCTCGCCGCGGACGGCACGATCGATCGCGCACGGCTGGCCGGCCGCGTGTTCGCCGACCGCGACGAGCGGCGGGCGCTCGAGGCGATCGTTCACCCTGCCGTCCTGGCCGAGGCGTGGCGCCGGATCGCCGACTACCGCGGCAGCTCGCCGATCGCGGTGTTCGACGCCGCCCTGCTCGTCGAGGCCGGCACGCACCGTGACTGCCACCAGGTCGTCGTCGTCCGTTGCACGACCGAGACGCAGCTCCGCCGGCTGCTGGCGCGGGGGCTCGACGATGCGGAAGCCCGCGCGCGCATCGCGGCCCAGGCGCCGTTCGTGGACAAGCTCGCCGTCGCCCATCACGTCATCGACACCGAGGGCACGCTCCAGGCGACGCGGGCGCAGTTCGACGCCGTCTACACCCAGCTCGTCGCCGACTTCGAGCGCCGCTTCGGCCCGCCGGGGCGCGGCCCGTCGCAACACTGACCGCTCCGCCGCGGGCCCACGGCTCGACCCGTGTCCCCGCAGCTTGCGGCCGCCGCTCGGCAGACTGCCGGAGTGTGGCGCCACGCACGCTGGAATCGTATTGAGACCCGCTCGTGTAGACTGGTAGTCGCGTGACGGCCCACACCGCGGATGGCGCGATTTCGGTGCGCATGCGGGCGGACGCTCTGCACATTGCCCTCGCCACGGTGGCACGTGTCGACGTCCTCGTGAGCTGGAACTTCAAGCACATCGTGAATCTGAAGCGGATCCACGCATACAATGCGGTCAACCTCAAGCGCGGCTACCCGCTGCTCGAGATTCGAACCCCGCGGGAGGTTCCAGGCGATGAGTGAGCGGCTGTCAAAGACTTTCGATTGTGTCCGGGCCATGCGCCAGGCTCGGGACAAGGTCAGCGCCGAGATCGAGCGCATGAGTTGCGACCAGCTCGTTCGGTGGCTCCGGGTCCACCGGTACACGGACGCTGGCCTGCAACGCTTGGCGGAGAAGGCCGCCCAACAAGCCGATGCAGCGGACGGCGCCTCGCGTCGCCGCTGATCGCCGACGTTGGCCGACCGCGGACACCCCAACCTCGCACCGTTTCGGGTATCGTATGCCCGAGCCTCGTGGGAGAGCATCACCCCCACCACGATGGAGGTTCCCGATCTGGTATCCACCGTTCGGGAATTGATCGCCAAACGTCGGGCCGACTGCAGTCACCGCCGCGGCCGCAGGTCCTTGGTAACGTAGGCCGACCGCTCGCCGCTGAGCGCCATCGTCGGCTGGAGGTCAACTGCTTCCCATGCAAGACGAGGCACCGAACAGGTCGGTCGAGTTCTTCGACACCCAGTTCCAACGACAGATTCGCGAGCAGGACTACGTGCTGAACCCGTTCGAGGCCCTGGCCCTTCGTCACCTCAGGGGCACGGTTCTGGATCTTGGCTCCGGCCTCGGCAACCTGAGTCTCGAGGCGGCACGCCGCGGGCACCGCGTCGTGGCCGTCGACGCCAGCGGAGCCGCCGTGGCGCGGATCAACCGCGACGCACGGCGGGAAGGTCTCCCGCTCCAGGGCATCCAGGTGGACGTCGAAAGATGGATGATCGACGAGTCGTATGACACGATCGTGGCCATCGGGCTGATCATGTTCTTCCCGCGCGAGAGGGGTCTCGAGCTGCTGCGGAGGATCCAGGAGCACGTGAGTCCTGGCGGAATCGCCGTCGTGAACGTGCTGGTCGAGGGGACGACGTACATGGGGATGTTCGACGGGGACCACTACCACCTCTTCGCGCGCAACGAGATCGAGGAGAGCTTTGCCGGCTGGAAGGTCCTGGCATCGCGCCACGAGACGTATCCCGCCCCCGAGGCGACACGGAAGGTGTTCTCGACGGTGATCGCGGAGAAACCCAATCCGGAGAAGCCATGCGCATCCGATACCTCGAGATCGTGACCACGGACGTCGATGCGGTCTGCGCGACGTACGATCGTGCCTTCGTGGCTCGCGCGTCCCCGGAGCATCCTTCGGGGTCGAGTGAATGAACGTGAAAGTCGGCGGTCTTACACTCGGCTGTCGCCTCGTGTGCAGCCTGCTCGTCGCCGGACCCTGGCTCTACCGGATCTCCGTGACGGACGGTGATGCCTACCGCTTTCTCGTGCTCGTCCTGCTCGCTCCGCTGGCCGGGTTCGTGCTCTGCGCCAATAGCCTGTTCTGCCTCGTTCGCTATCGAAACTGGAAATCCGCGTCGTTCAGCCTGCTCTTCATCCTGGTCAGTCTGGTCGGGGTTCTCACCGCCTGGCATTTCTTGCCGAAGTTCAGGATGTGAGCGGGACTGGCGACCTTCACCCCGGGCGGGGACGGCCATGCTCGCGTGGTGCCTCGCGACGGGCCTCGGTGGAGCGGATCCGGGCGCGGCGGACAATCGAGACGCTGGATCGGGTCGCGGCCGAGACCTTGCGGGCCCTGCGCGGTGACCGCGCCGCGCGAAGCGCCGTTCAGCCGCGCACGCCCGCGCGCTCGACGTGGTCGGTGGCGCGGATGCGGTTTCCCTCGCCGATCAGCACCACGCGGGGCCGGTGGCCGGGAAGCTCGGCCTCGTCCAGCGCGGCGTAGCTCGCGAGGATCAGCTTGTGGCCGACCTCGACGAGGCGGGCGGCCGCGCCGTTGACGCTGCAGGTCCCGCTGCCGGCCGGGGCCTCGATCAGGTAGGTCGAGAAGCGGTTTCCGTTGTCGACGTCGTAGACGTCGATGCGCTCGTAGGGCAGCATCCCGCAGGCGCGCATCAGCTCGGAGTCGAGGCCGAGGCTGCCCTCGTACTCGACGTCCCGCTCCGTCACCGTGATCCGGTGGATCTTGGCTCGCAGCATCTCGCGTGTCATCCGGATCCCTCCCGTACGCCCGCGGCCGGGTCGCCCGCCGTCGCGGCTGGGCGCCCGCCGCGTCAGATCGAGCGCTCGCCGCCGTCGCCTCCCGGGCGCAGGATCACGTTGTCGAGCAGGCGCGTCCGCCCGGCGCGCGCGGCGACGAGCAGCACCCCTTCTCCGTCGAGCTGCTCGAGCTGCTCGAGCGACTCGAGCCGCTCGGGGTCGGCCAGCACCACGTAGTCCACCTGCAGCCGCGGCTCCCCGTCCAGCACCTCGCGCGCCGCCCCGACCACGCGGTCGGCCGCGGTCGCGCCGTCCTCCACCGCGCGCCGGGCCGCGGTCAACGCCCGCGGGATCGCGCGCGCCGCCTCGCGCTCCTGCGCCGAGAGGTAGCGGTTGCGGCTCGACAGCGCGAGGCCGTCCCGATCGCGCACCGTCGGCAGCACCAGGATCTCCACGTCCAGCAGCAGGTCGCGCGCCATGCGGCGGATCACGGCCGCCTGCTGGAAGTCCTTCTGCCCCAGGGCGACGACCGTGGGCTGGACGACCTGCAGCAGCTTCAGCACGACGGTGGCGACCCCGCGGAAGTGGCCGGGCCGGCTCGCGCCCTCGAGCCGGCGCGACAGCTCGATCGCCTCGACGAACGTCTGCGCCCCCGGCGCGTAGACCTCCTCCACGCTCGGGGCGAAGACGTGATCGACGCGCTCGGCGATGCAAAGGTCGGCGTCGCGCGCCAGGTCGCGCGGGTAGTTGTCGTAGTCCTCGTGCGGCCCGAACTGCGTCGGGTTGACGAAGATCGAGACCACGACCACGTCGGCCACGTCCTTGACGCGGCGGATCAGGCTGAGGTGCCCCTCGTGCAGCGCACCCATCGTCGGCACGAAGCCGACCCGGCGGCCGGCGGCGCGCGCCTGGCGGCCGATCTCCCTCATCGGCTGGACGCGGCGGACCAGCTCCATGCGCTCACCGCCCGGGCCCGGGGGCCGCGGCCGCTCCCGGCGTCGTGCCGTAGCTCTCGCGCTCGGTGGGGAACGCGCCGGAGCGGACGTCCTCGGCCCAGGCCTTGACCGCCGCGACCTGCAGCTCGCGCAGCTCGGCGTAGCGCCGCACGAACTTCGGCGAGCGCCCCGGCAGCATGCCGAGCAGGTCGTGGAACACGAGCACCTGCCCGTCGCAGTCCGGCCCGGCCCCGATGCCGATCGTCGGCACGTCCACCTCGCGGGTGATCCGCGCCGCCGGCTCCGGCGGAACTCCCTCGAGCACGATCGAGAAGACGCCGGCTCGGGCCAGCGCCACGGCGTCCGCCACCAGCGCGTCGGCGGCCGCCTCGCTCCGCCCCTGCACCTTGTACCCGCCCAGCGCCAGCACCGATTGCGGCGTGAGCCCGAGGTGGCCCATCACCGGGATCTCGGCGTCGAGGATGGCGCCGATCGCCGGCAGGCGCTTCGCTCCGCCTTCGAGCTTCACGGCATCGGCGCCGGCCTCGCGCACGAAGCGCGCCGCGTTGCGCGCCGCGTCCGCGGGCCCGAGGTGGTAGGACATCCACGGCATGTCGGCGATCAAGAGCGCGCGCTGGCGGGCGCGACCGACGGCGCGCGCGTGGTGCAGCATCTCCTCCAGCGTGACGCGCAGCGTGCTGTCGTAGCCGAGCAGCACCGTGCCCAGCGAATCCCCGACGAGCAGCGCGTCCACCCCGCCGGCCTCCCCGACCGACGCGCCGGGCGCGTCGTAGGCGGTGAGCACGACCAGCGGCGGTCCGATTCGCTTGCGGCTGCGGAACCCCGGGACCGTCACCCGGGAAAGGGCGCTCTGCATGTCGGCCTCCTCTTCTCCCCGCCGTTGGCGCCCGCTCCGGGCGCGGAGGTCGAGGGACGTCGGCTCGTGCCGCTGCGGTCTCCGTCCGGCTTCAGACGGACGATCCGAGCGGCCGGTAGTACTGCACCCCGTGCTCCATCTTCTTGATCTGCTCGACCAGCTCGTCGAGGTGGCCCTCGTGCCGCACGAAGTCGATCGAGGTGGTGTCGATCACGAGCAGCGGCGTCTGGTTGTAGTGAAAGAAGAAGTAGTTGTACGCCTTGTTGACCTCGTTGACGTAGGTCTCGGAGATCTCCCGCTCGTAGTCGCGGTTGCGGCTGCGGATCCGTTGCATCAGCGCCCGCGTCTCGGCCTGGAGGAAGATCACGAGGTCGGGCTTCGGCACCTGCTCCTCCAGGAGCGCGTACAGCTTATCGTAGACCAGCAGCTCGCCGTCGTCGAGGTTGAGGTAGGCGAAGATCTTGTCCTTGGGAAAGATGTAGTCGAGCAGCGTCACCTGGCGGAACAGGTCGCGCTGGGCCAGCGCCTGGAGCTGGCGGTAGCGCGACAGCAGGAACACGAGCTGGGCCTGGAACGCCGCGCCCTGCTGGTCCTCGTAGAACTTCTTGAGGAACGGGTTGTCGACGTCCTCCAGCACGCGGTGCGCGTCGAAGCGCTTCGCCAAGAGCTCGACGAACGACGTCTTGCCGACCCCGATCGGGCCCTCGACCGCGATGGATCGGAACTTCATCGAAGGCGGAACTCCGCGTGCGGGACCCGTGTGCGGCCGGCGGCGCCGCGCTGGGCGACGTCGCGCGCGCCCGGATTATAGAGGGGTCGCATCCCGAGCGGCAAGCGGCCCCAACCGGCGCACCGCGGCGGCGGCGGAGACGAGCCGGCGCTCCTCGGCGACGGTGCGCCCCGTCGCCGGGTTGCGCAGCTCGGCGGCGATCTCGGCGAGCGGCTCGAGCACGAAGCGCCGCTGCCACATCCGCGGGTGCGGCAGGCGCAGGCGCGGGTCGTCCAGCTCGATCTCGCCCACGAGCAGCAGGTCGAGGTCGAGCGTGCGCGGCTCGTTGAGCGCGCGGCGCGCGCGGCCGGCCGCGCGCTCGATGCGCTGCAGCGCCGCGAGCAGCTCGAGCGGCTCGAGGTCGCTCGCGCACTTCGCCACCATGTTGAGGAACCACAGCGGCTCGCTGCAGCCGACCGGCTCGCTCTCCCAGACCGACGACAGCGCGAGCGGCGCGACTCCCTCCCGCGACAGTCCGGCGACGCCCCGGCGCAGGTGGGCCCAGCGGTCGCCGAGGTTGCTGCCGAGCCCGATGTAGGCGAGCGGCACGCCCTCGATTGTAGGCGACGCCGCGCTCCGCGGGGAGCCGGGCGACCGATGGCGTCGCGCCGGCCCGGACTGCTATCATTCGGCGCCTTCGGGCGCTCCCCGGCGAGCCCGCGCCCGTGCGGAGGAACCTCCCCGATGCCGACGAAGAAGACCGAGAGCCCGGCCGGCGCGGCGACCGCGCGCGCCCCGCAGTCGGAGTCCTACGACGCCGCGATCGTGCGCTTTGCCGCGGGGGTGGAGCAGATGGGGCGCGGCGACCTGGCCGCGGCGCAGGCGACGTTCGAGGAAGTCGCCCGCAGCACGCGCCAGGAGCCCGAGCTTTCGCAGCGCGCGCGCACCTACGCCAGGATCTGCGAGCAGCGCTTGACCGCGCCGCCGCCCGAGCCGGCGACGATGGAGGAGCGCTATTCCCGCGCCGTGTTCCTCGCGAACGCCGGCAAGCTGGAGCAGGCGCTGCAGCTGCTCGACCAGTCGCTGCTCGAGGATCCGAACTCGGTGCGGCTGCTGTACGCGCGGTCCACCGTCTGGGCGCTCCAGGGCATGGGCGCCCGCGCCGTCGCCGACCTGCGCCAGGCGATCGCCGCCGACCCCAAGCTCCGCTACCAGGCCGCGAACGACCCCGACTTCGACAAGATCCGCGAGGAGCCCGGATTCATCGACGTGATCGAGCCCACGCCGAAGAGCGCGTGAGGTGCGGAGCGGCGCTCCCCCGCTCGTCGTCCTCGTGCTGGCCGCCGGCCAGGGAACGAGGATGCGCTCCAAGAAGATCAAGCTGCTGCACGACGTCGCGGGCCGGCCGATGCTGGCCCACGTGCTCGATGCCGTGCGTGCGCTCGCGCCGCGGCGCGTGCTGACCGTCGTCGGCCACCAGGCCCCCGCGGTCGAGAGCGCGCTGGGCAAGGACGGCGGCGAGTACGTGCTGCAGCGCGAGCAGCGCGGGACCGGGCACGCGGTGCTGCAGGCCGCGCGCCGCATCGGCCGGCGTCCCGCGACGCTCGTGATCCTGAGCGGCGACGTCCCCACGATCCGCCCGCAGACGCTGCGCGCGCTGGTTGCGGCCCACCGGCGCGGCGGAGCCGCGCTGACCGTGCTGACGACCGAGGTCGAGGACCCGACGGGCTACGGGCGCGTCGTCCGCGGCGCGGACGGGCGGATCGCCCGCATCGTCGAGCATCGCGACGCCGCGCCCGGCGAGCGCGCGATCCGCGAGATCAACAGCGGCATCTACTGCGCGCACGCCGGCAAGCTGCTCGAGCGGCTGGCACGGCTGCGTCCGGACAACGTCCAGGGTGAGTACTACCTGCCGGACGCGGTCCACGCGCTGATCGGCGCGGGCGAGCGCGTCGAGGTCGTGCTGCACGGCGACGCCGAGGAGGTGCTGGGGGTCAACACCCGGGCCGAGCTGGCGCGTGCCGCGCGTTCGCTCTTCGCGCGCAAGGCGGCCGAGCTGCAGGCGGCGGGCGTGACCCTGCTCGACGCCGCGCGGACGTGGATCGACCCGCGGGCGCGCGTCGGGCGCGACAGCGTGATCTGGCCCGACGTCGCGATCGAGGGCCGCTCGGTGCTGGGCGAGGACTGCGTCGTCCGCTCCGGCTCGCGCCTGGTCGATTGCCGGCTCGGCCGTGGGGTCGAGATCAAGGACCACAGCCTGCTCGTCGGCTCGCGCGTCGGCGACGGGGCGAGCGTCGGGCCGTTCGCCCACCTGCGGCCCGGCGCCGACCTCGGCCCCCAGACGCGGGTCGGCAACTTCGTCGAGATCAAGCAGGCGCGGTTGGGGCGCGGGACCAAGGCCTCGCACCTGAGCTACCTCGGCGACGCGCGGATCGGCCCGGGGTGCAACATCGGGGCCGGCACGATCACCTGCAACTACGACGGCGTCCGCAAGCACGAGACGCGGCTCGGGGCCCGGGTGTTCATCGGCAGCGACACGCAGCTCGTCGCGCCCGTAACCCTCGGCGACGGAGCCTACGTCGCGGCCGGGTCGACGGTCACCGACGACGTCCCGGCGGGGGCGCTCGCCGTCGCCCGCGGCCGCCAGCGCAACATCCGGGGCTGGGTCGCCCGCCGCCGCCAGGATTGACTATATTCCCTGCGGCGGGCGCCGATCCCGGTGCGCCCCGGGAGTCCCAGGCGGATGTGCGGCATCGTCGGTTATCTCGGGCCCAAGAACCCGGTCGAGGTGCTGGTCGAGGGGCTGCGGCGGCTCGAGTACCGCGGCTACGACTCGGCCGGGATCGCGGTGGTCGACCAGAACGGCTCGATCTCGATCCGGCGCGCGGCGGGCAAGCTGCGTGACCTGGAGCGGGTCATCCTGGCGCAGCCGATCGGCGGCCGCTACGGCCTGGGCCACACGCGCTGGGCGACCCACGGCCGCCCCTCGGAGGAGAACGCCCACCCCCACCGCGACTGCTCCGGCCGCATCGTCGTCGTGCACAACGGGATCATCGAGAACTACCTGGAGCTGAAGCACGAGCTGGAGCGGAGCGGCCACCGCTTCGTCACCGAGACCGACACCGAGATCGTGGCCCACGCGATCGAGGGCGAGATGCGGCGGCACGACAACGACCTGGCCGCCGCCTTCCGCAGCGTGCTGCCGCGGCTGCGCGGCATCTACGCCATCGTCGCGCTGTCGGCCGACGATCCCGACACGCTGGTCGCCGCGCGACTCGGCCCGCCGCTGGTCGTCGGCATCGGCCGCGGCGAGTACTTCATCGCCTCCGACATCCCGGCGATCCTGGCCCACACCAAGGAGATGATCTTCATGGAGGACCACGAGGTCGTGGTCCTGCGCCCCGACGGTCCGGCCTTCGTCGATCCCGCCGGCGTCGCGGTCAGCAAGACGCCGACGCGGATCCCGTGGGATCCGATCATGGCCGAGAAGGGCGGCTACAAGCACTTCATGCTGAAGGAGATCCACGAGCAGCCGCGCGCCGTGCGCGACACGCTGCTCGGCCGCGTCGCGCTCGAGTCGGCGCAGGTCGTGATGGACGAGATGAACCTCGGCGACGAGGAGCTGCGCCACGTCGAGCGGATGAACATCGTCGCCTGCGGGACCTCGTGGCACGCCGCGCTGGTGGGGAAGTTCCTGCTGGAGCGGCTGGCCGGGGTCGTCACCGACGTCGACTACGCCTCGGAGTTCCGCTACCGCCGGCCGCTGGTCGACGCGCGGACGCTGACCGTCACCATCAGCCAGTCGGGGGAGACCGCCGACACGCTGGCCGGGCTGCGCGAGGCCAAGGCGCGGGGCGCGCTCACGCTCGGGATCTGCAACGTGCAGGGCTCGATGATGACGCGCGAGGCGCGGGGGACGATCTACACCCATGCCGGCCCGGAGATCGGCGTGGCCTCGACCAAGGCGTTCACCGCCCAGCTCTGTGCGCTGGCGCTGCTCGCGCTGCGCATGGGGCAGGCGCGCGGCCGCGTCTCGAGCGAGGAGGGGCGCGAGCTGGTGCGCGCGCTGTACCACATCCCGGCGCAGATGGAGCAGTACCTGGCGGACGAGACGCGGATCCAGGAGCTGGCCCGCAGCTACCAGCAGCACCGCGACTTCCTCTACCTCGGGCGCGGCGTCAACTACCCGATCGCGCTCGAGGGCGCGCTGAAGCTCAAGGAGATCTCCTACGTCCACGCCGAGGGCTACCCCGCGGGCGAGATGAAGCACGGGCCGATCGCGCTGATCGACGAGCAGATGCCGGTCGTGGTGCTCGCCCCGCACGACGCGGTGTTCGAGAAGATGCTGTCGAACATCGAGGAGGTGAAGGCCCGCTCGGGGATCGTCATCGCGGTCACCGACCGGCCCGACGCCGCGCTCGCCGCCAAGAGCGACGCGGTCGTGCTCGTCCCGCCGAGCCACGAGCTGCTGGCGCCGATGCTGCTCGTGCTGCCGCTGCAGCTGCTGGCCTACCACATCGCCCTGCTGCGCGGCTGCGACGTCGACCAGCCGCGCAACCTCGCGAAGAGCGTCACCGTCGAGTAGCCGCCCGCGGCGGGCGGCGGCCGCCTGATAGTATGCGCGCGGCGCGCGGTTCCGCGCGGAGACCTGTCGTGTCACAACTGGATCGGGCGGACGATCGCGCACCCGGCGGCGAGGACGAGCTGCTGGCCGGGCTCAACCCGGCCCAGCGGGAGGCCGTGACCCACCCCGGCGGGCCGCTGCTGGTCCTGGCCGGGGCCGGCTCGGGCAAGACGCGCGTCATCACCCGCCGGATCGCCTGGCTCGTCACGGTGCAGCAGGTCCGGCCCTCGCGCATCGTCGCCGTCACCTTCACCAACAAGGCCGCGGCCGAGATGCGCGAGCGGGTGGAGGCGTTGCTCGGCGGCCGCCCGGGCGGCGCCTGGATCGGCACGTTCCACGCGCTGTGCCTGCGGACCCTGAGGTGGCACGGCGAGCGCATCGGCCTCGCGCCCGGGTTCAACGTCTACGACGGGGACGACCAGGTGGCGCTCGTCAAGCGGATCCTCGCCGCCGAGACCGGCGACGACTCCCCGCGGCCGCCGCGCGCGTTCCTGGCCCGCATCTCGCGCGCCAAGAACGCGATGGAGCCGCCGGCCGAGATCGAGCGGCGCGCCGTCGGTCCGGAGCGCAAGCTGCTGGCGCGGGTCTACGCCCGCTACGAGGAGGCGCTGCGGCGGTCCAACGCGGTCGACTTCGACGATCTCCTGCTGCGCACGCTCGAGCTGTACGCCGCCTGCCCGGACCTGGCCGCGGCCGACGCCGAGCGCTGCGAGCACCTGCTGGTCGACGAGTACCAGGACACGAACCGGCCGCAGTACCTGTTGGTGCGGCAGCTCTCCTCACGCCACCACGACGTCTGCGTCGTGGGCGACGAGGACCAGAGCATCTACCGCTTCCGCGGCGCCGAGCTGCGCAACATCCTCGAGTTCGAGAGCGACCACCTGCGCGCGCACACGATCCGGCTGGAGCAGAACTACCGCTCGACCGGCACGATCCTCGACGCCGCCGGCGCCGTCGTCTCGCACAACGTCGGCCGCAAGGGCAAGACGCTGTGGACCGAGAACCCGACCGGCGACCCGCTCGAGCTGTTCGCGGCACCCGACGACCGCTCCGAGGCGGCGTGGATCGCGGCCCGCGTCCGGCAGCTCGCCGCGGACCGCCCGCTCGAGGAGTTCGCGGTGCTGTACCGGACGAACGCGCAGTCGCGGCTGCTCGAGGAGATCTTCCGCCGCGACGGGATCGAGCACCAGGTGATCGGCGCCGTCCAGTTCTACGCGCGCAAGGAGGTCAAGGACCTCTTGGCCTACCTCAAGCTGGCGGCGAACCCGGCCGACGACGTCGCCTTCCGGCGGATCGTGAACACGCCGCCGCGGGGCATCGGCGACACGACGATCGCGAACCTCGAGCAGATCGCGGCCGAGCGCGGGGGCTCGCTGTGGGCGGCGGCGGAGGTCGCGGCCGACGGCGGGCGGCTCGCCGGCCGCGCCGGCCGGGCGATCGCCGGCTTCGTCGAGCGGATCCGCGAGCTGGGGTCGCACGCGCAGGAGCGCCCGGTGCCGGAGCTGCTGGACGGGCTGGTCGAGGCCATGGGCTACGAGGCGTACTTCGACAAGGCGTACGCCGGCCTCGGCGCCGAGCGCATGGAGAACGTCCGCGCCCTGGTCTCCGCCGCCGCGGAGTACCAGGAAGAGGCCGACGAGCCGACGCTGCAGGGCTTCCTCGACCGCTCGGCCCTGGTCTCCGACGCCGACGACGCCGGCCGGCGGCCCGGCGTGGCGCTGCTGACGATCCACACGGCGAAGGGACTCGAGTTCCCGGTCGTGTTCCTGGCGGGCCTGGAGGAGAACCTGTTCCCCCACGCGATGTCGGCGGGCACGGACGAGGACCTCGAAGAGGAGCGGCGACTGTGCTACGTGGCGATGACGCGGGCCAAGGAGCGCCTGGTGCTGAGCCACGCCGCCTTCCGCCGCGTTCAGGGCGTGCCGGTGCCCAGCCGGCCGTCGCGGTTCCTCCGCGAGATCCCGCCGCGGCTGATCCGGGAGGTCGCCCCGCCTCCCTCCGTCTGGCAGACCTTCGACCCGCACGCGAGCGGGGCGGCCTGGGGCTCCGGATCGTCCGCCGCGCGCGCCGCCGTCGCGCGCCCCGTGCGCCCGCGGGCTCCTGCGGCCAGCCCGGCGACGAGCTTCGGCGATGGCTTCGACGTCGGCCAGCTCGTCCGCCATCCGGACTTCGGCAGCGGCCGGATCCTGGGGCGGGAAGGGAGCGGCAAGCACCTCAAGCTGACGATCGACTTCACCCGCTCCGGGCCGAAGAAGATCCTCCCCGCCTACACCCGGCTCGAGCCGCTCGCTCCGGGCTGAGCCGCGCGGCGGGCGAGCCCGACCGGGCGGAAGCCACGACGGTGGATCAGCTTCGCGGCGTGCGCGCCACGGTTCGCGAGGCGTGCGAGCCTGACCCGGCGGAGGCCGCGACGGTGGGGGCTTGCCGCGTCCTCCGCCGGTGCAGTGCTCGGGCGAATGCGCCGGCAGCCCAGGGGAGAGTCTGGTCTCTGCCTGCGTCCCCGCTTCGGGGGACCCGGCGGGTCGTGGTGCCGCCGGGCGTCGCCCTCCATGACCTGAGTATTCGCCCGAAGATGCTGAGCGAGCGGCGTGCCACCGTACGCTCTCGACGGCAAGTGCAGTCGAGTCAAGGAGTTGACCGATTGCCGGGGACGGCGCGCGCTGCGTCCCCCTCGCCCTTCCCGTCCTCACATCTGGTCGGCGTCCGCTCCAAGTCGTTCGACGTCAACGAGTTGGAGACTCGCTGGGGCGGATTGCCACGACTGGGGCGTTCCGCGGCGGGAGTGGGAGCGGCCCGCGAGCTAGGCGGAGGCCCGCGGATCGGCGGCGCGCAGCCTGGCGAAGGCGGTGCGGACGTAGGGTCCGGCGTGGGCTCGCAGCACGTTCTCCGCCTGGCCCACCGCCTGCCAGCAGCGCGCCCTGGGAGTCCTGGCGTAGGCGCTGAGGTCGACCAGCGTCCGCTGCTCGGAGGCCCAGCGACGCTTGTACGGGCGGTCTCCCTTGAGGAAGTCGTACTCGCTGTAGCCGTTCTCGATCGCCCACTCGAGGACCAGACCCGTGAGCACGTTCCCGATGCTCGTCCCCTCGTAGCCGGGATGCCAGCCGCCCTGGAACGCCCAGACCTTGCGCGCCCACAGGAAGTCGTAGCTCGCGGCGACGACGTTGTCGCCCACCGCGAGCAACGCCAGCAGCAGGGCGTCCCGATCGTGCAGCCGGCGGCTCAGCAACCGGTGGAATCTCAGGTAGCCGTCGGTGCGGAAGGAACTCCCCTCCATTCCCCAACGGGACCGATGCAGCTCCGCGAGCCGGTCCATCGCATCCTCGAGCGGGATGTCCCGCCCGGCGAGCAGCAGCCGCAGCTCGCCGTGCTCGGCGAGCCGGCGCTTGGCCTGGCTCCACTTCTTGCGGAAATTCCGGCTCATCGAGCCGAAGAACGCGCCCCAGCTCGCGGGGAGCGGAAGGTAGGGGCTCGCCTCCCCGGCCGTGCAGGTCGGCGTGATCCCGGCCGATCGCAGCTCCCGCTGCAAGAACGGCAGGGTGGGCGAGCAGGTGGCCATGCGCTCGAAGACCAGCGCGTCCCAGTCGCGTCCCTCGCGGTCCAGGATCGGGCCCGCGAGGAGCGGAACGATCTCCGCCTCGCGGCCGCGCTCCACGAACAGGTCGAGGAACTCCGACAGGGTCTCCGCCCGCTGACCCGCGACCATCAGCGTCCTGAGGTGCCGCCCGACGCGACCGCGCCCGGCGCCGATGACGAGCGGCGCCACCCCGACGAGCCGGCCTCCGGGCTCGCGGGCGGTCACGTAGAACGGGGTGTGGCCGTGCCCGAACACCTCCCACCACGTGGAGATCCACTCCGACGACAGGAAGACCGTGTCGCTGGCGCTGGCCTGCAGCAGGGCGTTCCACTCCGGCCGCAGGCTCTCGACGCCGCCCAGGTCGCGCAGCACGTCGATGCGGATGCCGCTCATCCGAGACCCCCCGATGGCTCCCGTCGCGGTGGAGCCGGGCCGGCCCGACCGCCGGGACCCGAGACCCTAGCGACCGACGTGCCAGGCAGGGCCAGGCTTGTAAGCGGCTTCCCGCTCAACAGCTTGGCCGGACGAGCCCCGGAGTGTGGCTGGGGCGGAGTGCCCCGCGGGTGTGGCGTTCCGCGACGGCGCTACGACGGATCCGGCGGACGGATCGCGTACTGCTCGAGCTTGCGATAGAGCGTCTTGCGGTCGAGCCCCAGCATCTTCGCCGCGACCGACTTGTTCCCGCCGGCGGCGCGGAGCGCGGCGAGGATCTGGTCGCGCTCGACCTCGACCAGCGGGCGCACGGCCGTCGCGCCCGGAGCGGAAGCGCGCGGCGATTCCCGCAGGACGTCCGGAAGCTCCTCCGGCCGGATCACGTCGCCACGGCCGAGGACCAGGAACCGCTCGATCAGGTTCTCGAGCTCGCGCACGTTGCCCGGCCAGGCATGCCGCTGCAGCACGGCCAGCGCCTCCGGGGACAGCGTGCAGCCGGTCCGGCCCAGCCGGCGGCCGAGCTTCTCGAGGAAGTGCGCCACGAGCGGGACGATGTCCTCCGGCCGCTCGCGCAGCGGCGGAATGCGGATCGCGATCACGTTCAGCCGGTAGTACAGATCCTCGCGGAAGCGCCCCTCGGCCAGCATCGCGTCCAGGTTGCGGTGCGTGGCGGCCACGACGCGCACGTCCACCGGCACCGGCTCCGGCGCTCCGAGCGGGTGGACCTCGCGCTCCTGCAGCACGCGCAGCAGCTTGGCCTGCAGGGCCGGGGCCATGTCGCCGATCTCGTCCAGCAGGATCGTCCCGCCCTCGGTCTCCTGGAACAGGCCGCGCCGGTCCTCGCGGGCGTCGGTGAACGCCCCGCGCCGGTGACCGAACAGGTGGCTCTCCAGCAGGGCGTCGGGGATGGCCGAGCAGTTCACGGCCGTGAACCGCCGCGCGCGGCGCTCGCTGCCCGCGTGGAGCGCCCGCGCCACCAGCTCCTTGCCCGTGCCGCTCTCGCCCAGCAGCAGCACGGGCGTGTCCGCCACAGCCGCCCGCTCGACCAGCTCGAGCATCCTGCGCATCGCGCGGCTCTCGCCCACGATGCGCACCGCGCGCTCGGCGAGCGTCGCCCGCAGCTCCACCAGCTCCTGGCGCAGGCTCCGCTCGCGCAGCGCGTTCTCGAGGGTGAGCACCAGCTGCTCGATGCGGAACGGCTTGGCCACGTAGTGGTAGGCGCCGGCCTTGATCGTGTCCACGGCGGACTCGATGCTGCCGAATGCGGTGGTGACCACGACCGGGAGGTCCGGGTCGCTGGCCCGGACGTGCGCCAGCAGCGCGTTGCCGTCGATGCCCGGCATCATCAGGTCGGTGACGATGACGTCGACCGGGGCCTGGCCGAGCCGCCGCAGCGCCTGCTCGCCGTCGGCCGCAGCCAGCACGTCGAATCCGCGCTCGCGCAGCTCCTCCTCCAGCAGCACGCGCATCTCCTGGTCGTCCTCGACGATCAGGACCGCCGGGCGCCGTGCCGGCCGCGTCATCGGCGCTCCGCCCCCGACGCCGTCGCGACCTCGCTCAGCGGCAGGCAGATCGTGACCCGCGCGCCGCGGCCGACCTCGCTGTCGAGCTCGATCGTGCCGCCGTGGCTGCGCACGATGCCGTAGCAGACGGCGAGGCCGAGACCGGTGCCCTTGCCGACCTCCTTCGTCGTGTGGAACGGCTCGAACGCGCGCTGCAGGTGCTGCGGGGAGATCCCCTTGCCGGTGTCCTCGAACACGACGCGCAGCAGGGCCGGCCCGGTCCCGGCGCCGTCGCCGCGGGGACCGAGGCTCAGGGCGATGCGCAGCACGCCGCCGCCCGGCATCGCGTCGATGGCGTTCGTCATCAGGTTCAGGAACACCTGGTGCAGCTGGTCGGCGTCGGCGTGGACCGCCGGCAGATCGCCGGGCGCGTCCGTCTCCACGCGCACCCCGGCCTCCTCCGACCGCTGTTCCATGAACTCGACCACCTTGCGCAGCACGCCCAGCACGTCCGTCGGCTCGAGGCGGGGGTTGCGCGTCCGCGCGAAGTCGAGGAACCCGCGCACGATGCGCGAGATCCGATCGATCTGCGAGTTGATGATGCGCAGGCTGCGGGCCGCCGGCTCGGTCCCCGCGAAGCGTCGCTCCAGCGCCTCGGCCCGCCCGCTGATGACGTTGAGCGGCGTGCCGATCTCGTGCGCCAGGCCGGCGGCCACGCGACCGAGCGAGGCCAGCTTCTCCGCCGTGCGCAGCTCGGCCGCGGTGCGCCGGCGCATCTCCTGCTCCTGCGCGAACGCCCGCTGGGCGATCTCCAGCCGCTCGCACATCTTGTTGAACTCGCGGGCGATGTGCCCGAACTCGTCGCGCCTCCGCTCCGGCACGCGCGCGCTGAGATCCCCCGACCCCACCTCGCGGAAGCTCTGCACCAGCTCGCGCACGGCGCGGGTCACGGTGAGGCGGGTCACGATCAGCAGGATCGCCCCGGCGGCCAGGATCATCACCGCGGTGAGCAGCATGGTGAAGTTGCGCGAGGCCCGGCGGTCCTCGTCCATGAACGACTCGAGCTGCAGCACCTGGACCGCGCCCGCCAGCTTGCCGTCGCGGCTGGCCAGCGGCATCAGGAACGTCACCACCGGGTCCTCGCCGATGTGCCGCCGGGTCTCGACCGGGATCCGCTCCTCCAGCGTTCGCTGCAGCGCCTCGAAGTGCGTGAACGGGTAGGCGTCGAGGATGCGGGACTGCAGCAGGATCTGGCCGTCGGCGGTGAACAGCCGCATGCCGAGCACCCGCTCGTAGCCCGTGATCCGCTCCACCAGGTCCCGCACCTCCCCCAGCTTCGCCTCGTGCAGGTAGTCCTCGATCGCGACCTGCGCGGTGCGGGCGATCGCCCGCCCCTCGCGCGCCAGCTCCTCGCGCAGCATCGCCTGGCTCCGCTGCTGATCGATGTAGGCGAACAACCCCATCACGATCACGATGGGGAAGGCCAGCGACAGCAAGAGCTTCGTGCCGACGTTCATCGGCTGAGTCCCGGACGTTCCGCAGGCACAGTATAGGGCCGCCCTCGGGGTCGGACGAGGAGGGTCGGGGAGGCGACGGGCTCCGCCGGGCGCGGCCACGGGCGGGGCACGAGCCGCGGCGACGTGCCGACTCCGGTCGGGCCGCGCCGCCGCGGATCGCTTGCGCGCCCCGCCGGCTCCTCCTATCCTGTGCCGCCAGCCGTGCGGTGGCCGAACCGATGAGCGTCACGATTCACGTCCCCGGGGCGCTGCGCGATCGCTGTGACGGTGTGGCGGAGTTGTCGCTGGCGGCGCCCAGCGTACGCGCCGCCCTCGCGCAGCTCGAGCGCCGCTACCCGGCGTTGTACCGCGGCATCTGCGACGAGACGGGCTGCCTGCGCCGCCACGTCAACCTGTTCGTGAACACGTCCAACGTGCGGGACCGCGAAGGGCTCGACACGGCGCTGGTGCCGGGTGACGTCCTGACCGTGCTGCCCGCGGTTTCTGGAGGTTGAAGCCGATGTCGGAACGCGTGATCCTCGCCATCGGGACCAAGAAGGGCCTGTTCGTCGCCGAAGCGCCGAAGAACCGCCGCCGCTTCGCGCTGCGCGGGCCGTTCGGCTCCGGGGTGGCTGTGTACGCGACGCTGATCGACACGCGCGGCACGCCGCGGCTCTACGCCTCGAGCTGCAACGCCTTCTTCGGGATGAAGGTCCTGCGCTCGACCGACCTGGGGAAGACGTTCCGCGAGACGAAGGCGGCCCCGGCCTTTCCCCAGCCGGACGGGCGCGCGCTCGCCAACATCTGGTCGCTCGAGGCGGGCGACGGCAAGCGCGAGCTGTGGGCCGGCGTCGAGCCGGCGTCGCTGTTCCGCAGCGGCGACGGCGGCGACTCGTGGGAGCTGGTCCCGGGCATCAGCAACCACGCGCACGCGCGGGAGTGGCAGCCCGGCAACGGCGGGCTGTGCCTGCACACGGTCCTGCGCGACGGGGACCGGGTGCACGTCGGCATCTCGACCGGCGGCCATTACCTGAGCGAGGACGGCGGCGCGAGCTTCGCGCCCGCCAATCACGGCATCGGCGCGGGCTTCGTCCCCGATCCCTACCCCGAGTTCGGCCAGTGCGTCCACAAGATCGCGCGCCACGCGGACGCGCCCGGCCGGCTCTACCTGCAGAACCACGGCGGCTGGGCCGAGCGTCCCGGGATCGGCGTCCTGCGCAGCGACGACCACGGCCGGACCTGGAGCTCGATCGCCGCGGGGCTGCCGTCCGATTTCGGCTTCCCGATCGTCGTCCATCCGCACGATCCCGACACGATCTACGTCGTACCGCTCGAGCCGGAGACCCGGACCTGCCCCGGCGGCTCGCCCGCGGTCTGGCGCAGCGAGGACGGCGGCGGCTCGTGGCGGCGGCTCGCCCGCGGGCTGCCGAAGAAGGAGAGCTTCTTCACCGTCCAGCGCGACGCGCTCGACGTCGACGAGCTGAAGTCCCCCGCGCTCTACTTCGGCACGACGACGGGACAGCTGTGGATCGGGCGGGACGGCGGCGAGACGTGGGACTGCCTGTTCGACTCGCTCCCGCCGATCCACTGCGTGAAGGTCGCCGTCGCCTGAGCCCGTCCGGCGTCGAGCGTTCGCCCGGCGGCGCTCCCGCCGCCGCCTCAACCCTCGAGCCGGTGGCTCGCGCCGGGCCGCAGCGCGACGGCGCGGCGCCCCACCGCCTCGACCTTGCGCACGAACTCCGTCGGGTCGGCACGGATCAGCTCGAACGTGTCGTAGTGCATCGGGATGTTGACGCGCGCCCGGAGGAACTCCGTCGCCTTGACCGCGTCGTCGATCCCCATCGTGAAATTGTCGCCGATCGGCAGCAGCGCGGCGTCGAGCGGGCCGCAGGTCTCGGCGATCAGCTGCATGTCGAGGAACAGCGCCGTGTCCCCGGCGTGGTAGATTCGCCGCCCGCCGATCGTGAGCACGATGCCCGCCGGGTTGCCGAGCGGCTCCCCTTCCGGGCCGGTCGAGCCGTGGTGCGCGATCGTCAGCTTGACGTGGCCGAAGGGGAAGGCGCGGCCGCCGCCGAGGTTCATCGGATGCCCGCTACAGCCCCGTGCGCTGCAGTACTGGGCGATCTCGTAGTTCGAGACGACGACGGCGCCGGTGGCGCGCGCGATGGCGATGCTGTCGCCCAGGTGGTCGCCGTGGCCGTGGGTCAGCAGGATCGCGTCCAGCCGGCGGAAGTCCCCCGGTGCGACGTCGGCCAGCGGATTGCCGGTGAGGAACGGGTCGATCAGCACCCGGTGGGCCCCGTCGTCGACCTCGAAGCAGGAATGTCCGTGAAACCGCAGGGTCACCATCACGATCCCTCCAGTCGGGCGAAGCTGGCCGCCGCCGCCTCCGCCGTCCGTCGGACCTCCGGGGCGCCGTGGCTCAGCGAGACGAACCAGGCCTCGAACTGCGACGGCGGCAGGTAGACGCCGCGGTCCAGCATGCCGTGGAAGAAGCGGGCGAAGCGCGCGGTGTCGGCGCGCTTCGCCGTGCGGAAGTCCGTCACCGCGCCGTCGCTGAAGAACAGCGTCAGCATCGACCCGACACGGTTGACGCGCGCGGCAATCCCGGCCTCCGCCGCCAGGCGAGCCAGCTCGCGCTCGAGCGCGGCCGAGACGCTCTCGAGCCGCTCCCAGGCGTTCTCCTCGTCCAGCAGATCGAGCGTCTCGATCCCGGCGCGCATCGCGAGCGGGTTGCCGGAGAGCGTGCCCGCCTGGTAGATCGGCCCATCCGGCGCGAGCTGTCCCATCAGCTCGGCACGGCCGCCGTAGGCGCCGACGGGCAGGCCGCCGCCGATCACCTTGCCGAAGCAGCTCAGGTCCGGGCGCACCCCGTACCGCGCCTGGGCGCCGGAGCGATGGACGCGGAACCCGGTCATCACCTCGTCGAAGATCAGCAGCACGCCGTGGCGCGCCGTCAGCTCGCGTACGGCCGCGAGGTAGCCCGCCGCCGGCGCGACCACGCCCATGTTGCCCGCGACCGGCTCGACGATGAAGCAGGCGATGCGCGCGCCGCGCTCGGCGAGCAGCGTCTCGAGCGCCACGGCGTCGTTGAACGGCACGACGTGCGTGAGCGCCGCGAGCGCCGCGGGCACGCCGGGCGAGCCGGGGATGCCGAGCGTCGCCACACCCGAGCCGGCCTCGACCAGCAGCGAGTCGGCGTGACCGTGGTAGCAACCCTCGGCCTTGACGATCTCCGCACGGCCGGTCGAGCCGCGCGCCAGCCGGATCGCGGACATCGCCGCCTCGGTCCCGGAGGAGACGAAGCGCACGCGCTCGCAGCCGGGAACGCGCTGGCAGATCCGGCGCGCCAGCTCCGTCTCCAGCTCCGAGGGTGCGCCGAACGAGCTGCCCCGGCCGGCCTGGTCGCGCAACGCCGCGACCACGCGCGGGTGGGCGTGGCCCGCGATCAACGGCCCCCACGAGCCGACGTAGTCGAGGTACTCGCGCCCCGCGGGGTCCCGGATCCGCGCGCCCGAGCCGCCGGCGACGAAGATCGGCTCCCCGCCGACGGCGCGGAAGGCGCGGACCGGGCTGTTGACCCCGCCGGCGATGAAGCGCCGCGCCTCCTCGAACAGCCGCTGCACGCGCCGCGCCCCCGGCCCCGTCAGACGCCGCGGGGACGGCCGTCGAACCGCGCCCGCGGCTGCGGCCGGTCGTCGCCCGGCCGCGGGCGGTCGGCGGCGCGGCGGAGCGGGGTCATCCCGCCCGCAGCAGGCGCGCCGCCTCGCGCGCGTGGTAGGTCAGGATCACGTCGGCCCCGGCGCGACGGATCGACAGCAGCAGCTCGATCACGGCCCGCTCGCGCTCGATCCACCCGCGCTCCGCGGCGGCGGCGAGCATCGAGTACTCGCCGCTCACGTTGTACGCCGCGACCGGCACGGCGAAAGCATCCTTCACGCGCCGGATCACGTCGAGGTACGCCAGGGCCGGCTTGACCATCACGATGTCCGCGCCCTCGTCGAGGTCGAGCTGCACTTCGCGCAGCGCCTCGTCGGAGTTGCCGGGGTCCAGCTGGTACCCGCGCCGGTCGCCGAACCGGGGCGCCGATTCGGCCGCCGCCCGGAACGGCCCGTAGAAGGCCGACGCGTACTTCGCCGCGTAGGACAGGATCGCGACCTCGGCGAAGCCCGCGCCGTCCAGCGCGCCGCGGATCGCGCCCACGCGCCCATCCATCATGTCCGAGGGCGCCACCACGTCCGCCCCGGCCCGCGCATGGGAGACCGCGACGCGCGCCAGCGACTCGAGCGTCGGATCGTTCAGCACCTCCTGACCGCGGACCACCCCGCAGTGTCCGTGGCTGGTGTACGCGCACAGGCAGACGTCGGTGATCACGAGCACGTCGTCGAACGTCTGCTTCACCAGGCGCACGGCGGCCTGCACCGCGGCGCCGTCGTCCCAGGCCTCGGAGCCGGCGTCGTCCTTCTGTTGCGGAAGCCCGAACAGCAGCACCGCCCGGATCCCCTCCTCGCGCGCCTGTCCGATCTCGTCCAGCAGCCGATCGGGAGACAGTTGCGCCTGGCCGGGCAGCGCCCCGATCTCGGAGCGCAGGCCGCGCCCCGACCGCACGAACAGCGGGTAGACCAGGTCGCCCGCATCGAGCGCCGTCTCGCGCACCAGCCGGCGGAGCACGTCGCCGCGGCGCAGCCGGCGCGGCCGCACCAGCGGGAAGCGGCCGGCGGCGGCGGGTCGCTCAATCATCGGGATCGACGAAGAAGAAGTACTCCGCGCACCCATCGCTGCAGAACCCGACGCCGCTGCGATGATGGCCGTGGTCGTCGCAGTAGTACTTGAAACAGACGGGGCACTTGTGGAGCGAGGCCTCCGTCATCTTCTTCTTGCACTCGTGGCACTCGTAATCCATCGTCGATTCACCTTGCTCCGCGCCCGCGCGGGACGGTTGCCGGCTTGCACCCCCGATCGCGCCGGGTTAGAGTTGGCCGCGACAGCGTCCGGCGGCGTAGCTCAGCGGCTAGAGCGAGGGACTCATAACCCCTAGGTCCGTGGTTCGATTCCACGCGCCGCTACCCGACCCAGCCGCACCTGCGCGGCGTCAACGCACGCTCTCGAGCAACTGCCGCAGGCGCGGCAGCGCCGCGCCGATCTCGTGCAGCGACACCGCGCCGACCGAGAGCCGAAACCAACCGCTCTCCTCCTCGAGACCGAAGGCCTGGAACGGCACGACCGCGAGCCCCGCGCGCTCGAGCAGCGCCCGGCGGATCGCCCCGTTCGACCGCAGCTCGACGCCGTCGAGCGAGCGTCCCACGAGGTCGAGCCGCAGCGACAGGTAGATCGCGCCCTGCGGCTTGATGCAATCGACCGGGAAGCCGAGCTGTCGCAGCTCCAGCACGCCGCGATGGATCGCCTCCAGCCGCTCCTGGACGCGGCCGTTCATCACGCGGCGGAACTCCGCCATCGCCGGCGCGTCCAGCAGCATCCGCGCCGTGGCGACCTGCTCGGCACGCGGAGCCCAGGCCCCGATGTGGCCGATCAGGTTGTTCAGGCGGGAGACGAACTGCGGCGCCGCCAGCACCCAGCCCACGCGCAGGCCGGTCGCCGCGAGCGACTTCGAGATCCCGTCGAGACTGATCACCCACGGCGCGGCCTCGGGCAGCAGCGCGGCCGGCATGTGATGTCGGGCATCGCCGAACACGAGCGAGGCGTAGACCTGGTCGTGCAGCAGGAACAGGCCGCGAAGCCCCGCCCGCGCGCGCCGCCGGTTCTCCTCGCACACCGCCTCGAGGATGGCGCGCAGCGGCGCCTCGCGGATCACGGTGCCGGTCGGATTCAACGGCGAGTTGACGACGATCATCCGCGCCGTGGCCAGGTGCGGACCGAGCTGCGCCAGGGTCGGCATGAAGTCGTCGCCGGCCGCGGTCGTCAGCGCGATCCCCTTCGCACCGCTGGCCCAGCAATAGTGGTTGTTGTTCCACGAGGGAACCGAATAGACCACGGCGTCCCCGGGATCGATCACCGAGCGGTAGACGGCGTAGAGGATCGGGCGTGCGCCGCTCGTGATCAGCACCGACTCGAGCGGGTAGCGCGCGCCCCACTCACGGGCCACGTACTCCGCGACCGCCTCGCGCAGCGCCCGCATGCCGTTCGACGGCGGGTAGTTGGTCTCGCCCTCGCGCAGGGCCCGCAGCACGCCCTCGAGCAACGCGTCGGGGATCGGGAAGTACTCGGGGTTGAAATCGCCGACGGTGAGGTTGCAGACCTGCCGGCCGGCGGCCGTCATCCGGCGGATCTCGGAGGCGATCTCGAGGATCTCCGATCCGACGAGCCCGCGGACCCGCTCCGACATCGAGCGATCGACGAGGCCCGGCTCGCCGAAATCGAGCGTCGAGACGGTCTGCTCCTGCATCGCCAGATTCTAGCGGGGATGCCGCCCCGCTGACCAGCCCGAAGCGGACCCGGGGCGATCCCAGCGGGACCCACGCCGGTTTCCGCCCCGAAGACCCGGCCGCCCCGCGTCCGGCTCCCGCGCCCGTTCGGGCTTGCCGGTGGCCCCCCGCCTGTCCCGCGGCCCTCGAGTCGCGGCGGTTCGACGGGGGCCGGCGCGACGAAAGGCCGCCGGAGCCGACGAGCCCTGCCGAGCAGGCGGGCCGACGGAAGTCAGGGGCGGGCGGTGGGGACGATCGTCAGCTCCACGCGCTCGCCGTCGCGCAGGCAGACGACCTGGACCGGCTTGCCGATCGTCACGCTGTCGAGGGCGTAGGTGTAGTCGTAGATGTTGGCGATCTTGCGGCCGGCGAACTCGACGATCACGTCCCCCTCGCGCAGGCCTCCGCGGTCGGCGGGGCCGCCGGAGGCGACTCCGCTCAGGCGCAGCCCTTCCACTTCCGTCGAGTAGTCGGGGATCGTCCCGGTGTAGGCGCGCAGGGAGTCGCGATCGCCTCCCTGGCTCGGCGCGGCCTCGACCTCGACGTAGTCGGGCGGCTGGGCCAGCCGGTCGATGCGGGCCGTGAGCGCGGCGGCGAAGCGGGCGATGCGCGTCAGGTCCTCGAGGTTGACGCGCTCGACCCGATCCGTCGGGCGGTGGTAGTCGTCGTGGCTGCCGGTGAAGAACGCGAGCGTCGGGATCCGAGCCTGGTAGAAGACGAGCGAGTCCGTCGGAAGGTAGGGGTCCCGTTGCACGCGCACGTCGAAGCCGACCGCGACGTTGGTCGCCTCGATCAGCCGCGGCCAGACCGGACTGCTGCCGGCGGCCTGCAGGTCGAGCCGATTGTCCCGCATCCGGCCCACCATGTCGAAGTTGACGTAGGCGACGATCGGCGGCGCGCCGGAGCGGCCGCGCAGGAAGGAGGACGATCCGAGCAGGCCGATCTCCTCGCCCGACCACAGACCGAGCACGATCCCGCGGGTCCGGGCCTCGCGGGCCAGGAGCCCTCCCGCCGCCAGCACCGCCGCGACGCCCGAGGCGTTGTCGTCGGCGCCGCAGTGGACCTGGCCTTCCTCCCCCTTGCGTGCGAGCGAGCTTCCGGTCCGCCCGTGTCCGAGATGATCGAGGTGCGCGCCGAGGACGATGACCCCGTCCGCCGCGGCCGCGGGCTCCGCCGTCGGGGGCAGGTAGCCCAGGACGTTGTGGGCGGTGCGCCGCTCGCGGCGTACCTGGACGTCGAGCGTGAGCCGCACGCCGGGAATGGGGAATCCGGCGACGTGCGGGTTGCCGCCGTCGAGCGCCTGCTGCGCCTGCTCCAGCGTCTTGCCGGCGACCCGCTCGAACAGCCGCTCGGCGACGCGACCGCTGACGCTCGCGGCGACGAGCCCCGAATCGGGCAGCGCGGCGTCGAACCCCAGCTCGACCGTCTGGCCCGCGTTCGGCGAGCGCGGGCCGGTCACGACCAGCAACGCCAGCGCGCCGCGGTCGCGGGCCTGCATCGCCTTGTATCGCAGTCCGGCGTAACGGGCGAGCGCCGCGCGCGCGTCGCCCTCGGTCTCTTCGGGGAAATAGCGCAGCACCACGACGATCTTGTCCTTGACGTCGAGGCCCGCGTAGCTGTCGTAGCCGAACTCGCCGTCGTCCGGCAGCGACAGGCCGTAGCCGGCGAACAGCGCCTCGGCGGTGACCCGGCCGCCCTGGGAGAAGGAGAGGGCGCGCACGTCCGACACCCCCCGCCACGCCCCCAGCTCCGCACCGTCGGCGCCCAGCGCGCGCAGCGACGACCCGACGTCCTCGGCTCCGGCGTCGAACTCGAACGGCTGGAGAAACCTCGCGGCCCCGGGCAGCGGGCGCGCGCCGAGTCGCTCCAGCTCGCTCGCGACGTAGTCGGCCGCCGCCCGCTCCCCGGCGCTTCCCGCCGCACGGCCCTCGCGCTCCGGCGACGCCAGGAACTCGACGTGCCGCCGGACCGCCTCGACCGAGTCGGGCGCGGCTCCCGCCTGGGCGGCGACCGCGAGCAGGGCCGCGCCGAAGACGGCGCTCAAGGCCCCTCCGCCGCCGGGGCCGCGCGCAGCGGCGCGCGCTGCAGCGCGTCCAGGACGGCCCGGTGGTTCCACTCGGCCAGCATCAGCTGCCCACCGCCGCCCCGGCGGTTCGAGGTCCACGCCAGCAGCCTCGCGTCGGGCGAGAGCACCGGCAGGCCGTCGAAGCCGTCGGTGTAGGTGACGCGAACCGGCTCGCGCCGGCCGTCGCTGTCGACGACGAACAGCTCGAAGTTGCCGAACCCCAGCTCGTTCGACGTGAAGACGACGTAGCGGCCGCTCGGATCGGGGTACGGCGCCCAGCTCATCGAGCCCAGGTCGGTCAGCCGCCTGGCGTCGCTCCCGTCGCGCCGCATCGTCCACACGTCGGCCACGTCGCCTTCCGGCCGGAAGCGCCGCCAGACGATCCGCTCGCCGTCGGCGGTGAAGAACGGTCCGCCGTCGTAGCCCGGCTCGTCGGTCAGCCGCCTGACCTCCGTGCCGTCCTCCCGCGCCAGGTAGATCTCGGCGAAGTACGAGGGGTCGGCGGCGGCGCGGCGGCCGGCCTCCCCGACCGGCTCCCGGTTCGCGGGGTGGGCCGTACGGGTGGAGGTGAAGACGATCCACTTTCCGTCGGGGGAGTAGCTGCCCTCGGCGTCGTAACCCGGGACCTCGGTGAGCCGGCGCAGCGTTCCGTCCGGCTCGGCCACGTACAGCTCCATCTCGGGGTCGAAGTCCCATTCGTAGCGCCGCGACTGGCCGGAGGCGCGGAACTCCAGCTCCGCCCGCTGCAGCTCCGCGCTGCGCGGATCGTGGTGCGTGGACGCGAACAGGATGCGCTTCGTTCCCGGCTGGTAGAAGGCGCAGGTCGTCTTGCCGACGCCGGTGGAGATGCGGCGCACGTCGCCGGTCGCGAGGTCCAGCTCGTAGATCTGGAAGAACGGGTTGCCCGGCTCGCGCTCGCTCTGGAACACGATGCGGTCGCCGTCGGGCGAGAAGTAGCCCTCCCCCGCACGCTGCCCCTCGAAGGTCAGCTGCCGGATCCGCGACAGGAAGGTGGACTCGGCGAGGGGCGGGGCGCTGTCGGCCGCGGCCCGGCTCGCCGCGACGAGCGCCGCGGCGGCCAGCGCCAGGGCGCCTGCTCGAGCGATCGATGGTCCCATCGCGGCTCCTGTCGTTCCGGCCGGCCGGGATCTTAACAGCGCCGCTACGGGTCCGCCCGAAACCGGCCACCCGAAACCCCGCGCCCGGTGCGCCGTCCGCGGCGGCTCCCGCGGTTGCCGGACCGTCGGTCGTGGGGGACGCGGGAGTCGCTGCGTTATGATCCGCGAGGCGACGTGAGCGAAGCTCCCCGCAGCCTGTGGCCGTCCGTCGCCGTCTTGTTCGCCGCGGCGGCGCTGCTCGTCTTCTCCCCGTTCCTCGAGCGGCCGTACCTCCCGCGCCTGCTGGGCATGCCGGACCTGTGGAAGCAGAGCGGCCCGTTCATCTCGTTCGCCGACCACGCGCTGCACCAGGGGGAGTTCCCGCTGTGGAACCCACTCTACTTCTGCGGGCAGCCGTTCGCCGGCCATCCGCTGGTGAACCTGGCCTACCCGCCGAACCTGCTGCGCGGCCTCGTGACGGTCGATCCCACGCCGTACCGGACCCACGTCGGGCTGGCGGTGCTGGTGGCGCTGCACACCGTGCTGGCCGGCGTCGCCGCATTCTTCTTCGCCCGCGCGAACCGGTTGAGCGTCGCCGGCTCGTTCGTCGCGGGGATCGGCTACTGCTTCAGCGCGAGCTTCCTGCGGAGGTCGATCGCACACCCGGGCATGGTCTGGATGGTCGCGTGGCTGCCGCTGATCCTGATCCTGCTGCAGCGGGCGCTCGAGAGCCCGACGCTGCGGCAGCGGGTGCGCCACGGTCTCGCGGCCGGCCTGCTGTTCGGCCTCGGGACCCTGGCCGGACAGCCCCAGGTCGCGATCTACATGGCCGTCGCGGTCGCGGCGTACGCCGCCGTCCACCGCCTGCTGCACCCGCACGGCGTGGACGGGGAGCTGCGAGCGGGTCGGACGCGGACGATCCTGCTCGACGCGGCCGTGCTGCTCGCGGTGTTCGGAGCCGGGACGCTGGTCGCCTCGTCCGAGCTGCTGCCGCTCCAGGAGTTCACCGCCTGGAGCGGGCGCCAGCCGGGCAGCGCGCTGCCCGAGGAGCGGGGGCTCTCGCCGTGGGAGATCGTCCGCGGGCTGGTGGTCTACCCCGGCCCGCGCGACCTGCGGTTCAACTACCGCGCGGCCGGCGTCGGAGTCCTGTTGCTCGCAGCCGCCGCGGCGTTCCATCCGCGCAGACGGACGGTCCTCGTGCATCTCTTCACGTTCGCCGTCCTGCTCGACTGCGCCGTGGGCCGGCCACTGCCGGTGTCGACGATCCTGAGCCGGCTCGCCCCCTACGAGATGGTGCATCCCGACCGCGCGTTCCTGGTGGCGTGCCTGCCCCTGGCGATCCTGGCAGGGCTCGGCGTCGACGGCGCGACCGAGTTCGCCGCGCCGCGCCGGCGGCGGCTGCGCGGTTTGGTGCTGCTCGTCGTGGGGCTCACGCTGATCGCGCTCCTCGTGCGCTGGACGACGGACTCGGCGGCCCCGCGGTTCGCGCTCGTCGCCCCGCTCGTGCTGCTCGCGGCGATCGTGGCCGCACCCTGGCTCCCGGGCTCTCGCCGCTTGCGGGTCGTGTTTCCGGCCCTGGTGTTCCTCGAGGTCTGGGCGTGGTCGGGCGCCGTGCTTCCGCAATGGATGCGCTTCCAGGGCTATCCCGGGAGCCTCGCCGCGCTGTACCAGCCGCAGACCCGGACCCTCGAGAACCGCCGCGGCGTGGACCCGGCGCCCAACGCCGCGACCTACACGCTGACGCCGATCATCAACGGTTACGATCCGTTGCATATCGACGGCGTGCGGCGGCTGATCGCCGCCCCGGACGAGGCCCTGCGCTATCGGCGCCAGATCGAGGCCCGCGAGGTCCTCGAGCGCAATCCCCGCGGGAACCTGTTCCTCAAGCGCGTCTTCTGGCTCGCGCGGCAAGCGGTCGACGCGCCGCTTCCGGAGCGGGCGCGGCTGTTCCCGCCGACGACCACCGTCTACCTGCCGGGCGCACGGGACGTGGGCGTCCCCCGCGTCGAGCCGGGCGAGGTGGCCGCCCACGGAGTGTCGAGCGAAGCCGAGCGGCTGCCGCTGGACCTCGGCGGGCGCGTTCACGGCGACGCTTCCGGACGGATCGAGCTGCAGCTCGGTCCGTTCGAGACCGGCGGCGTCCACAGCACGCTGAACGTCCGCTACCGCAGCCGGGGCCCCGCGGAGGTGTCGTCGATCGTCGCCGATTCCACGACGAACCTGCGCCAGCCCGGGGGCAGGCTCTCCCTGCCGTCGTCCGCGGGTCACGAGGCCACGTTCGAGCTTCCGCTGCCCGATCTCGCGCGGCCCGGCGTCGGGCTGAGCGTCGTGACCTCGCCCGCGGCGGCGTTCGAGATCCTGGAGGCCTACGTGCTGCGCGACCTCGCCGACGAGGACCACCGGATCGAGATCACGAGCTACCGGGCCAACCGCGTCGCGCTCGAGCTGCGCGATCTGCCCGGCCGGCGCGTGCTCGCGTTCATCGATGCCGACTATCCCGGCTGGAGGGCGTACGTCGACGGCACCCGGGTCGCGATCCACCGTGCCAACGACGGCTTCAAGGCGATCTCCCTGCCCGCGGGGAGCCATCGCGTCGTGTTCGCGTTCCGGCCGTGGCGCGCCTCCGCCGGCCTGATCCTGTCGCTCGCGTCGATGCTGTCGATCGCCGGTTTCATGCTGTGGGACGGGCTGCGGGAGAGACGCCGGGCGCGGCCGGCCCGATCGCGCGTCGGGCTATAGTGGCGCGGTGAACCGGCTCGGCTCACGCGGCGTGGCGATCCTGCTGGTCGTGGCGGGCGTCGCCTGCGGCCAGCGGACGATCGGCCCCGAGGACGGCCGGCGGCCCGACATCCTGCTGATCACCGTGGACGACATGGGTCTCGAGCTGGGCGCCTACGGCGATCCGCACGCCACGACCCCCAACGTCGATCGGCTGGCCGCGCAGGGCCTGCGCTTCGATCGCGCCTTCGTCGTCGCCTCCACCTGCAGCCCCAGTCGCTCGACGATCCTCACCGGCATCTTCCCGCACGCCAACGGCCACTGGGGGTTCGTGGCCGAGACCCGGCTCCATGACGGGATCCGTACGCTCCCCACCCTGCTGGGCGAGGCCGGGTACCGCACCGGTCTGATCGGCAAGCTCCACGTCGCCGGCGCCGACGACCAGCTTCGATTCGATCGGGCCCAGCCGCTCGAGCACGGCGAGCGCTCCCCCGCGGCGTTCGGCACGGCGGTGGCGGACTTCCTCGCGGCGGGCGACGGCCGGCCGTTCTTCCTGATGGTCAACAGCTACGACCCGCACACGCCCTATCCGGGGCAGGAGGGCGTCGCCCCATGGCCCGTGCCTCACGATCCGCGGCACGTGCGGGTCCCCGCGGCGGCGCTCGATACGCCGGAGCTCCGCCAGTTCCTCGCCCGGATGTACGACGGCTACTCAAAGGCGGACGAGTTCGTGGGAGCGACGCTCGACGCCCTGGAGCGAGCGGGGAAGGCCGACTCGACCCTCGTGCTGTTCCTGAGCGACCACGGGCCGCCGCTGCCCGCGGCCAAGGCCACGCTGTTCGAGGCCGGGATCCACGTGCCGCTCGTGGCCCGCTGGCCCGGCCGGATCGAGCCGGGCCGGACGACCGACGCCTTGATCAGCGGCGCCGACGTGGTGCCGACGCTGCTCGAGGTCGCCGGCCGCACGCCGGATCCGGCGCTCCACGGCCGCTCCTTTCTCGGCCTGCTCACCGGCGTCGAGCCCGACGCAAACCCCGCGATCTACGCCGAGGGCACGCTCGATCAGCGCCAGCGCTACTTCCCGCAGCGAGCGGTGCGTACAGGGCAGTTCAAGTACATCCGCAACCTCCGCCCGGAGATCGAGTTCGCCAGCAACTCGATGAACTGGTGGGTCGACGAGATGCTGCGCCGCTGGGACACCGATCCCCGGGCGCGCTTCCTGCTCGAGCGTCTCGTGCGCCACCCGCGAGAGGAGCTGTACGACCTGGAGCGTGACCCCGAAGAGCTGCGGAACCTGGCCGGCGACCCCTCCCAGGCCGCGACGCTGGAGCGCCTGCGCGGCCGGCTCGAGCAGTGGATGCGTGCGACCGGCGATCCGTGGGTCGCGCTGTGGGACCATGACCCCGCGCGGCCCGACGCGCTGGAGCCGAGCGAGTCGGCGGCGCAACCGCTTCACGGGGCGTGGCTCGACATGGCGCTCGAGCAAGTGCGGCGCAGGTCGAGATGAAGCGGCTCGCCGGCGCGGCCGCGGTGCTCCTGATCGCGGGCACCTGGGCCTGCGGCCCGTCCGACGATCCGGCCCCGGATGCGGCGGGCCGGCCCGCGCTGCCCTCCGCGCCGGAGGAGGTCGATTCCGCCGAGATCGAGCGGCTGCGCGCCCTGCCCTACGTCGGCGTGGCGGCGCCCCTGCCGCCCGGCGCCGAGGTCGGCGTCCTGCGACACGACCGCGAGCGCGCTCGACCGGGCTTGAACATCTTCACGAACGCCCACTTCTGCTCGACGCAACTGATGGACATGGAGGGAACGATCCTCCATTCCTGGTCGTACGAGCCGTGCCACCTGTGGGACAACACCGTCCTGCTGCCCTCGGGAGACCTGCTCGCCGTCGGACGCGTGCCGCACGAGCGCTCGCCCGAGGCGAACCGCGCGGCGCGCTACCTGCTCCGGCTGGGCTGGGACGGCGGCCTGCGGTGGATCCGCCGGCTGCCGGCCCACCACGACGTCGAGCTGACGCCGGCGGGCCGGATCCTGACGCTGACCGAGCGCGCTCGCCTGATCCCCGAGGTCGATCCCGGGATCCCGGTCAGCGACCACGCGTGGGCCTTGCTCTCGCCCGCCGGAGACCTGCTCGAAGAGGTGTCGCTGGCGGACGTGCTGCTCGGCTCCCCGCGCTTCGCCGCCTCTCCGGGTCGAACCCGCCGCGAGGAGATCGACCTGTTCCACGCGAACTCCGTCGAGTGGATGCGCCAGCCGGGCTTGATCGGCCGCGATCCGCTGTTCGGCCCGGACCACGTCCTGACCTGCATCCGCAACCAGGACACGATCGCCATCCTGTCCTGGGGGACCCGGGAGCTGATCTGGAGCTGGGGCCGGGGCGAGCTGGCGAGCCCGCACGATGCCACGCTCACGCCGGGCGGGACGATCCTGGTCTTCGACAACGGGCTCGGGCGAAACTGGTCGCGAGTGGTGGAAGTCGACCCGGTCGCCCGCAGCATCGTGTGGGAGTACCGCGCGCCCGATCCGGCTTCCTTCTTCTCCCCCACGCGCGGAGCGTGCCAGCGCCTGGGCGACGGCAACACGCTGATCACGGAGTCGGAGACGGGTCGCGCCTTCGAGGTGACCCCCGGGGGCGAGATCGTCTGGGAGTTCCTCAACTCCAACCTGACGGCGAAGCGCGAGCCCAGCGCCATCGTGCGCATGCGCCGGTACGAAGGGCTGGAGTACGCCGACCTCGTGCGGCGCATCGCCGGGGGCGGCGGCTCGCCCGCTCCCGTCGACTGACCCGGCCGGGGCCGCGCGAGCGGGCGAAACTGCGAATTTCCCGATTCCGCGGCTGTCGGCCCGTACCGCCCCACATTTCGACCCTGCCATCCCCGCCAAACCTCGTACATTCTCGGAGACGTCAGGGATACGAGCCGAGAGAAGAATTATGGATTCCAGGGCTCCGGGGCGTGCCCTGCGAGGGGCCGTGTTTCTCTGCCTCTCCGCTGCGGTCGCGCAGCCGCAAGCACATCCCGAGATCGACTGGCAGATCGCCGAGTTCACGAGGCGGATCGAGGCCCGGCCGACCGACACGAGCCTCTACGTGCACCGGGGCGAGCTGCACCGCATCCACCGCGATTGGCCGGCCGCGAAGGCCGACTTCCTCCAGGCTCGTGCGCTCGACCCGCAGCTCGAGACGATCGACTTCCACCTCGGACGGCTCGAGCTGGAAGCGGGCGATCTGGCCGCGGCGGTCGCCGCTCTGGACCGGTTCCTCGCCAAGCATCCGGACCACGAGCCGGCGCTCGCGGCGCGGGCCGAGGCCCGCTCCCGCGGCGGCCGCTACCTCGAGGCCGCCCGCGATTGGACGCGTGCCATCGCCGCGACCGACGGGCCGCAACCGACCCACTACATCGAGCGGGCGCGCGCGCTCGTCGCCGCGGGAAACGACCACGTCGCCGAGGCGCTGCGCGGGCTCGACGAGGGCCTCACCCGCCTCGGTCGCCCGGTCACGCTCGAACTCGAAGCGATCGAGCTGGAGCTGCGGCGGGGCGCCTATGATTCCGCGCTCGCCCGGGTCGACCGGATCGCGGCGGCGGCGGCGCGGCAGGAGAGCTGGCTCGTCCGGCGGGCGGAGATCCTGGAGCTGGCCGGGCGCCCCGACGAGGCGCGCGCCGCCTACGCTCGCGCCCTCGTCGCGATCGAAGCGCTGCCCGCGAGCCGGCGCGGGAACCGCGCGATGCTGAAGCTGCGGGGACAGGCGGCGGACGCGGTCGAGCGCCTGCAGGCCAGGGGGCGCTGAGCCGATGCGCCCGCGGCGGATCGCCCGCGCCTGCGCGCTGCTCGCCGCCGCGCTGTGGCTCGGCTCGCCGGCTGCCGCCGACGAGACGGTGCTCGTGGCGGAGGGCTCGGCCACGCGGCTCCTCGCCAACGCCTCCGACCCCGGCGCGACCGTCGAGCAGGGCTGGTTCGATCCCGACTTCGACGACGCCGCGTGGGAGTCGGGCCGCTTCGGCGTGGGCTACGAGAACGGCCCGCCCGGAACGGGCGCGCACGACCTGATCACGACGCCGGTGCCGGCGGGAACGATCTCGATCTACACGCGCACGACGTTCCAGCTCGCCGATCCGGCCGCGGTGTCGAGCGTGCACCTCGGCACCGACTACGAGGACGGCATCGTGGCCTGGATCAACGGGGTCGAGGTCTACCGCTCGCCCGAGATCCCGTACGGGCCCGTCGCGTGGAACACGGCGGCGCAATGGAAGGAGTCGAGCAACGGCTCCACGCCCGACTACGAGCCGCTGCGCGACGTCTCGAGCCTGGCCCTGCCGCAGCTCGTGAGCGGCGAGAACGTCCTCGCGCTCGGCGTCTGGAACAACGGCGCTCCCGGCGACATCGTGGTCGTGCCCCGGCTGAGCGTGAACCGCCTGCTGGTGCGGGGGCCCTACCTCCAGCAGGGCGCGTCGGACCGGGTGACGCTGCGCTGGCGGACCGCGACCGAGACGGCGTCGCGGGTGCTCTACGGCACCGTCCCCGGCGCTCCGACCGAGGAGCATACCGACCCGGCCCCGACGACCGAGCACGAGGTGACGCTGACCGGGCTCCAGCCGCTCACGCGCTACTACTACGCCGTCGGCACCGCGACGGAAATCCTGGCCGGCGCGGACACGGCGCATTCCTTCGAAACGCCGCCTCCCGCCGGGATCCCCAAGCCGACGCGGATCTGGGTCCTCGGCGACTCGGGGCTGGGGGGCCAGGACGCGGTGCGCGTGCGCGACGGCTACGACGCGTTCACCGCGGCGCGACCGACCGACCTGTGGCTGATGCTCGGCGACAACGCCTACCCGGAGGGCACGCAGCTCGACTACCAGCACAACCTGTTCGAGATCTACCCCGGGATGCTGCGCCAGGCGGTGCTGTGGCCGACGAACGGGAACCACGACCTGTTCGACGGGGGCAGCGGGACCTGGCCGTACTACGACATCTTCACGATGCCGCGGCAGGCCGAGGCCGGCGGGACGCCCTCGGGCAGCGAGTCGTACTACGCGTTCGACTACGCCAACGTGCACTTCGTGGTGCTCGACTCCGAGGCCGGCGCGACCCAGCCGGGCAGCCCGATGCCCACCTGGCTCCAGGCCGATCTGAGCGCCACGGCGCAGGACTGGATCGTCGCCTTCTGGCACCACCCGCCGTACTCCAAGGGCGGGCACGATTCGGACAACCCGCTGGACTCGGGCGGACGGCTGACGGCGATGCGGCAGAACATCCTGCCGCTGCTCGAGGACTATGGCGTCGATCTGGTCCTCACCGGCCACAGCCACTCCTACGAGCGGTCGTTCCTGATCGACGGGCACTACCTCACCTCGGACACCTGGGACCCGCAGACGATGCTCGTGGACGGCGGCAGCGGGAACTCGCCGCCCTACGCGAAGCCGGAGCGCGGCGACGTGCCGTACGCCGGCGGCGGGGACGGCGCCGTCTACACCGTAGCCGGCAGCGGGAGCCTGATCAGCTTCGGCTCCGCGCAGTCGCTCGGCGGCAGCGGGCCCGACCACCCCGTGATGCACGCCTCGATCCTCGCGCTGGGCTCGGTGGTGCTCGATTTCAACGGCAACCGCCTCGACGCCTTCATGATCGACGACTCCGGGGACATCCGCGACTACTGGGCGCTGGTCAAGGGCGATCCTCCGCAGGTGCCGCAGGCGGAGTTCTCCGGCCCGCAGGTGGTGGCGCCCGGCGCGCCCGCCCAGTTCGCCGACCTGTCCTCGAACGCGCCGACGGTCTGGAGCTGGGACTTCGACGACGACGGCGTGCCCGACGCCAACCTGCCGGATGCGGAGCACGCCTACCCGGCGGTGGGGCGCTACTCGGTCCGGCTCTCGGTCTCGAACTTCGCCGGCTCCGACGAGGAGCTGAAGACCGATTTCGTCTGCGTGACCGGCGGCCTGCCGGACCTGATCGCCGGCCTGAGCATCGACGCCGACCACGCGCGCGTGAGCTGGGACGCCGATCCCGACGCGACCGGCTACGACGTGGTCAAGGGCGACCTGATGGCGGCCCGCGCCGCGCGCAGCCTCGCCGGCACGACCCTGGGCTGCCTCTCGACCGACGGCGAGACCGAGGTCGAGGATCCCACGCTGCCCGCGCCCGGCGGAGCCTTCTACTACCTCGCGCGCGGCAACAACTGCGCGCCGGGGACCGGGAGCTACGACTCCGGCGGCGCGGGCCAGGTCCAGCCGCGCGACCTGGCGCTGCAGGGGCTGGGGGGTTGCGCCTGCGTCAGCGGGGACGACGCCGACGGGGACGGGTACTGCAACGCGTTCGACAACTGTCCCGACCTGGCGAGCACGGACCTGGCCGACGCCGACCAGGACGGCGTCGGCGATGCGTGCGACGCCTGTCCCTTCGACCCGAGCAACGACCCCGACGCCGACGGCGTCTGCAACAACAACGACAACTGCCCCGCCGACGCCAACGCGGACCAGGCGAACACGGACGGCGACCCGCCGGGCGACGCCTGCGACCCCGACGACGACAACGACGGCGTGCCCGACGGCGACGATCCGGCACCGACCGACCCCGACGTCTGCGGCGACAGCGATGCCGACCAGTGCGACGACTGCACCGTGGGAACGGACGACTTCGGCCCGCTCTCCGACAAGAGGCCGCAAGACGACGGGCCGGACTTCGACGGCGACGGGCTGTGCGACACGGGCGACACGTGCTTCGACGCCGATGGCGACGGGCTGGGCAACGGGGAGAAGGGCAACACCGGCTGTGCCGACCCGACGAGCGACAGCGACGACGCCGACCCGTTCCTGTGCGGCGACACCGACGCCGACGGCTGCGAGGACTGCGCGCAGGGCGGCTTCGACCCCGCCGACGACGGAATCGACACCGACGGCGACGGGTTCTGCGACGCCGGCGACAACTGCCTCGAGACACCCGGCCCGCAGAGCGACGCCGACGGCGACGGCCTGGGCGACGTGTGCGATCCGTGCACCGACACCGACGGGGACGGCTTCGGCGATCCCGGCTTCGACAACGTCTGCCCCACCGACAACTGTCCCGGCGTGCCGAACCCCGCGCAGCTCGACGCGGACGGCGACGGGGCCGGCGACGACTGCGACGCCTGTCCGCTCGACCCCGACGACGACGTCGACGGCGACGGTGTCTGCGGGGACGTCGACAACTGCCCGACCGCCTACAACCCGGACCAGCTCAACCACGACGCGGACCCCCTCGGCGACGCCTGCGACGACGACGACGACGGCGACGGCGTGCCGGACGCGGGCGATCCGTATCCGCTGGACCCGTTCCGTTGCGGAGATGGGGATCTCGACACGTGCGACGACTGCAGCGGCGGCAGCTTCGATCCCGCCGGTGACGGGCCGGACTTCGACGGCGACGGCGCGTGCGACGCGGGCGACCCGGACGACGACGGCGACGGCGTCGCCGACGGCGACGACTCCGCGCCGTACGACCGCTTCGCCTGCCGCGACGTGGACGGGGACGGCTGCGACGACTGCACGAGCGGCAGCGACGACCCCGGCGACGACGGGGACGACTTCGACGGCGACGGCTGGTGCGACGCGGGCGACCCGGACGACGACGGGGACGGCGTCGCCGACGGCGACGAGGCCGGGCAGGGCACCGACCCGCTCGATCCGGACAGCGACGACGACGGCTTCTCCGACGGCCCGGCCGACCCCGACGGCCCGGGATCGATCGAGCCCGGCGACAACTGCCCGATGGTCGCCAACCCCTGGCAGCACGACCACGACACGGACGGAGTGGGCGACGCCTGCGAGCACGCGAACGTCGGCGACCTGCACCGCATCGCGATCACCGAGGTCACGAATTCGGAGTACGTCGAGTTCCTGAACGCCGTGGGACAGAACGACACCTACGAGCTGTACGACAACAACATGCTGTCCAGCCCGCGCGGCGGGATCCGGCGGCTGGGACCGCCGGACGCCGGGATGTTCCTGGTCAAGGTCAACATGGGGGACAAGCCGGTCAACTTCGTCTCCTGGCTGGACGCCGCGCGCTACGTGAACTGGCTGCACAACGGGCGGCCGACGGGGCAACAGCTGCCGGGCACGACGGAGACCGGAGCCTACGACCTGACGGTCGCCGACCCCGGGACGCAGGCCACGCGGTCGCCGGGAGCCTTGTGGTTCCTGCCGCGCAAGGTGGAGTGGGACGCGGCCGCCTACACCGATCCGGTGGCGGGCAAGGACTGGCTGTACGCCACGCGCAGCGACGCCGCGCCGACCCCGGCGACGGCGACGCCGGCGGGCGACGTGGCCAACCCCGGGCCCAACGTCGCCAACTACGACCAGGTCGCGAGCTGGAATGACGTGAGCGGAAACGTCACGTCGGTGGCCGGCGCCGGCCAGGCGAGCACGAGCCCGTGGGGCACGTTCGATCAGGCGGGCAACGTGGCGGAGTGGGTCGAGGACACGCTGCTCGGGTCGCGGCGGATCCGCGGAGGCTCGTGGAAGGACCCGGCGAGCGCGCTCCAGCGCACGGCGAGCGCGTCTCGCCAGGCCGGCGACCAGCGCGACACGACCGGCTTCCGCGTGGCGGGAGCGGCGACCTGTCCCGACGAGGACGGCGACGGCTTCGGCTGGCCCGGCGCGCCGGGCTGCGCGGCGAGCGCCCTTCCCGACAACTGCCCCGGCGCCCCGAACCCGGACCAGGACGATCACGACGGCGACGGCGCGGGCGACGCCTGCGACTCCGACGACGACGACGACGGGATCCCCGACGCAAGCGATCCCGATCCGCTCGACCCGTTCGTCTGCGGCGACGGCGACGGCGACGGCTGCGACGACTGCTCGAGCGGGGGCTACGATCCCGCCGCGGACGGCCCGGACTTCGACCACGACGGCATCTGCGACGTCGGGGACAACTGCCCGACCGTGGCCAACCCCGACCAGACCGATACCGACCGGGACGGCATCGGCGACGCCTGCGACCCGGACTGATACCGCGGTCCCGGGACCGCGAAGCACGCTTTTGCGACCGCAAGGCGCTCGAGAAGTGTCTCACCGGGAAGGTCGTGCCCGCCCGCCGGCCAAGCCGAAGGCCGGGCCCGCGACGTTTCTACGTCGGCCGGGTGCGGTCCAGGCCGCTCGGCCCGGGTCGTTGCCCGGCGCTCAACCCGCCCCTTGGTCCACCCGGCTCCAGCGCGTTCCCGCCGGGTCCTCGCGCCGGGCCCGGCCCGTCCGCTCCAGATGGACGAGGTGCGACAGCGTCTGGGCGCGCGTCAGCGCGGCCGGCAGTTGCGGCGTGTCGGAATAGGCCCTCGCAGCGAGGTCGACCAGGTCCGCCGCCGGATCGAGAGCGGCGAGGATCCTCGCTTCCCGCGCGCGGCGGTGGTCGATCACGCGCGCGAGCTCCGTCCCGGGCAGCGGGGGCCCGTGGCCCGGAAGGAGCGTCGCGCAGTCCAGGCGGCGCAGCCGCTCGAGCGATCGCAGGTAGTCCCCCATCGCGCCGTGCACCGGATCGATCAGGATCGTCGACAGGCCGCCGACCATGTCCCCCGCGACCAGCGCGCGGCGCTCCGGCGCGTGGAACGCCAGGTGGCCGGGCGCGTGCCCCGGCGTGGAGTGGACCTCGAGCGTCTCGCCGTCGAGATCGAGCCGATCGCCGTCGGCGAGCGGCTCGGCGGCGACCCCCGACAGCCGGGACCCGAGCAGCCGCAGCACCTGCTCGTCGGCCCGGACGGGCAGGTCCAGCGCGCGGGCCACCTGGGCCGCGCCCGCGACGTGGTCGTGGTGGTGGTGGGTCAGCACCACCGCGACCGGCTCGCCGCCCGCGAGCTTCCGGCGGGCCACGACCGCGAGCAGCCGCTCCAGCTCCTGCGGGTCGGACGAGCCCGGGTCGACGACGACGAAGCGGCCCGCTCCCGGCAGCCAGACGTTCGTGTGCGTCGCCGGCGGCAGGGTCGCCGTCCGGACCGGCAGCATCCACAAGCCGGGCAGGAACTCGATGCGCGGGGCGCGCTCCTCCGCGGCGTTCACCGCCGCGAGGGCGCGAGAGAGATCGACGCGCCCGCCGCGATCGTGCGCCGCGATGGCGCGCAGGATCGGCAGGACGGGTGGCGGCAGGCGTGCTTCTCCCCGCTCCCAGTCGCCCAGCACGCGGGAGGGCGGGGCGAGGCACAGCCGTTCGTTTTCGGCGCTCGCCGGAGCCAGCGCCGGCTCCGGCTCCGGCAGCGCGGCGACGAAGAAACGCGTGCGGAAGCGCGCGGCGAACATCGGCGGCGTCACGCGCTCGCCCGCGGGCGACCAGCTCGCGGGATCGATCGCGAGGCCGGTCTCCTCGCCGATCTCGCGCGCGACGCAGCGCTCCCACGCGCCCGGCTCCCCGGGCCGATCGGCCGCCTCCACCGCGCCGCCGGGAAAAGCCAGATGGCCCGGCATGAACCGCGAGCGCGCCGAGCGCAGGCCGAGCAGGACCTCCCAGCCACCGCCCGGCGCGGGCCGGACGACGATGCCCGACGCGCTGTCGCGCGGCGGAACCTCGGACGCCGGCGCGATCCCCTCCGGCAGCTCGCTCACGCCGAGCGCCGCTCGATCTCGCCCGCCTCCACCGGGATCGCCGCGGTCAGCACGCGAGGCCCCCGCTCGGTCACGAGCACGTCGTCCTCGATCCGTACGCCGAGGCCCTCGTCGGGCAGGTAGATTCCCGGCTCGATCGTGATCACGCAGCCGGCCTCCAGCGGCCGGTGCACGTCGCCCACGTCGTGGGTCTCCATCCCGAGGTGGTGCGAGGTCCCGTGGATGAAGCGCTCGCCGAAGCCGGCGGCGTGGATCACCTCCCAGGTGCGGGCGTGGATCTCGGAGATCGACGTCCCCGGGCGGCACAGCGCGATCGCCTCGCGCTCGGCGCGCAGCACGGCGTCGTACACCTCCCGCTGCCGCGCCGTGAACCGCCCGCCGACGGGGAGGCAGCGGGTGACGTCGCTGCAGTAGCCGTCCAGCCTGGCGCCGGTGTCGACGAGCAGGACCTCTTCCGCCGCGGTCGTCCCGCGGTTGGCCGTGTAGTGCAGGAGCACCGCGCGCGGCCCGCTCGCCACGATCGGCTCGAATGCGTGCGTCGCGCCGCGGCTGCGGTAGACGCGCGCGATCTCGGCTTCGATCTCGTGCTCGCGCCGCCCGGCGAGTGGCGAGGCGAGCAGCCGCTCGAAGGCCTCGGCCGTGACCGCGGCCGCGCGCTCGATCCGCTCGATCTCGCCGGCGTCCTTGATCCGGCGCAGCTCGTGGACCGCCGGAGTCGCGTCGCGCAGCTCGACGGCGAAGAAGCTGCGCCGGATCTGGGCCACGAACTCCGCGTCCGGATCCGCCGCCGCCGCGAGCGAAGCCGGTGCGGCCCGGACGTAGTGCAGCCGTCCGTGCTGCGGCAGCGCCTGCTCCAGCAGCGGTGCGAGCTGGGCGACGGGCAGCACCGCGTCGACTCCGGCCGCGGCGGCCGTGACGCTGGCGGTCGTCGCCGCGGCGTCCTCGCCCCAGCGCGAGGCGAGCGCGTCGGGGGCGGGCAGGAACAGGACCTGGCGCGCGACCTTGCCGCGGACGTAGTCGGGGCCGGGGTGATTGCGCCCGGTCATGATCCGCACGCCGTCGTGAGCCAAGAGCAGCGCCGCCCGCGGCTCCTCGATGCCGGTCAGGTAGGCGAAGTTGGCGCTCGGCCCGCCCGGGGCCTGCCCCCGCGCGAGCAGCAGGCCGCCGTCGAGCTGCGCCAGCAGCGCGGCCCGACGCGCCGCCGCCGAACGCGCCGCGATCGTCATCCCGCCGCGGCTCCCGTCCCCGCCAGGCGCAGGACGACGCGCCACTCCGCCGCCGTGACCGGCTGCACCGAGAGCCGGCTGCGGTGGAGCAGCACCATCCGCTCGAGGCCTTTCGCGGCGCGCAGCTCGGGCAGGGTCAGCGGCCGGGCGAGCCTGCTCTCGAACCGGATGTCCACCGCGAACCAGCGCGGGTCGGCCCGCTCCGACTGCGGATCGTGCTGCGGCGAGCGGGAGTCGAACTGCGTCGGATCGGGATAGCCCTCGCGCACCACGCTGGCGATGCCGACGATCGCCGGGGGCTTCGCCTGCGAGTGGTAGAACAGCACGCCGTCGCCGCGCCGCAACTCGTCCCGGAGCAGGTTCCGCGCCTGGTAGTTGCGCACGCCGCTCCAGCAGGTCGTGCGCCGCGGGCTCCGCGCGAGGTGCTCGAGGCCGAACTCCTCGGGGTCCGACTTCAACAGCCAGTAGCGCCGCACGACCGCTCCAGCATACCAGGCTGCCGTCCGGCGGCCGCGAGCGGCCGGGCGGGCTGCGCCCGGCGGTCTCCGCGTATATTCTGCCGGGCCGCCCGCCGTGCGCGGGGGCCCGGAATGCTCCCGGGAGCGGGAACGCCCGTGGTCGAGCCAAAGACGAGCGACGAGATCCCGCCCGGCTGGCCGCCGCCGCGCCGGCTCCTCGCCCACCGCCACCGGCGCTGGCTCGCGAGCACCAAGCGGTCGCTCGCCGAAGCCGCCCGCTGCGCCCGCCGGGTCGCCGCCGCCAGCGGGTGCGACGACGACACCGCCGCCGACGTCGAGATCGCGGTGCGCGAGGCGATGGCGAACGCGATCTGGCACGGGAACGGCAAGCGCAGCGGCAGCCGGATCTTCTTCCGCTGTTACGGCGGACCGCAGGCGGGCGTCGTGATCGCGGTGCGCGACGAGGGCGTCGGCTTCGACCCCGAGACGGTTCCCGATCCGCGTTCGGCGCAGCGCGTGGAGCTGGAGCACGGCCGCGGGCTGTTCTTGATGCGGGCGCTGATGGACCTGGTGCGCTACCGGCGCGGCGGACGGGAGGTCGTGCTGTTCCACGGCCGTTGCGCCGCGGACGGCTCCTGACTCAGGGCAGACGCGCGGCGACGGGCTCGAACGCGGCCTCGATCCGCTCGACGCGCGTCGGGCGCGCCAGCAGCTCGGCCAGCCGCGGCGGGACCTCGACCGGCCGGCCGACGAGCGGCTCGACGATCGAGTCGAACTTCGCCGGGTGCGCCGTGGCGACGATGACCCAGTCCGGCGTGGGCCGCGTCTCCCGCAGGTGCACCGCGGTCGCCGTATGCGGGCACCACACGCGACCCCAGCGCTGTGGACCGTCGCGGATGACCTGCCGGATCGTGTCGTCCGGGACCGAGCAGGCGCTGGCCTCGGCGCGCAGCGCGTCGCGGCCGGGGTAGAGGTCGAACACGCGTTCCATGTTGCTCGGATCCCCCACGTCCATGGCGTTGGCCAGCGTCGCGATCGAGCGCCGGGGCGTCCAGCTCCCGCCCTCGAACCAGTCGGGCACGACGCGGTTGGCGTTGGTCGCGAGCGCCACCTCGCGCAGCGGGAAGCCCATGCGCCTGGCCCACAGCGCGCCGACCGCGTTGCCGACGTTGCCCGAGGGGACGGCGAACCCCGCCGGCCGGCCGGTGGTCGCGAGGTAGCGCAGCGAGGCGACGGCGTAGAACACGGCCTGCGGCAAGAGCCGCCCGACGTTGATGCTGTTGGCCGAGCTGAGCCCGCCGGCGGCGGGCCAGCCCGGGCGCGTGAAGGCCTGCTTCACCAGCCGCTGGCAATCGTCGAAGGTCCCGCGCACGGCGAAGCTCGCGACGTTGTCGTCCCAGCAGGTGAGCTGTCGCTCCTGACGCGGCGCGACTCCCCCGTCGGGGAACAGCACGCCGACGCGCAGCCGCTCGCGCCGGTGACAGGCCGCCGCGACGGCGGCGCCGGTGTCTCCGGAGGTCGCGACGAGCACCGTCAGCGAATCCGGGCCGACGCCCGTCGCGAGGGCCCGCTCGAACCCGACCGCGAGAAACCGCGCGCCGAAGTCCTTGAACGCCGCGGTCGGGCCGTGGAACAATTCGAGCACGGCCGTGTCGCGCCCGAGCGGAACGAGCGGCATCGGGAAGTCGAAGGCCCGGGCGCACAGCTCGCCGAGCTGCGGCTCGAGCGCGTCGCCGGCGAAGAACGGAGCGAGGATGCGGGCGGCCGCCGCAGCGAAGTCCGCGGCCGGGTCGAGGTCGTCGAGGTCGAAGCGCGGGAGCCGCTCGGGCACGTAGAGCCCGCCGTCGGGGGCGAGTCCGCGCAGCATCGCCTCGCTGAAGCTCGTCGGCTGCGCGCCGCGGCGGGTGCTCCTGAACTTCATCCGGCCGGCCCGGGCTCGACCAGCACGGTCCCGCGCGCGCGAACCGGCCCGACCCAGGCGTCGGAGTCGAGCCCGCGGGCGCGGAACGCGGCCCGCACGCCGGCCTCGACGCGCCGCGACGTGGCGATGGAGTCGGCCCAGGCGAACACGCTCGGACCGGAGCCCGAGATCGAGAACCCGAGCGCCCCGCCCTCGAGCGCCGCCCGCCGCGCCGCGTCGAACCCCGGGATCGACGGCGCCCGCGACGGCTCGGCCACGCGGTCGGTCATCGATCGCCGGATGCGCTCGAGGTCCCCGCGGAAGCAGCCGACGAGGAAGCCGCACAGGTCCATCGACTGGGCCACGTGCAGCCCGAGGCCCAGCTCCCGCGGCAGCACCTTCCGTGCCTCGCGGGTCTCGACCGCGAGATGCGGATGGACCAGCACGCAGACGATCGCCTCGGGCACCGGAATACGCTCGACCTGCGGCGGATCGGCGGCGACGACGGCGATCAGACCGCCGTGGAGCGCGGCGGCGGCGTTGTCCGCATGCGCCGCGCCGCTCGCGACCCGCTCTCCCGCGAGCGCTGCGCGCAACAGCCGCTCGGGCGGCAGGTCGGAGCCGATCACGCGCTGGCCGGCGACGACCGCCGCGACCGCGGAGGCGGCGGAGCCGCCCATCCCCGACCCGAGCGGGATGCCCTTCACGATCGAGACCTCGAAGCCGCCCGTCTCCCCCAGCTCGTCGAGCAGCGCCAGCAGCGCGACGGAGGCCGTGTTCCGCCGTGGATCGCGCGGCAGGTCCGTGACGACGCCGCTGATCGTGCCGACGCGCACGCCGTCGCCCGCCGCGCTGCGCCGGATCGTGACCTCGTCGCCGGCTCCCTCCACGGCAAAGCCGAGGACGTCGAATCCCGCGGCGACGTTGGCGACGGTGGCGGGGGCGAACGCCGTGGCGGCATCGGATGTCGATCGTCGTGCGCTCACAGCGGCCCCGCGCGCATTCTAGCGCCGGCCGCCCGCCGCACCCTTGCGCGGGCCTCGAATCTCGGGACGGTCGCGGTCCGCACGCCGAACGGCGCCCGGGCCGGGGCGAGGCCGCGACGGTCGTCCCCGGAGTTCCCCGACCTCGATGCAGGCACCAGGCGGCATCGTAACCCGTTTCATGGTTCGCGGGTCGCACGACGTGCGGCACCGCAACTAGAATGAGCGCGGAGTCGTCCCCGGTACTCGCGATGGACCCTTCGACCCTGTCCGCGGCGAAGCTGACGCCCGGCGGCCTGTGGGCCGCGCTCGACGCCGACACGCGGCGGCTCGCCGCGCGGGCGGTCTACGAGCGGGGTGACGACGACCGCTCGGCGCCGCTCGAGGCCGACGCCGCGATCGCCGCGGCGCTCCGCTTCCGGCTCGTCGCCGTGCGGCGCCTGCCGCTCGAGCGGCGCATCGAGTATCTGGTGCGCTCCGTGCGGCCGCAGGACGCGTTGGCCTCGCTGCTGCTGCGGGAGCTGCACCTCGCGCATCGCCGCCCGCTGCTCGTCGCGTTCCTCGACGACCTGTCGATCCCGCACGCCGACGGCGTGATCGACGGCGACCTCGATCCGGAGCGGCACCGCCCGGACACGGCGCGCCTGCGGCCCGCGGTCGAGCGGCTCGACGCGCGCTTCCCGCGGCCGGAGGTCGATCTCTACCTGGCCGCGCTGGTCGCGATGGACCCGGGATTCTGGTCGCCGCTCGCCGGGCTCCTCGAGCAACGCTGGGCCCGCGCCTGAGGCGGCGGCTCGCGCCGGTCGGAGCGTCCCGCGATGCCGTGGAAGGTCGGAGACCGCATCCGCCACCGGTTCAACCACGACCTCGGCCCCGGCCTGGTGCGGGCGATCGAGGGGCGCACGATCGTCGCGCTGTTCCCGGCCTCCGACACCGTGCTGCGCCTGGCCGCCGACTCGGACGCGATCGAGCCGCTGCCGCTGGCTCCCGGCATGCGCGTGCTCGTGGTGGACTCGCGCGAGGAGGCGGTCGTCGCCGAGCGCGCGGCGGGCGGGCGGGTGCGTCTGGGAGACGGCCGCGTGCTCCACGAGTCGCGCCTGTGGCCGCTGCCCGCGGCCGAGGGGCCGGTCGAACGCCTCGTGCGCGGTGACGTCGACAGCCTCGAGTCGTTCTCGCTGCGGCTCGACGCGCTGCACCTGGCCGCGATCCGCGAGGCCAGCGGGCTGGGCTCGTTCCTCGGCGGGCGGATCCGCCTGTTCCCCCATCAGCTCTACGCGGCGCAGCGTGCGACGCGGTCCGACCCGGTGCGCTGGCTGTTCGCGGACGAGGTCGGCCTGGGCAAGACGGTCGAGGCCTGCCTCGTGCTCGACCACCTGCTGCGCACCGGCCGCGCCGACCGCACGCTGGTGGTCGCGCCGGAGACGCTCACGATCCAGTGGCTGGGCGAGCTGTGGCGCAAGTACCACCAGGTCTTCGTCCTGCTCGACGACGAGCGCCTGGTCGACGTCGAGAAGGTCTACGGCCCGGGCTTCAACCCGTTCGAGGCCCACCGGCGCGTCGTCGTCGGCAGCGGGTTCCTCCGGGACCGGCCCTGGCTCACCCAGCGCGCGGTCGAGGCCGGCGTCGACCTGCTGATCGTCGACGAGGCGCACCACCTGCGCCGGCCGCCGGGCCACCCCGGCAACCGGGTGTATCGCGCGATCCAGCCGATCGCCGCGCTCGGCCGCCACGTGCTGCTGTTGACCGCGACCCCGCTCGAGCAGGACGCCTTCGGCTTCTTCCGGCTGCTGCAGCTCTTGCGTCCCGAGGAGTTCCCGGCCGACGACACGATCGCCGCACGGCTCGAGCGCCGCGAGCCGCTCCCGCCGTGCACGAGCGCGACCAGCCGCAGCGACGTGGGCGGCCTGCCCCCGCGCCGCCCGGCGCCGGTCGACCTCGGCGCGGACGACGGGTGGGCGGCGCTGGACGACCTCGAGCGCCGGATCACGCTCCTGCCGCACGGCGATCCGCTGGCGCGGCGGCGCAAGCTGGCGCTGCTGCGCCGCGCGCACTCGTCGGGCGCGGCGTTCGAGGCGCTGGCCGGCGCGAACGAGGCCGACGCCGTCGGCGCCGCGCGCAAGTCGGTGGAGACCGACCCGCGCCTGGCCTGGCTGGCCCGCCAGGCGGTCGCCTGGAATCGTGCGGGTGACAAGACGCTGGTCTTCGCCGCCTGGCGCGAGACGCTGGAGTCGATCCGCGCGGCGCTCGACCGGCGGGCACACCTCCGGGTCGGCGTGTTCCACGAGGACCTCTCCCCGGTCCAGCGCGACATCGAGGTCGCCCGGTTCCGGCTCGCCGACGGTCCGTCGCTGCTGGTCTCGACCGAATGCGGCGGGGAGGGTCGCAACTTCGAGTTCTGCACGCGTCTCGTGCTGTTCGACCTGCCGTGGAGCCCGCTCGTCGTCGAGCAGCGGATCGGGCGCCTCGACCGGATCGGGCGCGAGCTTCCGGTCGAGATCGTCTACTTCCTCCCGCGCTCGCGCTTCGGCCGGGCCGCCGTCGCGTTCTACGAGGACCTCGGCGTCTTCCGCCGGCCGATCGCGGGGGTCGAGCGCGAGCTGGCGGGATCCGAGGCCGCGCTCGAACGGCTCGCGCTCGCGCCGGACGAGGAGCCCGGCCGGCTGCTCGAGGAGATCGCGCGCGAGACCGACCGCTCGTCGCAGCGGATCCGCGAGGCGGCGCTCCACGAGCTGCACCGCGAGCCCTACCGCGCGGCGCTCGCGCAGTCGATCCTGAGCCGGGTCCCGCCGGACCTCGAGTCGCTCACGGCGGAGGTCGTGCTGGGGTTCGCCGACGTCGTCGGCCTGCGCGTCGAAGAGCATCGCGGCGGCACGCGGCACTCGATCGAGCTGGCGCACGACGCGCGCGTCCACGGCCTGCCCGGCGTCGCGCCCGGCGCGTCGTTTGTCGGCAGCTTCGACCGCGAGCACGCGGTGAGCGACGAGAGCATCGACTTCTTCGCCGCCGGGCACCCGCTCGTCGAGGGCGTGCTCGCCCACCTCGACGAAGCCCCGCTCGGGCGCGTGGGGCTGCTCGAGCTGCGCGGGGAAGGAGAGACCGGCTTCGGGCTGCTCGCGCTCTACAAGCAGGGGGCGGCGTTCGAGGCCGTCGCCGTCGACGCCGAGGGACGACGCCGCCCCGACTGGGCCGAGCGGCTGAGCCGCCGCCCGCTCCGCAGCCGTCGCGTCGATCCGCGGAGCCTCAGCGAAGCTCCGGGCTGGGCCGATCTCGTGCGAAGCCTCGCCGCGCACCTGCCGGACCGCGAGCCGCCCGTCGCCGTCGCGCTGTTCCGTTTTTGACGAGGCTGTGGCCGCCATAGCCGCCGAGAGCGAGGGCGATCAGCAAGCTCCCCCAGGTGCCGGCGGCGGGAACGGCCAGCGGCAGCACGCCGTCGCCACGCGCTCGTCATCTCGGCGCGACCGGCCAGAGTCAGGCCGCGCGAGGCTCAGAACAAGACGAGCGTCGCGACCGTGAAGTACAGCACGACCCCGGTCACGTCGCAGATCGTCGCCACGAACGGCGTGGACGAGGCCGCCGGGTCGAACCCCAGCCCGCGCAGCAGGAACGGCAGCATCGACCCGATGAGCACGCCCCACAGCACGACGCCGGCCACGGCGCAGCCGATCACGAGGCCGATCCGCGCCCAGTCCTGGCCGAAGCTCTCGCCCAGCCGGACGCCGATCAGGATCCGCGAGAAGCCGAGCGCCGCCAGGAGCGCCCCGAGCGCGAGGCCGAAGACGATCTCGCGCCGCATCACGCGCCACCAGTCGGCGAGCGTGACCTCGCCCAGGGCCATCGCCCGGATCACCAGCGTCGCCGCCTGCGAGCCGCTGTTGCCGCCGCTCGACACGATCAGCGGCACGAACAGCACGAGCACCAGCGCGCGCTCGATCTGCGACGAGAACAGGTCCATCGCCTCGAGCGTCAGCATCTGGCCGAGGAACAGCAGCACGAGCCAGCCGGAGCGGCGGCGCAGCATCTGCCGGTAGCCGGTCTGCATGTACGGCTGCTCGAGGGCGCTCGTGCCGCCGATCTTGTGGATGTCCTCGGTCGCTTCCTCCTCGATCACGTCCAGCATGTCGTCGACGGTGACGATCCCGAGCAGCATCCCGGTGGAGTCGGTGACCGGGAAGGCCACGCGGTCGTGCTCGGAGAAGACGCGCGCCGCGTGCTCCTGGTCGTCGTCCGCGCGCAGCGCGACGACGTGGCCGTCCATCAGGCGCGAGACCGGAGCGGCCGGGTCGGCCAGCAGCAGCTGGCGGATCCGCAGGTCGTCCAGCAGCCGGCCGCCGGGATCGACGACGTAGACCACGTTCAGCGTCTCGCTGTCCTCGCCGTGGCGGCGCACGTGGTCGAGCGCCTGCTGCACCGTCCAGTCGCGGTCGATGGCCAGCACGTAGGGGGTCATCAGCCGCCCGACGCTCTCCTCCGGGTAGCCGAGGAGCTGGCGGGCGATCTGCCGCTCCTCCGGGCTGAGCAGCGACAGCAGCTGGCGCGTCACCGCAGCCGGCAGCTCCTCGAGCAGCGCCGTCCGGTCGTCGGGCGACATGTCGTCGAGGACCGCGGCGACCTCCTCGCGCCCGAGCGCCTTGAGCAGCGCCTCCTGCGCCTCCGGCTCGAGGTACTCGAAGGCCGCGGCGGCCTGCTCCCGCGGCAGCAGGCGGAAGAAGACGGCTCGCTTCCCCGGCTCGAGGCCGTCGATCAGGTCGGCCACGGCGGCCGGCGGCAGGTCGGCCATCCGGCCCCGCACGCCGGAGAAGTTGCGGGCGTCGAGCGCCTGCCGGACCTGCTCCGCCGTGAAGCCGTCGGACAACGCCGTTCCTCCCGCAGCAGCGGAAGGCGCAGAGTAGCATCGGAGCCGGCCGGATCTGCTATGTTCGCCTGCTCGCGGCAGGGCGGCGGCATGTCGGATCACCGAGAACCGAGCGCGTGGCGGACGCTGGCGGCGGCCGGCCTCGCTTTGGCTCTCGCCGGGTGCGCCCCGCCGGCGTGGGAAGAGGTCAACGAGGCGGCCAAGGCGGCGCATCGCGCCGGACGCGCCGACGAGGCGGAGCGCGGGTTCCGCCGGGCGTTGGCGCTGGCCGAGAAGCTCGGCGCGGAGAACCCGCGCCTGGTGATGAGCCTGAACAACCTGGGCGAGTTCTACCGCTCGGGCGGGCGGCTCGATCTCGCCGTCGAGCACTACGCGCGGGCGCTCGCGGTCCGCGAGTCGATCCTCGGCCCCACCGCCGCCGAGCTGGGGTTGAGCTACTACAACCTCGGCACGCATTACGACGAGCTGGGTCGCACGGACGACGCGCGCCGCTGCTACGAGCGGGCGCTCGGCATCCGCGAGGCGGAGCTGGGAGCGGCGAGCCCCGGGCTGATCGAGGTGCTGAATCGCCTGGGCCTGCTGCATTACATGCTCGGCGCCTACGACGACGCCGCCGGCAGCTTCGAGCGCGCGCTGGCGATCCAGCGCGCCACCTCCCTCGCCCGCAGCGCCACCATCGCGATCGCCCTGACCAACCTGGCGCAGGTGCGGAGCGCGCAGGAGCGGCACCAGGAGGCCGAGCAGCTGTTCGGCGAGGCGCTCGCGATCTGGCGGGCCAACGCGCCCCCGGTCTCGCTCGAGATCGCGCGGGCGCAGAAGAACCAGGCCGAGGCGTTGGCCCGCGTCGGCCGCCCGGAGGAGGCGGAGCGGCTGCTGCGCGCGTCGATCGAGATCTACTCCGCGCTCGACGGGCCCTCGCCGCAGGAGGTGGCGGAGACCTGGAACAACCTGGCCGTGCTCTACCGCTCGCAGCAGCGCCTCGAGCAGGCCGAGGACGCCTACCGCCGTGCCCTGGATCTGCTCGAGGCGGGCCTCGGGCCGTCCCACGCCGATCTCGCCGTCGGGTTGTTCAACCTCGGCCGGCTGTACGTCGAGCAGTCCCGCGACGCGGAGGCCGAGCCGCTGTTCGCGCGCGCGCTCGCGATGTACGAAGCGACCGTCGGCGGCGATCATCCCAACACCGCGCTGCTGCGGCGGAGCTACGCCGACCTGCTGCGGCGAACCGGGCGCGCCGCCGAGGCCGACCGTCTGGCCCCGGCCGCGGGGCCGGCGCTGGAACGGGTGGCCCCCGGCCGGTAGACTGGCGGTCGATGGCCGAGCGCGTGGAGCTGTCGTTCCGCCGCGCCGCCGCCCCGCTGTTCCCGCCCGGGTGCGCGGTCCTCGTCGCGGTCTCGGGCGGCGGGGACTCGATCGCCCTGCTCCAACTGCTGGCCCGGCTCGCCCCGCGCCGCTCGCTGCGGCTGGGCGTCGCCCACCTCGACCACGGCCTGCGGCGCGGCTCGCCTGCCGATCGCCGCTTCGTCGAGCGGCTGGCGCGGGGACTCGGCCTCGCGATCCACGCCGATCGGCGCGAGGTCGGCCGGCTGCGGCGGCGCGACGAGTCCCCGGAGGAGGCCGCGCGCCGGGTGCGCCGGAAGTTCCTGCTCGAGGTCGCGGCCCGCGAGGGCTACGACCGGATCGCGCTCGGCCACACCCTGGACGACCAGGCGGAGACGATCCTGCTGCGGCTCGCGCGCGGGGCCGGCGCCGGCGGGCTGAGCGGGATGGCGGCGCTCGGCCCGGGGCCGCTGGCGCGACCGCTGCTCGGCCTCGAGCGCGGGGAACTGCGCGACTACCTGCGGGGCCGCGGCCTGGCCTGGCGCGAGGACCCCACGAACCACGACCTGCGCGCCGCTCGCAACGGTATCCGGCTCCGCGTCCTTCCCCTGCTCGCCGCGCTGGTCAACCCTCGGGCCGCGCGGCACCTGGTCCAGGCGGCGGCGCGGCTGCGCCAGGACGCCGTCCACCTGGAGCAGATCGCCAGCGCCGAGCTCGTGCGGCTGTCACGGCCGAGCGGCGCGGGCCGGCTGCGGCTGGAGGCGCGACGGCTCGCGGCGCTGCCGCCCCCGATCGCACAGCGTGTGGCCCGGCTCGCCCTGTGCCAGGCGGGGATCGACACCCGGCGCGTCGGGTCGCGGCAGATCGCGGCCGTGCTCGATCTCGCCCCCGGCGGACGCGGGCGGCGGATCGACCTTCCCGGCGGCCGGCAGGCCCGGCGCGAGGGGGCCGAGCTGTGGATCGGGCGATGACCGGGCGACTGTCGAGCACGGTCCTGATCGACGCGGCACGGATCCGCCAGACGGTCGAGGCGATGGCCAAGGCGATCTCGGCCGACACGCCGCCCGAGACCCCGCTCTCCGTGCTCGCGGTGATGGACGGGGCGGCGATGTTCTGCGCCGACCTGGTGCGCTGGCTGCCGATGCCGGTCCACCTCGGCTTCGTCAGGCAAATCTCGATCGCGCGTGGCGGCAGGCCGGCCGAGCTCGTCTTCCCGCCGGAGCTGCCGTTGCGCGGAGCCGACGTGCTGGTGGTGGAGGACATCCTCGACAGCGGACGGACGATGTCGGCGCTGGCCGAGCGCGTGGCGCGCGAGCGGCCGGCGCGCCTCAGGCTGGCGATCCTGCTCGACAAACGGGCCCGGCGCGAGGTCCTCGTGCACCCCGACTACGTCGGCTTCACGATCGACGACCGCTGGGTCGTCGGTTACGGCCTCGACTTCGAGGGGCTGTACCGCAACCTGCCCTACATCACCTACGTCGAATGACGCACCCCGCCGGCCGGCCGCCGGGCCGGGTCCGCGAGCGGGATCGCGCGCCGACGCACTCTCCGGCGACGCTTCCCGACCCGCGGTTGGCCGCCGCGCCACGGTTGGCGGGCGAGAATCCGTCATATATATTGATCACGACACCGTCGCGACTTCCCCGCGGAGGCGCGTGGCTCGGGCGTCGGAGCCGCTTGTCGTGAACGCTCATCTCAAGACCGCCGTCATCTGGCTCGTGGTGATCGCCGCGGTCGTGATCGGCTACCGCATCTTCGCCACCGCCAGCAGCCAGAGCCGGCAGCTCGACCAGACCGCGTTCTACGAGGCGCTCGCCGCCGGCGAGGTCGAGGAGGTGCGGGTCACGGGCGACACCTTCGGCATGGAGCTGACGGGCAAGTTCTCCAAGCCGCGCACCGGGCCGGGCGGGCAGCCGATCCGCTCGTTCAGCACCTACATCATCAAGGACGACAAGCTGACCCAGCGGCTGCGCGAGGCCAACGTCACGGTCAAGGTCGAGCGGCCCAAGGACGGCTCGTTCCTGGCGCTGCTGCTCACCTGGTCGCCGATGCTGCTGTTCCTCGGCGTGTGGATCTTCTTCATGCGCCAGATGCAGAGCGGCGGCAACCGCGCGCTGTCGTTCGGCAAGTCGCGGGCCAAGCTGACCTCGTCGCAGGGCAAGAAGGTGACGTTCCGCGACGTCGCCGGGGTCGAGGAGGCGAAGGAGGAGCTGCAGGAGATCATCGAGTTCCTGAAGGAGCCGCAGCGCTTCCAGAAGCTGGGGGGCAAGATCCCCAAGGGCGTGCTGCTGATGGGCCCGCCGGGCACGGGCAAGACGCTCTTGGCGCGGGCCATCGCCGGCGAGGCCAACGTGCCGTTCTTCTCGATCTCCGGCTCCGACTTCGTCGAGATGTTCGTCGGCGTCGGCGCCTCGCGCGTGCGCGACCTGTTCGAGCAGGGCAAGAAGAACGCCCCGTGCATCATCTTCATCGACGAGATCGACGCCGTCGGCCGCCACCGCGGCGCCGGCCTGGGCGGCGGGCACGACGAGCGCGAGCAGACGCTGAACCAGCTGCTGGTCGAGATGGACGGCTTCGAGACGAACGAGGGCGTGATCCTGATCTCGGCGACGAACCGCCCCGACGTGCTCGACCCGGCGCTGATGCGGCCCGGCCGCTTCGACCGCCAGGTGGTCGTGCCCCGCCCCGACGTGCGCGGGCGCGAGGAGATCCTGCGCGTGCACGTGCGCAAGATCCCGCTGGCCGACGACGTCGACCTGACGGTCATCGCCCGCTCGACGCCGGGCTTCAGCGGTGCCGATCTGGCCAACCTGGTCAACGAGGCGGCGCTGTACGCCGCGCGGCGCAATCGCAAGCACGTGACCCAGGAGGACTTCGAGATTGCCAAGGACAAGGTGCTGATGGGCACCGAGCGCAAGTCGCTGATCATCAGCGACGACGAGAAGCGCGCCACCGCGTATCACGAGGCCGGGCACGCGCTCGTCGCCTTCACCGTGCCCGACGCCGATCCGCTGCACAAGGTCACGATCATCCCTCGCGGCCGGGCGCTGGGCGTGACGCAGCAGCTGCCGATCGACGACCGCCACACCTACTCCAAGCAGTACCTGCAGTCGGCGATCACGGTGCTGATGGGCGGGCGCGTGGCGGAGGAGCTGCGGCTGAACCAGCTGACGACCGGGGCCGGCAACGACTTCGAGCGGGCGACGGAGATGGCGCGCAAGATGGTCTGCGAGTGGGGGATGTCCGAGAAGCTCGGCCCGCTCACCTTCGGCAAGCAGGAGGAGCAGATCTTCCTCGGACGCGAGATCGCCCAGCACCGGGACTACAGCGAGGCGACGGCGGTCGAGATCGACGCCGAGGTCCGCCGCATCGTGCTCGACGCCTACAGCTCGGCGCGCAGCATCCTCGAGGCGCGGGCCGACGCCCTGACCCGGGTCGCCGAGGCGCTGCTCGAGCGCGAGGTGCTCGACGCCGAGCAGATCGCGGCCCTGGTGCGCAACGAGCCGCTGCCGGAGCCGAAGGCGTCGCAGCCCGAGCCCCGCGCTCCGGCCGCGCCGGTGGCGGCGGCGGAGGGCGCGGCGCGGCCCGTCGTCCGGCCCGACGTGTTGCCCCATCCCGGCAAGCAGCCGGCCTGAGTTGGAGCCTCGTCCCGAGTTCGTGCTGCGCTTCGCCGACGGCGGGGGGCTCGCGCTGGGCCGTCGCACCGCGGTGATGGGCGTGCTCAACGTGACGCCCGACTCGTTCTCGGACGGCGGACGCCACGTCGATGCGCCCGCGGCGCTGGCGGCGGCGCGGGCGATGGCGGCCGAGGGGGCCGACCTGATCGACATCGGCGGCGAGAGCACCCGGCCGGGCGCCGACCCGGTGGATCCCGGCGAGGAGGCGGCGCGGGTCGTGCCCGTCGTCGCGGCCGTCAAGCGCGAGCTGGGCGTGCGCGTCTCGATCGACACGCGCCGGGCGGCGGTGGCGCAGCGCGCCCTCGACGCCGGGGCCGATCTCGTGAACGACGTCTCCGGACTGACCGATCCCGCGATGCTGCCGCTGCTGTGCGAGCGGCGGGCTCCGGTCGTGCTGATGCACATGCGGGGGACCCCGCGCACGATGCAGCAGGACACGACCTACGACGACCTGCAGGGAGCGGTCGTCGAGTTCCTGCGCCAGCGCCTCGCGCGCGCCGTGGCCGCGGGGCTCGACGATGGTAAGATCGTCGTGGATCCGGGGATCGGGTTCGGTAAGTCGGCCGCGGGGAACCTCACGCTCCTCGACCGGCTCCCCGAGCTGGGCCGGCTGGGGCGGCCGATCCTCGTCGGCGCGTCGCGCAAGTCGTTCCTCGGCGCGCTGTTTGGCCTGGCGGTGGACGAACGGATGGAGGCTGGCCTCGCGGTCGCTGCGTTCGCGAGCGCGCAGGGCGCCCACCTGATCCGCACGCACGACGTGGCCGCCACGCTGCGCGCGGTGCGCGTGATCGATGCCATCCGCGATCCGTCCTCGGTCACGGGCACGTAGCGGAGGCGCACGGCATGCTGGGGCGGATCTCGTCGATGCTGCAGCTCGAGAACCTCGACCTGTTCGCGGCGATCGACATCCTGGTGCTGGCGGTCATCACCTACCAGCTCCTGCGCCTGCTGCGCGGGACGCGCGGGGTGACGATCGTGATCGCCCTCGGCGTGCTGCTGCTGCTGCGCGTGGTCGCCGGCCCGAGCGTGCTGGGCCTGACCGCGTTCCACACCGTGCTGGGCACGCTCCTGACCTACATCCCGCTGGTCGCGATCATCCTGTTCCAGAACCAGATCCGCCGGTTCCTGTCGACGCTCGGACGCACTCCGCTGCAGGCGCTGCGCCCGCGCCGCCGCGACGGCCGGCTGATCGAGGAGGTGTCGCTGGCCGCCGCCTCGCTCGCCGCCAAGCGGCTCGGCGCGCTGATCGTGATCGAGCGCGAGATCGGACTGCGCACCTTCTACGAGACCGGCATCCTGCTCGACGCCGTGGCCTCCTACGACCTGCTGATGAACATCTTCACCTTCCGCTCGCCGCTGCACGACGGGGCGGTGGTGATCGCCGAGGGGCGGATCAAGGCGGCCAGCTGCTACCTTCCGCTGACGATGAACCCGAGCCTGTCGCGAACCTACGGCACGCGGCATCGCGCGGCGTTCGGGATCACCGAGGAGTCGGACGCGCTGGCCGTCGTCGTCTCCGAGGAGCGGGGCGTGATCTCGCTGGTCGATCGCGGCGAGATCCTGGAGCAGCTCGACGCCAAGCGGCTGCAGCAGGCGCTGGCCCGGGCCCTGGCCGGCGGCGCGAGCGAGCCGCGCGACGCGCCGGTCGAGCGCCCCGTCGCCGTCACCGAGCCGAGCGATGCCTAGCCGCCTGCTCGCCGACTGGCCGCTGAAGCTGCTGGCGCTGGCGATCGCCTTCGGGCTGTGGGTGTCGATCACGGGCGAGGACCGCGCGGTGCGCGACCTCGACGTCGCGCTCGACGTCCGGCTGCGCCCGGAGCACACGCTCGCGACCTTCCCGCCGACGAAGGTCGTGGTCCGGGTCGAGGGCCCGCGGACGGTGATCCGCAAGCTCGATCCGCTCGACCTGGTGGCGCGGGTCGATCTGCAGGACGCCCCGCTCGGCCACCGCGACCTGCAGCTCGCGGTCTCGCACCTCGAGGGGCTGCCCCGCCGCGTCGGCGTCGTCTTCTTCGAGCCCGACCGGGTCAGCCTGGTGATCGACCGCCGCCTGCGGCGCGAGCTGCCGGTCGTCGCCGACCTGGTCGGGACGCCGCCCCGCGGGCACGCGGTCTACGGCACGCGCCTGCGGCCGCCGCGGCTGACGGTCGAAGGTCCCGAGGGGGCGGTGGCCGAGCTGAGCGAGCTGCGCACCGGCCCGCTCCCGCTCGACCAGCGCAGCCGGTCCTTCAGCGAGAGCGTGGGGGTCGTGCCGGCCGAGCCCGCGGTGCGCATCGTCGACCCGCGCCCGGTCGAGGTGCGGGTCTTCATCGACACGGCGCCCGTCGAGCGGGCGTTCGAGAACGTCCCCGTGGTGCTCGCCGGCGGGACGGGCTCGGCCACTCCCGCCGCGGCGCGCGTCGTGCTCTCGGGGCCTGCCGAGCTGCTCGCCCGGCTCGGCTCCGGGCAGATCCGCGCCGTCGCCGACGTCGCGGCGGCGGCTGGCGCCGGAGAGCGATGGGCCGGCCTGGCGGCGAGCGTGCTCGACCTGGCCGAGGACCAGCTCGCGTGCGTGGCGGTCGAGCGGATCGAGCCCCGCTCGGTGCTGGTGCGCGCGGCTCCCGAGGGCGCCCGTCGATGAAACGGCTGTTCGGCACCGACGGCATCCGTGCCGTCGCCGGCGAGCCGCCGCTCGACGCCGCGGGAGCGCGGCGGTTCGGCGCGGCGCTGGCCGAGGTGCTGGAGGCCGACTACGGCCGCCCCTGCCGCGTCGTGATCGGACGCGACACGCGCGAGTCCGGACCGTGGCTGCGCGACGAGGTCGTCGCCGGTCTGGCGGCGCGAGGCATGCGGGTCGTCGACGCCGGCGTGATCACGACCCCCGGTCTGGCCTTCGTCCTGCGCGACGGCGGCTTCGACTCCGGGGTGATGATCTCGGCCAGCCACAATCCGTACCAGGACAACGGCCTCAAGGCTTTCGCCCGTGGCGGCCAGAAGCTGTCGGATGAGGCCGAGATCCGCCTCGAGGAGCGGATGCTCGCGGCGGCTCGGCCGGTGCCGGGAGCGGCCGCGCCCAGCCCCGAAGACGGACACGGGCTGCGGGCGCGCTACGTCGCGTTCCTCGAGCGGCTGGTCCCGGCGACCGATCGCCTGCGCGGGCTGCGGCTGGCGCTCGATTGCGCCAACGGCGCCGCCTACGAGATCGCACCGCGCGTCTTCCGCCATTACGGCGCCGAGCCGATCTGCGTCGGCGTCGACCCGGACGGGCGCAACATCAACCACGAGTGCGGCTCGTTGCACGTCGAGGCGCTGGCCCGGAGCGTGGTCGCCGCGGGCTGCGACGTCGGCCTGGCCTTCGACGGCGACGCGGACCGCGTCCTGGCGGTCGACCGCCGCGGCCGGGTCGTGGACGGCGACGCGATCCTCTGCCTCGCCGCGTTGCGGCTGCAGCGGGACGGCAAGCTGCGGGGAAGCGCGATCGTCGCCACCATCATGAGCAACCTGTGGCTCGAGACGCGGCTGGCGGCGAGCGGGATCGAGCTGCGCCGGGCCGCGGTGGGAGACAAGTACGTGCTGGAGCGGATGGTCGCGGACGATCTGGCCCTCGGCGGAGAGCAGTCGGGGCACGTGATCTTTCGCGACCTGGCGACGACCGGCGACGGCATCCTCACCGGCCTGATGCTGCTCGACTCGCTCGCCGACGGCGGGACGACGCTCGAGGAGTTCCTCGACGGCGTCGAGCCGGTCCCGCAGCTCCAGCGAAGCGTCCGCGTCTCGGCCAAGCCCGACCTGCGGTCGCACCCGAGCATCGGCCCCGCGGTCCGCGACGTCGAGCGCGAGCTGGGGAGCCACGGCCGGGTCGTCCTGCGCTACTCGGGCACGGAGCCCGTGGCTCGCGTGATGGTCGAGGGACCGGACGCCGCGGCCGTGCGCGGCCACGTGGAGCGGCTCGTGGGGCTGATCGAGCGCGAGCTGGGCGCCTGATGCGGGTCGCCGGCGTCGCTCTGGCGCGGCCGCGTCCGGTCGATCCGGCGAGCGCGCACACCGCCGTGCTGCTCGAGGCGAGCGGGCGCGTCGCCCGGGTCGAGCGCTACCGGTCGCTCCCGGCAGCCGCCGCGGAGATCGCCGCGCTCGTGGAGCCGGAGCCGTTCCTGATCGGACTCGATGCCCCGATCGTGGTTCCGCGGCGGCCCGGCCGCACCCGGCCGGTGGAACGGCTGGTCCGCCGGCGCCTGGGCGTGCGTCTGCCCGCGAGCGGTCGTGCCGCCCCCGGCGACGCCGGCATCGTGGCCGGGGAATCGCTGCTCGCCGGCCTGGCGGCGGCCGGCCAGCCCTGCCTGCCCTACCCGGACCGCGACCGCCGCCGGCCCGGGCTGGCCGAGATCCACCCGCGGCTCGTGCTCAAGGCGCTGCTCTGGCCGGCCTCGGCCCTGGCCGCGGGCGAGGAGTCGGCGGCCCGGCCCGCGATGTTCCGCGCCTACGAGCCGCCGGCCCACCGGGCGCCCGACCGCGATTCCGGAGCCGCATGGACCCGGCGGGCGGCCGCGCTCGACCTGCTGCTGGCGGTCCTGCGCGGCGTCGAAGGGCTGGACCTGCAGCCGGCGCGGGACGCGCTCGCCGGCGCGGCGACGCGCGACGACGTGGAGCGCGCCGCCGCCGTGTTCGACGCCACGCTGATCGCCGCGACCGCGCTGCGCTACCTCGAGGATCCCGAGTCCTGTCTGTTCCTCGGCGATCCCGAGAATGGCTACACGATCCTCCCCGCCGATCCCTTCATCCGGCGTCTCGCCCTCGGCGGCGCGGGCGACCGCCGGGAGCGGCTCTTCCCCCGGACCTCGCTCCGGCAGCAGCTCGGCCCGGGAGCGCGCCTGCGTCCGGCCGACCTGCTCGACCTGCCGGGCCGAGCCCCGCGCACCGAGGCGGAGTTCGAGGTCCCGCCGCGCTACGAGTTCGACAACCTCGACGAGATGCTGTGGTGGAAGCACTGCCGCCACGTGGGGGGACCGACCCTCCCGACGGACGGCCTGCGCGAGCTGACCGTCGCGCTGAGCGCCGGCCCGGCCGCGCAGGAGGCACCGTTGACGCTCGCGCGCAGCCGGCACCGCACGCTGTCCTTTCGCTTCGAGCCACCCGCGGTGTGGCGCACGCGCCTCCCGGCGCGGGACGGCAAGACCTATCCCTTCGCCGTGCTGCGCGCCGTCTACGAGACGGCGCGCTGAAGCCCGGCCGGCGGGCGGCCGGCGCTTCTTGGCGCGACTGAGGGCCGGAACCCATATTGGCGGCGGAGCGCCGGCCGGCCCGGACGAGGTGCCCAGGTGGAGGAGCTGCAGATCCCGGTCCGCCGGATCGCCGTCGAGGTCGTGGTCACGACCGGGGCGCGGGTCCACGGCGCCCTGTTCACCCACGGCTCTCCCTACCATGCCGGCGAGCCCGACGAGCTGCTCGAGCTGCTGAACGACGAGCGGCGCTTCCTGCCGCTCGCGGTCACCGACGGACCCGAGACGTTCGTCGTCAACAAGGAGCACGTCGTTCGCGTGCGGCTGCGGCAGCCGGCGGGCAAGCTCGAGAACCTGCCGGCGGACACGGCCGCGGGCAAGCCGGCCGAGTGCCGGCTGTTCCTCTCCGACGGGAGCTGCGTCTCCGGCCGCGTCTCGTTGCCGACGCCCAGCAACTCGTCCCGCACGGTCGACAAGCTCAATCGCAGCGGTCCGTTCATCACGCTGGTCGGCGCGGAGGGCGTCGACTTCGTCCGGACGTCCCACGTCGTCCACGTCGCCTGAGGTGGCTCATGGCTCGACTCGACCCGTACATCGCCGCGATGTTCCGCCACTCGGCCGAGGCGTTGCTGCTCGTCGGCGGCCGGCGGCCGGTGCTCGAGATCGGCGGCGTGGAGCGGCCGGTGTCGGGCGAGGAGGTGGACTGGGTGAAGATTCCGGGTCTGCTCGCCGAGATCGCCCCGGCCGAGCTGCGCCAGACCGTGAGCGGTGGCGGGACCGCCACCTTCGTGTACGCCACCGCCGCCGGCAGCGTGCAGGTCGAAACCAAGGCGGGCGGGCGGGCGACGCTGCGGCCCACCGGCGCGAGCGGGACGGCAGCCGCGGCAGCGGGCGCTCCCGCCGCCGCCGGCGCCCGCACCGGCGTCGCGTCGGCCATCCCCGCCGGTGGCGGCGCCTCGCCGTCCGCTGCAGCGGGCGCCCGCGGTACGGCCCCGGCGGCCGCTCCGGCCGGCACGGCCGGGGCGCGGCCCGCTGCACGGCCGGGCGCGCCGTTGCTCGAGCGGCTGCTGGTCGACGTCGTCGGCCGCGGCGGCTCCGACCTCCACCTCAGCAGCGGCTCGCGTCCGTTGATGCGGATCGACGGGGACATGACGGCGCTCGACGGCCACGAGGCACTCGACGCCGCCGCCGCCGAGCGCGCGCTGCTCGAGATCGCGCCCCAGCAGAAGCGCGAGGAGTTCAAGCAGGGCGGCGACACCGACTTCGCCTACGAGATCCCGGGCCTGTGTCGCTTCCGCTGCAACCTGTTCCTGGACCGCAAGGGGCCGGGCGGCGTCTTCCGCGCCATCCCGTCCCAGCTGCTCAGCGCCGAGCAGCTCGGGCTGTCGCGCGAGGTCTGCGACCTCGCCGGGCTGACCAAGGGGCTCGTGCTCGTCACCGGCCCGACCGGATCGGGCAAGTCGACGACGCTGGCGACGATGGTCGACCTGGCCAACGCCACGCGCAGCGACCACCTGATCACGATCGAGGACCCGATCGAGTTCGTCCACGCCAACAAGCGCTGCCTGGTCAACCAGCGCGAGGTGCACGTCCACACGCAGAGCTTCAAGCGCGCGCTGCGCGCCGCGCTGCGCGAGGATCCGGACATCGTGCTGGTCGGCGAGCTGCGCGACCTGGAGACGATCGCGATCGCGATCGAGACCGCCGAGACCGGCCACCTGGTCTTCGGCACGCTGCACACCAGCTCCGCGGTCTCGACCGTCGACCGCATCATCGACCAGTTCCCGGCCGACCGGCAGGAGCAGATCCGCACCATGCTCTCGGAGTCGCTCAAGGCGGTGATCGCGCAGGTGCTGTGCAAGAAGGTCGGCGGGGGGCGCGTGGCGGCGCTCGAGGTGCTGATGGTCAACGCCGCGGTGTCGAACCTGATCCGCGAGGGCAAGACCTTCCAGATCCCGTCGATCATGCAGACCGGGAAGAAGCTGGGGATGGTGCTGCTCCACGACGCGCTCGCCGACCTCGTGCAGAAGAAGCTGGTCGAGCCGCGCGAGGCCTACGTCAAGGCGATCGACAAGGCGAGCCTGGTGTCCGCCCTGCGCGGCCGGAACGTCGCGCTGGACTTCCTCGAACCCGCCAAGCGCGAGCCGCAGCCGGCGTAGCCTGCGCGGCGGCGGCCGCGCGCCGAGTCCGCTCGATACCCCGCGGACCCGCGCTCGTCGTGAGGCGGAGACGGGTCCCGGAAGTCGCGACGCGCCGGGTTCGGGGCTAGACTGGGCGCTCGGCCGGGAGAGAGCGTGCGTCGCAAGCAGGCCCGTTTCCGCATCGCCCTCGCCGCCCTGCTCGCGATCGCGGCGTCAGCGCCGAGCACGCTGCGCGCCGAGCCGGCGGGCAAGGTGCGCACGCGGTCGTTCGAGCTGCTGAACGAGGGCGTGGCCGCCTACAATCGCGGCGAGTACGCGCTCGCCGTGGAGAAGCTGCAGGCATCGGCAGCGATGGCGCTGAACTCGTTCCGGGCCTACTACTTCCTGGGGCTGGCCCTGACCGGCCAGCGGGACTACCCGGGGGCGATCGAGAGCCTCGAGGTCGCGCTCGACCTCGACCCGAACCACCTGCAGTCCCTGGTCGCGCTGGGTGACGCGCAGCTCAAGCTCGGCGACGTGGGGGAGGCACGCGCCGCGTACTACCGCGCCATCAAGCTGCGCGCCGGGTACGCGCCGGCGCTGGACGGCATCGCCCGCTGCTACGAGGCCCAGGCCGAGGACGAGCAGGCGATCGAGCACTACCGCCAGGCGCTCGCGAGCGACCGCGGCTTCGCCCCGGTCTACACCCACCTCGGGGACCTGTACCTGCGACAGGAGCGGTTCCAGGAGGCGGTGCGGCTGCTGGAGGAGGCGGTGCGGATCCGGCCGGACTTCGCCGCGGGAATGAACCGCCTGGCGCTCGCCTACGGCCGCCTGGGGATGTCGGGCGAGGCGGTGGCGACGATCCACGCGGCGATCGGGCTCGAGCCGGCGAGCGCCGCGCATCGCGCGACGCTGGGCGTGCTCGAGCTGGCGCGGGGTCTCGTCAACGGAGCGGAGCGCTCGTTTCGCGCCGCGCTGGAGCGGGAGCCGGGAATGCCCGAGGCGCGACTCGGGCTGGCCGAGGTGGCACGGCTGCGCGGGGAGTACGCCCGCGCGATCGAGGAACTCGACGGCGCGCTCGCCGCCGAGCATCTCGACCCGAGGACCGAGCGCCGGCTGATCGACTTCCGCGCCGCGATCGTGGCGGAGCAGGAACGCGTCGCGGGGCTGGAGGCCAGGGCCGCCGGCGGCGAGGCGACGGCCGCGGACCTCGACGGGCTGGTCGAGGTCTACGCGGGCCGCGGCCGCTGGCAGGACGCCGCCGACCTCCAAGCGCGGGCCGGCGAGTCTCCCGAGCGTCGCGAGCGGCTCGCCTACCTGCTGTTCCGCGCGGGGCGCTTTCGCGACGCGCTGCTCCACTACGGCGACCTGGGCCGCGGGGGCGACCTCGCGCTCGTGCTCAACACCGGGGTGACCCTGGCCAAGCTGGGCGACGACCCGGGCGCTCTCGCCGTCTACGACCGGATCCTCGAGGATCGCCCGGACCACCGGCTGGCCCGGCTGTACCGCGCGAACGCGCTGCTGCGGCTGGGGCGGCGACCGGAGGCCGCCGCCGCCTATCGCGCGTTCCTCGACCAGGACGAGCGGGGTGAGGCGGCCGAGCGCGTGCGCCGGATCCTGAAGCAGATCGCCCCCGAGCTCGTCCCGCCCGAGGCGTTGCCGATCCCCCCGGCCCCGCCTCCTCCTCCGCCCGCCGGGCCGGAGACGACGGAGGAGCGGTCGTGACCGGCCGGCTGCACCGCCGCGCCGCGGCCGCGACGCTGGTGCTGGCCGCGATCGCGGCCGGCGCTCCCGGCGCGCGCACCGAGGAGCGCCGCGGCTTCTCGGTCGAGATCACCGAGCCGGTCGACCAGGAGGTCGTGCTGGGCCGCACGAAGATCGCCGCCCGGGTGAAGGTCGCGGATCCGAGCGCCGTCAGCCGCGTCGAGTTCGCCGTCGGCGACGACGTGATCTTCATCGATCGCGAGCCGCCCTACGAGTGCTGGCACGACTTCGGCGACGAGGCGAAGTCGCACGTCATCCGCGCCGTGGCGTACCACGTCGAGGAGGTCTCGGTGCGGGACGTGGTCGTCACCCGTCGCGCCGGGTTCGTCGCCGTCGAGCAGGTGAACCGCGTGATCCTGTGGGTCGCGGCCACCGACAAGCGGGGCGAGTTCGTGCTCGACCTGACGGCGGACGACTTCCGCGTGTTCGAGAACGACGTGCCCCAGGAGGTGCTCGAGTTCTACCGCGAGGACGGGCCGCTGACGCTGGCGTTCCTGCTCGACAGCTCGGGCTCGATGCGCGACAAGCTGAGCGAAGTCCACGCCGCGGCCAGCGCGTTCGTCGAGACGCTGCGGCCGGCCGACCGTGCGCTCGTCATCGACTTCGACGAACGGGTGTTCCTGATCCAGGAGCTGACCTCGGACCACGCGGCGCTGAAGGAGGCGATCGCCAGCACGGAGGCGATCGGCGGGACGGCGATCTACGACGCGCTGCACGCCGCCTACCGCAAGATCGGCGCGCTCGAGGGGCGCAAGGCGATCGTGCTGCTGACCGACGGCGAGGACTTCAACAGCCAGTTCAGCTACGACCGGGTGCTGGAGGAAGCGAAGTCGAGCGCGACCTTGATCTACTCGATCGCCGTCGGCGGCGACGGCGGCGTGGACAAGGGCGTGCCCAAGGCGTTCTCGGACGTGACCGGCGGCCAGTTCTTCTACGTGCGCAAGGCGGACGAGCTGTCCGAGGTCTACCAGCGCATCGCCGAGGAGTTGCGCGCGCAGTTCTTCCTCGCCTACTCCACGACCAACCAGGAGTGGGACGGGCGCTGGATGAAGCTCCGCGTCGAGAGCCTGCGGCCGGACGTCAAGCTGCGGGCGCGGCGCGGCTACTTCGCCGTGCGCTGAAGGTCCGCGCCGGGTCCGGCCCGGAGGTCCGGCGGCGAGAGCCGCCCGGGGAGACCGGCGGGCGGGATCGGCTGCTCGTCGGGCATCAGGTCGAGCGGCGAGGGCTCGTGCCCGGCGGGCTGGCGCACGAGCGAGACGACCAGCTCGGCGTCGCCGTCGAGCGCGAGCGTCGTGCGCAGCGGCAGGAACCCCGCGCCGCGCGCCTCGAGCCGCCACGGGCCCGGCGCCAGATCGGCGATCTCGAACGAGCCGTCCGCGCCGGTTGCGACCTGCCGCGGGTCCTGGCCGGCCCGGCCGTGCACGAGCCGCACCTCGACCTCGCCGACGGGCGCGCCTCCCTCGCGTGCGCGCGCCACGCCGTGCACGCTGGCGCCGCTCGCGGCTCCGTTCCCGCCGGCGCCGGGAGCCGGGGCAGCGCTGCCCGGAGCGGCGGCCAGCGGCTCCATCGCCACCTCGACGATCGCGCGAAACGGGAAGCGCACCTGGACGTCGGTCTTGACGACGGGCGCGAGCCCCTCGCGCTCGACCTGCACGCTGTAGTTGCCGTTGGGAAGCCCGTCGATCAGGAACGAGCCCTTGTCGTCGCTCGCGGTCAGAAACAGCCGCGACCGCCGCTCCATCTCGTGCACGGTGACCGTCGCGCCGACGACCTGGCGGTTGCGGGCGAAAAACGCCATCCCCTGCAGCCGCGCGCCGCGGACGGCGGTTTCCGTCGCGGCATTGCCGGAGCCCGTTCCGGGGGCGGCCGCCCCGGTCTCCGCCGCCCCTGGCGTGCCCGCGCCGTCCGCGTCCTCCGGCTCTGCGGCCGCATCGTCGCCGCCTGTTTCGGCGGCGGCCAGCTCCGGCCCCCGCCCGTCGAGCGCCGCAACCGGACGCGGAGCGACGAACGACGCCAGCAGCACGGCGACGCAGAGCGGAACGCGAACTCCGGGCGTCACGGCGATCCTCCGCGGAGATTATAGGAGCCGCCCGACGCTTGACGCTCCGGTGCGGATGACCTACCATTTCGCCGGCCGGGTGGCCGGCGAACGAACCCCGGGCGGGCGGTTAGCTCAGCGGAAGAGCACCTGCCTTACACGCAGGGGGTCACAGGTTCGAATCCGGTACCGCCCACCAAGCGAGCGGAGCCGTGGTGCAGTTGGTTAGCACACCGGACTGTCACTCCGGAGGTCGCGAGTTCGAGTCTCGTCGGCTCCGCCAGTAACCACCGGAAATGGGGCGACCCGCGGCTCACGACTTCGACAGGTTGTGGCCCGAGCGTGGCTCGTCGCACGCGTAGCCAGTCCGGTCGTCTCGCCACTCGCAACGACTGGGGAGCCTGCTCCTTTTCGGGGGGTTCCGGCAACGGATACGGCATACGCGATTCCCACGAACATGGCCCCCGCCGGTTCCTGGCGAGGACCACGCTCAGGTTGCCCCCTGCCCTGACTGACAGGTCTCGCAAGGCTGCTTGCCCGGCTTCACCCGCGGCGTCGAGGGCGGCGGCGAGCCGTTGCAGCTTGTAGTAGTTCTGCTCCCTCGCCACCTCATGCTTCAACGCTGCGATCGCCTTTGGCAGGCGTGTGAACGCGAGAGCGTACCAGCGACCCCAAGGAACTTCTTGCCACGGCGCCCGCTCCGGTTCTTCCACTCCCTCCAAGAGCAGTGGCAACGCGGCCTTCTCATGTCCGGCCAGTAGCCTCGCCGCCTCCTCCAGCTCGAAACACCCACCCGTATCCACGAGCGTCACGAGACCCCTCCAGTCTCGTGCCGAGGCCATTTGACGGATCTCCAGGAGCCTGTGAACCATCTGCAACAACGAACTCGTACTCCCGGCAGGATCGCTCTGACGCGGCATGGCAAGGAGATCTTCAAGCCTCCCTGCGTGATCGTACAGCCTCACAAGACGGAGATGAATGTCGGGTCCGCCAGCATTCAGGTACGACTCTACGGCATCCCCAGAGTATGCGTCGCCGCTAACCACGGCACGACGCATGCGATCGCCGCAAACGCGCAAGAGGCCGGCGGCAGCCGGCGGGACACCCTCGACTCGCGAACACCTAGCCAGTCTGCCAACTGCGACTCAACCTCGCTGCGCCTTGAAGCACTTGAGGCGAACACGTCCCGTCTTCCCGTTGTAGGTCATCTCGAAGTGATGAGGAACATCCCTCCGGCCTGGGCTCCGGTCCGCATTCCGGATCCCGGGAGCGTGGCTCTCGAGTTCCCGTCCGAAGCCGAGGCACCAAGGGGCGCCGCGCAGGCGGGGCAGAAGCAACTTCCCCGGGGCGCCCGACCCCCGCACACGGGACACCGTGCCATGCCTGATCTTCCCATGGCGGCACGGCGGGGGTAGATTGGTGGCATTTCAGCTCCATTCCGGAGGGGATCGTCGTGCCGGTCAACCTGTCGATCAAGAGCGTTCCGGACGCACTGGCGGCCAGTCTTCGTGCGCGCGCCGCGCGGCATCACCGATCGCTCCAGGGAGAGCTGATGGCGATCCTGGAGGAGGCGGTGGCGCCGACTCGAAAGCTCTCGGCGGAAGAGATCCTGAAGCGGGCGCGGGATCTCGGGGTCAGCACGGCCGACGAAGCGGCCGCGATGCTCCGATCGGAACGCGATGCCCGATAGGCTCGCGGTCGTCGACGCCTCGGCCGTCGCCGCGCTGCTGTTCGCCGAACCTCGAGCGGCGGAGGTCTCGCGGCGCCTCGGCGATACGCCGCTCGTCGCACCGACCCTCCTACGCTACGAGGTTGCGAGCGTCTGCCGCAAGAAGATCGATCGCAACCCCGAGCAGCGCAAGAGCCTGCTGCGCGCCCTGGCCCTGCTCGACGAACTGAACCTACGGGAGGTCGAGGTGTCACACGAGGATGTCGTTACTCTCGCGTCGCACGCCAGGATCACGACCTACGACGCCTCCTACTTGTGGCTCGCGCGCAGCCTCGATGTCGTGCTGGTCACCCTGGACCCTAGGCTGCATCGGGCGTGGAGGACTCGCTCTGCCCCGCACCGGCCGCGACGATCTCGGCGATGATCGCGACGGTGATCTCCTCCGGGCGGCGGCCGCCGGCTCTCCGCGCTTTTTCCCAGTACTGTCGCTCCGGAGGTCGCGAGTTCGAGTCTCGTCGGCTCCGCCAGTAAGTCGCTCAGTGCAGCGAGTTTCCACAGCGGTTTTCTTCTGCCTGCCACGCCGCCTCCGTAATCGTGCGACCAGGGCGGCGATCGCTCAACGTGTGCCGGCGCGGCGGTTGACGCTGACATAGAAACGCATCAACGTCTGCACCGGGATCAGCCGCAGGACCGTGTCACGCAGCGCGCACGCCAGCGGATTGGTCGTCGCCAGCAGCCGGGCGGCGCGACGCCCCTGGCGCAGCAACACGGCGGTCCGGGGCCGGCGCTCGCCCTCGTAACGCCGCAGCGCGGGCGCCACGTCTGGCGAACCGCGCAGCACCTGCCCCAGGGTCACCGCATCGACGAGCGCTTGCGCGGCGCCCTGACCGGTCTGCGGCAGTAGCGGATGAGCCGCGTCGCCGAGCAGCGTCACCGGCCCGCGACCCCACGCGGACAGCGGGTCGCGATCGGACAGCTCGTCGAAGCGCAGAACCTCGGTGGCCGACGTCACCGCACGGAAGGTCGCGTCGAAGCGCGGCGCCATCAGGGTTATTACCTGGGAGGGATCGGTGATGCCGTCGGGCAGGAGCGACCGGGCCATGGACAGGAACCAATAGAGGCCGGTGTTGCTGGCCCGTACCAGCATCGCCTCGAACCCGCGGCCGAGGTAGTAGATAGCGTCTCGATCGCCGAGGTGATCGAGGGCGTGGTGGACTGCGCCACGGACGGCCACTAGACCGCTGGCGCGTGGCGGCGGCTCCACTGGGTGCAGCGCCTGGCGGACCATCGAGCTCACGCCGTCGGCGCCGACCAGCACCTCGCCGTCGAGATCCTCGCCGCTGGCGAGGTGCAGCGTCACGACCCCGTCCCACACCGTGAACGCCGTGGCGTCACTGTGGAGCGAGACAGCATCCCGCCCGACGGCCGCCAGCAGAGCGTCGTGTAGGACCGGCCGCAACGCCACCACGGTGCCGCCCGGCGGCAGGTCCAGCCGCTTCACCACGGTGCCGTCCGGCCGCCGTATCTCGCCCCGCCGCGGCTCGCTACTGCGCGACAGCACCGCGTCGGCCACCCCGAGTTCCTCCAACGCGGCGATCGCGTTCGGCGCCAGCGCCAGGCCGAAGCCCAGCTCGCGCGGCGACGGCGTCCGCTCGACGATGCGGACACACCAGCCGGCCCGGCCAAGTGCAATGCCGGCCGACAACCCGCCGATGCCGGCGCCGACGATCAGGGCGGTTCTACGCGGTCGCAAGGAAGATTCCGCTGCACGACGGGCCAGAAGGCGCGGCCGGGATGACGACGCAGGAAAGCTGGTCTCGGCGAAACGGTCGGAGAGACGCGAGCGCAAGCGGGCGGCCCTGCTCTCGGCACTGCTCGGCGAAGCCGGTCATCACCCCCAGGGTCGCGCTCGTCACGAACTCGACGGCGGAGAGGTCGAGCAGGTGCGGCTTCCGGTCCGGAGCCGACGCCACGGGCTCGTTCGGCGCCGCCACGACCGCGACAGATTCCGCTCCGCACACGCAAACCGCGGGCATAATAGCAGCCGTCTGGGGGCTGTTTTCGGTTACGCGTCAACACTTACCGTCCTCGTGCGGAACGGTCTGAAGTGTTCTCGCGGTGCTCAGATCGACCCCCGCCGCTCGCTTCCGCTGTCATGAGAGTGTGATGGACATCCGCGACATGTGCGGTTGCACGCGACGAGGCCCCGGAAGATCACGGCCACTTCGTCAAGTGTCGGACGTTCCAGGTCAGAATGTACTCCATCCCATGGCGGCATGCCGTCGCTGCGTGGAGGGCATCCCCACGAAGGGGACCCGGCATCACCTTCGTACGGACAAGGACTGCGGCGATGCCTTCGGTTTCTTCGTCGATGGCGAGCAGGGCGACCTTTCCAATCCAGTCCATCGCAGCGGTCGCCGTGGCCGGAGGCGCGAGCGACAGTTCGGCGAGGACCTCCGGATCCCATCGTCTGCTGCCAGCCCCGTCACGAGCAGCGACGATCGAACGCGACACGCGACAACCGGCGACTGACTGCCGCTCCACGCGCCGGACCCTGCCCTACGCGTGACGGCTCCGGCGATCGCTCCACGGGAGCACCTCCGTTCGCGGGCGCGGGTGGGGCCGGTGCGCCCGCACGCACGCGCCGCAGCTCCATGACCCACAGCTCGTAGTTGGTCGGCTCTCCGAGCGTGCTGCGGTCGGCGGCGAAGAAGACCCGCGATCCGACGACGGTGATATCGGAGATGGCGGAGTCCCACGGGCCGGGAGCGATGTCCTGCACCATCCGCGTGCCTCCCGGCGTCCCGTCGCTCTTCCACAGCTCCCGTCCGTGAATCCCGTCGGCGGCGGCGAACTACAAGGGCCCGGCAACGTCCGTGTCTGTCGACTTGTTTGGGAAGTCGTTGCGGAACTTGGCCCAGTACGGCCGGCTCGATGCGCCACCGGGCCGGATGTCGCGAACCATCATCCCGGCCTCGGTGCCGTCACTCGCCGCCGTAAACTCGCTAACCTAGCTCAAAATCTCGTCGGCAGCGGTGCGAACCGCTTGGAAACCTCGGTTTCGGCGTGGGCGGGCTCGCGCCGGCCCTGCCTGCTTGCGGGCTCGGGCTGGGTCTCCGGGCGCGTCGGATCGGAGCACCTACCGCGCGGCGTTGAGCAACCGCCACGTGATTTCGGGATAGCATGGGCGGGCGATTGCCCACGTCGCGATCCCCCCGGGGGCGGCATCGCGCTCTTCGGCCGCGCGACGCCGGCCCGCGCCTTCGCCGGGTAGGATCATCGGGAGCGACGCGTCGGGGCTCGAAGCTTCGGCCTGGTGCCCTCTTCGATCGCGCCGAGTTCGGCGCAGGGAGACCGTCATGATCCAGGGTCGCCTCGAGGAGCTCACGCTGTTCCTGCTGCGCGTCGTCGGCGGGCTGCTCTTCCTTCAGTCCGGAGGCGTGAAGATGTTCGATTGGTTCGGCGGCGTCCCGGCCGAGCACGGCGGTCATCCGCCGTTCCTCTCGCAGGTCTGGATCGGGGGCGCGCTCGAGTTCTGGGGCGGCCTGGCACTGCTGCTCGGATTATGGACGCGCCCCGTCGCCTTCGTGCTCTCGGGCGAGATGGCGGTGGCCTATTTCCAGTTCCACCAGCCCCAGGGTCTGTGGCCCGTGCAGAACAACGGGGTGCCGGCCGTGCTGTTCTGCTTCATCTTCCTGTTCCTCGCCGCCCGCGGCGGCGGGGATTGGAGTCTCGACGCGGTGCTCCTCGAGTGGCGGCGACGGCGCCGGAAGGGAGGTCCCTCGTGAAGACCATCACGCCGCACCTGTGGTTCGACAACCAAGCGCGGGAGGCAGGGCGGTTCTACGCGTCGTTGTTCCCCAGTGCCGGGGGCACGCCGGAGCAGGTCCAGGCCGTGACGCAAACCTCCAGGGAGATGAAGAAGTTCGACCTGGAGGACCTCGAGGAGGCGTTCGCCGGCGGCAAGGCCGGCGCGCGGCAGCTTCTCGACCCATGACCTCCGGACCGAGGCTCTGGGCGAGATTCGGCTGCCGACGGCCGAACGCGATTCACCGGCAGGCCGCGGTCGCTCGCTCCTCGCCGCCGCTTTCCTCCCCGTAGGTCCCGACGCCGCAGGCGTTTCTCCCGCGCACGAGGTACCAGGAGGACTCCCCGGCCGGCGGAACCGCGTCGTCGGCGAGGCTCGTCGCGGCGTGACTCCCCGCGACGCAAGTCTCCGACGCTCCCGCCCCGACCGGCAGCTCGCTCGTCAGGCCGCGCACGACGTCGTACAGCGCGCCGGGCGCGGATGGCGCCCACTCGAGCGTCTCCTTGTCCGCGAGCGCGACGAGGCCTGAGACCTCGGCCAGCGCTGCTGCGGAGCACGTGACGCGCACGTCCGTCTCGGTCGGGTTGTTGTAAGGCGGCGACATCCACGGCGAGTGAGGAAAGTGCGGCGAGTCGGAGGCGACCCGGAGCCGCCAGTGATGCGGCCCCGGCGCGAGGCCACCGACGAGCGCGCTCAGCTCGACCACGCTGCCGCCGGCCGACGGCTCTCCGCTGTCGGCGCTCGGGCCGCGGACGATCCCCACTCCGTCGAACGGCGTCCCGAGCGGCTTCACCTCCCACTCGAGCCGCACCTTCCCGCGCCCGGCGGCCGACCGGCCGCGCGCCCTCAGGCGGAACGACGTCTCCGAGTCGGAGCGGCCGAGCAGGTCGATCGGCGCCTCGTCGTGGACTCGCGCCTGCCGCGGGATGCGATCGAGGCCGCCGCCGTCGTTGCCGAGGTGGAGCGAGACCCGGCCCTCGTCGGCCTGTCCGCCGTCGTGTTGCGGTGCCGCGACGACGACGTCGGCGAAGCCGTCGCCGTCGAGGTCGCCCGCGCCCGCGACCGAGGTACCCGCGCCGGCGAGGGCCTGATCGCCCTCGACGGTCCAGGCGGGGCTCGGAGAAAGGCCGAGGGTCGTTCCGAGGTAGACGAACGCGGCGCCTTCGTCGTTCTCCTCGCTGTCGTAGCCGGGAGCCCCGACGATCAGGTCGGAGAACCCGTCGCCGTCGACGTCGCCTGCCGGCGCGACCGCTCCCCCGAAGCCGGCCTGCGCCTGGTTGCTCTCCACGGTCCTGCCGATCGTCGCCAGGCCGGCGGCCGAGCCGTGGTAGACGTACACGCGCCCTTCATCGGTCTGGCCGTGGTCGTACAGCGGCGCGCCGACGACCACGTCCGAGTAGCCGTCGCGGTTGACGTCTCCCGCGCCTGCCACCGCGTGGCCGAACCTCGCCGTCACCTGCTGGCTCTCCGCGGTCCAGGCCGGGGTCGTCTCCAGGCCCGCGGCGGTGCCGCGATATACGAAGGCTCGGCCCTCGTCGCTCTGGCCGTTGTCGTACAGCGGCGCGCCGACGATCACGTCCGAGTAGCCGTCCCCGTCGACGTCCCCGGCTCCGCTCACGGCGGAGCCTAGCTGCGCTCCGGGCTGGCCGCTCTCGGCCGTCCACGCCGGGCTCGCCGCGAGCCCCGTTGCCGAGCCGAGATAGACGAGAGCCCGCCCCTCGTCGCCCTGACCGTTGTCGTGCAGCGGGGCTCCGACGATCACGTCCGAGTAGCCGTCGCCGTCGACGTCTCCCGCCGTGCTCACCGCGTACCCGAGCCAGGCCTCCACCTGGTCGCTCTCCGCGATCCACGCCGGAGCCGGCAGCAGGCCGGAGGCCGAGCCGTGGTAGACGAGGACCCGCCCCTCGTCGCCCCGACCGTTGTCGTACAGCGGCGCGCCGACGACGACGTCCGAGTAGCCGTCCCCGTTGACGTCCCCCGCTCCGTCCACCGCGGACCCCAGCCGCGCTCCGGGCTGGTCGCTCTCGGCCGACCACGCCGGGCTCGACTCCAGGCCGCCGGCCGAGCCGTGAAAGACGAAGGCCCGACCCTCGTCGCTCTCGCCGTTGTCGTACAGCGGCGCACCGACGATCAGGTCCGAGTAGCCGTCCCCGTTGACGTCTCCCGCCATGCTCACGCTGAAGCCGAGCGTCGCGCCGGGCTGGTCGCCTTCCGCGGCCCAGGCCTCCGCCTGCGCCAGTCCCGCCGCCGAGCCGTGGTAGACGAAGGCCCGGCCCTCGTTGTACTCGGGGCTGTCGTACTGCGGCGCCCCGACGATGACGTCGGTGAACCCGTCGCCGTTCACGTCGCCGGCGCTCGCGACCGACATGCCGAAGGCGGCGCCCTCCTGGTTGCCCTCCGCGATCCAGACCGGGGTCGGGCGGATCCCCGTCGCCGAGCCGAGGTAGAGATAGGCCCGCCCCTCGTCCTCTTCCCCGTTGTCGTAAAAGTTCGCGCCGACGAGCAGGTCGGCGTAGCCGTCGCCGTTGACGTCCGCGCAACCGAGGGACCCGGCGTAGAACGCGCCCTGCTGGTCGCCCTCACCGATCCACCGCGGCGTCGTCTCGACCCCCGCCGGCGAGCCGTGGAAGACGTAGAGGATGCCCTCGTCGACCTCGCCGTTGTCGTACTCGTGCGCGCCGACGATGACGTCGGTGTAGCCGTCGCCGTTCAGGTCCCCGGAGGCGAGCCGGTCGCCGAACTCCCCGAACGCCTGGCCGCTCTCCCCGATCCACGCCGGCTCCGGGGCCAGGCCCGCGGGCGAGCCGTGGTAGACGTAGGCCCGCCCCTCGTTCGCGTCCGGGCCGTCGTAGAAGTAGGCCGCGACGATCACGTCGGAGTAGCCGTCGCCGTTCACGTCTCCGGCGGCGGCGACCCTGGCGCCGAAGATCGCGTTCTCCTGGTCGGACTCGGCGAGCCAGGCGGGCGTCGCCGCCAGGCCCGAGGGCGAGCCGTGGTAGACCCAGGCGCGCCCCTCGTTGGTCTCGCCGTTGTCGTACAGCATCGCCCCGAAGATCACGTCCGAGTACCCATCACCGTTGACGTCCCCCGCGGCCGTGGCATGCACGACGCGGGCATCGTCCTGGTCGGGCTCGGCGGTCCAGGCGGGAGCCTGGGACAGCCCCACGGGCGAGCCGTGGTAGACGAAGGCACGCCCCTCGTCGGTCTCGCCGTTGTCGCAGTAGACGCAGGCGACGATCACGTCCGCGTAGCCGTCGCCGTTGACGTCGCCCGCCGCGGCGACGGAGCGCCCGAAGTTGGCCCCGACCTGGTTCCCCTCCGCCGTCCACGCCGGTGTCGTCGCCAGGCCGGACGCCGACCCGTGGTAGACGAAAGCCCGACCCTCGCCGTCCTCGCCGTTCTCGTAGTTCCACGCTCCGATGATCACGTCCGAATGGCCGTCGCCGTTGACGTCGCCCGCCGTCTCGGCCGAGAAGCCGAACGCCGTCGATTCCCGGTCGGGCTCCGCCGTCCACACCGGCGCCGTCGACAGCGGGTCCACCGCGACCGGGTAGACGGCCCCCGCGTCGTCGAACAGCAGGCGGATCTCGCGTCGCTCGGCGTCGAGGGGGCTCTCCATCCACGACGGCAGCCGGCGCCCGAGCGCGTCGCGCACCGCGAGCCCGGCGTAGCGCACGACCGCGGCTCCGCCGGGCGCCAGGAAATCGATCGACTGGCGGTCGGCGGCGAGGCGCGGCGAGACCGAGCCGCCGAGGACGAGCGACAGTGCCACCGGCCCCCGCTCCCGCGGCACGCCGGGCGGCGCGCGCAGGTCGAAGGCCTGCTTCAGGCCCGTGCGCCGGTTGAAGTAACGCTCGACGATGCTCCCGCGGTGACAGACGACGCGGTTGTCCTGCGCCTCCACGGTCGCCGTCTCCACCGGATGGTGCGTGGCTCCCCGGCCGTATCCCGCCAGGCTCAGGCGCAGCTCCCACGTCGGGACCGGCTCGGTGCGGGAGACGATCCTGAGGCCGGCAGGATCGACCCGGATGCGGAATCCGTGAGCCACGTTCGGCGCGCTCCACGCATCGGTCGCACCGCTGAAGTGGTACTGGGCCTCGCTCAGGTTCGCCTGGACCTCGCCGCGCCAGCCGGCGGGGACCTCGGAGCCCGTCCGGTCCGGGGCAGGGCTCTTCGCGCCGCGGGCCGGCGGTCCGGCCTGCGTGGCGGGATTCGCCGGAAGAGGCGCCGGGGCCGCGGCCGAGAGACCGACGGCGACGACCCACGACCAGCGGCCCCGAGGGTTCCTCACCATGCCCTCTTTCCCGAGGGTGCGTCGGCCGCGCCGGCGAGGAACCGCACGCTCGCCGTGCCGATCTCGCCCTCGAAGCCGATGACGTTCACCGTCAGGACGTGGAAGCCGGCCTCGAGACTCGCGGTGTCGAGCAGGTAGTCGAAGGGGTTGGTCCCCTGCTCCTGCTCCATCAGGAACTCTGTGTCGACGTAGGTGGCGAGCTCGAACCCCATCTCTCGCAGCCACGCGTAATCCTCGGTCGCGATGGCCACGCGGACCGGTGCCGCTCCGCGGAGCACGGGTACTCCGTCGCCGTCGGTCTCCGTCGCGTGCGGGAACGTGATCGCGAGCCGCGGTGCCTGTCTTCGACCCCGAATCGTCTGCAGCCCCACCCCGCCGGGCTCGGGGAGGCAGGCGAGAACGAGCAGCAGATCGCGCCGCTCGGCGAAGTCGACCTTTCCCGAGCCGTCTCGCCCATCCCAGGCCTCGACGTGCGTCCCGGCCGCCCGGGGCTCCCAGTCGATCAGCGTCCTCAGCCACGGCCCCCCATTGCGGGTCCCGATTCTGGCCCTGACCCGGGCGGGCTCCGGCAGCGTGAACCGGATCTCGCCGGTCTCCGCATCGAACGCGAGATCCGTGGCGACGATCGGTCTGTCGGAGAGGCCCACCCCGGCGCCGGGTCGCCCGTCCACGACGGTCGGCCGGTCGAGCCGGAGCACCGGCTGGCCGTCGACCACCCACACGATCTCGTCCTGCGGTGCGCCCTGCGCGTTCAACGTTCCATCGACGGTCAGCGCGTGGTTTCCCTCGAACCGCACCTCGACCCCGGCCTCGATGGTCAGCGTCACGCCGGCCGCGACCGTCACGTCGCCGGTCACGACGATCGGGCTGTCCGCCCGGGACCAGGTCGCGTTCTCCGTCAGCAGGCCGGCGACGCTCGCCGGCCGGCCGGAGTCGCCCGCCGGTCGTGACCACCCGGCCGACCCGGCGAGCACCAGCGCCAGGACGGTCGCGCCCGCGGTCCGCGTCCGCAGCATTCGCATCGCCTTCGCGGTTCAGCGCGCCTCGCCGCCGGCGGGAACGAGGCGGCCGACGACGGGGAAGCGCCTCAGGTTCTCCCTGCCGTGGGGCGCCTCGGCGAAGACCGGCGTGAGGTCGCGACCGGCCAGCGCTTGCCCGTGGCTCGGGTCGTGCTCGCCGGCCCGCCACAGGCGGCTGTTCGTGACGTCGTACACGACACCCTCCAGCGCCACGTACGCCGGGCGCCCCTCCTTCCCGTCGCACGCGCTCAGCTCGTCGAGCGTCAGCTCACGCTGTCCGTCGTGGACCCGGTCGCGCGGATGCCGGAGCGACCTGGACAGTCCCTCCGGGTAGGGCGCGATTGCCGGCTCCCGGCTCGCAGACGCCGCGACGACCGCCTGGCCTCCGGCGTGCCAGGCCGAGATGCCGCCGTCGAGGACATGGACGTTGTCGAAGCCGAGATCGGCGAGCGCGTTGGCGGCGTACGGAGCCCGCCACGAGGAATGGATGCAATACACGACTTGCGGATGGTCCTTCGCGATCTCGGCCGAGCGACGCTCGATCTGCGAGTACGGGACGTTCACCGCCCCGTCGAGGTGCCCGGCGATGAACTCCGCGGGCTCGCGCACGTCGATGAAGGTGACCTTCACCCCACCCGCCTGCCACACGCGCACGGTCTGCGGCAGCACGTACGGCGCTCGGGGCATCGTGGGCTCGGCCGCGGCGAGACCGGAAAGACCCAGGCCCAGCCAGCACAGGCCGATCCGCAGGAGACGCGCCGGTGCGCCGCCCGGCACCCGTTGCGCGCGGTCCTGGCGCCGTCGCCGCGAATCCACGGTGCGCCCCCTTCGGAAAGAGAGCATACGCCGCCCCGAGCGACCGTGGCCCGCGACCCGTTCCGGAGCCGAAACCACGTCGTCCGACCTTCGCCCGAGCCGGGGGCGCCGCGGATGCCGCGGCCGAAGCGCGGCGCGGAGCGAGGCGGCGGCGGCGGCGAGACCGGCCGCCCGTGGCTGGCAGCCCCGCTCGCGACTACGCTGCACGCGTCCGGAGGGTCACGAAGGAAGGGACGAGCCGCGACCGCTGCAGCGTCGTCACCAGGAAGGGAGAAGATCATGACCACGATCCTCGGCCTGCCCGGCAGCCTGCGCCGGCGCTCGCTCAACCGCGCGCTGCTCGAGGCGGCGGCGGAGGTCGCGCCCGCCGGCGCGACGGTCGAGATCGCGTCGCTCGCGGGGATCCCGCTGTACGACGGCGATCTGGAGGAGAGCCGGGGCGTTCCCGAGGCGGCCGTGGCGCTGCGCGAGAAGCTCGCCGCCGCGGACGCCCTGCTGTTGGCCTCGCCCGAGTACAACAACAGCCTGCCCGGCGTCCTGAAGAACGCGATCGACTGGATGACGAGGCCGGCGAAGGAGATCCCGCGCGTCTTCGGCGGGCGGCCGGTCGCGATCGTCGGCGTCACGCCCGGCCCCGGCGGCACGCGCCTGGCGCAGGCGGCGTGGCTTCCCGTCCTGCGCGCTCTCGGGATGCGGCCGTGGTTCGACAAGACGCTCTACGTCGCGGGAAGCGGCGAGCTGTTCGACGAGAAGCTGAAGCTCGTCGATCCCGAGATGCGCGAGCGGCTGGCGGCCTACGTCCGTGGTTTCGCGGCCTTCGCCTCCGCCGGCTGACCCGCCCCGGCGTGCGGGGTCCCTCGAACCGGGCGCCGCTCGGCTCCCGCGCCGGCGACCGCGTCCCGGGGACGGATCAGGCGTCGAGACCGTGCCGCTGGATCCGCGTGTAGAGCTGCGAGCGCGTGATGCCGAGCAGGCGGGCCGCCCGCGAGCGGTTGTTCCGCGCCTCGTGCAGCGCCTTCTGGATCAGATCGCGCTCGACGGTGTCGAGCTTGACGCCGTCCGCGGAGAAGGCCGCACCCGGCCCGGCGCCCCCGGACCGGGCCGGCCTCCCGGGCCCGATCGGCAGGTGCTCGAGCGTGATCGGCCCACCGTCGCACAGGATCGTGGCACGCTCGAGCGCGTTGCGCAGCTCGCGCACGTTGCCGGGCCAGGGGTAGGCCAGGAGCGCCGCGTGCGCCTCGGGCGAGATGCCGGAGGCCCGGCGGCCCACGACCGCCCCGATCTCCTCGAGGAAGGCCTCGGCCATCGGCAGGATGTCGCGGCGCCGCTCGCGCAGGGCGGGCAGCCGGATCTCGAACACGCGCAGCCGGTAGTAGAGATCTTCGCGGAACTGGCCGCGGGCGAGCGCCGCGTCGAGATCGCGGTTCGTCGCCGCGACGATCCTGACGTCCGCCCGCAGCGGCCGCGACCCGCCCAGCCGCTGGTACTCGCGCTCCTGCAGCACGCGCAGCAGCTTGGCCTGCACGGCCGGGGACATCTCCGCCACCTCGTCCAGGAACAGCACCCCCCCCGCGGCCTGCTCGATCCGGCCGGCCCGCGCCGCGGTCGCGCCGGTGAACGCGCCCTTCTCGTGGCCGAACAGCTCCGACTCGAGCAGCGCCTCCGGCAGGGCCGCGCAGTTGAGCCCGACGAACGGCCCACGCGCACGCGGCGATCCGCGGTGGATGAAGCGGGCGAGCACCTCCTTGCCCGTCCCCGATTCGCCGGTGAGCAGCACCGTGGTCTCGGTCTCGGCCACCTTGGCCGCCTGGTTCAGCACGTCCTTCCAGCTCTGCGCCTCGCCCAGCACGCGGCGGTAGCCGAGGGTCGTCTCCAGCTCGTCCCGCAGCACCTGGACTCGCTCCTCGAGCCGCGTGGCCCGCTCGCGCGCCTCCGCGGCGCGCCGCTCCTCTTCGGCCAGGCGCTGGTGGGACAGGGCGAGGCTGACGTGGTCCGCGACGCGGCGGGCCACGACGAGGTCCTCTTCCGCGTACTGGTTCGGAGTCCGCGAGACGATGAGCAACCAGCTCGTGCTGCCGTCGAGGTGCAGCGGGATCCCGAGGAACGATCGCATGCCGAGCTGACGGCATCCGGCACGGGCGCCGCAGGCTGCGGGCTGCGCCTCGACGTCGGGGATCAGGACGAACTCCGGGAGGCTCGGCCCGTTCGCCGGGTCCCGGGCCGCGAACCGCGCCGGCATCTCGGGAACCGGCTCGCCCGAGCTGGCCTCCACGATCAGCTCGCGGCGGTCGGGGCTGAGCGACGCGAGGATCAGCCGGTCGTGCGCGAGCACGGGCTGCACGATCTCGGAGACGCGGTTGAAGATGCTGCGCACGTCGAGCGTCCCGGCCATCGCCGGCAGCAGCGAGTCGATCGCGTCCAGGCGGCGGCGCCGGGAGGCCTCCAGGTTCCACAGCCGCTCGTGCTCGAGCGACAGGCTCAGGATGTCGGCGATCGCGGCGGCCGCCCGCTCGTGGCGTGGCGTGAAGGCGCCGGCGCGTGCGGCGGTGAACCAGACCTCGCCCGCCAGTCGCCCGCCCCGCATCAAGGGCGCTCCGAGGCCGGAGCGGACGCCGCTCTCCAGGATCTCGCGGTCCATGCGGAACGCGGGATCCAGCACGCTCGCCGCGTCGTCGAATCGCTGGGTCGCTCCCGGACGGGGCCGCATCACCGGCGAGAAGTCCTCGAGGCGCACGACGCTCGAGGGATCGTCCGCGCCCGCCTCCGCCGTCGCGTCGCCGGCGATCGCGTACAGCCGCATCAGGTTCGGCGTCTCGAGACGGCACACGCCCATCGTGTCGAAGGGCAGCACGTCGGCCGCGGCCTCGGCCACCTGGGCGAAGACCTCCCGCAGCTCGAGCGTCTCGGAGACGATGCGCGCGATGCGACCGAGAGCGGCGGGAAGGGGATCGGTCTCGGGCGTCGCCGAGCCGTCGAGGCCGGCGAGCACGCGGGGCTCGCGCCGTGCCTCGTCGCCGATCTCGGGGGCGTGGTTGCTCAAGACCGCGGCTCCCCTCGTTTGCGCCGTGCTCGCGGGAACGATCCAGTAGCGTAACACGCCCCGCGCGCTGGGGTCCAACGTGCCTTGCATCCCCGGCCTCCGCTCGCTCGCCGATCAGCGGGCGGCCGCGGCGAGAGTCGTGGCCGCGCTCCCGCCTCGCCCCCGCGCCCAGCCCGAGTCGGGCAGTTGCCAGCCCCCGCCGAGGGCCCGGTAGAGCTGCGCGAGGACCGCGAGGCGGTCGAAGCGGGTCTGCGCGAGGGCGTTCTCCGCCGGGAACAGCTGGCGCCGCGCCTGGAGCACTTCGAGGTAGTCGGAGAGGCCGGAGAGGTAGCGCGAGTTCGCGAGGTGGACTGCCAGGCGGTAGGCCTCCACCGCCTGGGCCTGCTCGCGCTCGACGTCGGCCAGCTTGCGATAGGCCACGAGCGCGGTCGAGACCTCGGCGAAGGCCCGGGTCACCGCCTGCTCGTAGCGCAGCTTCGCCTGCTCCCAGCGGGCGAGCGCGGCGCGATGCCGGTTCTTCAGCCGCGTTCCCTGGAACAGCGGCGTCAGCAGGCCGCCTCCCGCCGACCAGGTCTTCCCGTCCCCGAACAACTGCGAGACCTGCGGCGCCACGCCGCCCAGGGCGCCGGTGAGGCGGATCGCCGGGAAGAAATCGGCGACCGCGACGCCGACGTCGGCGTTCGCCGCGATCAGCTCCTGCTCGGCCTGGCGCAGGTCGGGGCGGCGCTCGAGCAGATCGGCGGGGATGCCGGCCGGGATCTCGGGCGGCAGGAGCTGGTCGTTGAGCGCGGCGCCGCGCGGCACCGCTACCGGGTTCCGGCCGAGCAGGAACGCCAGCTGGTTCTCCTCGGCCACGATGCGCCGCTCGAGGTCGGGGACCGCGGCCGCGGTCGCGGCGAGCGAGGCCGCGGCGCTCGAGGTTTCGAGGGCCGACGCCGTGCCCGCCTCGAGCCGGCGGTCGAACAGCTCGTGGGTCTCGCGGAAGGCGGCGGCCGTGCGCTCGGCGATCTCGAGCTCGAAGTCGAGCGCCCGCAGCCGGAAGTAGCCGGTCGCGACCTCCGAGACGAGCGACAGCAGCACGCCGCGGCGCGCCTCCTCGGTCGCGAGGTAGCGTGCCAGGGCCGCCTCGTTCAGCCGCCGGATGCGGCCCCACAGATCGATCTCCCACGACAGCCCGAGGTTGACGTCGTAGAGGTCGATCGGGTCGGAGGGCGGCGCGGAGAACTCCGACTGGCGCCCGCGGGACCAGCCGGCGCCGGCCTGGATCTCCGGGAGGAACTCGGAGCGCGCGATGCCGGCGGCGGCCCGCGCCTCCTCGATGCGCCAGGCGGCCAGGCGAACGTCGTGGCCGCGGCTCAGCGCCTCGTCGATCAGCGCCCTCAGGGCCTCGTCGTCGAGGATCTCCCACCAGGCCCGGTCGGCGAGCGATGCCGCGTCGGCCGCGGCGCCCGGGGTGGGCGCTGCCGAGCCCGCCTGTCCGCGCAGCTGCGCCGGGGCGCTGATCGGCGGCCGCCGGTAGCCGGGGCCCACGGCGCAGCCGGCGACCAGCACGACGGGAAGCGCCAGGTGCAGGAACGTCTTCATCTCAGCGACCTCCAGCGACGAACGCCGCGGCCGGGGCCAGCGCGACCGGCGCCGGCTCGCCGACGGCCCGGGGGCCCGGCCGCTCGGCCGGCGCCTCCGCCCGGCTCGGCGCGTGCTGGGCGGCGATCAGCGAGTAGAACACCGGCACCACGAACAGCGTGAACAGCGTGCCCAGCGTCATGCCTGCGACCAGCACCGTTCCGATGCTGTTGCGGGCCTCGGCTCCGGGCCCGGTCACGAGCACCAGCGGCAGGTGGCCGAAGACCGTGGCCGCCGAGGTCATCAGCACCGGCCGCAGGCGCGTCAGTGACGCCTCCCGGAGCGCCGCCGCCTTCGACGCGCCGCGGAGCTGGAGCGTGTTCGCGAACTCGACGATCAGGATGCCGTTCTTGGCGATCAACCCGACGAGCGTGATCAGTCCGACCTGGGAGTAGATGTTGATCGTCGTCAGGTCGAGGAAGCACAGCAGCAGCGCACCGGAGATCGCCAGCGGGACCGACCCCAGCAGCACGATCAGCGGGTCGCGGAAGCTGTGGAACTGGGCCGCGAGCACGAGGTAGATCAGCACCAGCGCGAAGCCGAGCGTGACGGTCAGCGCCGAGCCCTCGCGGCGGATCTGCCGCGACTCTCCGGCGTGATCGAGCACCACGCCCGGCCCGCTCGCCGCGAGCGCCGCCTGCTCCAGCACGCGCAACCCCTCTTCCTTGGTGACCCCCGGGTTGACGCCGCCGAAGATCTTGACCGCGTTCCGCTGCTGGAACCGGTTGAGCGTGCGGGGCGCGGTGCCGGTCTCGATCTGCGTGAAGGTCGAGACCGGCACCAGCGCGCCGTCCGCGGTCTTGATCTTGAGATCGAGCAGCGGGCCGACCGTCGTCCGGTCCTCGTCGCCGATCTGCGGGATCACCTTGTAGCTGCGGTCGAAGAAGTTGAAGCGGTTGACGTAGGCTCCGCCGAGCAGCGTGCCCAGCTCCTGGCCCACGCCGGCGAGGTCGAGCCCCAGGTCCGCGATCTGCTCGCGGTCGAGCACGACCCGCGCCTCGGGCAGGTCGAGCTTGAGATCGGTGTCGACGTAGAGGAACTTGCCGCTGTGCCAGCCGGCGACCAGCACCGCCCCCACGGTCTCGAGCATCTGCTCCGCGGGCGCGTCGCTCTGCAGCACCAGCTCGACGTCGTACAGGCCCGGCGTGGGAAGCGGGGGATTGAGCCGCGGGAACACGCGCAGCCCGGGCACCTGCGACACGGCCCCGAAGACCTCGCCGACCATCTGCTCGGTCGACCGCTCCCGCTCGCGCCAGTCCTTCGCGACCAGGCCGCCGAAGCCGCCCCAGTCCGCGGTCAACGACCACATGAAGCGGGTCTCGGGGAACGACGTGATGGTGTCGACGACGCGCAACGACTGGCGGTTGGACGCGGCCAGCGTCGAGTCGGGGGACGCCTCGAGGAACAGGAAGATGTGCCCCTCGTCCTCCACCGGCGCCAGCTCGGTGCGCGAGAAGACGTAGAGCGGCCAGGCCGCGAGCATCACCAGCAACGCGGAGGCGACGATCGCCCAGCGCATCCCCAGCGCCCGCTCCAGCAGCCGGGCGTAGACGCCGCGGACGGAGTCGAAGCCGCGGTTGACCCAGAGCGTCAGCCGGCTCTCGTTGCCGTGCGGATCGACGAAGCGCGAGCTGAGCACCGGCGAGAGCGTGAGCGCCACGATGCCCGACACGACCACGGCCGCGGCGAGCGTGATCGCGAACTCGAGGAACAGCGACCCGGTCAATCCGCCCTGGAACCCGATCGGCGCGTAGACCACGGCCAGCGTGATCGTCATGGCGACGATCGGGCCCAGCAGCTCGCGCGCGCCGACGAGCGCCGCCTCGACCCGGGACCGGCCCTGCCGCACGTGGCGCGCGACGTTCTCGACGACCACGATCGCGTCGTCCACGACGAGCCCGACCGACAGCACGATCGCCAGCATCGACAGCAGGTTCAGGCTGAACCCCGGGGCGTACATCACGAGCCCGGCGCCGATCAGCGAGACCGGCATCGCTACCAGCGGCACGAGCGCCGTGCGCACCGAGCCCATGAACAGGAAGACCACCAGGCCGACGATCGCGATCGTCTCGGCCAGCGTCTTGGTGATCTCCGCCAGCGCGTCCTGCATGAACAGCGTGCCGTCGTAGGCGATCTGCATGTCGACGTCCCGGGGCAGCGTCGGCCGGATCCGCTCCATCTCCTCGCGCAGGCGGTGGGCGACGTCGATCTCGTTCGAGCCCGGCAGCGGCCAGATCCCGAGGTACACCGCCTCGCGCTCGCTGTACTTGGCGACCAGGTCGGCCTCCTCGGCCCCCAGCTCGACGCGCGCCACGTCGCTCAGGCGCACGAGCGCGCCGTCGCGGTCGGCGACGATCAGGTTCTCGAACTCGCGCGTCGAGCGCAGGTCGGTGTTGGCCAGCAAGTTGACCTGCGCCAGGTTGCCCTTGGTCCGGCCGACCGCCGCCAGGTAGTTGTTGCGCCGCAGCGCGGCGTGGACGTCGCCGGGCGAGAGGTTGAGCGCGGCCAGGCGGTCGGGGTCGATCCACACGCGCATCGCGAGCTGCTGGCCGCCCTCGATCGTCACGCGCTGCACTCCGGCCAGGGTCGAGAGCTGCGGCTGCAGGGTGCGCAGCAGCCAGTCCGTGATCTGCGGCACGTTCCGCTCGGTCGAGGTGAAGCTCAGATAGAACGTCGCGTACGGCCGGTCGGCGCGCTGGATCTCGACCACCGGCGGCTCGGCTTCGGCCGGCAGCTCGGCCCGGACCTGCTGCAGGCGCGCGGTGACCTCGGCCAGCGCCGCGGTGCTGCTGTGGTCGAGCTTCAGCCGGACGGTGACGGTGCTGAGGCCGGCGCGGCTCGTCGATTCGGTGTGATCGACCCCGCTGATCTGCGCCACGGCGCGCTCGATCGGCGTGGTGAGAAAGCCGCGCACGGTCTCGGCGCTGGCGCCGTAGTACAGCGTGGTGATGACCACCGACGAGCTCTCGATCTGCGGGTACTGCTGCACCGGCAGACCGGTCAGCGCTCGCCAGCCGACGAGCACGATCACGAGGTTGACGACCAGCGCCAGGACGGGGTGCCGGATGAAGATGTCGGTGAACGAGCGCATGCTGCACCCCTGCTCAGCGCGCCGCGTCGTCGTCCGCCGGCTCTGCCGCCAGCGCCACGAGCGCGCCCTCGAACAGCTTGAACGACCCCGTGGCGGCCACCGCTTCGCCCGCGGCGAGCCCGGACCGGATCACGACCTCGTCTCCCAGCACCGGGCCGCTGACGACCATCCTCTGGCGCGCCCGCGCGCCGCCCTCGGCGTCGCGGTCGAGCACGAAGACGTGGTCGCCCGACGGCCCCTTGCGCAGCGCGCTGACGGGGACGGCGCTGGCCTCGAGCGGCGCGCCGATCGGCACCCGCACGCGCACCGAGGCGCCCGGCGCCGGCCCGCCCGCGGCCGAGCGGATCCGGGCGCGCACCGTCGCGTTGCGGGTCGCGGGGTCGACCCGCGCGTCGATCGCGACGATCTCCGCGGATGCCGGGGCCGAGTCGTCGGCGGCGAGCAACTCGACGGAATCCCCCGCGCGCAGGCCGGCGGCGACCCGCTGCGCCACCGTGAAGTCGACGTATGCCGCGTCGTCGACGCCTTGCAGCGTGGTCAGGAGACTCCCCTGCTCCAGGTACTGGCCGCGGTGCACGTCCGAGATCCCGACGCGCGAGCGGAACGGGGCGCGGATCGTCTTGCGAGCGATGATCGCCTGCGTGCGGGCGATCTCCGCCAGCGCCACGTCGCGCTCGGCCAGCGCGCGGTCCACCTCGGACTCGGAGACGGCGCGGGATCGGCTCGCGTGCTGCATGCGGGCGAGGAGCGTCTCGGCCAGGGCGGCGCGCGCCTGCTCGGCCTTCAGCTCCGCCTCCTCCACCGAGACGTCGAGCGCGACGAGCACCGTCCCCGCCTCGACGATCTCCCCGGGGACGAGCGCCACGTGGTGCACGGTGCCGGGCAGCTCGTTGCGCAGCGTGATCGAGCGCAGCGCGACCACGGTGCCGATCGAGGTGGTCGTCGGCCGATGCTCGACCTCGGTCGCGACGGCGACGGTGACCGTTTGCACCGGCTCGGGCTGGCTCGCGGCCCGGGCGTCGGCGGCCTCGATCGACGCGATCTTCCACGCCGCCAGCGCCGCGCCGCTCCCGAGCAGCATCACGAGCAACAACGAAGATCCGACCCAACGACGACTCATGACCGATCTCCTCGCCGGCCGCTCCCGGCAGCGCTGCGACGCGAGACGTCAACACAAGATGCGTGCCAGGCCGCGGGCGTCGGCCGAAGCCGCGGGTGGCACCGCACGATCCCGGGATTCGCGCGGTCTTGCGGCTCGCGGGCGGTCGGCGCGAGCCGGGACGGCTGGCGAGATCCCGACAGGGTGTCGATTTCTCGCCAGCTCGCCGTGACCGGAGGCGCTAGTTCCACGGGTCCTCCTCCAGCTCGGGGCCGCCCGGCGGAATCGGCGGCGGAACCGGGTTGCGGTGCGGCGGAATCGAGCGCAGGTAGGCGAAGACGGACCCCAGGTCCTCGTCCGACATGCGGGCGTAGTTGAACCAGGGCATCGGCGGGAGCAGCGGGCGGGACTGGCCCCAGTGCCGGCCGGTGCGCATGGTGTTGATGAAGATCTCCTCGGTCCACGGGCCGAGCCCCGTCTCCTCGCAGGGGGTCAGGTTCGCCGTGAAGCTCACGCCCCACGGGCCGGCGAACGCGGTGCTCGTCGCCGCCATCGACACCATCCAGGGGCTCGAGTCCGACGGCGGCGCCGGCGGCATCTCCAGGTCCGCGGGGTGGCCCGACAGCATGCGCGTCATGTCCGGCTCGGGACCGTTCTCGCCCATCTTCCAGGGCGTGTGACAATCGTTGCACCCGGCCACGGTCACGAGGTATTCCCCGCGGGCCACTCGATCCGGCCCGATTGCGAGGTGCGCCGGGGCGGGCACCTGGATTCCTCGCGCTGCCACCAGGGCCAAGGCCGCGACCGCGGCGGTCCCGGCGGCGACGTTTCGGATCGTCCGTCCATTCGGCTTCGTCATGACGGCTCCCTCCTCCGGAGCCCCGAGATGGCACGGGGCGTGCCAAGCGTGGCGCGAGTCGAGAAGGGGCCCCGGTCTGCCTCGTATCTAGTCGTCGCGCAAGGACTTGGCTCGACAGCCGCGCGGACGATCCGGCATGGAGCCGTGGTCCGGGGTCGGGACTATCCCCGGGACATCAGGAATAGTCCTCGGGCCTCCGGGCCCGCCTGCCAGGGATCCGCCGCCACGGACGCCCGAGCGGGGTCGGACTGTTCGGTGGGACTAGGCGGTGTCGGGCGGCTCGAGCCCGAACTTCTCGACCCGGTAGCGCAGCCAGTCGCGAGGCATCCCGAGCAGCCGGGCGGCGCGCGCCCGGTTCCAGCGGGCGAGCTCGAGCGCCTGCTCGACTAGGCTCCGCTCCAGCTCCTCGAACTCGAGACCGCCCGGCATCAGGCGGAACGCGTCCCCGGACGCACGCGGCCCGGGCAGGCGAAAGTCGTCGGGGCCGAGGATCCGGCCCTCTGCCAAGAGCACCGCGCGCTCCACCGCGTTGCGCAGCTCGCGCACGTTGCCCGGCCAATCGCAGGCCTCGAGCTGGGCCAGCGCCTCGGGCGACACGTCCTCGACCTCCTTGCCGAACTCCCGCGTGAAGCGCCGCAGGAACAGCCGGACGAGCAGCGGGACGTCGCCCGTGCGCGCCGCGAGCGGCGGCAGCTCGACCGGCAGCACGCGCAGGCGGTAGTACAGGTCCTCGCGGAAGCGGCCCTCCCGTACCATCGTCTCCAGGTCGCGGTTGGTGGCGGCGATCACGCGCACGTCGACCCGCGTGTCCTCCGAGCCTCCGACGCGCTTGAACGTCTTCTCCTCGAGAAAGCGCAGCAGCTTGGCCTGCAGCGACGCACCCATCTCGCCGATCTCGTCGAGGAACACGCTGCCGCCGTCGGCCAGCTCGAGCAGACCCTGCTTGCGCCGGTGCGCGTCGGTGAACGCGCCCCGCTCGTGGCCGAACAGCTCGCTCTCGAGCAGGTTCTCCGCCAGCGCCGAGCAGGTGATGGTCATGAACGGAGCCGAGGCCCGGCTGCTCCGGTAGTGCAGCACCTTGGCCGCGAGATCCTTGCCGGTGCCGTTCGCGCCCGTGATCAGGATGGTCGAGGCCGGACTCTTCACGATCTTGCGCAGCAGCGCGCGCAGCTCGCGCATCACCGGCGAGGCGCCGACGATCTCGTCGAAGTCGTAGGCCCGTGCTTCCTTCGCCCGCAGCTCGTGCACGACGCTCAGCTCGCGGTGGGTCCGCTGCAGCTCGCGCGTGCGCTCGGCCACGGTCCCCTCGAGCGACTCGCGCCGGCGCTGTTCGCCGCGGTAGAGCTGGGCGTTGTGGATCGCGCTGGCGCACAGATTGGCGACGATCGCGATCAGCGTCTCGTCGCGCTCGCTGAACACGGTGCGCGCGACGCTCTCGACGAAGAACACGCCCACCAGCCGCTCGCCGATCAGCAGCGGGATCGCCACCTGGCTCTCCGCGTCCGGCAGGCCGGGGAGCGCCGGGATGCTGCCGAGCGCCCCGGCGCCGCCCGACTGCTCGACCTGGCGACGGACCGCGGCGGCGTAGGCCCGTTGCTCGCTCAGGTTTCCGACCCGCATCATCTTCTTCTTGCGCGCCACGGTGCCGATCACGCCCATGCCGAGCTCGACTCGCGCGCCGAGCGGAGGCTCGGGATAGCCGCGGCCGGCCACGACGCACAGCGCGTCGTCCTCCTCGTCCAGCAGCAGGATCAGCGCGTGGCCGAAGCCGAAGACGTCGTGCATCGTGTGCAGCACGATGTCGTAGATCCGCTCCAGGTCGAGGGTCGCGTTGATACGCGTCGAGACGCTGCGCAGGACCGAGACCTCCTCGGCCTTCTGGCGCAGCTCCTGCTCGAGCTGCGCCACCCGCGCCGCGTCTCGCGCGTCGTTCGTCGGCAAGCGGTCAGACCCTGCTCACGGCCCGCACCCGGTAGATGTCGGCGGCCTTCAGCTTGAAGATCCCGCTCATCCCGGTGATCGAGGCGATGGCCTCGATCCGCATCTCCATCTCCTCGAAGATCGGACCCGCGGTCTCGGAGTGCTCGTACTCCAGCTCGAGCAACCAGAACGAGGTGTCCTCCATGTCGAACAGGCACAGCGCCGCGTGCGGGTTCTCGCGCACGTTGCGGATCGTCTTGCTGAAGAACTGGAAGGACAGCGCGACGTGCCCGGGATCCACGTAGTAGGCCTCGGACACGATGGTCGTGTTCGGCACGCCGTCGGACGAGCAGGTCGCCAGGATGCAGGGAACCCCGTTGTCCAGCACGGCGCGGATCTCGTCGGGGAGCGTCGCGGCCACCATCATCCCTCCGGCGGGAACAGCCGGCGGCCCGCGGCGGGACCGGGCGTCTGGACGAAGATCTCCTGCACCTCGAAGCGCACGGCGAGCCGTGGCTCGCGGAATCGCGCGCGCAGGATGGCGTCGGCGAACCGGTTCCGCGTGTGTCGCTGGACGGCGTCCACGAAACGCTGGCGGCAGGACTCGTACACCGCCCGGTCGGCGGCACCGGCCGGGCGCGAGTCGACGTGGCGCCCCTTGAACTGGTAGCACTCGTGCGGCCCGATCACCTCGGCCACCATCGCGAAGTCCGCGTGACGGGCGAGCGATTCCGGCAGCTTGTCGCTGAACGCCGCCGGCACGAGGCAGATCACGCTCCGGCCGTCGTCACCGACCGACCAGCCGCAGAGGAAGTGGATGTGCGGGACCTTCCTCGCGTCGCGCGTGCTGGCCACGGCGACCGAGGCGCGGCCGAGGAATTCCGCCATCACGCCGGGGATCATGCGTCCGTCCGTTCTTCCCTGCCGCGGCACCGCGACGCGCGAGGGCGCGTTCCGGCCGCGCTCCCGAGGCGGCGGCCGGCGACGCGGGCCGGGATCTCCGCGCTCGGTCGAAAAGTATACCGCCTGGCGGCCTCGGCGCCGCGCCGGAGCGACCCGCCGGGTCGCGCCCCAGCCGAGATCGAGACCGAGCCACTGGCGCCCGCCGGACGTGGCGCCGGAGCCCGGCGTCTTGGCGCGGGTCGAGGGCGCATGCGTGGAGCACGGCCGCAGCGCGTCGGCGCGGAGCCCGGGCGGCGAGCCCGCGCCCCGCTTGGACACGTCCGGGACGCGAGACCAGAATGATCCGATGCGTCGCGCCTTGCTGGTTGCGGGGTTGCTGGCCCTGCCGCTCGCCGTCCCGCTCCCAGGCTGCGGCGACCCCGGCCCGCACGTGGCCGGCGACGTCGTCGATCTCGACGGGCGTGCCGTCGACCCGATGCGCGCGGGCGCCGTCGCGAGCGTGCTGCTGTTCGTGTCGGTGGACTGCCCGATCTCGAACCGCTACGCGCCGGAGATCGCGCGCCTCGGTCGGGAGTTCTCCGCGCATGGCGTCGCGCTGTGGCTGGTCTACCCCAACCGCGACGACGGAGCGGACGAGATCCGCGGCCACCTCGCCGAGTACGGCCTGCGACTGCCGGCGCTGCGCGATCCGCGGCACGCCCTGGTCCGCGCCGCCGACGCCCGCTGGACGCCGGAAGCCGCGGTGGTCGTACCGGACGCCGGTGTCATCTACCGCGGGCGGATCGACGACCGGTACGTTGCCTTCGGCACGAGCCGTCCGGAGCCGACGCGGCACGACCTGCGCGACGTGCTGCGGGCCGTCGTCGGCGGCCGGGTCCCGCCGCCACGCACGACGGAGGTCGTCGGATGCCACATCCAGCCGCTCGACTGACGCGAGCGCGGGTGTTGCTGGCGCTGGCCGGGCTGGTCGCGGCGCTCGGCGGCTGCGGCTCGCCCGCGCCGGAGGTGGCCGGAGACGCGCCGACGTTCACCCGCGACGTCGCGCCGATCGTGTTCGAACACTGCTCGCCCTGCCATCGGCCGGGCGAGTCCGCCCCGTTCTCGCTCTTGACCTACCACGACGTGCGCAAGCGCGCGCGGCAGATCGTCGACGTCACCCAGACGCGCTTCATGCCCCCCTGGCTGCCCGAGCCGGGCGAGCCCGCGTTCGCCGGCGAGCGGCGGCTCAGCGATCGGCAGATCGCGACGCTCGTGCGCTGGGTGCGAGCGGGCACGGTCGAGGGCGATCCGGACGCGCTGCCGGCGCAGCCCGTCTGGACCGCGGGCTGGCAGCTCGGCGAGCCGGACCTCGTGGTCACGCTGGACGAGACCTACGTCCTGCCGGCGGAGGGCACGGACGTCTTCCGCAACTTCGTCCTCGCCTCCGGCGTGAGCGAGCCGCGCTGGGTCGAGGCGGTCGAGATCCGCCCCGGCAACAAGCGGATCGTGCACCACGCGATCCTGCAGGTCGATCGCACGCCGGCCACGCGCCGGCGCGACGCGCTCGACCCCGGGCCGGGCTTCGGCGGGATGGAGCTCGGGCACTCGCTCGCGCCCGACGGTCATTTCGTCGGCTGGACCCCGGGCAAGGTGCCGTTCCGCGGCGTGGCCGGCGGCGCCTGGCGCCTCGATCCGGGGACGGACCTCGTGCTGCAGCTCCACCTGCTGCCCTCCGGCAAGCCCGAGCCGCTCCGGCCGAGCATCGGCCTGCACTTCACGGACACGGCGGCGACGAGCCGCTCGAGCGTCGTCGGCCTGTACATCGAGGACCTCGACATCCCGCCGGGCGACGCCGATCACGCGCGCGAGGACCGCTTCCGGCTGCCGGTCCCGGTCGAAGCGCTCGTGGTCTACCCCCACGCGCACTATCTCGGCAAGTCGGTGCGCGCGTGGGCCGAGCTGCCCGGCGGCGGGCGGACGCGCCTGATCGAGATCGACGACTGGGACTTCAACTGGCAGGACGACTACCGCTACGCCGAGCCGGTGCCGCTGCCGGCGGGGTCCGAGATCGTGCTGCGCTGGGTCTACGACAACTCGCGCGGCAACGTGCGCAACCCTCACGACCCGCCGCGTCGCGTGCGGAGCGGCGACCGCTCGACGGACGAGATGGGAAGCCTCTCGCTCCAGGTGCGCACGCGCGACGAGCGCGACCGGGCGCTGCTGGCCGAGGCCACGGCGCGCGACCTGCTGGCCGTCGCTCCCGACTCGCCGCGCGACCTGAACAACCTGGGCAACGCGCTGGCCGACCTGGGGCGACCGGCCGAGGCGCTGCCCTACTACCACCGGGCGCTCGCGTTGGCGCCCGACCTGGACGACGTGCGCTACAACCTGGGGATCGCGCTCGCCGCGCTCGACCGCCCGGCGGAGGCGATCGCCGAGTTCCGCCACGTGCTGCGGCTGAACCCCGAGCACGCCGCGGCCCACAACAACCTCGGCCGCAGCCTGCTCTCCCTCGGCCGCACCGACGAGGCGATCGCCGGGTTCCGCCGCGCCGCCGAGCTGCAGCCGTCGCTCGCCGTCGCCCACTTCAACCTGGGGAACGCGCTGCTCTCGCTCGGGCAGCATGCCGCGGCGGCGGCGAGCTACCGCACGGCGCTGCGCGTCGACCCCGGCCACGCCATGGCCCACAACAACCTGGGCACCGCGCTCCACCTGCTGGGCCGGATCGAGGAGGCGGCGGACGCCTATCGCGCCGCGCTGGCGCGGGAGCCGGACCACGTCGAGGCCCACACCAACCTCGGCATCGCGCTGGCCGAGATCGGACGGCGCGACGAGGCGCTCGCCCACTGGCGCCGCGCGCTCGAGATCGACCCCGGCTTCGAGCTGGCCCGCACCCGGCTCGACGCGGCGCTCGGTCGGCGCTGAGCGGCCGCGCGACCGCCGCCGGGACCTGTCCGCTTTCCGTCGTTTGCGCTAGCATCGAGCCCTCGGCCGAAAGGAGCGCGACCATGGGACTGTTCGATTTCGTCAAGGGCGAGCTGCTCGAGATCCTCGAGTGGACCGACGACTCGCGCGACACGCTGTCCTTCCGCTTTCCGGACGACGACCGGGCGATCAAGCGCGGGGCGCAGCTGATCGTGCGCGAGTCGCAGGTCGCGCAGTTCGTCTACCTCGGCGAGTTCGGCGACACCTTCGGTCCCGGCAAGCACGCGCTCGTGACCGACAACATCCCGATCCTGACGCGGCTCGAGTCGTGGAAGTACGGCCTCGAGTCGCCGTTCAAGGCCGACGTCTACTTCGTCACGACGCGGCTGTTCACCGGCAACAAGTGGGGCACGTCGAACCCGATCATGATGCGCGACGAGGACCTGGGCATCGTCCGCGCCCGCGCCTTCGGCACCTACGACTTCCGCGTGGTGGAGCCGAAGAGCTTCCTGCGCGACGTGGCCGGCTCGGACCACAACTTCCGCCTGGACGAATTCGCGGAGACGATGCGCTCGCGCGTGGTCAGCGTGTTCAGCGAGGCGCTGGCGACCTCACGCGTCCCGCTCTTGGACATCGCCACGCGCCACTCCGAGCTGGGCCAGGCGCTGCTGCCGCTGATCAACCCGGCGATGTCCGCCCGCTACGGGATCGAGATCGCGAGCTTCGTCGTCGAGAACGTCTCCGTGCCGCCCGAGGTGGAGGAGGCGCTCGACAAGCGGGCGAGCATGGCCGCGGTCGGCAACCTCAACGACTACGTGAAGTTCCAGCTCGGCCGCGGGATCGAGCGCGGCGGCGGCGGCCCGGGCGGCATGGCGACCGAGATGGCGGTCGGGCTCGCGATCGCCCAACAGATGATGCAGCAGGGGGCGCTGCCCGGCGCGGCGCCGAGCGCGGCCGAGCTGCCCGAGATGCTGACCCCGGCTCAGGTCGCGCGGGCCCTTGGCGTCGGCGAGTCCGACGTGCTGGGCGTGATCGAGGCCGGCGAGCTGAAGGCCAAGAAGATCGGCTCGTCGTACCGCGTGCGACGCTCCGACCTCGATGCCTACCTCGCCGACTGACGAGCCGCCGCCGCCGCCCGCCCCCCCGGCCGACGTCGCGGCGGTCGCCAAGCACGCCTGCGCCGCCTGCGGAGCCCAGGCGGAGTGGAACCCGGCCCGCCAGGCGCTGATCTGTCCCCACTGCGGGACCGAGGGACCGGGCGAGCTGGACCGCGCGACCGGCCAGGTGCGCGAGATCGACCTGCTGTGCACGCTGCGGGAGCTGCCCGACGAGCGGCGCGGCTGGCAGACCGACCGCCGCGCCGTGCGCTGCCGGAGCTGCAACGCGGTCTCGGTCTTCGAGCCGGGGCGCGTCGGCCAGGCCTGCGAGTTCTGCGGCTCGGCCGAGCTGGTCGACTACCAGGAGATCCGCGCTCCGATCCGCCCCGAGAGCGTCCTGCCGTTCCAGGTCGCCGAGACGCAGGTTCGCGAGCGCTTTCGCGCCTGGTGCGCGAGCAAGTGGCTCGCCCCGCGCTCGTTCAAGCGGCGCGCGCTCGTCGACACGGTTCGCGGCGTGTACCTCCCCTACTGGACGTTCGACGCCCAGGTTTTCTGCCGCTGGAGCGCCGAGGCCGGCACCTACTACAACACGACCGAGAGCCATCGCGGGGCCGACGGCCGTGTGCGCACGCGGCAGGTCCGCCACGTGCGCTGGCGGCCCGCGGGCGGGAGCCTCGAGCATTTCTTCGACGACGAGCCGGTTCCCGGCTCGCGCGGCGTCGACCGGCGGCTGCTGCGCGCGATCGAGCCGTTCCCGACCGACCAGCTCGTGCCGTATGACACCGGCTACCTATCGGGCTTCGTCGTCGAGCACTACCAGGTCGTGCTCGTCGCCGCAGCGCAGGAGGCGCGGCGCTCGATGGAGGCCCAGCTCCGGCAGCTGTGCATCCGCCAGATCCCCGGCGACACCTACCGCAACCTGGAGATCCGTCCCGACTTCTCCGGCCAGACGTTCAAGCTCGGCCTCGTGCCGCTGTGGATCTCGACCTACGTCTACCGCGGGAAGCCGTACCAGCTGTTGGCCAATGGGCATACCGGCAGGCTGGCGGGCCACTACCCCAAGAGCGTGTGGAAGCTCCTCGCCCTCGCCGCGTTCGCGGCCGCGGCGATCTCGCTGATCGCCCTCTACGTGCGGTAGCTGCGGGGAGCCGGCGCCGTCTTCATCGACGCCTGCCTGTCGATCGAGGACCTGAAACTCTGCGGGCGGTAGCTGCGGGGAGCGTGCGCCGTGGTCGCCCCCAACGCCGGCGTCAGCGGCCGTCGGGCGGGGGCGCGACGCGCGTGTCGTCCTCGAGACGATCGTCCGCCTCCCAGGCGCGGAGGCAGCGCTCCCCTTTCGCGTACAGCGCCGCGCGACGCAGCAGGCGATCCAGCGTCTCGGGCGGTAGGCCGTGGCGCCGGGCCGCGGCCAGCGCGGCTTCCTGCCACTCCTTGGCCCGCGCGGCCTCTCCCTGGGCCGCGAGCACCATCGCCACGGTTTCGGCCGCGAGGATCGTGGGCGCGGCCGCGAATGCTTCGCGCGCCAGCTTCAACGCGCGGGCCGTCGTGTCCGGCGTCGGGTCCGGCCCGACGGCGAGCGCCCGGGCGAGCAGCAGCTGCAGCGTCGTGCTGCGGGGCACGCTCGAGACGTCGGTCTCGAGAGCCGCCACGGCCTCGCCGACGCGACCGAGCTGGAGCAGGATCGCCGCACGGTTGGTTCGCGGCGCCTCGGCGTTGGGATCGCCCCCGGCGGCGGCGCCGAAATGCGGAAGAGCCTCGTCCCGCTCGCCCCGCGCGACGAGCAGCGCCCCCAGGCGCTGGTGGGCCCGCGCGTGGCGTGGGTCCGCCGCGAGCGCCGCGCGGTAGTGCTCCTCCGCCACGGCGAGCTGCGCCTCGTGCTCGAGCACGAGGCCCAGGTTGTAGTGCGCGGAGGAGTTCTGCGGCTCGAGCCGCAGCGCCTCGCGGTACTCGCGCAGCGCCTCGTCCCGCCGCTCGGCGCGCACGAGCGCGTTGCCGAGGCCCAGGCGCAGACTCGCGTTCTCCGGCGCGGCGGCGACCGCGGCACGGAAGCGCTCGATCCCCTCCTCGACCCGTCCCGCCTGCAACGCCTCCCGCGCGCGACGCGCGTGCAGGTCGGCGCTCACGTTCAGCTCCTGCAAGCGCGAGCGTAGCGGGTCTCGCAGCGGGATCGCGCGGCGCGAGCCACCGGTGACGACGCCGAGGCGCAGGTGCTCGCGGGCTCGGTCGAGATCGCCGAGATCGCGGTAGGCGAGGCCGAGCACGTAATGGATCTCCGGAGCGTTCGGCTCGAGCGCCAGCGCGGCCCGCAGCCGCTCGACGGCGCGGCCTGGATCGCGCCCCAAGAGCGCCACTCGTCCCTGGCCGGCGACGGCGCGCGCGCAGCGCGGGTCCAGCCGGACCGCGGCGTCGAAGCGCGCGGCGCTCTCCGCGGGCCGCCCGGCTTCCAGCTCCATCTCGCCCAGCCAGACGAGCGTCGGGACGTCGTCGGGAGCGCGCTCGAGGACCAGCCGGAACGCGGCGGCGGCTCGCCCGGGGTCGCCGCGTTCGCGGTGCAGGTGGCCGAGGTAGTAGGTCCAGCTCCAGTCGCCCGGCGCGAGGCGCGCGGCGTTCTCGAGCGCCGGCTCGGCGCTGCCGAGGTAGCGGTAGGCCAGCGCCCACATCCCCAGCTCGCCGAAGGCGCGCGCCAGCTGTGCGTCGGCACCGGCCGGGTCTTCGAGCTGGCGATCCAGCGCCTGCCGCCGCTCGCGATACTGCTCCCGCGGCAGCCCCTCGAGCTCTTCGAGCGCGGGGAGTGGGGGCACGTCGCGAAGCTGTGGACGATCGCCGCGACTCGGGCCGAACGCCACGAGCGTCACGAAGAGGCCGGCGAGCGGGGCCCGCACGCCGCTGCGCCGCCGGCCGCTCATGGTCCGGGGAGCGCGTGTCCGCCGCCTTCGACGAGCGTGTGGTAGCGACCGACCGCCGGGCCGGGCCACTCCTCGACGCGCCCACCGGGCCAGATCACACGCACGCGCTCGACGCCCGCGTCCGAGCCGAGGCCGACGATTACCCGCGGGTCATTCGCCGACAGGTAGCTGCCGTCGGTGTGGGCGCGCCGCCAGCGATGAGCGCCGGACGACGTCACGACCTCGACGCGCGCGCCGAGCATGTCGCGACCGGCAGAGCCGACCAGCCGCAGGCCGATCCACGGCCGCGACTGGCCGACCTGGTTCAGCAGCAGCCGCGCGGGGCCGTTCGAGCTGCCCACCAGCACGTCCACGTCCCCGTCGTTCTCGACGTCCCCGAAGGCGGCGCAGCGCGCGACCGCGCGGACCTGGAACGCCTCCCCCGCCTGCGCGGTCACGTCGGCGAAGCTCCCGTCGCCCGTGTTGCGAAACAGCAGGTTCGTCTCGCTGTACGGGTACGGATCGCCGGCGCGCGCCAGCGCCTCGATCGCGTACACTGCGCCGTTGGCGACGAACAGGTCGAGCCAGCCGTCGTTGTCGTAGTCGAAGAACGACGTGCCGAACCCGGTGAACGGCAGGCTCGGCGGACCCAGGCCGCTGGACTCGGTCAGGTCGTCGAACAGGCCGCCGCCACGGTTGACGTAGATCGTGTTCGTCTCGCCCCCGAGGTTGGTCACGAACAGGTCGTCGTCACCGTCGCCGTCGAAGTCCCCGGCGTCGACCCCCATGCCGGCCTGGGCCCGGCCCTCCAGGTCCACCGCCGTGCCGGCCAGGAGCGCCACGTTCTCGAAGCTCCCGTCGCCGCGGTTGCGCCACAGGTGGTTCGGCCGCTGGTCGTTCGCCACGTAGACGTCGGTCCAGCCGTCGCCGTCGAGGTCCGCGGTCACGACCCCGAGGCCGCTCGAGTACTCCGCCAGGATCCCGCTCGCGCCGGAGACGTCCTCGAATCGGCCGGCGCGGTTGCGCAGCAGGCGCGCCGGCAGCCCGTCGTAGGTGGTCGGGCTGCAGTAGTCGCGCCGGCCCGACGGTCCGGCGCAGCGGATGTTCCGCGTCACGCGGAAATCGACGTAGTGCGCGACGAACAGGTCGAGCCAGCCGTCGCCGTCGTAGTCGAAGAACGCGGCGCTGGTGCTCCAGCGGTCGTCCGCGGCGCCGGCCGCGGCGGTCACGTCCTCGAAGCTGCCGTCGCCACGGTTGCGCAGCAGGCGCGCCGGTCCGAAGCTCGTGACGTAGAGATCGATGAAGCCGTCATTGTCGTAGTCGCCCGCCGCCAGCCCCATCCCGACCGACTCCGACACCAGGCCCGCACGCTCGGTGACGTCGGTGAAGCGCGGCTCGCGGCTGCCATCGGCAGCCAGGACGGGGTCGTTGCGGAACAGGCGGTCGCGCGCGCCCGGTGCCGGCGCCGGGTCGAGCGGGCCGCTCTGGACCAGGTAGGCGTCGAGATCCCCGTCGCGGTCGACGTCGACGAGGCCGCAGCCGCCGCCCATGATCTCGGGAAAGTAGTAGTCGCCGCGGCCGCCGTGGTCGTGGCGGAAGTCGAGGCCGGACTCGCGCGCGCGCTCGACGAAGATCGCGCCGCTTCCGGCAGGGGCACGGGCGGCCGCGGGCGCGCCGCCCTCCGCGGGTTCACTCCCCGGACCGCAGCCGGCCACGAGCAGGGCCAGCGCCGCGAGGCCGGCGGGGCGCAGCGCGAACGTCAGAACCCGCGCTCCTCCAGCCGCTTGATGATCTCGGGCGGCAGCGCCATCGTGCTGGCGAACGGCCCGTGTGGGTGGTCGAAGAACCAGACGTGGATCATCTCCGGGCTGCGGCGCGTCGCCTCGCCCTCCGCGCAGTCGCCGGTCGACTGGGGATCGCCGCAGACCAGCATCTGCCCGTCGAGACAGCGTGGAGAATCCCAGATATGGTAGTGCCAGATGGTCAGCGGGCCGCCGAACTGCGGGCCGCGCTCGTGCGGGGTGCGCGTCAGGTACATCACGCCGGCCAGCATCTTCCCGTGGACCGTGTCGTAGTACATCAGGAACTCAGGCTTGTCGGGGTTCAACAGCTCGTCGTCCTTGACGTACTCGGGCTTGGCGAAGTGAAGCGGGTCGTCGTGCATCAGCTGGAAGCCGTCGGCCAGGCCCTTTTCGTAGTCGAACCAGCCGTGACGCTGGGCGGCTTCGAACGACGCACGGACGAAGTCCTTCGCCCGCTGTCGCTGCTCGGGCGTGGGCGTGGCGCTGGGGTCCGTCGTCACCTCGTAGGCGAGCATCGAGTCGGACATGTCGTCGTAACTGACCTGCTCCTCGGGAAACCAGTTGCGCGTCACGCCGCCCATGAACTTCGAGACCCAGTACTTCGTGGCAGCGGGCTGGCCGTGAGCGGCGGCCCCCGCCACCTGCGCCGAGCGCTCGGCGGGAGGCGGCTCGCCGCCGCCGCAGGCGGCGAGGATCGCCAGGGCCGGGCCGAGCGCAGCCCACGGCAGCGACACGCGGATCGTGCTGTCCCTCATCGCCCTCCCCCGCGCGCGGGTCGCTCCCGTCGGACTCCCGGCCCCGGCATGGTGGCCCCGGCGAGTACCACTGTCAAGCCGACCGCGCCCGGGTCGCGCGCCTCCGGGTCGGGATCGGCGTGCCGCGTTCGCCCGTGCCTCGGTCCCGGGCGCGGGCCCCGAGCCGGGGCCCCGCTGGCCCGGACGCGAGCTGCCGCTATCCTGTTCCACGTCCGCGGAGTCGCGGTCCGACGGAGGTCGAAACGATGAGAGCTGGAGTCCTGCTCGCCGTCCTGCTGTTCCTCGACGGCGGGACGCGCGCCACCGCGCAGCCGCGGGAGCGTACTTTCGGCAGCGGCGTCGGCGAGGGCGAGATCGTGTCCGTGCTCGAGCTGGTGTCCGATCCGGCGGCCTACCTCGGCAAGCGGGTGCGGGTCACCGGTCGCATCCGCGGCGTCTGCCCGCGCCGCGGCTGCTGGATCGAGATCGCGGGCGACGACGCGCGGACGATCCGCTTCAAGGTCGAGGACGGTGTGATCGTCTTCCCGGCCGACGTCGAAGGCCAGCGCGTGGTGGCCGAGGGAGTGGTGGTCAAGCACGAGCTGAGCCGCGAGCAGGCGGTGGACCGGGCGCGCCACCTCGCGGAGGAGCGGGGCGAGGAGTTCGATCCGTCGAGCGTCGGCGGCCCGCTGACGCTGTACGAGATCCAGGGCGGCGGAGCGGTCGTGCGCGCGGGGTCGTAGCCCGCTCCGCGGCGGGCCGCGACCAGGTTCACGACGGGATCGCGCGCCGGAACAGCGTTCCGAGGATCCGGACCAGAGCCTCGCGCTCACCGCCGTCGCCGCCGAGCGGCCCGGCGCTCGCGGCGCGGGAGGGTGGCTCGACCTTGAATCGCTCGAGCCGCTCGCGCTGCCGTTGCTCCTCGCGCGAGCGCTCCGCCACGCGCGCCTCACCGCCGGCACGGATCCAGCCCAGGATCGCCTCCAGCTCGCTCGCGTCGAACCACAGACCGTGCCCCTTGCACGAGTCGACGACGACGCCGCTCGCACCCCCCCAGTTGCGACGGTGCATGAACTCCTGACAGATCGGGCAGCGGCGGTAGAGCGATTCCCCCGCCGTGCTCGCGGCGCGGCGCTCGCCCTCCGTCGCGCCGGGGATCGCGGAGCCGCTCCCGGCCACCGATTGCGCGCGGTCGCGCAGCGCGCCGAAGCCCTCGTTGCTCAGCCACAATCCCGCGCAGCGCGTGCACTCGAGAACCGACACCGCGGGCTCGCCGAATCGGCGGTGGTGGAGCTTGCGGCGGCGGCCGCAGGCGGGACAGCCGCGTTTGGTCGGGCCACCGGCCTCGCCCTGCGGCGCGATCGGCGTGGCGCAGTGGTGGCAGTACCGGGCCCGATCGCTGATGCGCGCCATGCACGCCGGGCAGATGGTCTGCAGGTCCTGCTCGTGCAGCGTGTAGTCCGACCCGCAGTGCGCGCACGACAGCGTACCCGCCCGGCGCGGCGCGCTGCACGACGCGCAGCGGACGACCTCCGCATCGTGCGGTCGGAAGCGCGGAACGACGAGCACGGCTCCGCAGCCGCAGTGGACCCGGCTGCCGGCACTGAGCCCGGTCGCATCGAACTGGCGGACGCAGCTTGGACAGGCGACGAGCGCGCGCATCGCGGTGGCGACGGACATCCCGCTCCATCATAGGTCGCCGCCGGGAGCCGGTCACGACCGTGTCCAGGCAAGGCTCGAGCGGATCCACGGCCTGGAGGAATCGCGGCGACTTGACACGACGCGGCCCCCGGGTAGATTGACCCAGTGACCGATCGGCCCCGCATCACGATGCTGCCGGTCGGTCGGGAGCAGGGTGCGAGCACGCGCTATCGCGTGCTGGCCTATCGTCCCGCGCTCGAGGCGGCGGGCTACGACGTCGCCGTCCGCTTCCCGCTCCGGCTCCACGGCCCGCTCCGCGTGGCCTGGCGGATCGCGGACCTGATGCGGGACGTCACGGCGACCGCAAAGGAGCGGGTCCTGTTCGTCCACCGCAAGACGTATCCGCCGACGCTGGCACCGAGGCTGAAGCGAGCGGGCCGCAAGATCGTGTTCGACATGGATGACGCGATCGATCTACCGCCTCCTTCGACGACGCTTTCCTCCACGGCAGAGCGCCGTTACCGTCGGAACTTCGTCGCGACCGTCGGGGCCGCGGACCTCGCGCTGTGCGGCAACTCCGAGCTGGCCAGAAGGCTGCCGCACCGGCGCTTCGAGCTCCTCCCGACGCCGATCGACACGGTGCGGTTCGCGCCTGCGGCCGAGTCCGCAGCGCAGGCCGAGCCGACGCTCGGCTGGGTCGGCTACTCCGACAATCTGAGGTATCTCGAGTCGCTCGGCGAGCCGCTGCGCGAGATCACCCGCCGCCATTCGGGGTTGCGCGTCATCGTCGTCGCCGACCGGCCGCCGCGACTGCCGGGGGTCGCTGTCGAATTCCGGCGCTGGACTCTCGAATCCGAGGTCTCTTGCTTTCAGGGGATGGCCCTGGGGTTGATGCCGCTCGAGGACACGCCCTGGGCACGCGGCAAGTGCGCGTTCAAGGCGATTCAGTACATGGCCCTTGGGATCCCGGCGGTCGCCTCGCCGGTGGGCATGAACCGCGAGCTCATCCGCCACGGTGCGACCGGCTTCTTGCCGGACAGCGACCGGGAGTGGGTCGAGTCCATCGATCGGCTGCTGTCCGACGGCGAATTGCGCAGCCGGATCGCCCGCGCCGCCCGGCGCGTGGTCGAGGCGGAGTACTCGCTCGACGTGATGGCCCGTCGGATGGTGGGAATCCTCGACGCCCTCGACGCCAACCCGCAACACGCCGCGCGGTCGGCGTGAGTCCGGCGAGGCGGAACGGGATCTGGCTCCGGCGGACGCTCCTCGCGCGAACGGTTTTGCGAGTCGTTCAAGGGCTAGCGCGGGAGCGGGCGGATCTCGAGCAGCTCCTGCGGCGCGCCGCTCGGATCGGGCAGGCCCAGGACCTCGCAGCTGCAGCCCTTCAGCGCCATGCCGCGGATCAGGTTGCTGAACGCCCGGTACTTCTGCTCCTGGGTCAGTCCGGAGCCGAGGAACCGGTTCCACGCGTCGGTGATGCGACGGCACGGGTCGGGCGGGTGCTGGGCCGGACCGGGCGGCGGACCGGCCACGTGCGCCGTCGCCGCGGACCGCTGGTAGAACTCGAGCGACGCGCTCCCGTCCGGATAGCCGCCGATGACGTCCCCCGCGACGTCGTAGCTCTCCACGACGACCTCGCTCCTGATCGGGTCGCCGCCGGCTGCCACTCCGGCGAGCAAGACACCCCCACACACGATCCCGAGCCGCTGCATCCACCTGTTGCTCATCGCACTCCCCCCATCGAGGCGGCCCGCGCCGAACCGCGCGCCCAAGTGTACGCCGCGCGCGATGTGATGCAAGGAGATGCAATGCTCGCAGGATTCAAATCCTTCGAACTCCTTCAAACCCGGACGGACGGAGGAAGCGTCGCTCAGGCGCCGAGCAACTTCTCCCGCCGCTCCGCCCGCAGGAACGCGAGCGCCGTGACCGCCGCGATCGCGAGCGCGAATCCGATGCGATTCTGCACGGTCCAGGCCAGGACGTCGGCCGGATCGAACTCCCCGAGCCGCATCGGGTTCCACATCGGGGAGACGCGCAGGGTCGCTCCCTGCGCGAAGCCGTTCGCGATCGCCACGACCAGGGTGACGAGCGCTCCCGTGGCCTCGCTCTTGAACAGCGCGGCGAGCCCCATCGCGACGACCAGGTAGAACACCGCGGCCTGGAACGCCCCGTACAGGGCGCCGGCGGGGAAGCTCGTGCAGAAGGCGAACGTCGTGACCGCGAGCAGGATCTCGGCGGTCGCGAGCAGCGCGGTCGCGGCACACAGCTTCGCCAGCCAGACGCGGTGCGCCCCTCCCGGGACGGTGTAGGCGATCTCCAGCGTACGCTGGTCGATCTCCCCCGCGATGACGCGCACGCCGAACCCCGCCCCCAGCACCGCCAGCGGCGCACCGATCAGCGTGTTCTGCGCATCGACCGGCTCGTAGGCCTCGGGCCGCCAGTGCACGAGGAGGCGGAAGACCTGGAACGCGATCCAGGTGAGCGGCAGGAGCGGCGCGATCCACGGCCGGCGGCCGGCGACCGCGCGGCCGGCGAGCCACACCAGGCGCAGCCACTCGACCGACCGCGCGATCACACGCCGGCCCTCTGTCCCACGAGCCACAGGTAGCCGTCCTGCAGCGTCGGCGCGGTCGCCGTGGCGCCGGCGGCCGGTGGCGTGGCGCTCAGCACGCGCATCCGAACGCCGCCCCCGGGTTCCGGGACCTGGTCGACGACGGCGGCATCCGGGCCGGGCTGGAACGGCTCGGCGCCGGGAGGATCGTGCAGCAGCCACACCTTGCCGTCCGCGGCTCCGGCCAGGTCGAGCGGCACGCCGTCGAACACCACGCGGCCCCGCGCCATCACGATCACCCGCTCGCACGCCACCTCGACGTCCTCGACGACGTGGGTCGAGAACAGCACGACGCGCCCCTCGGCCAGTCGCGCGAGCAGGTTGCGGAAGCGGATGCGCTCGCGTGGGTCGAGGCCGACGGTCGGCTCGTCGACGACGATCACCGGCGGCAGCCGCAGCAGCGTGCGCGCCACCGCGACGCGCTGCCGCATCCCGCCCGAGTAGCCGCCGATCCGCTCGTCGGCGCGCTCGGCCAGCCCGACCTCCTCGAGCAACTGTTGCACGCGTTGCCGCCGCTCCCGCTGTGGGCCGATCTCGTACAGCAAGGCGAAGTACTCGAGGTATTCGCGCGCCGTGAGGTCGCGCGGCAGCCCGAAGTCCTGCGGCAGGTAACCGATCCAGCGCGCCAGGTAGCGCCGCAGGCCGCGCAGCGCGACGCCCCCGAGCGCGACGTTGCCCGAAGACGGGTCGAGGATTCCCGCCAGCATGCGCAAGAGCGTCGTCTTGCCGGCGCCGTTGGGCCCGAGGATGCCGACCATCCCGCGGGCGACGGAGAAGTGCAGGCCGCGCACGGCGGCGACCTGCTCGCGGGGGAGGTCCAGACCGAACAGCGCGCGGGAGGCTCGGCGCCAGACGGTACGGGCCCGGCGCAGTCGTCCCTCGGTCAGGCGTGGCTCGATCCGCCCCAGCGCCAGGCGCACGGCGGTGCGCCGGCCGAGCTGGACGAGCGGCAGCAGCACGGCGAGCGTGATCGGGACCCACTCGCGCACGTCCGGACGCTCGTCCGCCACCTCCTGCAGCACGGTGTAGCGCAGCGCGACGTAAACCAGCACCGCCCACGGCAGCAGCGCGGCCGCGACGTTCTCCGGCCCGCCGGGCCGGGCCCGGCCCAGCCGGTCGGCCTCCCCGCGCCAGGCTCGCACCTGGCGCAGCAGCCCTCCGGCCAGCGCCGCCGCCACGAACAGGAACACGATCCGCCAGAACGGAGACTGGACGGCGAACGCCCAGTAGACGGCGCCGGCGAGGACCAGGGCCAGGGGAAGGATCCGGCCCCGCGCCGCGGCGGGGTCGAAGGCGCTCCCGCCCGCCCGGGCGACGCGCTCGGCGAATCGCTGGGGGCTGCGCCAGGCGCGACCGACTGGGCCGGGACGCCCGTAGACCTTGCTCAGGTAGCGCACCTCGATCCGCGGCGGCCCGTCCGTGGTCGACGGGCGCGGCGGCTCGCTCCGGCGGACGAGCAGCACCGCGCCGGCCAGCACGACGGCGGCCACGAGCAGCGTCGTCACCACCTGCCAGGTGAGCGTGCTGATCGACTCGGCGAGGACGAGCGGCGCCATCACCGCCGCGGTGGTCGCGACCCATGCGATCAACACCCATGGGCCGAGCCGGCCGAATAGCTGGTCGAGGCGATGCAGGAACACGAAGCCGACGGGAACGGCGAGCAGGGTCAGCAGGGTCGAGGTCGCGAGCCCGCCGACCATGACCGTGGCGAACGGAGGCCAGATCTCGTTCTCGACCCCACGGACGATGCACAGCGGCGCGAGGCCCGCGACCGTGGTGGCGGTCGTCATCAGCACCGGCCGGGCCCGTTCGCGCACCGCGGCGAGCGCCGCCGCCCCCGGCGCGAGCCCGCCGCCCCAGGCCCGTTCCTGCATCCGATGCACCAGCAGGATCGCCGGATTGACGGTCACGCCGATCAGTGCCACGACTCCCACCAGCGCCATCATGTCCGCCGGGATGTCCGCGAACACGAGCGACCAGGTCGCGCCGAGCACCGTCAACGGCAGCGCGACGAGCACGAGCAGCGGCAGCGTCAGCGACTCGAACGTCACGGCGAGCACGGCGTAGAGCAGCAGCAGGATCGGCACCAGGATCTTCTTGAACCAGTCGAACCGCTCGTCGGTCCGCGGCGTCTCGACGCTGGTGCCGGGCGGTCGGTGCGCCTGCTGGATCGCGGCGCGGATCTGGTCCTCCAGCGCCTGCCGCGCGGGACCGGTCTTCGGCGCGTCCTCGCCCAGGCGGTAGGTCACCTCCATCTCCCGCCGGCCGTTGTGGTGCAGGATCGTCGGCGGGGCCGGGGCGCGGGTCACGTCCGCGAGCGCGACGAGCGGCAGCACGCCGGCCGGCGTCGCGATCCGCATGCGGCGCAGCCGCTCCCAACCCTCGGACCGCGACGTGTCGCGGCGGACGGTCAGCGGGATCTCGCGCCCGTCGGGCAGCGAGAAGCCCGCGGGCAGGCGCACCCCCTCGCGCCCCACGAGCGCGAGCGCCGGGACGATCTGATCGGCGGTCAGGCCGAAGCTCTCGAGCGCCAGCGCGTCGGGGATCACGCGAATCTCGGGCAGCCCGCGGCTCCCCTGGATCGCCGTCGAGCCGATCTGCGGGACCGACTGCAGCTGCTCCTCGATCTCCCTGGCCAGCAGGTCGAGCAGGCGCGCGTCGGGGCCGGACAGCACGACGCGGGCCGGCGCCTGGCCGAGCAGCCCGGCGAGCCCGCCGCCCTCGCCCCCGCCCCGGCCGCCGCCGCCGTCGAGCCCCGACTGCTGGCTCTGGATCTCGACCTCGCCCAGCTCCGCGGCCGCCTGCTGGACGACCTGCCGGACGCGCGCCGCGTTGACCCCCTCGGTGCGCTGCCCCTTGGGGAAGAGGTGCACGGTGAGCGTCCCGCCCTCCTCGCGCACCACGCTCTCGACGTGCTTCACGCCGTCGAGCGCCATCGCCGCCCGCTCCAGGCGCTCGACCACGCCGGCCGCGCGCTCGAGCGATCCGCCCGACTCGATCTCGAGCGACATGCGCACGGCCTCGGCCTCGGCCGGCTCGGGGCTCGCCGTTCCGACCGCGACCCACGGCACGGCGACGACGACCGTGAGCAGCACGGCGGTCACGATCGCGGTGATCCAGGCCGCCGGCTGGCGCAGCGCGACCGCGATCAGGCCGCCGAACAGCTCGCGGGCGCGATCGGGCGGGACGAGATCGCCCAGCGCCCGGCGGCGGCGGCGCGCGGCCTCGAGCCGGGCGATCGCCGCCGGCGCCGCGAGCTTGCGGGCCAGAAGCGGCACGAGCCCCACGGCCACGATCAGCGAGGCCAGCATCGGCAGCACGATCGCCAGCGCCAACACGCCGAGCAGGGCGCGGGTCACCGACTGCTCGAACTCGGCGAACAGGATCGGAACGAACACGATGCCGTTCGTCGCGGTCCCGGCCGCGATCGCCCGCAGCGTGCGCCGCACGGCCTGCTCCGCCGCCAGGTCGGGCCCGACCCCGTGCTCGAGCTGCTGCTGCACCGCCTCGTAGACCACGATGCTGTTGTCCACGAGCATCCCGACGCCGATCGCCAGGCCGAGCAGCGTGATCAGGTTGATCGTCTGGCCGGCGAGGTACAGCAGCGCCAGCCCGGCGAGCAGGCTGACCGGGACCGAGATCGCGACCACCGCCACGGCGCGCGCCTGCCGCAGGAACAGGTACAGGACGAGCAGCGCGACGCAGAAACCGCCGACCGCCAGCCGCTCGAGCCGCACGAGCTGCTGCTCGACGACGTCGGCGGCGTCGAAGTTGACGACGAAATCGAGGCCGTAGTCGTGGAACTCCGCCCGCAGCTCGTCGAGCTGCCGCCGCAGGCGCCGCCCGAGCTGGATCAGGTTCGCGTCCTCCTCCTGGAACACGACCAGGCCGACGGTCTCCCGGGCGTTGACGCGGAACAGGATCTCCTCGCGCCCGCTGCCCAGGCCCACGTCGGCCACGTGGCGCAGCAGCACCGCGCGCTCGGGCGAGATCCGCGTCTCGCCCAGCGCCTGCGGCCCGCGCGCCCGGCCGTCGAGCAGCACGGCGGTCCGGCCCGCCTCGTCCTCGACTCCGCCGACGAACTGCAACCGGCGCACGGCGCCGGTCAGGCTGCCGACGATGCGGTCGCTGGCGACGCCGAGGGCGGCCGCGCGGTCGGGATCGACGTCGACGTTCAGCTCGCGGCCGGCCCCGCCTCCGACCAGCACGCGCGACGCGCCGGGCACCGCGACCAGCCGCGGGGCGACGCGCTGCTCGACGAAGTCGAGCAGGCTGTTGCGGTCGCTGCCGCCGGTGACCTGGACGAACAGCGCGAAGCGGCTGATGAACGTCAGGTCCTGCGCGCTGACGTCGATCGACGAGCCGCGCGGCTGCGTGCGCACCAGCTCGGCGGCGAGCCGTCTCAGCTCCAGCTCGCGGATCTCGATGTCGGCTCCGGGCTCGAACCGGATGCGGAACGTCCCGCTCGAGCCGCGGATTTCGGCCCAGGTCTCCTCGACCGCGGCCAGCTCCGCCACGCGCGCCTCGAGCGGGAGCAGGATCTCGCGCTCCACGACCTCGGGCTCGCTGCCCGGACGGTTGAAGCTGACGAACAGCTCGTCGCCGCTGACCGCGGGCAACAATTCGATCGGCAGGCGCGAGGCCGGCAGCTCCAGCGGGTTCCACGCCGCCCAGCCGAGCAGCAGCGCGGCGAGGAACAGCATCGAGGTCGCCACCGGGCGCCGGATCGGGAGCGCGAGCAGGCTCATCGCCGGCGCCCCGCCGGCCGCAGCCGGTCGAGCAGCTCGTAGACGCAGGGGATCACGGTCAGCGAGGCGACGAGCGAGGCGACGAGCCCGCCGACGATGGCCCACGCCAGCGGGCTGCGCAGTCGCGCCGCCTCGCCGCTGCCGAGCGCCAGCGGGAGCAGCCCGACGACGCCGGTCAGCGTGGTCATCAGGATCGGCCGCAGCCGCAGCCCGGCCGCCCGGGACAGCGCCGCGGCGCGCGGGACGCCGTCGTCGATCAGCGTGCGCGCGGCGTCGACGAGCAGGATCGCGTCGTTGACCGCGACACCCGCCAGCACGATCATCCCCAACAGCGCCATGATCCCGACCGGCCATCCGACGGGGACCAGCACCGCCGCGACGCCGATCAGCGAGAACGGCACCGCGACCAGCACGGTCAGCGGGTGGACCAGCGACTCGAACGTCCCGGCCAGCACCATGAACAGCAGCAACAGCGCCATCCCGCCCGCCCAGTACAGCTCGCGGAACGTGCGCGTGCGCTCCTCCTCGTCGCCGGCGACGCGCGCCAGCAGGCCCGGGGGCAGCTCGACTCCGGCCAGGGCGCCGCGCGTCGCCGCCATCGCCGCGGGGAAATCGCTTTCCGCGGCGATGCGCGCGGTGACGCGGGCGACGCGGCGCTGATCGCGGCGGAAGATCTCCCGCGCCCCGGCGTCGAGCGCCACGTGGGCCACGTCGCCCAGGGTGACGAGCTGGCCCGTACGGCCCGTGACACGGACGCCGAGCAGCTCGTCGCGCCGCACCCGTGGCAGCTTGATCACCACGTCGCGCTCCTCGTCGCCGAGGTTGAGCACGGTCGCCTTGCGGCCGTCGAGCGCGGCCTCGAGCACCAGCGCCGCGGCATCGAGGTCGACGCCCAGCCCGTCGGCCAGGTGCCGGTCGAGGACGACGCGCAGCTCGGGCGGGCCGCCCTCGAACGAGGACCGCACGTTCCACAGCTCCGCGCGGGCGGCGAGCGCCTGGCGCACGCGGTCGGCGGCCGCCCGCAGGTCGTCGATCGACTGGCCCGAGATCTCGACCGACACCGGCGGGCCGCCGCGGCCCAGGGCGCGGGACAGGCCGGAAGTTCCGCTGTCCCAAGCGGCCTCGACTCCGTCCAGGCCGGCGACCGCCGCGGCCGCGCCGGCGACGATCGCCTGGACCGAGCGTGCTCCGGCCAGGCTGACGACGATGCGTGCCGTGTTCTCCTCGGTCTGCTCCTCGTAGATCTGGCGGTCGTCTTCCGGCAACCGGCCGACCTCGGAGAGGACGGCGCGGACGTCGGCGCCGCCCGCCTCGTGGATCACCTCCTCGACCGCCTCGACCACCCGCGCCGTCGCCTCCACGCGCTGGCCGGGAGCGCAGATCAGCCGCACCGAGAACTGGCGTGGATCGGTCGGCGGCAGCAGCTCGCTGCCGAGTCCCCGCAACGCGAGGGCCGCTCCCACGGTGGCCAGCGCCGCCGCCACGACCACGAGCCCGGGCCGGCGCAGCAGAGCAGCGACGAAGCGCTCCACCGGGGCGATCCCCGGGTCGAGCGTGCGGGCGCCGCCGCGCGGCAACAGCCACTTCGCCAGCGCCGGCACGAGCAGCACCGTGGCCACGAGGGAGACGACCTGGGACGCGACCACGGTGAAGGACAGGCCGCTCATCACGCGTGCCGCCAGTCCCTGCACGAACAGGATCGGGACGAAGACGGCGCAGCTCGTGAGCGTGCTGGCCGTGATCGCGCCCGCGACATCGGCCGTCCCCCGCACCGCGGCGTCCTCGGCCGTGGCGCCGGACGCCAGGCGGCGGAAGCCGCTCTCGACGACGACGATCGCGTTGTCGACCAGCATCCCCACGCCGAGCGCGAGGCCGCCCAGCGTCATGATGTTCAGGCTGTGGCCGCCGAGGCGCATCAGGAACAGCGTCGCCAGGAGCGAGACCGGGATCGTGACGCAGACGATCACCGTCGGCCCCGCGGCGCGCAGGAACAGCACCAGCACCAGCACCGCGAGCGCGGCGCCGGCCAGCGCCGCCGACTGCACGTCGGCGATCGAATCCTCGATCAGCGCGGCCTCGTCGGAGACGACGCGCACCTCGAGGCCGGGCAGGTCGGCGGCCAGGCCGGCCAGCGCCTCGTGCACCGTGCGCGAGACGGCGACCGTGTTCGATCCCGCCTCCTTGTACACCGACAGGCCGACTCCCTCGCGGCCGTCGACGCGCACGAGATGGGTGATCTCGGCGTCCGCGAACTCGACGGTCGCCACGTCGGAGACCCGCACCGGGATGCGCCGCCCGGTGTCGGCGCCGCCGTAGCGCAGCACGACCTGCTCGACGTCCTGCGCCCGGCGGAAGCGCCCCAGGCCGCGCACGACGTACAGCCGGCTCCCCTCCTCGAGGGTCCCGGCGTTGACGTCGATGTTGGCCTCGCGCAGGCGGCGCTCGACGTCGGCCAGGGCCAGCCCGTGGGCCTCGAGCGCGTAGCGGTCGACGCGCACCCACAGCTGCTTGTCGCGGCCGCCGGTGACCCGCACCTCGGCGACGCCCTCCAGGCGCTCGAGCGCGGTCGCCACCTGGCGTCGCGCGACCTGGCGCAGCTCGGCCAGATCGGCGTCCGCCTCGGCGGGAACCAGCCCGAGCACGACGACCGGCGCCTGCCGTGGGTCGAAGCGGCGCACCACGACCTCGTCCACGTCGGGGTCGGCGCGGATCGCGCCGATCGCCTTCTCCACCTCGACCAGCGCGAAGTCCATGTCGGCGTCCCAGTCGAAGCCGACCGTGGCCAGGATCCGGCCGGTGCGCGCCGCCTGCTCGATCGAGCGGATGCCGCGCACCGCGAACAGCCGCTGCTCGATCTGCTCGCCGTAGATCCGCTCCATCTCGGCCGGCGGGCGGTCGCCGGAGCGCAGCGAGACGAGGATCGTCGGGCTCTCGAGGTCGGGAAGCAGGTCGAGCGGCAGGCTCCGCCACGACGTCCAACCGAAGGCGACGAAGGCGGCGGCCGTCACGCACACGGCCACCGGCCTCCTCGCGGCCAGTCGCGCCAGGCCCTCCACCGGCGGCCGCCTACGAGCCCGACACGCGCACTCGCGTGCCGTCGGTCAGCGTCTCGATCCCGCGGACCACGACGCGCTCGCCGACCTCGACGCCGTGGGTGATCTCCACGATCTCGTCGTCACCCAGGCCGGGGGCGATCTCGCGGCGGTTGACGCGCTGTCCCTGGAGCACGAAGACGACCTTGCGCCCGCCGCGCTCGGCGAGCGCCTCGCGCGGCACGACGGGGACGTTCTCGCGCCGCTCGGCGATCAACGTCGCCTCGACGAACATCCCGGGGCGGAGCAGTCCCTCGCGGTTGTCGACCTCGACCTCGACGCGCAGCGTGCGCGTGACGGGGTCGAGTGCCGGGGCCAGCCGCACCACGCGACCCTCGAACATCCGGTCGGAGAAGGCATGGTGGCGCACGCGGGCCGGGAGGCCGGCACGCACGCGGGCCACGTCGGGCCCGACCACGTCGGCGTCGGCGACGAGCGCGGCGGTCGGAGCGATCTGCGCCACGACGAAGCCGGGGGCCACGAGCTGCCCGTCGGCCAGCGGCAGGCCGGCGTCGTCGCGGCACAGCCGGAGGATCACCCCCGAGATCGGCGTGACCAGCCGCGAGAGGTCCTCGGTCCGGCGGCTGCGCTCGAGCTCGAGCTTGGCGTCGGCGAGCGCCGTCTCGACCTGCAGGAACTCCTGCTGGCTGAGCAGCCCCTGCTCGTACAGCGCGCGCTTCGACTGGTGGTCGCGCAGCGCCTGCTCGTGGCGCTGCAGGGTCGCCTCGGTGCGGGCCGCGAGGCGCACGTCCTCGCCGGTGATCTCCGCGATCGCCTGGCCGGCCGCCACGCGCGTGCCCTCCGTCAGGCGTCGCCCGGCGGCGTCGCGCGCCAAGAGCAGCGCTCCCGCGGTGTCGGCACGCAGCGCGACCGTCTCGGGGGCGCGCAGCGATCCGGTGGCCACGATGCGGTCCTCGACGGTACCCGTGCCGACGTCGCGCACGAAGACCGGGACGCGGAACTCGATCTGCGCCTCGTCGGCCGAGGGACTGCAGGCCGCGGCCAGCAGCGCCGCGGCCGCGGCCGCCCCGAAGCGCGACGCTGCTCCCCGCATCGCCTTCACTCGAGCGAAGCCGACCCGGGGGCGGAGTCGGCGACCGCCACCCAGCGGATGGCGTCGGCCACGACGTAGTCGCCGTCGGTGCGGTCGGAGAGCTTGACCTGGACGTCCCCGCCGGCGACGTGGAACGTCCCGATCGCGTTCCAGCCCGGCTCGGCGTCGTCGGCGTCGAAGCTCAGGTCGCGCTCCTCCGCGCCGTCGGACAGCTTCAGCGCCCACGTCCCGGGATGGCGCCGCGTGCGGGCGTCCGACGGCCGCTGCGGCAGATAGACCTCGAGCCGCCAGTCGCCGGCGCGCGGCAGGTCGGCGCTGAACACCGCGTGGCGCTTGCCGCTGCCGGCGCGCACCACCGCCATCGTCCGGCGGTACTTGCCGAACGCCTGGGGCGACGTGAGGCGCGACCAGCGCGACGGGCGCAGCCCCTCGCTGACCGGGAGCCCCTGGTCGAGCTGCAGCTCGACGTCGCCGCGGCCGGCCACGCGCAGCATCCCCTGGCCCGCGCTCTCGTCGAGCGCGAACCCGTCGTCGAGATCGTCGACGACGATCGACTCGTCGGCGGGGCGGGCCCATTCCACCGAGCGCGCGCCGACGAACGGTTCGGCCTGGACGATCCGCTCCGGGTCGAGCGTGGGCAGCTGCACGCTGAACGGATCGCGGTTCAGCGCGAAGTAGGGCGCGACGCGCAGCGAACGCAGCGGAGCCGAGGTCGTCAGGCCGATCTCGACCGCGCTGCGGCCGGCCAGCAGCACCGGCTCGCTGCGCTCCCGTGACTGGGCTGCCTGGCCTTCGCCCTCGCCCTCCGTGCGGTACTCGAGCCGCAGCAGCCCCGGCGGCTGCTCCTCGTTGCGCACGACCACCGTCACCTGGTAGCGCGTCGCGCCGTCCGCGGCACCCGGAATCCGGTGGTAGGCGACGTCGCCGAGGGTGAAGCCGGGCAGCCCCGTCTCGTCGATCCAGACGTCGAGCCACTCCGCCAGCTCCGCCTCCACTTCGTGCCCGGCCGCGATCACGTCCTCGCGCGTGAACGGCGCGCCCGCGGCGCGCCGGCGCAGCGCCGCCAAGAACTGCCCGGCGCGCTCGCGCCCCAGCGCGTCGAGCAGCGAGCGCGCCATCGCGCCGGCCTTGAGGCTCAGCACGTCGACCGCGCGGGCCGGATCGGCGGCCGGGTCGAGCTCGGCCAGGCTGACCCCGAGCGCCTTGTCCCAGATCTCGGGCTTCGAGGTCAGCATGTGGATCAGGACCTGCGAGTAGCTGTCGCCGACGCGATCCTCGCTGTTCATCGCCATCGCCGCGCGCTGGAAGTCGTTGCCGAAGTCCTGATCGAAGAAGTGGATCGAGAAGTAGCCGGTCTTCTCCGTCAGCACGTGCGAGGAGAGCGTCTCGCAGACCCAGTCGAGCGGCACGCCCTCGGGGCCGCGACCCGCCGTCTGGAAGCCGAAGAAGCTGCGCGCCGCGGCGATGAACGGATTGCCGCCGTTGATGTCGTTCTCGAAGAAGCGCTCCAGCCCCTCGCGCTTGGCGCGCGGCACGCCGCCTTCGTTGTCGCGCGCGCGCTCGAAGCGCTCCTCGGCGGCGTCGAAGCGCGCCGTGGGGAAGCCGGATTCCCGCATCAGCACCAGCGCCGGCTGGATCAGCGTGCTGTCCTGGCGCCAGCCGCCGCCGAAGCCACGCAGGATCATTGGCACCTCGACCAGCGTCAGCGCGTCGTAGGGATAGTCGAGTCCGATCTCGCGGGCCTCGGCCAGGCGCTCGGACAGCCAGCCCTCGATCTCCGGGCCCGCGTCGGCGAAGAACTCGAGGTTCGCCTGGTGGCCGCGGTGGACCAGCGCCTCGAGCAGCACGCCGTCGGTCTCGATCGAGCGGCTGACGTACGGTCCGGCGACGAGCGCGACCGCCGGCACGAAACCGGCGGGCGCGAAGCGGAAGCGCTCGCGCCCGCTCGGCGCCGGCTGCCGCGGCTCCTGCCGCCGGCCCGGGCCGGCCACCAGCCAGCCCGCCGGCACCTCGACCTCCAGGTCGACGTGGTGGAAGTCCGGCGGGCGGGCGCGCGCGTCGCCGCGGCCGGGCTCCGGACCGGAGGCGGGCATCCAGCGCACGCCGGGCAGGAGCGCGACGTGTCGCGAGCGGAAGATCAGCGGCTCGTAGCCGAGCACCACGATCTGCGCCTTGGCCGCGGGCAGCTGCAGCGGATCGATCGCCGCATCGAGGTACGAGAACCGAGCGTCGGGCAGGCCGGCGGCGACGAGCGTCACGCCGCTCTCGGCGCCCGGCTCGAGCCGGCCCGGAAGCTCGATCTCGACGAGCCCGTCGCGCTGCTCGAACGCGAGCGGCTCTCCCGTCGCCGCCGCGACCGACCGCACGCCGAGACCGGGGTTGAGCGTGAACAGCGCGCGCTCGAGCGCCCGATCGTCGGGCGCACGGAACCGCAGGCCGAGCTCGAGCCCGAGCTCCCGCCCCGGATCGATCCGCACGGTGCCTGCGACCGACACGAGGTCCGGGAGCGGCTCGCCGCGGCGCGCCTCGTGCGCGGCGAGCCAGGCCCGCCTGAGATCCATGCCGCGGTGGTTCTCGCGGGCCACGACGACCACCAGCGCCGCGCCGGCGGCGAGCGCCGCGAGGCCGCCGAGCGCCAGGAGCGGACGCCGGGAGTCGTCGCGCCGTGGATGGAACACCGCGGCCAGCACGAGGAAGCCGGCGCCGGCGAGCGTGAAGCCGAGCCGCTGCAGCCCGCCGAAGATCTCGATGATCTCCGGCGTCAGGTCGGAGGGAAACGGCACCGAGTAGCCGCCGGTGACGTCGATGAACGGCGTGGCCCAGATCGGGATCCACCACAGGCTCACGAAGAACGAGCCGACCAGGACCGCCAGCGAGACCACCGCGGCCGCCAGCCGGTGCCGCAGCAGCACGGTCAGCAGATAGACCAGCCCGATCGCGCAGCTGAAGCCGGGGACGGCCATGAACAGCGCGGCGCCCAGCGTGGAGTAGGGCTCGAGCGGGTTTCCCAGGATCGCGGCGACGAGCGCCACGAGCCCGAGCAGCACGAGCATCGGCAGCCAGGCGGCGAGCAGCAGGCCGATCGCCCGTCCGGCGATCAGCTCCAGGTTCGTGATCGGCAGCGCGTCCAGCACCTCGACGATTCGCTCCCGGCGGTCGCGCGCACGCAGGTCGAAGCCGAGGAACACCACGCCCAGCAGGAACATCAGCACGAAGTTGACGCCGAACTGTCCCATGAAGTAGCGCGGGTTGGCGGCGGCGGCCGATGCCGAGTAGGGCGAGAAGAAGTAGTGGATGAAGTAGAAGTTCACGTAGTTGAGGATCGCCGCCAGCGCGGCGATCGAGACGAACACCCAGTAGCGGGCCAGCCGCCGCGTCAGACGCAGCTCGGCGCGGGCGATCGCCCAGGTCTCGGCCGGACGGATCATCGATCCCCCTCCTCGACGAGCGCCGCGCCGGCCCGGCCGCGCGCGGCCATGAACGCCAGGTAGGCCTCCTCGAGCGTCGTGGCGTCGGCGATCCGGCCGCCTTCGGGCGGCCGCGCCTCGCCGAGCACGGCGCGCAGACGCACGCTCTCGCCCTCGCGGGCGCGCGACACGATCTCGACGCCGGGCGGCAGCCGCGGCTCGCTGCCGGCGGCGACCACGACCTCGAGCACCGAGCCGCGGCCGCGGGCGAGCAGCTCGGCGGGACTGCCGCGGAAGACGATCTTGCCCGAGTCGATCAGGGCCAGGTCGCGGCAGCCCGAGCCGAGGTCGGCGACGATGTGCGTGGACAGCACGATCGTGCGGTCCTGCCCCAGCCCCGCCATCAGCTGGCGGAAGCGCAGGCGCTCCTCGGGATCGAGACCGACGGTCGGCTCGTCGACGACGATCACCGCCGGGTCGTGCACCAGGGCCTGCGCCACCCCCAGCCGGCGGACCATCCCGCCCGAGAGCTTCTTCACCTTGCGATCGGCCACGTCCGCCAGACCGACCTGCTCCAGCACCTCGCGCACGCGCGTGCGCCGTCGCGAGCGGTCCTTCAACCCGGAGAGCAGCCCCAGCGTGTCGAGCACTTCTTCGACGCGCTGCAGCCGCCACGCGCCGAACTCCTGCGGCAGGTAGCCGAGCAAGCGGCGCACGGCCTGGCGCTCGTGCACCACGTCATGACCGCCGACCGCCGCGCGTCCCGCGCTCGGCGCGAGCAGCGTGCACAGGATGCGCATCAGCGTGCTCTTGCCGGCTCCGTTGGGACCGAGCAGGCCGAACAGGCCGGTGCCGATCGTCAGATCGACGCCGTCGAGCGCGACGGTCTGCCCGCGATAGACGTGGCGCAGGCCGGCCGTGACCACGGTCGCCTGCCGCGGCTCGGCACGGGCCGCTCCTGGTTCGGTCATGGAACCCCTCCCCGTCGCCGCTCGACCCGTGAGCGCCGGACGCACTATAGCGTGCTGCGCCAGCGCGAGTCCCCCCTCGGCGCCGCCGGCCGCCCCCGCGGCGCGGGCCCCGGGCCTTGTCTACGCCGTTCGCCGGCCGGAGTTCAGCGTCCGCCGCGGGGAGCGCCCGCGGTCTATAATTCCGCCGATGGTCGAGCGGCTGTACCTGGCCAAGCCCCGCGGCTTCTGCGCCGGCGTCGTGATGGCGATCGAGGCCGTCGAGCAGGCCGCCGGCGAGCAGCGGGCGCGGGGCGCGGGCGAGCTGGCCGTCTACCACTCGATCGTGCACAACGACACCGTCGTCGAGCGGCTCGAGCGCGAGCAGGGGGCGCACTTCGTCGAGTCGCTGGACGAGCTCGACGGCCTGGCGCGGCGCGCGCGCGAGCGCGGGTCGAAGCTGTCGGGGACGCTCGTCTTCTCCGCGCACGGCGTCAGCCCCGAGATCCGGCGCGCGGCCGATCGCCGCGGCCTGGCCACGATCGACGCCACCTGCCCGCTCGTGACCAAGGTGCACAGCGAGGCCCGCAAGTACGCGGCCCGCGGCTACCACATCCTGCTGATCGGCGACTCGACGACGCACCAGGAGGTGATCGGGACCCGGGGCGAGGCCCCCGACCGGACGACCGTCGTCAGCGTCGTCGGCAATCGCAAGCACGATCCGGCCCTCGCCGATCCGGAGACCGTGACGGTCCCCGATCCGGAGAAGGTGCTGGTGCTGACCCAGACGACGCTGTCGGTCGACGACACGCAGCGGACGATCGAGATCCTGCGCCGGCGCTTCCCCCGGCTCGTCACGCCGGGCCGCGACGACCTGTGCTACGCGACCAAGAACCGCCAGGACGCGGTCAAGCGCATCGGCGCCAAGGCGGAGCTGTTCCTCGTCGTCACGAGCGAGCGCAGCAGCAACGGCATGCGGCTGCTGGAGCTGGCCGAGCAGCTCAGCGGCAACGCGCGGCGCGTCGAGGGCGTGCGCGACATCGAGCCGGCCTGGCTCGACGGCGTGCGGTCGGTGGGCCTGACCTCCGCGGCGTCGACGCCGGACGACCTGGTGCAGGAGATCGTCGCCTTCTTCCGCGAGCGCAACCCGCGGCTGGAGGTGGTCGAGCAGGGCGAGTGGGAGCAGATCAGCTTCCGCCCGCCGCGGCTCCGGCCCGCAGGCGCGGGCTGAGCGCGCCGCCTCACGCTCCCGGCTCGATCCCCAGCAGGCGCAGCAGGTCCGCCCGGCTCAGCGCGGCGGCGGCGGTGCCGCCGCCGACCGCGACCTCGGCGATCTCGCGCTTGCGCCGCTGCAGCTCGAGGATCCGCTCCTCGACCGTGTCGGAGGCGACGAGGCGGTAGATCATCACCGGCCGCTCCTGGCCGATGCGGTGCGCGCGATCGGCCGCCTGGTCCTCGACCGCGGGGTTCCACCACGGATCGAGCAGGAACACGTGGTCGGCGGCGGTGAGGTTCAGGCCGGTCCCACCGGCGCGCAGCGACACCAGCATCACCGGCACCGCCGGGTCGTGCTGGAAGCGGTCCACGACGGCGGCGCGGTCGCGCGTGCTGCCGTCGAGGCGCGTCGCGCGGATGCCGGCGGCGGCGAGATGCGGCTCGGTCAGGTCGAGCAGCGACGTCCACTGCGAGAAGACCAGCGCCTTGTGCCCTTCGGCGACGACGCTCTCCAGGGCCTCGAGCAGCACGCGCAGCTTGGACGAGCCCTCGGTACGGACGCCGGGGACCAGGCCGGCGTGGCAGGCGGCCTGGCGCAGGCGCAGCAGCGACTCGAGCACGGCCAGCACGCCGGCACCGGTGTCGAGGCGGCGCACCACCTCGTCGAGCGTGGCGGCGCGGACCGTGTCGTAGACCTCCCGCTCCGCCGGCTCCAGCTCGCAGCGCAGCACCATCTCGGTGCGGGGCGGCAGCTCGGGGGCGACGTCGCGCTTGAGCCGGCGCAGGACGAACGGGCCGATCCGCTCGCGCAGGTCGCGCGCCGCCCGCTCGTCGCCGGCCTCGATCGGATCGGCGTAGCGCGCGCGGAAGTGGGCGCGGCCGCCGAGCAGGCCGCGGTTCGTGAAGTGGAGCTGGCTCCACAGCTCGTCCAGCCGGTTCTCGACGGGCGTGCCGCTGAGGGCCACGCGGAAGCGCCCGTCGAGCCGGAAGGCGGCGCCCGCGACCTGACTGTCGGGGTTCTTGATCGCCTGCGCCTCGTCGAGCACGATCGTCTCCCACGCCCGGTCGGCGAGCCGCCCGGCCTCCAGCCGCAGGATGGCGTAGCTCGTGAGCGTCACGTCCGCGCCGGCCTCCAGCTCGCGGCGCGGTCCGTGGAACACGCAGTGCTTCAGCGCGGGGCGGTGCTTGCCGATCTCCGCGGCCCAGTTGTGGAGCACGCTCGTCGGCGCGACGACGAGCGCGGGAGGGCGCAACGCGCACAGCACCTGCACGGTCTTGCCCAGCCCCATGTCGTCGGCGAGCAGCGCCCCGAGGCCCGCGTCGCGCAGGAACACGAGCCAGGCGACGCCCCGCAGCTGGTAGCTCCGGAGCCGCGTGACGAGATCGGCGGGCGGCGCGACGGATGGGATCCCCTCGAAGCCGGCGGCGAGCCGGCGGAGCGCCCCCAGCTCGGCCGGCGGCGGCTGATCGAGCGCCTCGCACAGGCGCGCGACGTCGGCCAGGCAGCAGCGGGGCAGCGTCCCCGCCGCGTCCCGCGCCGCGAGCAGATCGGCCACGTGCTGGCCGAAGCGGTCGAGCCACTCGCGAGGCAGCGGCGCCCAGCCGCCACCCACGAGCGGGACGAGCGATCGGCCCGCGCTCCAGGCGCGCAGCACCGTCGAGGCGTCGGCGCGGCCGCCGCGTGACCGACCGCCGCCCGCGGGCGGCGTCTCGAAGCTGACGCTGAAGCCGCTCTCGGCGCGGACCACGCACTCGAGCGCGGGCGCCAGCTCGAACCGCTCGCGCCCGGCTCCGCGCACGGTGCCGCCCCAGCGCGACAGCCGCGCGTTGAACGCGACCGCCTCCTCGTCGCTGAACTCCACGCGCCCGCCCGGTGCGAGCCCGAGGTCGCGCTCGAGCGCGTGCGCGCAGGCCTCCTCCGCGCGCCGGTCGCGCACGGGCACGGCGCCGGCCCCGAGCAGCGCGAGCCGACCGGCATCGACCCGGGCGATCGGCGGATCGCCGTAGACGATCGTCGCCAGCACGGACAGCGTCCGCCCCTCGCCCGCGACCTCGACCATCGCCCGCGGGCGGAGCGGCTGCGTCGCGGGGAGACGGGACGTCTCGATCACGAGCGGGATCCGCCGTCGCAGCGCGGGCAGGACCTCCGTCACGAGCTCCGCCAGCTCGCCCGGACCGAAGCGCCGCCCGCGGCCGAGCTGCTCCCGCTCGACCGCCGTCAGGCGCGGGTCGCCCACCCGGTGCAGCGTGCTCCCACACAGGACGGCACCGTTGGCGAACGACTCCGTCACAGCCGGGTCGGGCTCGACGCTCAGCAGCAGGCCGTCCTCGCCGCTGTCCTGCAGCCGCGCCCGGGGCAGCACGGGATCGGCCGCCGCGCGGATCGGCACGCCGTCGAGCGTGACGTCGTCACAGCGGGACAGCGGCCCGAACAGGCGCGACAGGAGCTGCGGCGGCAGCAGGCCGCGGCGGTGCGTGCCCAGCGCCAGCTCCAGCGCCAGATCGTCCTGCGTCGCCACGAAGCGCCCGCCGGCCGCCCGCCCCTCGGAGACCGCCGCCAGGGTGGCCTCGAGCGGCGACACGGCCCCGTCCCGCTCCAGCACCCGTTCCAGCGCGAGGCCGCCGGGCGTGCGCGTGAAGCGGTAGCCGACGCGGGCGGCGGCGCGGCGCGGCGCGACCCGCTCGACTCCCGCGCGGCGCGCCTGCTGCCAGGCGACGACGGCGGCGACGACGTGCTCGCACGCCGTCTCGTGGCTCGCGCACTCGCACTCCCAGTCGCGATCCTCGACGAACAGCGTCACCCTCCGGCTGAGCATCCCGCCGCGCAGCACGATGCGGAAGATCGCCTCGCCGGCGCCGCTCCGTTGCTCCACGACCGCGTCGGCGCGTGCCAGCGCGACGCCCCGGGCCCAGGTCGCGGGAAAGCACGCGGCCCGCACCGCGTCGAACACAGCCTGGACGTCGTCGCCCATCGCCGACGAGCCAGACTATAGCGCCGCGCGGCAGGCGCCGGCCGCGCGACGCGGGGCCGCGCGAGCTGGCGGAGCCGGAGTTCGGCGGCGGGAGCGGTGCGTGCGGGGGCGATCTCAGGAGGAGGCCGCGCGGCTCTCGGCGCTCTCGTCCATCAGCCGCAGCCCCTCCATCAGCAGGAACATCGGATCGAGCTCGATGCTGCTCTTCTTGGAGCGCACGCCGTGCTCGATCACGAACTCCCCGGTCGACCAGCGCACCATCTCGTAGAACGCCTCCTCGCCCTCGAGCCTGCCGGTCTTGGCGTGCTTCGGCGCCCCGCCCTCGACCCAGATCTTGCCGCTGTTGTCCTGGCAGTTGATGCTGACGCATGCGGTCTTCATGCCGATCGTCAGCGTCTGCATGATGTCGGGCAGGCTCAGCGTCTCGAGATTGCCGCTGATCCCGCGGCGCGCGCGCGCCAGCTCGCCCGCGGTGCGGATCGCCTCGCGCGTGATGATGTTCTCGACGCGCGCGATCAGCTCTTCCAGGTTGTCGCCCTTGGACAGGAACTCGTCGACTCCCTGGCGCAGGGCGCGCAGCTTCAGGCCGCGCTCCGCCCGCTGGGCGACGAAGACGACGGGGATGCGCACGAGCTTGTCGTCCTGCTGCATCTCCTGCAGCAGCTGGAACGCCTCGGCCGCGTCGGGCTCGATGTCGATCAGCGCCAGCGCCGGGGGCTCCTTCAGCATCCGCTCCAGCGCGCGCTCGTAGCTCTCCGCCTCCTCGACGGCGAGCCCTTCGTTCAACAGCCGCATCTTCAACAGCCGGCGGAACTCGCCGTCCGGCTCCATCACCAGGACCACCGGCTTGCCCGTCGCGCGGCGGCCGGCGAGCCGCTTCTCCAGCACGCGCTGGAAGGCTTCGACCACCTCGGGGTCGAAGCGGTGGCCCGCGGCGCGGACCAGCTCGGCCAGGGCGGCGTTCGGATCCTGGGGGCCCGTGGCGCGACCCGCGGTCAGCGCCAGGTAGGCGTCGACGACGGCGACGATGCGGGCGCCCATCGGGATCTCGCGCCCGCGGAGGCCGTCGGGCGGGCCGGACCCGTCGTACCACTCGTGGTGGTGGCGGATCACCGGCAGCACCTTCCACGGGAACTCGATGTGCTCGAACAGCCGCAGGCTGCCCGCGACGTGCGTGGCGAGCCGGCGGTTGCGCTCCTCCGCCGATCCCTCGTCGTCGAGCGGGTCGTGCTCGACGGCGGCCCGGCCGACGTCGCGCAGCAGCGCGCCCAGCACCACCTCCTGCACCAGGTCCTCGTGCGCCCCCAGCTCCTCGGCCGTGGATCGGGCGAGCTGCATCGCCTGGTGCGAGGAGTTGCCGAACAGCCGGTACTCGATCTCGAGCAGCCCGACGAGCACGTCGATCACGCGGATCAGCGCCTGGCTGCCCTTCTCGTCCCACGGCCAGCCGAGAGCCCCGCCGGCATCGGGGCCGAGTCCCAGGAGCTCGATCAGCTGCGGGGCGCGCAGCAGGTAGTCGTCCTTGCCCAGACGCAGCAGCTCGGGAGAGTTGCGCACCAGCTTGAAGCTGGTCAGCACGATCACGCGGCAGTCGGGGCGCAGCTGCACCACCTTCGACCGCAGCTCGTCGGCCGGCATGTCGGACAGGTGCGATTCGACGACGACGACGTCGATCGCGACGCTGCGGACGACGCGCTCGGCTTCCCGGCCGTCCTCGGCGAGCGTCACTCCGAGCCCGCGCGCGCGCAGGTCGGCAGCGAGTGCCTCCCGCACCTTCGCGTCGGCCGCGACGATCAGGAAGTTGCGCTCCAAACGAACTCCACGCCGATCGGGGCTCCGCCGGACGGACCCCGAGACTCGTCGGCGAATATAGGTCCGACTCACCCCGAGTCAAAAGCCGCCGCCCGCGCGCGGGGGCGGGAGGGGTCGAGGGGTGGGAGCGGCGCCGCGGGGCGCAGGCGGCGGCCCGCCCCCCGCCCCGATCCGCGGTCGCAGCGCGGGCCGGGCGCCGGCCGCACCGCGCCCGGCCTCAGCTGCCGGGCAGCAGCTCCCGGACGACGTCCTGGACGAGCTTGCCGTCCGCCAGGCCCTTGAGCCTGGGCATCACGAGCCGCATCACGGCCCCCACGTCCCGGGCACCCGCGGCGCCGCTCTCGGCGATCGCCGCACGCACGATCTCCCGGATCTCGTCCGGGCCGAGCTGCCGGGGCAGGTACTCGCGGACGATGGCCAGCTCGGCTTCCTCGGCCGCCGCCAGCTCCGCCCGCCCGCCCCGGCGGTAGCCGTCGATCGAGTCCAGGCGCTGCTTGGCGTAGCTCGAGATGACCCCCAGCGCCTCGTCGTCGCCGATGCTGTAGTCCAGGCCCCGAGTGGCGCGCAGCGCCACCTCGCGCTCCTGCAGCTTGGACTTCAGCATGCGCAGGCAGCTCAGCCGTGCCGCGTCGCGCGCGCGCAGCGCCTGCTTCATCTCGGATTCGAGCCGCGCCTTGATCGACATCGGGCCCGTCTTTCGGCCTGCGCGGGAGCCGTCCCGCGCCTAGCGGCGCGGGTTGGCTCGCGGCACACCGCCGCCGCTCCGCTCGCCGCGGCCCGCCGGCGACCGCCGGGAGCGCGGATCGTCGGGCCGCGCCAGGGAGCGGGGACTGCCCAGCGCCTCGGTCTCGCAGGCGTCGCCCGTTCCGTCGCCGTCCGAATCGACCTGCTGGGCGTTGAACTGGTTCGGGCAGTTGTCGCAGGCGTCGCCGACGCCGTCCGCGTCCGCGTCGTCCTGCTCGGGATTGGCGACCGTCGGACAGTTGTCGACGTCGTGGGCCAGGATCGAGATCTCCGGATACAGCACCAGGTCGCTCGAGGTCGGGGCCTCGTTCCACAATCCGAAGGCGATGAGGTTCGTGCCGTCGTGGAGCTGCGGCCGCGCCGCGCCGCCGATGCTCAAGCCGGGCTCGAGCAGCGGCGTGGTCCCGTTGTTCGACTCGTGGCCCGTGGGGCTCGTGTCCCACGTCGGGTCCCCGGCCGGCATCTCGGGCGAGCGGTAGACCTCGCTGCCGTTGATCCACAGCACGTACCCGTCGTCGTAGTCCGCCCCGATCCGCACGTCGGTGATCAGCTTGACGTTCTCGATCTCGAAGCTCGCGCGGGTGTAGACCGAACGCGTCGCTTCGGGTACGGGAGTGGCGATCAGCGCCAGCGCGTTCGGGCCGGACAGGTTGGTGTCGTAGCCCACGCCCCAGCGCCCGGCGCCCCACGCGGAATCGTCGAAACCGGGCTCGATCCACGCCAGCGGGTCGGGCAGCGCCGGCGCGGACTGGTTCGCGAGGAAGGTGAACTGCGGGGAGCGGTTGATCGACAGCCGCGGCACCAGCACCAGGTCGTCCGACGGCGGAACGGGCGGTACGTCGTTCCACACGCCGATGGCGACGACGTTCACGGCCGGCGCCTCGACCAGCAGGCTCTTGGCCCCGCCGAGGTCGATCAGCGGGCCGTAGTTCGGCTCGCTCGCGTTGCTCGACTCGTGCACGCTCGGGTCCGTGTCCCAGTCGAGCGTTCCCGGCTCCAGCTCCGGCGAGCGATAGACCTGAACGCCGTTGAGCCAGACCGCGAAGGCGTCGTCGTAGTCCGCGCCGAGCGTCAGGTCCTGGACCTCGTCCAGCTCGGCGATCTGGAACGTGGCCCGCGTGTAGACCGAGCGCGTGCCGATCGGAACCGGGGTCGCGATCAGCGCCTCGGCGCCGCTCGTCGCCTCGTACCCGACACCGTAGGTGCCCGCCGTCCAGCCGGTCGGAACGAACCCGGTGAGAACCCACTCGAGGTCCAGTCCGGGGTCGGTGGCGTTGGCCAGGAACACCATCGAGCTGCCCTGACCGACGACCACCGTCTCCGTGCCGGCGGACAGGTCGGCCTGGAACTCGATCGAGCCGCACTGGCCGCCGCAGACTCCGTCGCCGTCGAGGTCGTCATCGGGATCGTTCGGGCACGGGTCGCAGGCGTCGCCCCGGCCGTCCGCGTCGGAGTCGAGCTGGTCGGCGTTCGTCGTCTCCGGACAGTTGTCGATCGTGCCGGAAACGCCGTCGCCGTCGGCGTCGTTCGCCGCCTCGTCGGGGAACGGATCGAGCGGACAGGCGCGGATGAGGAACCCCGGGTCGCCGAGGCCGTCGCCGTCGGTGTCGGTGCAGGTGTCGCAGGCGTCGCCGATGCCGTCGCCGTCCAGGTCCTCCTGGCCGTCGTTGGCGACGAGCGGGCAGTTGTCCGACACGTCCGGCTCCCCGTCGCCGTCGTCGTCGGGGTCGCAGGCGTCGCCGAGCACGTCGCCGTCGAGGTTCTCCTGTCCGGGGTTGTAGGTCGTGGCGCAGTTGTCGCAGACGTTGCCGACGAAGTCCTTGTCCTGGTCCTCAAGCGTGTTGGGCGTGAGCGGGCAGTTGTCGAACCGGTCCTTGATCCCGTCGCCGTCGGTGTCGACGTCGGTCGCCCCCGAAGGAACCGGGCAAGGCGTGGCGGGGACGATCGGCAGCCCGTCGCCGTCGGCCCCGGCGGGTCCCTCCCCTCCGTTCTGCGTGCAGCCGTTCCGCCCGCTCACCAGGTAGAAGTAGATCCCGCCGCTGACGGGCAGCGCAGCGTCGGGGGCCTGGATCTGGGGCGTGTTGGCGAGCAGGCAGCTCTCGTTGTAGGCCCAGTCGTTCCCCGGGGCCCGGGAGCCGCGGTAGACGTTCGAGATGTGACCCTGGAAGGCGCGAGTCCAGTGGAGGGTGCCGCCGCCGCCTCTCGACAGGCGCAGCGTGTTCCCGAGCTGTGGCGGGACGGCGGCGATCCCCTTGTTGCTCAACGGGGATGCGGCGGACGCGCAGTCGCAGACGTTGCCGTAGCCGTCGCCGTCCGCGTCGTTCTGGAACACGTTGACCGCGAGCGGGCAGTTGTCGTCGTCGTCCGGGACCCCGTCGCCGTCGTCGTCGGTGTCACAGGCGTTCCCCTCGCCGTCCAAGTTCGTGTCGGTCTGCGAGGGGTTCGCGTGCAGCGGACAGTTGTCACCCCCGTCAGGGACGCCGTCGCCGTCGTCGTCCGGGTCGCAGGCGTTGCCGTCGCCGTCGCCGTCGAGGTCCGCCTGATCGACGTTGGCCGTGGTCGGGCAGTTGTCGCACGCCGTCCCGACGTCGTCGCCGTCCCCGTCCTCCTGCCCCGGGTTCGGCCACAGCGGGCAGTTGTCCTGGTCCCCCAGCTTGGGCGGGTAGATGAAGCCGGTCCCCGCGCAGAACTTGTCGAGGTCGACGTCGTTCGCGGCATCGTCCGGGCAACTGTCGCAGTCGTCGCCCTTGCCGTCCCCGTCGCCGTCCGCCTGGTCGTTCGGCATGGCGGGGCAGTTGTCCTGCGTGTGGCAGACACTGTCGCCGTCGGGATCGTTCACCGGATCGCCGGGACACGGATCGCAGGCGTCGCCGAAGGAGTCGCCGTCGCCGTCGGCCTGGCTCGGGTTGCTCGCGCTCGCGCAGTTGTCGCACGCGTCTCCGACCCCGTCCCCGTCGCCGTCCGGCTGGGGGCTCCCCGGGGGAGTCCCGGGGTTCCCGACGAACGGGCAATTGTCCATCTGCCCGACCTTCGGCGAGGCGAAGCCGACTCCGACGCAATAGCCGTCCCAGTCGGCGTCGTTGGCCGGGTCGGAGCGGCAGGGATCGCAGTCGTCGCCGAAACCGTCGCCATCCGCGTTCTGCTGTCCGGGGTTGGGCATCGTCGGGCAGTTGTCCTCTTGGTCGCAGATCTGATCGCCGTCGGCATCGGGGGTGACGCAGGTCCCCTGGGCGCCGATCGCGCGCAGCGCGGTGAAGTCCTGCGCCAGGCTGCCGGCCGAGAACACGTTGGGGGAGCCGAAAGTGCTCGACGTCCCGTCGTTGAAGTTGGCGAACGGCGTGAGATACGGGTCGGGGTCCTGCTCCAGCTTGAACACCTTGTCGCTGCCCACGCCGGAGAGCGGCCAGACGCCCTCGCCCGCCGGGCCGAAGATCACTGCCCCGGCGTCGTCCTTGATCGTCAGTTGCCACCGGTTGTGCGTGACGGTGAAGTCCTGCGGCGTGATGTAGGTGCCGGGCGCCCCGTTCGCCGCCTGCAGGTTGATCCACCAGTCGCCGAGCTGCGGATCGAAGCTCGGGTTGTCGGGCAGGTTCTCGGCGATCGTGAGGATCGTCCCGGCCCTGAGGTGCATCAGGTCGGAGTGGTTGCTGAAGGTCAGCGTCTGGTTGGTCTGGCCCGGATTGCCGGTGTCGTCGGTGATCTCGAGCCGCCAGCCCGTGACGTCCAGATCGTCGTCGGTCACGACCAGCTCGAACCAGTCCCCGCCGTTGCCGTTGATCCGGCCCCAGTAGCTGTCGGAGTTGCCGTTGGCCAGCTTCTTTTGCGGCTCGACCGCGTTGTACTCGTTGAGGATCAGCCGGCTGATCGGGGCGTCGTTGGCCGCCCCCGGGGTGACGATCGACAGCAGCCGCAGGTCGGCCGTGCCGTCCGGGAAGCGGCCGAAGGCGTGGTCGGCCGGAAGCTGGTCGTAGTTCAGGTAGTCGATCAGGCCGCCGCCCGCCGAGAACAGGCCGACGAAGCCCCCCAGCGAGCTGAGCGCGAAGCTCGTGTGCAGCGGCCGCTCGGGCGGCGGCGGACCCTGGCCCGGGTCGGCGTCGACCCACACCAGCAGCCAGCAGCCGGCGCAGATCGAGGTCCCGGACGGGAACGGCCAGCGCGTCGGGTCGGCGATGCTGTCCGACAGGTGCATCCCGCCGAGGTCGATCGTCTGCGTCGAGCCGTTGAACAGCTCGATCCACGGGTCGGACTCGCCGAAGTTGTCCTGGTTTGTCGCGACGTTGACCGGCAGCGCTTCGTTGATGAACAGCGCCGGAATCGGCGGCAGGCTCGCGAGACGGCTGTTCGCCGCCCCCGGGGTTCCGCCGGCGGAAACGCTCGCCGCCCAGTTTCCCGGCTTGTCCGTCCCCTGCGTGGGGTCGATCAGCTCGAGCGAGGAGCCGCCTCCCGCGGCGCCCGCCGGCCAGGGGCCCACGCTCTCGTAGCTCACGCTGCTGACGATCGCGCCGTTGCGGTTGCGCAGCACCACCGCCTCGCCCGTGTCGGCCAGCGTGCCCTTGTACTGGCCCGCGACGAACTTGCCGCTGCCGTACTCCGCGCGAAACGCCGTGTCGGAGCGGGCGAGCAGCACGTAGCCGTGGGGCAGGATGACGGTGCCGGGCGGGATGTTCAGCGCCACGCCGTCCAGCCGCCACCCCGAGAGGTCGACGGCCTCGGTCGGCGATGGGTTGTACAGCTCGACGAACTCCTCCTCGGGCAGGCCCGCCGGCCAGTACATGATCTCGTTGATGCGCACGGTCGGAAACGGCGACTGCGCGGGCGGGATCTCGTCCTCGCAGATGCTGTGCGTCTCGAACAGGTGCACGCGCCGCGGGTCGAAGTACAGCGTCTGCAGCACGTTGATCGCCGTCGCCAGGTCCTGCGGCTGCCCCGGCTGGCCCCACGGCTGCAGCTTGTCGAGCGCGGCCTCGGGGGCGATCTCGGCCGCGATCTCCGCGACCCGCGCCTCGTACCGCCCCTCCACCAGCAGCTCGTCCATCAGCGTGCGCAGCCGCCGGAAGTACATCGCCCGCAGATCCGGCTCCCGCAGCATCACGTCGATGAAGTGATTGTAGACTTCGTCGATCTTGCGATGGTTCGTGTCGCCGAACAGCGGGTGGCTGGGGGAGATGTAGCCGGGCTTGCCCGGGATCTGGTCCTGGTCGGCCCAGAACACGTCGCTGAACGCGCCGGTCCCGTCGAAGTTCTTGCCCAGCGTGAGGTCGAGGTCCCAGGCGTGCATCGTCCAGCGGTCGGTGCCGCCGGTGTCGCGGTAGAGGTAGTAGTTCTTGGCGATGTGGTCGTTGTTGTGGATCACGGCCTGCACCGCCAGGTAGTTGAGCGTCGTCGGGATGTCGACGTTGTCGAAGAGATACGGGCGGCGCGCCGCGGTCGGGATGTGGATCCCGGCGATGAACGCCGCCAGATCGACGTGGTCCTCGTTGCCCTGCGCCTCGTAGTAGATCTCCAGGTCGTCGGGCGACAGCGGCCGCAGGTCGCTGAACGCCTTGTAGCGCGCGGCCCCGGTGTTCAGGTCGTTGCGGCGCAGCCAGTCGGCGTCGGGATCCTCGAGGAACGTGTACAGCCCGTAGAACTGCCCGTTCTGCTGGATTCGGACGTGGAACACCTGGCTCGCGGGGAAACCTGCGTCGCGATGGGTCTCCCACGACAGCCGGTCGCGCATCAGCGTCTTCTCGGCGTAGCCGCTCGTCAGGTTGAACTGGTCGACCTCGTTCTCGAGCAGCCCCGGGGCCTCGAGCTTGTGCCCGTGGGGCATGCGGAACTTCCAGTGCTTCTTGGGCCAGGTCCGCGAGCTCTGCCCGCGCACGCGGCACTCGACCCCGTCGTAGAACTTCCCGTTGAAGAACAGGTAGGCCGGCTCGGTCTCGTCCGTCAGCAGGTGGCAGCCGCCGCCCGTCTCGCAGGTCGCGTCGGTGTAGTCGTCGGGGTGGATGAACCAGTGGAAGATCGGGAGCTGGGAGGTCAGCGCGGGGTCGACGACGACCGTGCCGTCGTAGGTGACGGTGTCGTCGGTCCCGCCGCGGGGGAAGGCCATCGCGCCCGTCGGTCCCGTGGCCGCGATCCGGAAGCGCAGCATCGTGCCGTCCGCCTGGCCCGGGATCTGCGCGGTGTAGATGCCGTCGACGGCCGCGTCGGGCGGCAGCCCATCGTCCCGCATCGGGAGCGTCTGCTCCGCCACGGCAAAGTTGACGAGGTAGTGCAGTTGGACCGACGTGGCGGCGAGCACCTCGGCCGTGACCGTGATCGCCTGGCCCGGCCCCGGGTCGGGCCACTGTGGATTCTCGATCCAGGGCGGCAGGCTCGGCGCCCACACGCTGTTCTGCGCGCGGGCGGTGTGCTTGGCTGGAGCGACGGAGGCTCGCCAGTTGCGGGCCGTCGAGTTGTCCTCGCCCGGCGCGATCACCTCGAGCGATCGGCCCAGTCCGTCGGCCGTCACCGGCCACGGTGGCAGATCGTCGTAGACGACCTCGTCGACCACGGCGGTCGCGGCATCGAGCAGGGCGACGCGTTCGCCGTTGTCGTCGAGCTGCAGCAGGAACACCCCGTCCGGGGCGAAGCCGTAGGTGAGCTGGAAGCGAGCGGCGTCGGCGGCCAGCACGAGGTACCCGCCGGCCCCGATCGACACGTTGCCGAAGCAGAACTGGATGCCGGTGAAGCACCAGTCGAGCAGCCCGACCGGGGCGGCCCCGGTGTTGTGGATCTCGACGAACTCGTCCCCGGCCACGTCCGACGCCGGGTGGTACATCAGCTCGGTGATCACCACCGCCGCTTCGCTGACCGGCGCGGCGGCCACGAGGCAAGCGACGAGGCAAGCGACAAAGACGAGCTGTTTCAGAGCCTTCATGGTGCCAGCCCAGACACGCCGACCGCGACCGCCGCGGCGACCGGGTCGACCTCGCGATCCGAACCGGAAGATACCGTGCTCCAGTGACTTAGGCGCGCCGACGTCCGGCCGGCGCGCCGGGCCACGCCGCCCGATCTACGGCCTAGGTATACGACGAATCCGGCGGCCTTCCAACGGCGATTGACGTCACCGCCTGCCCCCCCTGGCGGCCGCCGTCCGGGAGGGCGCCACGGAGGCGTCCAGCGCCGGGGCGAGCCCGGCCGGCTCCGGCCCGGCCCGGCCGGTCCGCGCACCCTCCCGGGTCCCGGCTCCCCCACGGACGCCCCAGCACGCCAGCATCACGGCCACCGCCAGCACCACGGCCCCGAACCACTGGTGCACGGTCGCCACGAGGACCGCGCCGGCGGAGTCGGCCGCCTCGCCGCCCGCGGTCGCGACGAACGCGCCCAGCCCCAGCACGAGCTGGAACGCGACGGAGCCGACGAGCGCCAGGCCCAGCCGCTGCACCAGGGGCAGGTCACGGCGCCGACCCCAGGCCCGGAGGCCGACGTGCAGAGCCAGCGGCGCGACGACCGCCACCCCGACCACGATGTGCGCGAACAGCAGGAGTGCGAGGTGTCGGCGCGTCGCTCCGAGCACGAGCTGCACCAGGAGGGCGACCAGCAGCGATGCGCCGAGCAGCGAGTCCGCCCCGGACGCGGTCCGCATCGTGCGCGGCGTCGCCTCACGCCAGGCCCTCGACGTGACGACCGCCAGCGCGACGAGCGCCGCGAACAGGAGCTGGCCGAGCACTCCGTGGACCAGCGCGAGGAGCAGGCTCGGCCGCATCGCGTCGGCCTCCGCGCTGAGCGTGAACCGACCCGTGACGCGCAGCCCGCCGAGGACACCCTGCACCACGACGAGCGCGAAGATCGCCCAGGCAAACGCGCGCACCCCGCGGCGCCGCTCGGTGAGCTGGAGCTGCACGGCGAGGACGAGCGACGTCAGACCGACGAGCGCGCCGAACAGCCGATGGGCGTGCTCGTAGTAGACGCCGCCGGTCATGCGCGAGAGCGGGTAGAGGAACAGGTTGTAGCCGAAGGTGTTGGGCCAGTCGACGACGGCGAGGCCGGCGCCGGTGCTGGTGACGAGCCCGCCCACGCCGAGCAGCAGCAGCGCCGCGGCGACCGCGACCTGGGCCAGGGCGCCGGACCAGCGGCGCGTGGCCGCGCCGGGCGCGGGATGGAGTCCTCCGGCGGCCGCCCCAGCTCCGCCGAGCAGCGCCGCCGCGAGAACCGAGCCGGGGAGCCACAGCCAGGCCGAGGGCACGACCGTGTTCGGCCGCACGCCGGTCAGGAGCCCGCCGAGCACGAGCAGGTTCAGCACTCCCGAGATCGCGCCGGCCAGCGCGCCGGCTCGCCATCCGCCCGCGCTGTAGCGTCCGAGGACGAGCCCTCCGCCCAAGACGCACAGCAACAGCAGCGCGAGCACGAGCGGGCTCGGCAGGCGGACCGCGGGAAGCCGGCCGAGGTAGCCGACCGCCCACATCGCGACGCTCGTCGCGAACCCCACGGCCAACACGCTCGAGCCGCGGGACGGATCGGTTGCGGGCGCGCTGCTCAAACGACGGCCCCCGTGCGGGGAAGGGCGCATTGTAGTGCATGGCCGCGGTCCCGCCCTTGACCGGCAGGATGGCCGATGGTATTTCTGCGGCCCCCGGAACGCGCCGTCGCCGGCGCTCTTCCCGATGGCCCGGACCGAGGAACAGGCGCTCCCGCCGCTCGCCGTCGAACCGCCGCTGATCCTCGGCGGCCACGATTTCCGTTCGATCACCGAGGTCGTCGCCGGCCCGATGGAGCGCAAGCCGCCGCTCGGCTGGTGGATCACGCTCGCGGTCTCGCTCGGCCTGCTCGGCCTGCTCGGCCTGCAGACCGCCTGGCTGTTCTGGGAGGGCATCGGCGTCTGGGGCGTGAACAACCCGGTCGGCTGGGGCTGGGCGATCGTGAACTTCGTGTTCTGGGTCGGCATCGGCCACGCCGGCACGCTGATCTCGGCGATCCTGTTCCTGTTCCGGCAGAAGTGGCGCACCTCGATCAACCGCTCGGCCGAGGCGATGACGCTGTTCGCCGTGATGTGCGCGATGATCTTCCCCGGGATCCACGTCGGGCGCGTGTGGGTCGCGTACTGGATGTTCCCGCTGCCGAACCAGATGGGGACGTGGCCCAACTTCCGCAGCCCGCTCCTGTGGGACGTGTTCGCGGTCAGCATCTACGGCACGGTCTCGCTGCTGTTCTGGTACGTCGGGCTGATCCCCGACCTGGCCACGATCCGGGACCGGGCGGCGAACGGGCTGCGGCGCACGATCTTCGGACTGTTCGCGCTCGGCTGGCGCGGCTCGAACCGGCACTGGCAGCACTACGAACGGGCCTACCTGCTGCTGGCCGCGCTGGCCACGCCGCTCGTGCTGTCGGTGCACTCGATCGTGTCGATGGACTTCGCGGTCTCGCAGCTCCCGGGCTGGCACACCACGATCTTCCCGCCGTACTTCGTCGCCGGCGCGATCTTCTCCGGCTTCGCGATGGTGATGACGTTGATGATCGTCGCCGCCAAGGCCTTCCGGCTGGAGCAGATCGTGACGCGGCGTCACTTCGACAACATGGCGAAGATCATGCTGCTGACCGGCTCGATGGTCGGCTACGCCTACGGCATGGAGTTCTTCATCGCCTGGTACGGCGCGAACCCGTACGAGCACTTCGTCTTCGTCAATCGTGCGTTCGGCCCCTACGCCTGGGCCTACTGGACGATGATCTCGTGCAACGTGCTGTCGCCGCAGATCTTCTGGTTCAAGCGGGCGCGTCAGAGCCTGGCGGTGTGCTTCGTGATCTCGATCTTCGTGAACATCGGCATGTGGTTCGAGCGGTTCGTGATCGTCGCCAGCTCGCTGCACCGCGACTTCCTGCCGTCGAGCTGGGGCTACTACGTGCCGACACGCTGGGACGTCGCCGCGCTCGCCGGCAGCTTCGGGCTGTTCCTCACGATGTTCTGCCTGTTCGCCCGGTTCGTGCCGATGGTTGCGCTGGCCGAGGTCAAGGCGGTGCTGCCCGCGGCCGATCCGCACCACGGAGCGCCCCCGGCGCGTGCCGAGCGCAGCGGCGAGCCGGTCGGCGAGGGGGTGTGGTGACGCCGCCGCCGGCCACGAAACCGTTCGGGGCGCTGGGGCGCTTCGCCGGCCCGCGCGAACTCTTGGCCGCGTGCGAGACGGTGCGCGACGCCGGCTTCCGCCGCTGGGACGCGCACACGCCGTTTCCGGTGCACGGGCTCGACCGCGCGATGGGGCTCCGGCCCTCGGTCCTGCCGCGCATCGTCTTCGTGCTCGGGTTCGGCGGAGCGGCCGCGGCCTTCCTGTTCCAGGTCTGGGTGCACACGACCGCCTACCCGCTCGTCATCAGCGGAAAACCGTTCCTCAGCTGGCCGGCGTTCGTGCCGGTGACGTTCGAGGTCGGCGTCCTGTGCGGCGCTCTCGGCGCCGTGTTCGGCATGCTCGGGCTGAACCGCCTGCCGCGGCACCACCACCCGCTGTTCAACTCGCGGGAGTTCGAGCGGGCGACGAACGACGGCTTCTTCATCTCGATCGAGTCCGACGATCCGCAGTTCGACGCGGAGCGGACCCCCGGGTTGCTGCGCCAGGCGGGCGCGGCTCACGTCGAGCTGGTCGATGGCTGAGCACGGCCGCACGGTCCACGCCGGCCTGCCGGCCGCGGTCGACCGCGAGCGGGTGACGATCCCCGCGCGCCACCGCTGGGCGCGGCTGCCCGCGATCGGTGCCGCCGCCGGCGCCGCCGGGCTCGTGGCGTCGCTCGCGCTCCGTCCGGCCGATCCGCGGCAGTTCCTCTTCTCCTGGCTCGTCGCGTTCCTGTTCTTTCTCAGCCTGGCTCTCGGCGCGCTGTTCTTCGTGCTGCTGCACTTCATCACCAACGCCTCGTGGAGCACCGTGCTGCGGCGCCTGGCCGAGAACGTGATGGGTACGCTGCCGCTGTTCCTGCTGCTGTTCGTGCCGATCGCGCTCGGCCTGCGCGAGGTCTACCACTGGTCGGACCCCGCGGCCGTGGCCCACGACCCGCTGCTCCAGGCGAAGCAGGGCTGGCTCGACACCCGCTTCTTCCTGCTGCGCGCCGGGGTCTGGCTCGGGAGCTGGTCGCTGATCGCCGGCTGGTTCCTCGCCAGCTCGCGGCGACAGGACGCGACGGGCGACCCGGCGCTGACGCGCCGCATGGTGGCCGCCAGCGCTCCGGCGCTCGGGGTCTTCGCGCTGACCGTCACCGGCGCCGCGGTCGACTGGGTGATGTCGCTCGACCCGCACTGGTACTCGACGATGTTCGGGGTCTACTTCTTCGCCGGCTGCCTCGTCGGCAACTTCGCCTTCCTCGCGCTGCTCGGCGGCGCGCTGCGTCGCGCCGGCCTGCTCCGCGAGTTCCTCACGGCGGAGCACTTCCACGACCTCGGCAAGCTGCTGTTCGGCTTCACCGTGTTCTGGGCCTACATCGCCTTCTGCCAGTACTTCCTGATCTGGTACGGCAACATCCCGGAAGAGACGGTGTGGTACCTGCACCGCAACGCCGGCACGTGGGGAACGGCCTCGCTGCTGCTCGGCGCCGGCCACTTCGCCGTCCCCTTGTTCTACCTGATCTTCCGCGCGACGAAGCGGCGCACGGGACTGCTCCTGGCCGGCGCGGTCTGGATGCTGGCGATGCACTTCCTCGACCTGTACTGGCTCGTGATGCCGACGCTCCACGCCCACGGCCCGCGGCCGGGCCTGCTCGACCTGACGACCTTCGTCGCGGTCGGCGGCCTGTTCGCGGCCGCGCTCGGCCTACGCATGCGGCGCCACGCGCTGCTGCCGGTGCGGGACCCGGGGCTCGCGCGGTCGCTGTCCTTCGAGAACGCCTGACGCTCCTGCCGCGCTCGCGCAGCGGGCGCGCCCGCGGGACGATGGCGGGCGCCCGAGGACCGTGGGCGCCGGGACGGAGTCCGGCGGTACACCGCGCGGCCGTTCAGGGCTCGATCGTGATCGCCACGCCGGGGGACGCCGGCTCCAGCTCGCGCAGCGGGCGGACGACGGGCGCGGGGCGGCGTGCGAGCCAGGACGCGAGCATGAACAGCGTCACCAGCTCGTAGGCGTGGACGTAGTTCGACTTGCGCCGCAGCAGGAACGCGGCCCAGCGATCCAGCTCGCGCAGGAACGGGTGCGCCGCCGCCAGCTCGTCCCGGATGCCGCGCTCGTTCGCGGCGACGAAGCGCACGACGTCGAAGCGGAACGAGCCCTTGCGCCGCAGGTAGGGAGCGTCGCCGACGTCGTGCTCGAGCAGCCGCCGCAGCGCGACCTTGTTCCGCCGCCGGCGCGCGTCGTAGCGGTCGGCGAGCGGCAGGTGGAAGCAGTAATCGATCAGGGCCTGGTCGCAGTACGGGTAGACGGCGCGCGCGCCGTGGCTCGCGGCGGCCAGGCGGCCCTTGGCCATCGTCATCGCGCCGTCGAAGATGCGACCGCGGACGTAGCCGCGGAAGTCGATCGGCGAGAGGCGACGCCGGTCGCGGTCGAGCCGGGCGAAGTGGTCGCGGAAGGGGGTCGCGACGGGGAGCAGGCGGAGCACCGTGCTCGGCGCGAGCCGGCTTCCGGCCAGGCAGCGCTCGGCGGGGTACATCAGCGCCGTCTTCCACAGGTAGGCCAGCCGGGCCCCGACCTGCGGCGGCTCCCACCGGCCCCACGCCGCGGGCAGCCAGCGCGCGAGCGCGAGCGAGCCGAGCGCCGCATCCCGTCTCGGCTCGGCGTAGCCCATGTAGGCATCGTTGCCCAGCCCGTCGAGCACGACGCCGGCCCGGACGCCGTGGCGCTCGAGCACGTGCAGGTAGGCGAACGAGGCGAGATCGGCGCAGACGGCCGGCGCCGTCTCGGCGAACCGGAGCCAGGAGTCGAACTCCGCCCGCGGGTCGCCGGCAACGGCGCCGTGGCGGATCCCGAAGCGCCGCGCCAGCTCGGCGGCGGGGCCCGCTTCCTGCTCGCGGTAGCCCGGATCGTAGGTCGCCGCCCGCACGTCGGCGCCGCGACCCGCCTCGGCGATCCCCACGAGGAGGCCGGCCGAGTCCTTGCCCGCGCTCTGCATCAGCAGCGCCGGCACTCCCGGCGGCAGCGCGCGGGAGACCGCCTCCGCCAGGAGCCGCCGCAGCCGCCGCGGATCGTAGCCGGCGTCGCCACGGGACCCGGCCTCGAAGTAGGGGTAGTCGACGGTGAACGCGACGCGCCCGCCGGCGAGGTCGATCGCCAGCCGGTCCCCGACCCCGAGCCGGTAGAGGTCGCGGTACAGCGTGTAGGGCGGCGGGACGAGCCCGTAGGCCAGGAAGAACTGGCAGCCGCCGGGGTCGATGTGCAGCAGGTCCGCCGCCTCCAGCGTGCGGACCGCGACGGTCCAGTCGTCGAAGACGGCGAGGCGGGTCGCGTCGACGTAGACGAGGAGCGTCGCCGCCCCGGTGTCGTCCCCGCGCAGCACCAGCGGCCGCTCGGCCGCCGTGGCCGCGAGCTCCGTCCTTCGATGCACGACCCCGAAGCGCACGTTCGTCTCTCGCACGGCCGGCAGGCGCTCGATTCTACGCCGGGTTGCGCGATCCAAGCCGTTTGAATTCAACGCGATACGCCAGAGGCTCCGCCGTTGCGGCCGCCGGGGCGCGCCCGCACTTGTCGAGTCGAGGGTGCTTTGTTACGCTGCACGGCCGCCCCGGACCGGCCGGCCCGGCGCCGGATTCCCACGAGGGATCGAGGAGTCACCGCGATGAACCCGAGAACGCTGCGGACCTGTTTCGCCGCCCTGACCGTGCTCGCGCTCGCGAGCGGCGCCGCGACCGTCGCCGGCGGCATCTCCGGCACCGTGAAGTACGAGGGCTCGGTGCCGAACCTGCGCCCGGTCAGCATGGACGCCGACCCCGGCTGTGCCAAGAAGCACAGCGCTCCCGCCAAGAGCGAGGTGCTGGTGCTCGGCGACGGCAACACGCTCGCGAACGTTTTCGTGCGGGTCAGCGAGGGCGTGCCGGCCAAGAGCTACCCGGCCCCGCAGCAGGCGGTCGTGCTCGACCAGCAGGGCTGCCGCTACACGCCGCACGTGATGGGCATCATGGTCGGCCAGCCGCTCAAGATCCTCAACTCCGACGGACTGCTGCACAACGTCCACGCCCTGCCCAGCGTCAACCAGCCGTTCAACCAGGCGATGCCGGCGAGCGTCACCGAGTCGGTCAAGACGTTCACCAAAGAAGAAGCGATGTTCAAGATCAAGTGCGACGTCCATCCGTGGATGGGCGCGTACGTCAGCGTTCTGAGCCACCCGTTCTTCGGCGTCACCGGCAGCGACGGCGCGTTCAAGATCACCGGCCTGCCGGCCGGGAGCTACACGCTCGAGGCCTGGCACGAGAAGCTCGGGACCCGGACCGCCAAGGTCACGATCAGCGGCGACGAGACCCAGACGGCGAACTTCAGCTTCAGCCCGCCGCAGGGCTCCTGAGGCCGCGCATGGCCAAGACCCTGCACGACGCGGCGCACGCCGAGGTCCACCACGCGGAGCCGGGCTTCTGGCGTCGCTACGTCTTCTCGACCGACCACAAGGTGATCGGCGTCCAGTACGCGGTCACCGGGATGGGCTTTTTGCTGTTCGGCTTCAGCCTGATGCTGCTGATGCGCTGGCAGCTCGCCTACCCCGAGCAGCCGATCCCGCTGATCGGCAAGCTGCTCGGCGCGGCGCGCGCGCCCGGCGGCGTGATGCTCCCCGAGTTCTACAACGAGCTGGGCGCGATGCACGGCACGATCATGGTGTTCCTCGGCATCGTGCCGCTGGCGGTCGGGGCCTTCGGCAACTTCGTGCTGCCGCTGCAGATCGGCGCGCCGGACATGGCCTTCCCCAAGATCAACATGGCGAGCTACTGGTGCCTGTTCCTCGGCGGCGTCACGATGTTCGCGAGCTTCTTCCTGCACGGCGGAGCCGCCAACTCCGGCTGGACCTCGTACGCCCCGCTGTCGGTGATCGCCGGCTCCGGCCAGACCGCCTGGCTGTTGGGGATGATCTTCCTGATCACCTCCTCGCTGTTGGGCTCGATCAACTTCATCGCCACGACGATCCAGCTGCGGGCCAAGGGCCTGGGCTGGATGCGGCTGCCGTTCTTCGTCTGGTCGCAGTTCGTCACCGGCTTCCTGCTGCTGCTGGCGTTCCCGCCGCTGGAGGCGGCCGGCGTGCTGCAGCTGGCGGATCGGCTGCTCGACACCAGCTTCTTCATGCCGTCCGGCCTGGTGGTCAGCGGGCAGGTCCTGTCGCAGTACGCCGGCGGGGGCAGCCCGCTGCTGTGGCAGCACCTGTTCTGGTTCCTGGCGCACCCCGAGGTTTACGTGCTGATCCTGCCGGCGATGGGCATCGTCGCCGAGGTGATCGCGAACAACAGCCGCAAGCCGCTCTGGGGCTACCGCCCGATGGTCGGTTCGCTGATCTTCCTCGGCTTCATGTCGTTCATCGTCTGGGCCCACCACATGTTCATCACCGGGATGGGCACGGCGATGGCCTCGTTCTTCCAGACGACGACGATGATCATCTCGATCCCCTCGGTCGTGATCCTGACGGCGCTGTTCATCTCGCTGTGGGGCGGCTCGATCCGCTTCAACACGCCGATGCTGTTCGCGCTTGCGTTCCTGCCGATGTTCGGCATCGGCGGGCTGACCGGGCTGCCGCTCGGCCTCAGCACCCCCGACATCTACCTGCACGACACCTACTACGTGATCGGCCACTTCCACTACGTGGTGGCGCCGGGGACGATCTTCGGCCTGTTCGCCGGCTTCTACTACTGGTATCCCAAGGTCACCGGCCGGATGCTGAGCGAACGGCTCGGCAAGCTGCACTTCTGGCCGTCGCTGGTGTTCATGAACGGCATCTTCCTGCCGATGCTGATCCAGGGGCTGGGCGGCGTGTCGCGCCGGCTGTGGGACGGCGGCGCGACCTACGACTTCGCGGCACCGGTGATCCACTACAACAAGATGATGTCGCACTCCGCCTTCGGGCTGGCGCTGGCCCAGATCCCGTTCCTGATCAACGTCGCCTGGAGCCTGCGCCGCGGCGCGCGCGCCGGGAACAACCCGTGGGAGGCGACGACGATCGAATGGGCCGCTCCCTCCCCGCCACCCCACGGCAACTTCGTCACGCCGCCCGTCGCCTACCGCGGCCCGTACGAGTACAGCGCGCCGGGCGCGGCGCGGGACTACCTGCCGCAGAGCCAGCCGTCGGAGGTCTGACGCGCCATGGACATTCCGTACATCGTCGACGCGCGCCCCGACACCGGCGTCAACAACGGCAAGCTCGGGACCTGGCTGTTCTTGGCCTCCGAGGTGATGCTGTTCGGCGCGCTGTTCGCGACCTACATCCTGCTGCGCGTCGGCGCCGAGACCTGGCCGACCGGCGCCGAGCTGCTCAACGTGCCGCTGGCCTTCATCAACACGCTGGTGCTGATCACCTCCAGCGTGACGATGGTCATGGCCTGGGCGTCGCTGATGCGCAACGACTTCTTCCGCTTCCGGCTGTACATGGGCCTGACGGTGCTGGCCGGTCTCGCGTTCCTGGTGATCAAGTACTTCGAGTACTCGGCGAAGTTCGAGCACCAGCTCTACCCCAGCACCAACAACTTCCTCGGGATCTACTTCACGCTGACCGGCCTGCACGCGTTCCACGTCGTCGGCGGGATGGCGCTCAACGCCTACTTCTGGGGTCCGGGTGCCAAGCTGTGGCGTACCGACCGGGCCTGGTTCACGAACCGCGTCGAGCACGCCGGCCTGTTCTGGCATTTCGTCGACCTGGTCTGGATCTTCCTGTTCCCGGTGCTCTACCTGCTCCCGGGCAAGGGCCTCGTCGCCGGCCATTGAGGAACGAGCGATGACCGAACACCACGCGGTCGACATCGACAAGCACGTGCGGACCTACATCCTGGTGTTCGTGGCACTCGCGGTCCTGACGGTGGTGACGGTGGGCGTGTTCTACCTCCATCTGGCGGTCCCGGCCGCGATCGGCCTGGCGCTGGTGATCGCCACGGTCAAGGGCTCGCTGGTCGCCTGCTACTTCATGCACTTGATCTCGGAGCGGCGGCTGATCTATCTCGTCTTGCTGCTGGCGGGGGCGTTCTTCATCGTGCTGCTGGTGCTGCCGGTGCTGACTTCGGTCTCGGATCAAGTCGGGAGCTAGGGCGTGTCGCTCAAGGGCTTCCACGTCCTGCTGATCTCGCTGTCGAGCCTGCTGCTGCTCGTGTTCGGCGGCTGGTCGGCGCACGGCTGGACCGCCACCGGGGCCACGGGCCACCTCGTCACCGCGATCGTCTGCTTCGTGCTGGCCGCGGTGCTCGTGGTCTACGTGATCTGGTTCGCGCGGCGCATCCGCACGCGGGAGGAGGACGAGCGCCGGCGGCGCAAGCTGCTGCGACCGCTGGCGGTGCCGGTCGCGGTCTGGGCGTTGAGCACGCGCGGTGCCGGGGCCTGCTCGGTCTGCTACGGGGAGGCCGCGGGGCCGATGATCGACGCGGCCCGGCTGGGGGTGTTCCTGCTGTTCGGGCTGGTCCTCGCCGTGCAGCTCGCGTTCGTGCTGTTCTTCGTGCAGCTGTGGCGGAGGAGCCGCGCGCTGAAGGAGTCGTCGACGCGATGAACCGCCTGTTCTACATCCCCGAGGTGGCGTCGGCGCACGGCCACCAGATCGACCGGGTCAACGACCTGGTCCACTGGCTGATGCTGCTGTTGTTCGTCGGCTGGAGCGTGTTCTTCGTCTACACGCTCGTCCGCTTCCGCCGCTCGCGCAACCCGCGCGCCAGCTACGGCGGAGTGCGGAGCCACACCTCGACCTACCTCGAGTTCGGCGTGGCCGTCGTCGAGGGCGTGCTGTTGATCGGCTTCTCGATCCCGCTGTGGGCCGATCGCGTCGACGAGTTCCCGCCGGAGCAAGACGCGGTCGTGGTCCGGGTCGTCGCCGAGCAGTTCGCGTGGAACGTGCACTACCCCGGCCCGGACGGCATCTTCGGCCGGACCGACGTCGGACTGATCGACCTCGAGACCAACCCGCTGGGGCTCGACCGCAGCGATCCCCACGCCGCGGACGACCTGAACACCGTCAACCAGCTGCACCTGCCGGTGAACCAGCCGGCGATCATCCGGCTGTCGAGCAAGGACGTGATCCACAGCTTCAGCTTGCCGCACATGCGCGTGAAGCAGGACGTCATCCCCGGCCTGACGATCCCGCTGTGGTTCACCCCGACCGTCACGACCGACGGGATGCGCGAGCGGCTCCAAGACCCGGAGTTCGTCTACGAGATCGGCTGCGCCCAGCTCTGCGGCCTCGGCCACTACCGGATGCGGGGCTTCCTCACCGTCCACAGCGCGGAGGGCTTCCAGGCCTGGCTCGCCGAGAACGCCCCGGCGCCGGCCGGCGAGGCCGGGGACGAGGGCTTCTGGGACTGATCGGTGGCGCCGCGGCCGGCGGTTGGTACTATTCCACCGCAAGGAAGGGCCGGACATGCGCGATGGGTCCCGCTGGGTCGTGGCGCTCGCCGCGACCGTCGTTGCCGCCACGGCCAACGCCGGCGCGCTGCTCGAGCCCAAGCCCGCCCCCGACTGGACCGTCTCGCGCTGGATCAACGCCGACCCGGGCCGGCTCTCCGACCTGCGCGGCAAGGTCGTCCTGATCGAGTTCTTCCAGCTGTGGTGCCCGGCGTCGAACCGCTTCTCGCTTCCGCTGTTCCGCCGCTGGGAGGAGCTGTACGCCGACCGGGAGGACATCGCCCTGGTCTCGATCCACACCGTGTTCGAGGGGCACGACGTCCAGACTCCCGAGCGTCTCGAACAGTTCGTGCGCGACTGGGGTCTGCGCCATCCGGTCGGGATCGACGCCTACGCCGACCCGCGGGCGACCGCCCCGCAGACGATGGAGCGGTTCGCGACCGAAGGCACGCCGCAGATCGCGATCGTGGACAAGTTCGGCATGCTGCGCTACTCGCACTTCGGCGAGTTCGACCCGCGACCGGTCGAGTCGTTCATCGAGCGGCTGGCCCAAGAGCGCTCCGGGGACTCGGCGCAGGCCGCGCCACCGCCTCGCGCCCCGACCTCGAGTCCGAGCGCGAGCGGAGGAGCGAAGGCCAGACGCCAGGCGCCGCCCCCCACGGCGACGCGGGCCTCCCCCGGGCGACGGGGAGGGGGCGGACGCACGCCTCCGGTCCGACCGCCCGAGCGGGAGCGGCCGACGCCGGCGCCGCCGGAGGAGGAAGAGCGAGCGGAGGAGCCGCGGCCCGAGCCGGAGGAAGACGCGGGAGAGGACCCGGCCGCGGCCGAGCCGACCGAGGACGACGACGATGCCGAGGAGCGCGACGAGGACCCGACCGCGACGATCGGCGGCAAGTACCGCCTGACGGTCCAGCAGACGGCCCGCTCCTGCGGCGAGCCGCTGCCCCCGCAGACCGTGTTCGCCGACGTCTCGGTCGTCGGGGGGGAGCTGCTCGTGAAGTTCTCGCGGCGCGTGCTGGCGCACCAGGAGCTGACGCTCGAGTACGACCCCGGCAGCGGCGGCTTCTCGCTCGACCTGTCCGGCACCGGCCAGGACCGGGACGGCGACGTCGAGGCCAGCCTGGCGGTCACCGGGAACTTCCTGGCGGGATCCCAGCCGCCGGAGCTGCAGTTCCAGTTCCACTTCGAGCAGACGGGCGCCGTCGAGAGCCTGAACTGCGTGATCGACGGCTCCGGCAGCGGCGGCAAGACGGGGGCCTAGCGCCGCGGCGGCGGCCGTCAGCGCCGGCGGGCGCCGGAGAACGGCGTCGGCATGCGGGAGCGGATCCGCTCCAGCTCCTCGACGGTGACCCGCGCGAGTCCCTCGCGCCGGCAGTGCGATTCGACGGCGCGCACGACCATGCCGCGGACGAAGGCCGGGATGCGGCTCATCCGCTCGCGGGCCGCCTCGTCCCAGTCGATCGTCCGCGTCGCGTCGCCACCGTACTCGACGGTGGGCGTGGCGGGCAGGACGCGGGAAAACGTACCCGGCCGGTGCGTGCACAGCGGGTCTTCCGCCAGGTAGTCGCCGGTCGCGCCGTAGGCCCGCGCGCGGCAGCCGCCGCACCTCGCCTGCAGCTCGCACGCCCCGCAGCGGCCGCCGAGCGCGCCGCGCCCGCGGATCCGCACGAACGGCTCCGAATCGCGCCAGACCGTGGCGAGGTCCGTCTGCTTCAGGTTGCCGCCGAAGACCGGCAGGTACGGGCACGGCGTGACGTCGCCGTTCGGCCGGATCCCGAGATAGTGCGTCCCCGCCGGGCAGCCGCCGGCGCCGCCCGCGTAGCTTCTCAGGAACGGCGACGACGGGTCCTCCGCCAGCACGTGCTTGACGTAGTGCGGCGCGCACTTGGCGTTGACGACCATGCGGCCGGCGTGCGCCCGCTGGATGCGGGAGAGGTCGGCCAGCACGCCGTCGTACTCCTCGGGCGCGATGTCGGAGACGAACGGGCCGCGGCCGGTCGGCACGAGGAAGTACAGGTTCCAGACCCGCGCGCCCAGCTCGTCCTCGGCGAACGCGGCGAGCCGGTCCAGCTCGTGGCGGTTGTGCCGCCCGACCGTCGTCTGCACGATGAACGGCAGTCCCGCGTCGCGCAGGATCTTCGCGCCCTCGACCGTGTTGTGCCACGCGCCCCGCACACGGCGGAAGCCGTCGTGCCGCTCGGGGTCGAGCGCGTCGAGCGACAGCGCCATCCCGCGCACGCCCGCGGCCGCCAGGATGCCGGCCAGGTTCGCCGTGATCTTCACCCCGTTGGTCCCGACGACGACCCACAGCTCCCGCGCGTGCGCGTAACGCACGATCTCCAACAGGTCGCGTCGCAGGAGCGGCTCCCCTCCCGTGAGGATCGTCAGCGCCTCGGGAGCGAACTCCGCGATCTGGTCGACCACGCCGCGGCACTGCTCGGTCGTCAACTCGCTGCGGTCGGCAAACGCCTCGCTCGCCACCGCCGGCTTCGCTCCCGCGTCGAGGTAGCAGTGCTCGCAGGCGAGGTTGCAGCGGTAGGTCAGGTTCCAGGAGACGACGTACGGTCGCTCGAACCCGACGCTCACGCCTGCCCCATGCCGAAGAGCGACTTCGCCTCGTCGAGCACGCGCTCGTCGATCTCGGCGTATCCCCGCTCGCGGGCAAAGCTCTCGATCCCGCTCCGCACCATCGGCCGCACGAACTCGGGCACTCCCGCCATGCGCGCCGCGGCGGCCGCGCTCCAGCGCGGCCCGGCCGTCGGCTGCTCCGCGCCGGTCGCAAGCTCGCGGACCATGCCGGTGAACGGGCACTTCGACTCGCCTCCCGCCGCGCCCGTGCCGGACCCGATCTTGACGCCGAGCGCCGCCACGACCTGCGTCTCCATCGGGTTCGTCAGCATCGCGAACTCGTAGCCGCAGTCGGGGCAGGAGTAGACGAGCGAGACCGAGCCACCGTCGCCGCCGGTCTTCTCGAGCGCCATCGGCCGGTCGCAGGGGACGCACAGGAACTTCATCGCCCGCCCTCCAGCTCGGCGGCGAGCCGCGCCGCCAGGGCCTCGACCGCGCGGGCGGTCGGGCCGGTCGCGGATGCCGCCCCGCGGTCCGCCGCGGCGGCGACCGCGGGATCGAACGGGATCGAGGCCAGCCGCGGCAGGTCGAGCTCGACGCCCGGCACGCCGGGGAACAGCGGCTGGACCGTGCCGCAGCCGGCGCAGGAATAGCCCGCCATGTTCTCGGCGTAGCCGACGACCCGGTTCGGGGTCTTGCGCAGCGCGGACAGCGAGCGGGCGACGACGCCCCGTGCCAGGTCCGAGGGGATCGTCACCAGCAGGAAGCTCCCCCGCGGGCCGATCTGCTCGGCGTGCTGCACGCTGCGCTCGGCGCCGGGAGGCAGGTCGACGAGCAGGAAATCGAGTCGGCCCCAGCGCACCGCCCCCAGCAGCTGTGCCAGGAAGGTGAACTCGCGCGAGACGCGCCACAGGTGCGAGTCGCCCCCCGCGGGCGCGTCCAGCTCGACCGCGGCCGGCTCGGGGACGAGCGAGCCGACCGAGGCGACGCCGATCCCCGACGGCGTGCGCGGCAGCTCCAGCCCGTCCGGGCCGGGAACGAGCGGCGCCGAGCGCAGTCCCGCCAGGCGCGCCTGCGACGGCCCGTTGAGATCGGCGTCGAGGATCGCGACGGTCCGCCCCGCGGCACGCAGCGCGGCGGCGAGGAGCGCCGTGAGCGTGCTCTTGCCGACTCCGCCCTTGCCCGAGCCGACGGCGACGAGGTGGCGCACCTCGGCCAGGCTGCGCTCCTGCGCCGCCCGTCGCTCGGCGACCTGCTCGGCGATGCCCGAGCCGCCGTCGCCTGGGATGTCGCGATAGGACTTCACCGCGGAACCCGCTTCGCGGCTCGAAGGATATCCCTCGCGCTCCCGGCGCCGCCAGCGCCCGTCTCGCACGCGAGGTCGGACCGCGGTGCGCGCCGCGGCGCGCGGCGCCGGCACACGACGGGCGCGCGTCGCCCGACGGGCCCGGGGCACCGCCGGAGCCGCGCCGTAGCGATCCGCCGGGCACCGGGAGCGGGCCGGTTGCCCGACCCCGTGGCCCGTGCGAGACTGGCCGGTCTCGCAACGTCGGGAGCCATGAGCCTCGCGCTGCTCGCCGTCGGTTTCCTCGCGCTCCTCGTCGCCGGCTACCGCCTGTACGGCGGCTGGATCGCCCGTCAGTTCGCGCTCGACGACGCGACGGCGACACCCGCCCAGCGGATCAACGACGGCGTGGACTTCGTCCCGACGCGGCCCTTCTACCTGTTCGGCCAGCACTTCTCGGCGATCGCCGCCGCCGGCCCGATCGCCGGGCCGATCCTCGCCTGCCAGGCGTTCGGCTGGCTCCCCTGCCTGCTGTGGATCGGCCTCGGCGTCGTGCTGATCGGCGCGGTCCACGACTTCTCGACGCTCGCGGCCTCGGTGCGCCACGGGGCGCGCTCGATCGTCGAGATCACGCGCGAGCGGCTGGGGAAGCGAGCCGGCCGCGCGCTGCTCGCCTTCATCTGGCTCGCGCTGGTCTACGTCATCGTCGCCTTCGCCGACATCACGGCCGGGACGTTCGTGGCCGGGACGGACGAGCTGCGCCAGGGCACGCTGAGCTTCCACCCCGGCGGCGCCGTCGCCGCCGCGAGCGTGCTGTACCTGGCGCTCGCCGTGCTCCTCGGGCTCGTGCAGCGCTTCCTCCGGCCGCCGCTGTGGCTCGTCACCGCGGTCTTCGTGCCGGCGGCGTTCGCGCTGGCCTGGGCCGGGACGCACCTGTCGCACTGGCTGCGGCTCGACCATCGCTCGTGGGCGCTCGTGATCGTCGTCTACTGCGCGGCGGCATCGGTGGTGCCGGTCTGGTCGCTGCTCCAGCCACGCGGCTACCTCGGCGGGTTCGTGCTGTACGCGGCGCTCGCGGTCGGCGTGCTCGGAGTCTTCTTCGGCGGCTACGAGATCCGCCAGCCGGCGTTCCGCGGCTGGGACGTCGGCGGCGCGACCGGCGCGCTCGTCCCGTTCCTGTTCGTGACCATCGCCTGCGGCGCCTGCTCCGGCTTCCACGGCCTGGTCTGCTCGGGCACGACGTCGAAGCAGATCGCGCGCGAGTCGCACATGCGCCCGGTGGGCTACGGCGGGATGCTGGCCGAGGGGTTCGTCGCGCTGATCGCGCTCGTCACCGTCATGATCGTCGCCCAGGAGGACCTCGGCGGCCTCGCCCCGGGCACGATCTACGGCAACGGCATCGGCCGGTTCCTCACGCTCGTGCTGGGCGAGGAGCGGCTGCCGTTCGCGATCACCTTCGGGGCGATGGCGTTCTCGACCTTCGTCTTCGATACGCTCGACGTCTGCACGCGCCTCGGACGCTACATCGTCCAGGAGCTGTTCGGCTGGGCCGGGCGGGGCGGCGCCGTGGGCGCCACGCTGCTGACGATCGCCGTGCCGGCCCTGCTCCTCGTGCGCGGCGAGGGCGCGTGGGTCAAGTTCTGGACGCTGTTCGGGGCGTCGAATCAGCTTCTCGCCGCGCTGACGCTGCTCGCGCTGACGGTCTGGCTGCGGCAGGAGCGCCGGCGCTACGCGTTCACGCTGTGGCCGATGCTGTTCGTGCTCGCGATCACGCTGTGGGCGCTCGTGCGCCTGGCGCTGGCCAACCTGCGCGCGGCGAGCGTCACGGCGCTGGGGCTGGCGAACGGCGTCGCGGCGGTGGCGCTCGTCGGCCTCGCGCTGTACCTGGCCGGGACCGCGGTCCGGACCGCATGGCGCACACCGGCGGTGCGGCGATAGCGGCCTTGCACGCGGGCCGCCGCGTCAGGGCTGGAAACCGGGGCGGCGCGGGCGCGAGGGTTACGCTTCGGCGCGAGAGTCGAGGTAGCCGCTCACCTGGCGCGCGAACTCAGCGAAGTCGTCGAGGCGCTCGTTGAGCAAACGGTGGACGATCTCCAGGTCCACGTCCAGGTAGCCGTGGACGATCACGTTGCGGAAGCCGGCCAGCGGTCGAAGGCGCGCCGCGAAGTCGTCGCGCAGGACGCCGAGGTCGGCGAGCCGGTCGATGGCCGTCCCGTAGTCCGGAACGTCCCGTCCGGCGCTCGCGGCAAGGTGCGTTGCCACGTCGAGCACGTTCTGGGTGCACAACTGCAGACCTCGCTCCACCACCCAACGTTCCTCCCGATCGGACTGCAACGCCGTAACGGGACGACCCTGGTGTCTTCTCAGGGTCTGGAGCGCCTGATCGAGCGCCAGCAAGTGCCGCCGTACGATCGACGCGTCGAGCTCTCCCGGGCTCATCGCCCGAAGCTCCCGTTCTCGATCCGCGCCGCGTGAGCGATGTCGATCTTGCGCACATGAGGTAGATAGTCGCAGTACCGGGAAAGAGCTCGGCCCTCTCGCGTCGTCGTCGCCCGCGCGTCTCGCGCAAACAGCCGCAAGCCATCCCGTAGAACCCGATGGTACAGCAGCGGCGGCGCCCGATTGAGGACCACGACATCCACGTCGTTGCGCTGCAGCAGCCTGACGAGTTCGGCCGTCAGTTCTGCCGCGTCGCCCACGGGGGAAGCCATGGGGCGGCGTCCGGGATCAACATAGACCGCCACGTCGACGTCGCTGTGCGGCTGCGCACGTCCCCGGGCCTGCGATCCAAACAGGTAGGCCTCGAGAATCTCCGGCTTCGCTCCGAGGTGTCGCCGGAGGCGTTCGACGAGCTGTCGATCACCGGAGAACATTCGAGCATTATCGGTTCCGCCGATCCCTGGAGCAACAGCGGAGCAACGGATCGGCTTCCATCGCGTCGTTGGATCGCCGTGAGACTCTCGATCGCGCAGGACTCGGAGGGCAGCGTCTCGACCGAGGTCTGGCGAAACCGCAGCGTCGGCCTCCCGGGCGCCGGTCTGCCGTCGGCGACGACCGCGCCACGAGCCGTGGTAGGCTTCGTCGGGAGGCCCCGGGGCCCGGAGGTCCCGAGTGGAGACCGCGGGAGGTTCTAGCGATGCGACTCGCCCGTCATCTGGTGCTCCTGTTCGGCGTCCTGTGCGCGAGCGGTGCCGCGCTGCCCGCCGACCCCGCCGCCACGGCGGCGGAGATCCGACCGCTGCTCGTCGGCGCGGAGGTCCCGGCGCTGACGCTGACGTCGGCCGACGGCACGCCGTTCGACCTGCGCCAGGGCACGAGCGGCAAGCCGGCGATCCTGGTGTTCCACCGCGGCGGGTGGTGACCCTTCTGCAACAGGCAGTTGGGTCAACTGCAGGGCATCGCCCCACAACTCGTCGAACTCGGGTACCGGATCCTCGCCATCAGCCCGGACCGCCCGGAGAAGCTGCGCGCGAGCCTGGAGAAGAACAAGCTCGGCTACGCGCTGCTGTCCGACAGCAAGATGACGGCATCGAGGGCCTTCGGCATCGCCTACAAGGTCGACGATGCCACGCTGAAGACGCTCGCGGGGTACGGCATCGACCTCGAGGAGGCCTCCGGAGAGACGCACCATCTGCTGCCGGTGCCGGCGGTGTTCCTCGTGGGCCGGTCGGGGCGGATCGAGTTCCAGTACGCGAACCCGGACTACCGGGTGCGGCTCGACCCGCAGCTCCTGCTCGCGGCCGCCGAGGCGGCGGCGAAGTAGCGGGGCGTCGAAGCCGGCCGGGGCGCCGGCTGCCGGAGGACGGGGCAGGGTCCGCCAGGTCGGCTGGAAACCGCAGCGGGCGCACCCTAGC